>Ga0182740_1001155_pt1 | contig 19046 bp, 20 predicted proteins | sample eDN5th37CKraftBY_FD_128872 | JGI IMG/M metagenome (GOLD analysis project Ga0182740, IMG submission 128872) | Enriched backyard soil microbial communities from Emeryville, California, USA - eDNA 5th pass 37_C Kraft BY (version 2) (version 2) | ecosystem: Environmental > Terrestrial > Soil >...
CCGAGCGGGCGGCCCTCGCCGTCGAGCCGCTCCTGCCATTCGTTGATCCAGGAGAAGCGGTGCCGCCGCCGCTGGTGTTGCTGACGGATCGAGGTCGCGACGGTTGTTGTTTGCAGGCGGTCGAGCGCCGCCTTCAGCCGGTCGTAATGATCGTTGCCGGTGCCGCGCCCGGTGAAGGTGAGGATTTCATGCGGGGTCGTGGCCATCAGCCGTGAGGTTGGCAGTCCTGCGTCGCGCGCGGCGACGATCTGGCTCGCCGCCCAGATCAGCACATCAGCATCCCAGATTGTCGCCATGCCGTGCTCGGGCACGGCTTCGACCGAGATCCATGTCTGCCCCATGCGAAAGTCGATCGGCGTCGTCCGTCTGCGCTTGGCGAGGCTGAAGAAGGGCCAGGCCATCAGGTCCTGGGCGTCGCGCGGGGCGATGTCGCGCCCGAGCGAGGGGAACAGCGCGAGCTGGGCGCGCTCGCCGGAACTGGGGGCTGCGCGCGGTTTCATCGGCGGCTCTGCGCGATCGCTGCGTCCCGCCGCGGCATGAGATCGTCCTGGCCGGGATCTGAGGTGGAGTATTTGGTGCCGAGATCGGCCCAGGCGCGCAGATCGTCCACCGAATAGACCACCCGTCCGCCGATCCGCCGATAGGCCGGGCCGCTCCCGAAATAGCGATGCTTTTCCAGTGTGCGGCCGGAGAGACCCAGGAAGCGCGCCGCCTCGGGCGTCCGCAAATAGCGCGGTGGAAGATTGACGGGCGGTCTGGACAAGGAGCGTCTCCTGCAAAGCGGGGTGGCAGGAGGCGAAAATGGCGAAGTGCCGGCGGCAGGGTGGAGAACAAAGATTCGCAGCCGCATGGATGTGACCACCCTCTCCGCGCGGCCTGGCGGGTCGATACTGGCCGCCAGTCGGTCAGCGGATGCGGAGCAGCTTGCGGTAGTCGCCGTTCATCATGGCGGTGCCGTCGCGCACCAGGCGATAGACGAAGGACCGGGCGGCCGAGCTTTTCCATTCGGTCGCGGACAGGCGGGCGACCTCGTCCTTGCCGAGCGCGATGGCGATCTCCCGATAGGTCGCGCCGTCCATGCGCAGATCGAGCGCGCGCAACATCAGTTCGAGCCGCGCTCGCCGGTAGACGGTGAGCGGCCATCCGCGCGGCAACGGGCCGGACTGTTTCGCGAACAGTCGGCGATGGAAGCGCAGCAAGCTGGCGATGCGCGTCCCGAAATCCCTGTCGAGCGGGATGATCGCGGCGAGCGGTCGGCCGGGCGTCGGATCGCGCAGCCAGAGCCGATGTTCGCCCGCCGCGTCCGCGACGACGACATGGCGACCATCGATCCCGGCCCGGTCGGCGAGCAGCGCGCCGAGCGTCAACGGGTCGATCGCCTTCGCGCCGGTATAGCCTTCCGGCGCGGTGTCGAGGATCACGGTGACGGCGGTCAGTTCCGGCCGCCAGATCACCGTTTCCGACAGATCATCCGGCATCCACGCGAAAGGATAACCCCCATCGGCGGGCGAGCGCGGTTCGCTCGTTCGCCGCGGCGTCGCGGTTCAGGCGCGCCTGGTCGGCGCGATACTGGCGGTTGCGTTGCAGGAACGCGGCGGCGAACTCGGGGCGCCCCGGCGTGTCCGGCACAGTGTCGGCACGCGGGACACGCCGTCGTGGCGGTGTCGGCATGAGCATTCTCCCCAGCCGCTCGATGCGGATTCTGGACAGGCGAGGATCGTGCGACAGGCCACATCCCGACAGTGCGAAGGCCGCGCCGGGACATGCCCGCCGTGCATCGCGATCAGGAGCCGGAAAAATCCATTCCGGTCTGGATATTAACCCTATTCGGTGGCGCGCGGGCCGAGCAAATATGCGTAACCCACTTCGGTCATCCATCGCGCGCGGGCGAGATGGCTCTCATGCATCGCGCGCGCGCGTTCCGGTTCGGCGGCCGGATCGATCCCGAAGATAGGCGCCGCCGTCTCGGACCAGTCGGCCCCTTCATCGTCGGCATCGAGCAGCCGGATATAATCGGCCAGATGGTCCTCATCATAGGCGGTGAGCTGCGGCGCGACGGGCGCGCGATCCTCGAAATGCTTGCCGGTCATGACGCCCCGTTCCTCCGGTCCTCGTTAACCATGTTAGACCGAAACGGAGACAATTCCATGCGCGCAGCGGGCATGGTTCCGCGCATCTTCCGCAACGGCCGGCATCCGGGCGAGCAGCGATATGTCTGCGGTGCGCCCCCGCAAACTTCGCTCCTGACCCTGATCGGGGAGGTGGAAACAACCGGATTAACTCGGCTCCTGAGACCTTTAGGCTGGAGAGCCCTGGACATGCGTCACAGGCTCCCCGACCGTAAGGGTCAAGGATCACGGTGCCGTCACGGCCGGCACCCAACCGGTTAATCTCGGGGTTTCCACACCCCAGGCCGCCGCGTAGCGGCCCACGTCCCTCTTAGGACGGCGCAATGATTTTGGCTACTATGATCCGTGAGCCGGGCTGTGCCCGGCGAGCGCGCGCAATACGGCCGCGCGGACCTGTGGGACGCGCGGCCGCCGCCGATCCGGGCAGGACCGGCGGCGGCGCCAGACGATATTGGGGAATGACCCTATCGGCCGGGAACGGGCGCAAGCACGCGCCATTCTGCCCGAGGGTCCGCCCGCCGGTAAGTCAGCCGCCGGCAGCGAAATGCGTTCCAAGTGTAAATCAACGGCTCGAAACCGTGCCACCAATCGGCGTCAATGTCGCCGCAACGCCCTTCAAAGCATAGTTTGCCGCAGGCGTCATAAAGGCGAAACTCCATCGGCAGCCTGTCGCCCTCTTTCGGATCGGCGCGGACCAGGATGCCCTCGGCGTTTTCGCCCATCCCCAGACAACCGCCGTGGTGATCGAACGTGATAATCCAGCGCATGATATGATTCCTTGTGGGGGTGGCGCCCGCCCCGTGGGCGGGCGCGGATATTGCGGAAGGGTGGCGGCCTATGCGGCCGCCCGGTGATGCGCCTGCGCGGCAAGCCGTTTGCTGGCGGTATGATAATGACCGTTGTCCAGTTCGATGCCGGTCCAGTCGCGGCCTAGCTGCTGCGCTGCCACCAGTGTCGAGCCGCTGCCGCTGAACGGGTCCAGCACAAGGTCGTCCGGCTTCGTGAAAGCCTCGATCAACGGGGTTAGCGCCTCGATTGGCTTCTGCGTCGGGTGCAGCCGGTTGCCCGAATAGGGGAAGTCCAGCACATCGGGGATAGGCCGTGCCGGACGGATCGGATTACCTTTGGCCAATAGGTAGGCTTGTTCGTGCTCGTAGCGGAGAAAGCGGGCCGATGACGCATAACGCTTGCGGAACACAAGATGGCCGACGACGCGAAAACCCGCCGCCTTCCATGCGTCCATGAATAGATCAACTTTGTTCCAGCCGTAAAAGGAAACCGCAAAGCCGCCATCTTTCAAGACGCGGTGCATCTCGCGGAACGCCGGACGCAGCCACCGGCCGTTATCGTCGTTCGCCACCTTGCGGCCCTGGCGGTCCCGGTAGCGGGTGACATAGGGCGGATCGGTCAGAATGAAGTCCACCGTGCCGGTATCGAAAGCCTGCATCACGTCGATGCAATCGCCGTTGAAAATCACGTTGCGGGGAGCCTGTGCATTGCTGGACATGTCTCAAATCCTTTGGGTCTGAAGTTCAGCGAAGCGGAACGCCGCGCCTGAACTTCTGCCCGGCGGCGAGCCAAGGGTAGCAACGGGACAAGGGCGGCCGGGGTGGAGGGGAATCACCCGGCCTGCACAAGCGCAGCGCGGAAGGTCGGGGATACCGCCCCGGACGGTTCCACTTCCCTTGACCGACGCGAGGACAACGTCCTTAGCCACGATCGCGCGGCCATCCGGCCGCGCCGGGTATTGCGCCGCCCATGGCGGCACCGGATAGTTTCGGGAATTACCCCTAAATCTATCGGTATCTCCGTCTGTTCAGGGCTTGGGCCTGTAGTATCGTAGGTGTTCATGAGCCAGCTACGGATGGACCATCATGGAGATCACGTCTGAAATGATTGACGAGGGACTGACCTTTGCCAGGCGGATGATCGCTTGCCTGGAAAAGATTGATTTCGACGAACTGGCGAATGATCTATCATTTCAAAAGCAATCGGGCGAAGCGATGACTATGGTATTGAAAATGTTTGCGATCCTCGAACGATCGACGCTGGCGGACGGGCAAAGCGCCGCCCTGACCGCCCTCATTCAACGATATAACCGTTGGGCCACCAATTTGACGGTGGATGTTCTTGCCCATTGGTCCGAACAGGCGCGCATGCCGGTCATGTTGAACTGACGAGCGGGACGGAGTTGGCCAGATGAGCAAAACGGACGCGGAGATAGTGGAGGCATTCCTGGCTTTTGAGACGGCCCTGGCGATGCTCGAGCGGTTCAACCCGGACCAGCACGCGGAAGATGAGGTGGTGCTCGCCATGTTCACGGTTGCCGATGATAGCATTTACGGACTGATCGACACTCTCGGCGGCTATTCTTTGACGGAGAAGCAAAGGACCGCTTTTCTCGCGCGCGTGACGTGCTTCAAGGCGCTCGACACCGCCAATATTCGTGATGCGCTCGTCCGGTATGGACGCAGCCCAGCCCCGCGGCGTCTTGCAAACTGAAGTCGGAAAGGACGCCCCGTTCTCCTGAGCGGGGCGTCTTTCGCCAGTCAGCGCGACCAGAGCAGAACGTATTCGCCGGGGCGTTCGTTGCTCTCGACCAGGCTGGCGTAGAGCGGCGCTGGCAGCCAGGGATCATCGATCTTGACCGAGAGATAATCGCGCTCGTTGCGGCTGGTCTTGATCCAGGCGGCGCCGACCTCGACGTCGATGTGATCCGTGTTGGCAAAGGTCAGCCGGTAGTCGGGAGCCCGGTCGGTATCTTTCTCGATCGGAACAAAGCTGGCGCGGGTGTTGATGGTGAGGGTCACGACCTTGCCTTCGATGATGCCGTCCTTGCCCCTGGTGAAAGTGCCGATGGTAGCCATGATATTCTCCGTTCGCTTGTCCGGGCCGCGCCCATCGCGGCCTCGTGGCGGTTCGGAGGTCGGGGACATTCGGCGGCGCACCGCTGCTCGGGGTTCCCGTCGCGCTTGCGTGACGGGGTGGGCTTGCGGCTCATGGACGGCCGAAGGGCCACTTTTTTGTTTCGCGATGCAAAGCCATAGGCGGCGGGAAAAAGCGGCATGGCGCCGTTGCGCCGACAGGTGGACCCGATCAGATCAAGCCATGAGGGAGGTCGCGGGGGCCGGTCGGGCAGGCAGGACGGGAGACGATAACATTCCCGGCATTTCGGTATCAGGGGCAAGAATTCCACGCGTGGCAGGTGTTACGTCCTTCCGTCCGGCACGGCAGGGTTAGCGGCGGGCGAATAGCTCGCGGAACAGGCGCTCGGCCTCGACCATGCCTTCATCGGTCAGATAGACGGATTTTGCCTTGCGCACCGGATCGGAGATCAGCCCGCGCTCGTGCAGGCGGGACATGGCGCTCCAGTCGAGACCTTTCCAGGCTGTGCCGGTGGCGCTGAGGTTGAGCCACAACAGGGCCAGCACCGCCTCGTCGATTCTGTCGGTGTCGATGTCTGTCCGCGAGTCCATGAACGGGAGGGTAGCAAACACGGCTGCACACGGCATCTGCGAACCCGCCGTGAGCACTTATCTGCCGCCGTCACTACTACGCCACGGTTCGCTATTTCCGCCTTGCGCCGCCGCGCGCCGAATCCCGCCGCCGTGGCTATGCTCCGGCCTGCGTGGTGACGGTGGCGATTTTACTGTATTCCAGCAGTGGGTGCGGCAGCTTTAGGCACATGGCACTCCCTCGCAAACGTCGCTTTCGCACACCCCGCCGCTGGTCGGAAGGTCTCGAAGACCTCCACGACTATATGCAGCCGCCGCTGACACGTGCGTCGGCACGCGCCAGTGCCACCAACGCGCCGATCGTCGTTATTGACGACTGGCCCGAGCAGGTTCCCATTGGCGATGCCGAGTTGCGCATCATCGAAGGCGCTTTTCGCAAGGAACTGGACGCCCTGTTCGGGCCGCTGCCATGATGCAATACGGCTCTGCCGTCCCGTGTTTTCGTGATCGGATGATGCGACAGGCGCGCTTCGACAAAGTTGACCGGCACGGTATTGTGCCGTACATTTACTATCAAAGGAGATCGGGTATGTCAGCCGTTCAGAAGCGCCGGAAACCGGAGCGTGAGCTCAAGCGCGAGCGGATCGAGCTACGCGTCAGCGCCTCGGCCAAGGATTTGATTCAACAGGCGAGCGCGGTCACTGGCCTGACCGCTGGTGATCTGGCCTATGAAGGTGCGCGGCGCGTGCTGGACGAACATCAACGACTGGTTCTGACCGGCGCGGATCGGGATGCCTTCTTCGAGGCGCTGATGAACCCGCCGGAGCCGTCCGAACGACTGATCGCCGCCATGCGCCGTCACCGCGATCTCGTGGGCTGACGATTGGCGATCGCCTTCGAAGCTCTCGGCAAGCACCATGATCGGTCGCGCTTTTCCTGCGGGCAGGCCGATCTGGATAGCTGGTTCCGGCGACGCGCCGGTCAGGATGACCGCCGCGATGTCGCGCGCGTCTTCGTCGCCACGGATTCGGAACTGGGCGTCGTCGGTTTCTACAGCCTGAGCGCCTTCAAGCTGGAACTGGATGAATTGCCGGAGGAAATCGCGCGCAAGCTGCCGCGCTATGAAAGCGGTTATCCAGCGGCGCTGATCGGACGCCTTGCTCGGGACGTTCGGATGCGCGGCAAGGGCTTTGGCGAGGTGCTGGCGGTGGATGCGATCCGACGCATCCTCGGCGCCGCCGAGACGCTGGCGGTATTGGCCATCATCGTCGATGCCAAGGATGAACGCGCAGCGGCATTCTACAAGGGGCTTGGCTTTGCACCTTTCCCGCAACGGCCGAACCGGCTGTTCCTGCTGGCGTCGTCGGCGGTGCGGGGGCTGGAGAAGATGTAGTCGCGGTCGCAGACCGCAGATTGATGAAAGGATGTTGTCATGGCGACTGTCGCCCGCGCCGAAACCGAAACGCCGCCGGTCGTGGCGACGGCCCGCGCCGCGCTTTACCTGCGCGTTTCCACGCCCCGCCAGGCGGACCATGATCTGTCGATCCCCGATCAACGTCGTCAGCTTGAGGGCTATTGCCTCTCGAAAGGCTGGGAGGTCGCGGCCGAGTTTATCGAGCCGGGCGTCTCGGGCACCGATGATCGTCGCCCTGCTTTCCAGGACATGATCGACGCTGCGTCGGAGAAGCCTCCTGCGTTCGACATGGTGGTCGTCCATAGCTTCTCGCGCTTCTTCCGCGATCAGTTCCAGTTCGAGTTCTACGTCCGCAAGCTGGCGAAGAATGGCGTGCAGCTCGTCTCCATCACGCAGGTTCTCGGCGATGATCCGGCAAGCGAAATGATGCGCAAGATCATGACGCTGTTCGACGAATATCAGTCGAAGGAAACCGCCAAGCATACGCTGCGCGCGATGAACGAAAACGCGCGCCAGGGCTTCTGGAACGGCGCTCGTCCGCCGATCGGCTATCGCGTGATCGAAGCCGAACAGCGTGGCACGAAGATCAAGAAGAAGCTGGAAATCGACCCGATCCATGCCGGGACGGTGCGGCGGATTTTCCGCCTGGCGCTGGAGGGTGCTGATGGCCGCGGGCCGATCGGCGTCATGGCGATCGCGTGCTGGCTCAATGAGAACAATATCCGCACCCGTTACGGCGGGCGCTGGGGCAAGGGCATGGTGCATCAGGTGCTCACCCGGACGACCTATATCGGTCAGCACCGCTTCAACACCTATGACGTCAAGAAGAAGCGTCGAAAGCCCGAGGCCGAGCACGCCATCATGGAAGTGCCGCCCATCGTCTCGGTGGCGGAGTTCGAGGCCGTGCAGCGATCCCTGAAAGCGCGCAGCCCGAAGATGATGCCGCCGCGCGCGGTGGGCGGATCGACGCTCCTGACCGGCATCTGCTTCTGCGCCTGCTGTGGCGGGGCGATGACGCTGCGCACGGGCACCAGCCGGAGCGGTCAGGAATATCGCTATTACACCTGTGCGACGAAGGCCACGAAGGGGAAAACGGGTTGCCCCGGCGTCTCGCTCCCGATGGACCGGCTGAACGAAGCGGTGATCGAGCATCTGGAGAAGCGGCTACTCGATCCCGCGCGGCTTGAAGTGCTGATGGACCAGCTTATCGCCCGGCGGGAAGAATGGGTGACCGAGCGCCGCCAGCACGTCGCCGAGATGGAACGACGGGCGACAGAGGCGGACACCAAACTCTCCCGGCTCTATGAGGCGATCGAGAACGGATTGGTCAATATGGGCGATCCGTCGCTCAGGGCGCGGATCGCGGAACTGACCGCTCTCCGCGACCAGGCCAGAGGCGATGCCGAACGCGCGGTCGCGCACATCGAGCGGATCAGCCCGGAGATCACGGTCGAGAGCCTTCATACCTTCGCGCTGGCGGCCAAGCGGAAGCTCCGCCACGACGATGGCTCCTATGCCCGCAATCATATTCGGGCCGTGGCGCAGCGGGTCGAGGTTCATAGCAAGACGGATGTGCGAATCCTCGGTACGCGCTCCGAGTTGCTGCGGACCCTCACCGCCGTCTCTGGCGTAGAGGCGGCGGTGCTAGGGACTCGTGGTTTTGGACCGAAATGGTGCCCAGAAGAGGACTCGAACCTCCACGCCCTTGCGAGCGCCAGCACCTGAAGCTGGTGCGTCTACCAATTCCGCCATCTGGGCACGGGGTAGGCTGGGGCGCTTAGAGGAGGGGGCGCGCGCTTGTCAACTCGGGTCTCACCGGGCATGGGGATTCGCCATCGGGCATGTCTGGGGAATCGTGAATGAACCGGTTGGTTACGGTCTTCGGCGGTGGCGGCTTTCTGGGCCGTTATGTCGTGCAGGAACTGCTGCAGGCGCGCGCGCGGGTGCGTGTGGCGGAGCGAGATCCGCGCGATGCCTGGTTCGTCAAGCCGCTGGGCGGGCTCGGCCAGACGCAATTCGTCGCCGCCGACATCACCCGCCCCGAGACGGTTGCCCGCGCGGTCGCCGGCGCCGACGCCGTCGTCAATCTTGTCGGCATCCTCAAGGGCGATTTCGCACGGGTTCATCAGGCCGGCGCCGCGCATGTCGCCAAAGCCGCCGCCGAGGCGGGGGCGGGGGCGCTCGTCCAGATCTCGGCGATCGGCGCCGATCGCGGCTCGGCTTCGGCCTATGGCCGCAGCAAGGCGCTGGGCGAAGCGGCGGCGCGCGAGGGGTTTGCCGGAGTCACGGTCATCCGGCCGTCGCTGCTGTTCGGCCCCGAGGACCGCTTCGTCAACCGGCTTGCGGAGCTGGCCCGGCTGCTGCCGGTGGTGCCTGTGATCCGGCCGGCCCTGCGGGTACAGCCGGCCTATGTCGTCGATGTCGCGCGGGCGATCGCGGGCGCGACGCTCGCCCCGGCGGCGCATGCGGGCCGGACTTATGATCTTGGCGGGCCGCAGACCCTCACGATGCGCGAGCTCCAGGCGTGGGTGATCGCGGCGACCGGACGCGACCGCGCGACCGTGGCCGTGCCCGATGCCCTGGCGGCGGCGCTGGCGCGCTTTACCGGCTGGATCCCCGGCGCGCCGCTGACATGGGATCAGTGGCTGATGCTCCAGTCCGACAATGTGGCGGACGCGGGGGCCTCCGGCTTTGCGGCGTTCGGGGTCGCCCCGGCGCCGCTCGCCGCCGTCGCGCCGGGCTGGCTGGTGCGCTATCGCCGGCAGGGCCGCTTCGCCACGCCCGCCTGAGGGGCCGGACGGGGCCGCCGCTTTCCGACCCGCCCGGGCGCCTTTCGACCACGCTTCCTTCGGAGACCGGCAACGCCATGCACGCCTCGCTTCTGACGATCATCCTGCTCGGTATCGTCGAGGGCCTGACCGAGTTCATACCGGTTTCGTCCACCGGGCACCTGATTCTGGCCGGCGAATTGATGGGCGCGCGGACCAGCGCGTCGGCGACGTTCGATATCGTGATCCAGCTCGGGGCGATCCTCGCCGTCGTCGTGCTCTATTTTCGCCGCTTCAGCGCGGTCGCGGCCGGGCTCGTCCGGCGCGAGGCCCGCGCGATCGCCTTCACCCGCAATGTCGCGCTCGGCGTGCTGCCGGCGCTGATCGTCGGGGCACTCGCTTATTCCGCGATCAAGGCGATGCTCGAAACGCCGGTCATCGTCGCGGTGGCGCTGATCGCCGGCGGCATCGCGATCCTGGTGATCGAGCGGATGGTGAAGCCGGTCGCGGCCGGCACCGTCGAAGGGATGAGCTGGCGCACCGCGCTGGGGGTCGGCTGCCTCCAGTGCCTGTCGATGATACCGGGGGTCAGCCGATCGGGCGCGACCATCCTTGGCGCGCTCGGCCTCGGCGTCGATCGCCGGACGGCGGCCGAATACAGCTTCTTTCTCGCCGTGCCGGTGATGCTGGCGGCGAGCGCCAAGGAGCTGTGGGAGGCGCGCGCCACGCTCGGCGGCGGCGACTGGTACGGTATCGGCATCGGCTTCGTCGTCTCGTTCGTGGTCGCGATGATCGTCATCCGCGCCTTCCTCGCCATCGTGACCCGCCACGGCTTCGCGCCCTTCGCCTGGTATCGCATCGTGATCGGCTCGATCGCGCTGGTGTGGTTGCTGGCCAGATAGGACCGTATCGGTCTATTAACGCCGGCGAACATGGAGTGAAAGCGCTCGAGGGGAAGGGGAGAGTCCTTTTTAGGTAAGATTTACTGCCATAAATCGCGAATCTCGCGTGACACCTGGCGAAAAATCGCTATGGGAGGGGCCGAGGAGACCGACCGATGGCGGATAATCCGATGCAAGCGTTCGTCCATGTCGAACAGGACTACCCGGCCAAGCGCCCGGCGAACGAACGCAACCATGATTTCGCGGAGATCGCGCACCGCTACGAGACCCGGAAGGCCCGCGAGCAATCGTCGCGCTGCGCGCAGTGCGGCGTCCCCTATTGCGCGACCCATTGCCCGCTTCACAATCACATCCCGGACTGGCTGCGCCTGACCGCGGAGGGCCGCGTCCGCGAAGCCTATGAGCTGTCGAGTTCCACCTCGACCATGCCGGAGATCTGCGGCCGGATCTGCCCGCAGGACCGGCTTTGCGAAGGCAATTGCGTGATCGAGTTCGCCGGCCACGGCGCGGTGACGATCGGCGCGGTCGAAAAGTATATCACCGATACGGCGTGGGACGAGGGCTGGGTGGAGCCGATCAGGACGCTCCCCGAGCGCGGCCAGTCGATCGGGGTGATCGGCGCCGGCCCGGCCGGGCTTTCCGCCGCCGAGCGGCTGCGCGCGCGCGGCTATGAGGTGCATATCTACGACCGGCACGATCGGCCGGGCGGCCTGCTCGTCTACGGCATCCCGGGCTTCAAGCTGGAAAAGTTCGTGATGGACCGGCGGATCACGCGGCTCGAGCAGGCGGGCATTGTCTTCCATAACAATTTCGAGGTCGGCCGCGACGCGACGCTGCCCGATCTGCGCGCCCGCCACGACGCGATACTGATCGCCACCGGCGTTTACCGGCCGCGCGCGATCAAGGTGCCGGGGGTCGATCTTCCCGGCGTGGTCGAGGCGCTCGATTATCTGATAACGTCGAACCGCAAGGGCTATGGCGATGCGGTTCCGGCGTTCGACGACGGCGGCCTCGATGCGCGCGGCAAGAACGTCGTGGTGATCGGCGGCGGCGATACCGCGATGGATTGCGTGCGGACCGCCGTCCGGCAGGGCGCGAAGTCGGTGAAGTGCCTCTACCGCCGCGATCGCGCCAATATGCCCGGCTCGCCGCGCGAAGTCGGCAATGCCGAGGACGAGGGCATCGAGTTCGTCTGGCTGTCGGCACCGGAGGCGTTCGAGAGCGACGCGGCGGCGCATGTCGGCGCGGTTCGCGCCGCGCGGATGCGGCTGGGCGCGCCCGACGGCTCCGGCCGTCGCGCCCCCGAGCCCGAGCCCGACAGCACGTTCCGGATCGAGGCCGACCTTGTCATCAAGGCGCTGGGCTTCAATCCGGAGGACCTGCCGGCGCTGTTTGGCGCGGACACGCTTTCGGTCACGCGCTGGGGCACGTTGCGCGTCGATCACAAGAGCATGCAGACCAATATCGAAGGCGTGTTCGCGGCCGGCGATATCGTGCGCGGCGCGAGCCTCGTGGTGTGGGCGATCCGCGACGGCATCGACGTCGCCGAGCGGATGCACGGCTGGCTGAAGGCGCGTAGGCCGATCGCGGCGGCGGCTGCCTCCGGGGTCGCGACGCGGGCGGCGGCATGAAGCGGCATCTGGCGATGACGCGCGTTGGCGCGCGTATGGGGGTGCTCGCGGGGGCGCTCGCGCTGACGCCGGCGCCGGTTGTGGCCGCGCCGGCGGACCCGGCGCCGTCCTCGCAGCAGACGCCGGTCGATCCCGCGGCGAAGGCGGCGGCGGAGGAGTTGCTGACGCTGATCGCCTTCGAAAAGACGATGGAGGAAGGCGCGATGGCTTCGATCGCGGCGATGCGCTCGGGAAGCGTGATAGGCCGTCAGGTCGACGCCAACCCGCAGCTTCGCCTCGAACGCGCCAAGAATCCGCAGGCGTGGGACAAGGCGCTGCGCCGGATCGGCGCGCTTCAGGCCGACGCGGCCGAGGCCGAGACCAAGGCGGCGATGCCCGCGATCCGGGCGGCGGCGGTCGACATCTATGCGCGGAAATTCTCGGCGGCGGACCTGCGCGGCTTCATCGAACTGTACCGGACGCCACTCGGCAAGACGCTGCTCGACGGCCTGCCGCAAGTCATGGGCAACACGATGGTGGTCGGCCAGGCGCTGATCGGCCAGCGGGTGGCGCCCCGGATGCGGGCGCTCCAGCCGAAGATTCAGGCGGAACTGGCGCCGCTGCTGCCGCGCAAGTCCGGCAAATGAGCCGGCGCGGGGCCGCCCCGCGTCGTGCTCCTGTTCGCGTTTAACTGTCCGCCCGGACTCTGGATCGGGCGCAAGGGACCATGAAGATGACCGAGGCTTCCTATACCGCCACCGAGGCTGAGCGGGCGCGCATCGCCGCCGAAGGCATGTACCGCCCGGATTTCGAAGGCGACGCCTGTGGCGTGGGGCTGATCGCGGCGACCGACGGCAAGGCCTCGCGCCGCGTCGTCACCGCGGCGATCGACGCGCTGAAGGCAGTCTGGCATCGCGGCGCGGTCGACGCCGACGGCAAGACCGGCGACGGCGCCGGCATCCACGTCGATCTGCCGGTACGCTTCTTCGACGACTCGATCGAGGCGTCGGGCCACAAGCCGCGCGCCAACCGGCTCGCGGTGGGGATGATCTTCCTGCCGCGCACCGATCTCGCCGCGCAGGAACTGTGCCGGACGATCATCGAGAGCGAGATCATCGATTTCGGCTACACGATCTACGGCTGGCGCCAGGTGCCGGTGGATATTTCGGTGGTCGGCGAGAAGGCGATGTTGCTGCGCCCCGAAATCGAGCAGATCATGATCGCCGGGCCGATGCCGGGCGTCACCGGCGACGAGGCGGCCGAGGTCGCCGAATTCGAAAAGCAACTCTACCTGATCCGCCGCCGGATCGAGCGCAAGGTGATCGAGGCCCAGATTCAGGGCTTTTACATCTGCTCGCTGTCGTGCCGCTCGATCATCTACAAGGGGCTGTTCCTCGCTGAGGCGCTATCGGTATTCTATCCCGATCTGTGCGACGAACGCTTCGTCAGCCGGGTCGCGATCTTCCACCAGCGCTATTCGACCAACACCTTCCCGCAATGGTGGTTGGCGCAGCCGTTCCGCTGCCTTGCCCACAATGGCGAGATCAACACGATCCGCGGCAACAAGAACTGGATGAAGAGCCACGAGATCAAGATGGCGAGCCTCGCGTTCGGCGAGCATTCGGAGGAGATCAAGCCGCTGATCCCGGGCGGCGCGTCCGACACCGCCGCGCTCGACGCGGTCTTCGAGGCGATCTGCCGCTCGGGCCGCGACGCGCCGACCGCGAAGCTGATGCTCGTTCCCGAGGCATGGCAGGACGACAGCCCGATGCCGCAGGCGCATCGCGACATGTACGCCTATCTCGCCTCGGTGATGGAGCCGTGGGACGGGCCGGCGGCGCTGGCGATCACCGATGGGCGCTGGGCGGTGGCGGGGGTGGACCGCAATGCGCTGCGCCCGCTGCGGACCACCCAGACCGCCGACAACCTGCTGATCGTCGGCTCCGAAACCGGGATGGTCGTGGTCCCGGAATCGTCGATCGTCAGGAAGGGCCAGCTCGGCCCGGGCGAGATGATCGCGATCGATCTGGAGAGCGGGAAGCTCTACGACGATCGCGCGGTCAAGGACCGGATCGCGGCCGAGCAGCCTTATGGCGAATGGGTCAAGGGCTTCCGCACGCTTGCCGATCTGCCCGAGTCCCCCGAGGACGCCGCGCATTATTATGACAAGACGGACCTGATGCGCCGTCAGATCGCGGCCGGGCAGACGATCGAGGACGTCGAACTGATCCTCAGCCCGCTGGTCGAGGACGGCAAGGAAGCGGTCGGCTCGATGGGCGACGACACGCCGCTCGCGGTGATTTCGTCGAAGCCGAGGCTGATCAGCCACTTCTTCCGCCAGAACTTCAGCCAGGTGACGAATCCGCCGATCGACTCGCTGCGCGAGACGCATGTGATGAGTCTCAAGACGCGGTTCGGCAATCTCGCCAACATCCTCGATTGCGAGGGGACGCAGTCGAACGTGCTGGTGCTCGATTCACCGGTGCTCTCCAGCGCGGACTGGCGGCGGCTCCAGCGCCATTTCGGCCCGCATGCCGCCTCGATCGACTGCACCTTCGACGCCCATGGCGGCGCCGACGCGCTGCGGAGCGCGATCGCCCATGTCCGGGCCGAAGCCGAGAAGGCGGTGCGCGAAGGACGGACCGAGCTGTTCCTGACCGACGAGGAGGTCGGCCCGGCGCGGGTGGCGATCCCGATGGTGCTCGCGGCGGCGGCAGTGCACACCCATCTCGTCCGCAAGGGGCTGCGCTCCTATGCCTCGGTCAATGTGCGCTCCGCCGAATGCCTCGACACCCACTATTTCGCGGTTCTGATCGGCGTCGGCGCGACCACGGTGAACGCCTATCTGACCGAGGCCACGATCGCGAACCGCCACGCGCGCGGCCTGTTCGGTGAGCTGAGCCTCGCCGCGTGCCTCGCCCATTACCACAAGGCGATCGACACCGGCCTGCTCAAGATCATGTCGAAGATGGGGATCGCGGTGATCTCCAGCTATCGCGGCGGCTATAATTTCGAGGCGGTCGGCATCAGCCGCGCGCTGGTGAACGACATGTTCCCCGGCATGCCGGTGAAGATTTCGGGGGAGGGTTATGCCTCGCTCCAGCACAATGCGATGCTGCGCCACGACGCCGCGTTCGATGACGTGACGACGATGCTGCCGATCGGCGGCTTCTATCGCCAGCGGGCCGGCGGCGAGGCCCACGCCTATTCGGCGCAACTGATGCACCTGCTGCAAACCTCGGTCGCGACCGACAGCTTCTCGACCTTCCTGCAATTTTCACGCGGCGTGAAGGACTTGCCGCCGGTCTATCTGCGCGATCTGCTCGAATTCAACTGGGCGCGCGAAGCGATTCCGATCGACAGCGTCGAGGCGATCACCGAGATCCGCAAGCGCTTCGTAACGCCGGGGATGTCGCTCGGCGCGCTCAGCCCCGAGGCCCACGAAACCCTGGCGATCGCGATGAACCGGATCGGCGCCAAGGCGGTGTCGGGCGAGGGCGGTGAGGATCGCCGGCGCTTCATGCCCTATGAGAATGGCGACAACGCCAATTCGGTCATCAAGCAGATCGCGTCGGGCCGGTTCGGCGTGACCGCCGAATATCTGAACTCGGCCGAGGAGATCGAGATCAAGGTGGCGCAGGGCGCCAAGCCCGGCGAAGGCGGCCAGTTGCCCGGCTTCAAGGTGACGGTGGAGATCGCGAAGCTGCGCCATGCCACGCCCGGCGTGATGCTGATCTCGCCGCCGCCGCATCACGACATCTATTCGATCGAAGACCTCGCCCAGTTGATCTACGATCTGAAGCAGATCAATCCGCGCGCGCGGGTCTGCGTCAAGCTGGTGTCGTCGGCTGGGATCGGCACGGTCGCGGCGGGCGTCGCCAAGGCGCGCGCCGACGTGATCCTGATTTCGGGCCACGTTGGCGGCACCGGCGCCAGCCCGCAGACCTCGATCAAATATGCCGGCACCCCCTGGGAAATGGGGCTGACCGAGGTCAATCAGGTGCTGACGCTCAACGGCCTGCGTCATCGCGTCAAGCTGCGTACCGACGGCGGGATCAAGACCGGGCGCGACGTCGTGATGGCGGCGATCCTCGGCGCGGAGGAGTTCGGTATCGGCACGCTGAGCCTGGTGGCGATGGGCTGCATCATGGTCCGCCAGTGCCATTCGAACACCTGCCCGGTGGGGGTGTGCACCCAGGATCCCAAGCTGCGCGCGAAGTTTACCGGCACGCCCGAGAAGGTCATCAACCTGATGACCTTCATCGCCGAGGAGGTGCGCGAGATCCTCGCCAAGCTCGGCATGCGCAGCCTCGACGACGTCGTCGGCCATACCGAGTTACTGCGCCAGGTGAGCCGGGGCGCCGAGCATCTCGACGACCTCGATCTGAACCCGATCCTCGCCAAGGTGGACGCGCCCGACGAGTTGCGCCGTTTCAACCTGGCGACGCCGCGCAACGAAGTGCCCGACAGCCTCGACGCGCAGATGATCCATGACGCGCGCGCGGTGTTCGAGCGGGGCGAGAAGATGCAGCTCACCTATACCGTGCGCAATACGCATCGCGCGGTGGGCACCCGCTTCTCCTCCGAGATCACGCGAACCTTCGGGATGGAGAAGCTTGCCGACGGTCACGTTCAGGTCCGCCTGCGCGGCTCGGCGGGGCAATCGCTCGGGGCGTTCGCGGTGAAGGGGCTGACGCTCGAAGTGTTCGGCGACGCCAACGATTATGTCGGCAAGGGCCTGTCGGGCGGCATCATCGTCGTCCGGCCGATGGTTTCCTCGCCGCTCGATACGCGGACCAACACGATCATCGGCAACACCGTCCTTTACGGCGCGACGGCGGGCAAGCTGTTCGCCGCCGGCCGCGCCGGCGAGCGCTTTGCCGTCCGCAATTCGGGGGCGACCGTGGTGATCGAGGGCTGCGGCGCCAACGGCTGCGAATATATGACCGGCGGCACCGCCGTGATCCTCGGCCGGACCGGCGAGAATTTCGCGGCGGGCATGACCGGCGGCATGGCCTTCGTCCTCGACGAGGACGGCGAGTTCGAGCGCCGCGCCAATCCGGGCAGCGTCGTCTGGCAGCGGCTGAATTCGGGCTGGTGGGAGCACTATCTCAAGGGCCTCATCGCCGAGCATGCGGTGGCGACCGACAGCCAGTGGTCGAACAGCGTGCTCGACGACTGGGAACGGTGGCGCGGGCTGTTCTGGCAGGTCTGCCCGAAGGAGATGCTCGGCCGGCTGGAGCAGCCGCTGAACGACAGCGAACCGGCGCTGGAAGCCGCCGAATGAGGAGAATGTCGCGCTGACCGGGATCATCGCTGGCATCGGCCGCCAATCGCGCTAAGAATGCGCGCTCCGATGTGGCAGCTTTTCCAATTCCCGCTCTGTCCGTTCTCGCGCAAGGTCCGCCTCCTGCTGGGGGAGAAGGCGGTCGGCTACGAGCTTGTTCGCGAATCGCCCTGGCTCCAGCGCGACGAGTTCATCGACATGAACCCCGCCGGGCAGACGCCGGTGATGGCGGACGCCGCCGCCGGCATCACGCTGATGAACTCGGCCGCGATCTGCGAATATTTCGAGGAGACGGTCGAGCGCGCGTCGATGCTGCCGGGGACGGCGGCCAACCGCGCGGAAATCCGCCGGCTCGTCGCCTGGTTCGACGAGAAGATGTTCGCCGAAGTGGTGGCGCCGCTGATGCATGAGCGGCTGCTCAAGCGCATCGTCCACCGCATCCCGCCCGATGCCAAGGCGCTACGCGAGTCGATGAAGCTCGCCAACGCGCACATGGACTATGTCGATTATCTGCTCGATCATCGCCGCTGGATCGGCGGGGCGGTGCTGAGCCTCGCCGATCTGACGGCGGCGGCGCATCTTTCGGTCGCCGATTATCTGGGCGGGCTCGACTGGCGCGGGCACGACCGCACCCGCGAATGGTATGCCGCGCTCAAATCGCGCCCCAGCTTCCGCCCGCTGCTCGGCGAGCGGATGGAAATCGTTTCCCCCCCCGCCCATTACGACAAGGTCGATTTCTGGGAGTGAGGCCGCTCCGGTTCGGGCCGTGTAACGGAAAGCGGGAGGCCTGACAAAGCCCCGGCCGAGAGATCGGCTGGGGCTTTCAATATTGGTGGTATCGAAAATCGAGGGCCGGAGGCCCCTGTTCAGGCGTGGACGGCGGCGATCAGGTAGTCGAGCGCGTCGCTGGTGCCGATGGTGAAGCCCCGGCCCGGCACGAGGGTGAGCCCGGCCCGGTCGACCACCTTGAGGCCGGCCTCCGCCAGTAACGCGGCGAGTTCGTCGGGCCGGATGAAGCGGGACCAGTCGTGCGTGCCTCTGGGGATGCGGCCGGTGCCTTCGCCGATCGTGATCAGCGCCAGCCGCGACAGCGGCGTGCGGTTGGGCGTCGAGAGGATCAGCAGCCCTTGCTCGGCGAGCGCGCCGGCGAGCCCGCGCACGAACGCGGCTGGATCGGCGACGTGCTCGATCACTTCCATCGCCGTCACCAGATCGAAGCGCTGGTTGTCGAGGCTCTCGATCCCGCCCACGCGATAGCGGATGACGAGGCCCTGTCCTTCCGCGTGGGCACGGGCGACGGCGATATTCTCCGGCGCGGCGTCGAGCCCGGTCACGGTGGCGCCGAGCCGCGCCAACGGCTCCGCGAGCAGGCCGGCGCCGCAGCCGACGTCGAGCGCGGTCCTGCCGGCAAGCGGACGGAACGAGGCGGGATCGCCACGCCAGTGGGCGTCGAGCCGCGCGCGGATATAGCCGAGCCGCGC
>Ga0182740_1001156_pt1 | contig 19044 bp, 17 predicted proteins | sample eDN5th37CKraftBY_FD_128872 | JGI IMG/M metagenome (GOLD analysis project Ga0182740, IMG submission 128872) | Enriched backyard soil microbial communities from Emeryville, California, USA - eDNA 5th pass 37_C Kraft BY (version 2) (version 2) | ecosystem: Environmental > Terrestrial > Soil >...
CCAGCAGGGTCAGCAGCATGTCGGGGTGGTAGCCGGCCCGGCCGGCGCCGCCGGTCTTGGCGTTGCGGTGGAATGCGGTGGTGTCGATCCGGTCGATGATGTCGATGACCGTCCACACGGGATGATCGGCGCCGAGCCAGTCGCGCATGTCCGGTGGGATCAGGAACTGTTGGTCGCGGTCGACGGGTCGATATCCTTTGGCCACCAACGGATTCTACACAAAGCCGCAGGTCGGCCCCGCCGCGTCACGGCGAGACCGACCCGCGATTCTGCAACAGCCCGTTGAAGGAGAATGTACCGCTCGCTCGGAAAACGGGGCTTCACCGGTCAGGTACAGCGGCGACGAACCGGTCAGGAATCGAGAAGCCGGGTCCGCCATGACTTCCTAGCATCGAAATCATGACGACGACCAACGCACCCACCACGTCCATCACATCCGTCACGATCGAGGTCGCCGACGTCGACGCCGCGCGTCGCTTCTACGAGGCGTTCGGGGTCGACGCCTACATCCGACTGCGGGAGTCCGCCGAGGACACCAGTGGTTTCAGGGGATTCACGCTGGCGCTCACGGTCTCCGGCCCCGCGACCGTCGATGCCTTCCTCGACGCCGCCGCCGATGCCGGCGCCGAGGTGATCAAACCGGCAGCGAAGTCCCTGTGGGGCTACGGCGGGACCATCCAGGCGCCGGACGGGACGATCTGGAAGGTCGCGACGTCGGCGAAGAAGGACACCGGTCCCGCCACTCGCAACATCGACGAGTTCGTCCTGCTGCTCGGCGTCGACGACGTGAAGGCCGCCAAGAAGTTCTACGTCGAGCGCGGGCTCGTGGCCGGCAGGAGCTTCGGTGGCAGGTACGCCGAATTCGCCTCCGACGCATCGAGTCCCGTCACTCTCGCACTGTACAAGCGCCGGGGTCTGGCAAAGCTTCTCGGAGTTCCGGCCGATGGGTCCGGTTCGCATCGCATCGTCATCGGCTGCACCGCAAAAGGATTCGTCGATCCGGACGGTTTCGTCTGGGAGGCTGTCGCGAGTTGAGGGCCTGCATCCGCGTGGCGGCCAGTCATCCGCCCTGGCGATTGTCACGGCGGATGACTGGTGGCCGAGCGGATATTCAGGTCTCAGGCTTCGTCGTTCTCGGCGGCGAGATCGATCAGCGTCTGCCGGAACCAGCGGTGCGCAGGTACCGCGTCGGTGCGATTGGTCCACGCCATGATCTCGGTGATCGGCTGCAGGCGCGGGACGGGTGGGTCGAGCAGCCGGATCCCGGCGGCGTCGCGAACCTGCCGGGCGAGACGCTCGTGCACCAGCGTTACGAGCCGGGTTCCTCGCAGCAGGAACGGTGCCATGCCGAAACCTGCTGTGATTTCGGTATTTCGGGGAACGCCGAGGAAGTCGAGCTGCATCTCCGACAGTGATCGGCGGTGCCCGGACGACGCAGCCAGATAGGGCAGGGTGCTGAACTGCTCGAGGGTGATATCCTCGCCCACCTCGGGATGATCCTTGTCGACGGCGACGACGTACCGGTCGCGGAACAGCCGGTGGTAGTGGAATTCGGTGTGCTCCTCGAACGCTTCCTGCGGCATGATCAGGAGATCTACTCTGTGCCTGCGTAATTGGTCGGCGAAGTCGTCGCCCGTCGGGTAGATGCGCAGCCGGATCCCGGGCGCTTCGATCGACAGGCGGGCGATGAGCGGCTGCAGGAACGTCATCGTCAGGTAGTCGTTGGCGATGATCGTGAACGTGTGCTCGGCGGTCGCGGGATCGAACTCGTTCCGGAGTGAGAGCACGTTCTCGATGCCGGTGAGAAGCTCGCGCACCGGTTCGGCCAGCGACTCGGCGAGCGGTGTCGCGACGAGGGTGCGGCCGTCCCTCGTCATGATCGGGTCGCCGAACAGTTTGCGGAGCCGATTCAGGGTCGACGACATCGCCGACTGGCCGACGGACAGGCGCTGCGCGGCGCGGGTGACGCTGCGCTCGGTCATGAGCATGTCGAAGGCGACGAGCAGGTTGAGGTCGACGTTGCGCAGATCCATGCGCCCACATTAATTGATTTCATCAATGTCGAACATCTCTAAAGATTGTTTGAACGCGGTGACTGGAGTCACTACTTTCGTCTGCAACGGCAACGGATACCCCACAACCCGGCGGTCCCGGCCATCTCAGAAGGAAGACATCGTGACGAAGCCCTTGATCACTCATCTGCGCCATGTGGCGATCGCGGCACCGGATCTCGACCGTCAGCTCGCGTTCTATCGCGACCTGTGGGGCCTCACCCACACCGAGTCCGACACCGGTATCCACTTCCTCGCGGCAGAGGGGTCGCCCGAGCAGTACGTCCTGCGGCTGCGCAAGGCCGACGAGAAGCGCCTGGACCTCGTGTCGTTCGGCGCTGCCTCGATGGAGGACGTGGACACCTTCGCTGCCGAACTCGCCCGCAAGGGTGTGCGAATCATCCACGAGCCCCGCAAGATCGACACTCCCGGCGGCGGCTACGGCTTCCGCTTCTTCGACGGGGACGGCCGTGTCGTCGAGGTCTCGTCCGACGTGGCGACCCGCGGCTTCCGGCCGATCGAGGAACGCGAATCGATCCCGGTTCGCTTGTCGCACTTCGTCGTCAACTCGGACAACCCGGAAGCGACCGTCGCGTGGTACGTCGAGTACCTCGGATTCAAGCTCTCGGACACGTTGTGTCTCGGCCCCCGTGGCGATTTCATGTGGTTCCTGCGCTGCAACGACTGGCACCATTCGTTCGCGGTCTCCCGTGCCCCGCACGTCGCGGTCAACCACATCTCGTTCGAGATGCGTGGCGTCGACGAATACCTGCGCGCTACCGGCCGGCTGCTCCGCGAAGGCGCCCAGAAGGTGTGGGGTCCGGGGCGTCACAAGGCCGGTGACAACACCTTCTCCTACTTCATGGACAAGGTCGGCAACTGCGTCGAATTCACGACCGAGCTCGAGACCGTGGACTGGGACCAGCACCACCCCTCGGTCTACGACGTGACCGTGCCCGACAACATCGACCAGTGGGGCACAGCGAATCTCATGAACGAGTTCGTCGCCAAACAGATGCACAACGACCCGGACCGCGGTGTCTTCGTCGCACCGCCGCTCTGACCCGCCACTCCGATCCACCTGCCCAAGAGGTCAACGATGACTACCACCCACGAACCCCACTCCGCGTTCGCGACCCCGCTCGACGCGCTGCTCGACCGGGTCGAGAAGGACATGCAGGACGATCTCGTGCCCGCCGAGATCTTCAACAACGACGAGGTGTTCCGCGCCGAGATGGAGCGGATCTTCACCACCACATGGGTTTTCGTCGCCCACGAGACCGAGATCCCGAACGCCGGTGATTTCGTGCAGCGCAAGATCGGCCTCGACCCGGTCATCGTGACCCGGGACGGCAAGGGCGGCATCAACGTTCTGTCCAACTACTGCCGGCACCGGGGTACCCAGGTCTGCCAGACCGACGCCGGCAATTCACGTTTCTTCACCTGCCCCTATCACGGCTGGACGTACGCCAACGACGGCAAGCTCGTCGGCACGCCACTTATGCACCGCGCCTACGGGCAGCCGCTCGATCCCGAGCAGTGGGGTCTCAAGCGGGCCGCGAAGGTGGCGACCCGCAACGGGTTCGTGTTCGCGGCGCTCTCCGACGACGTTCCGCCGCTGGACGAATGGCTCGGCGGCGCCGGCTGGATGCTCGACGTGATCACCCAGCTGCACCCGGACGGAATGCGGGTCGCGGGGCCGCCGGAGCGGTACATCGTCAACGGCGACTGGAAGACCGCGGGCGAGAACTTCGCCGGCGACGTCTACCACCTGCCGACGCTGCACACCAGCATCCAGGAAGTCGAGATGATCGAGGGGCTCCAGGGCACCTGCGAGATCGCCCGCACCTACGAGTTCGAGAACGGCCACACGTTCATCGGTCACGCCTGGACCGAGGCGATCGGCCCGTTCTTCACCCACTGGGGGTACGGCGCACTCGAGGGATACACCGAGCACTTCGACCTGTCCGGTTTCGACGAGACGCAGAAGTTCGTCGCCGAACACCAGCCGCCGACCGTCGGCACGATCTTCCCGAACCTCAGCTTCATCCGGATCTTCTCGCCGCTGCCCGACGGTCCGCCCGGGGTGTTCACGAGTTTCCGTCAGTGGCAGCCCGTTGCCCCCGGCAAGCTCGAACTGTGGAACTGGCAGTTCGTGTGGAAGTTCCAGGACGAGGAGTCCGCACAGCGCGACTACGTCGGCGGACAGTACTGCTTCGGTTCCGCCGGCCTCTACGAGCAGGACGACACGGTCGCGTGGGAAGGTGTCCAGCGCGCCGCGGCCAGCCCGTGGATGCGCAAGGAAGGCATGAAGTTCAACTACCAGCAGGGCAACAACTCGCCCGTCGACCAAACACCGGACCCCGATTGGAAGGGCCCCGGCATCCACCGCAACACCGGTTACGGCGAGCACGTGCAGTTCAACTTCCTGCGCCAGTGGCTGCGCACCATGAAGGGAGACCGGGCATGACCGCAACCACGAACACCGCCGCAACCACGAACACCGTGGACCACGCGACCTACACCGCCGTCGCGCAGTTCCTCGCCCACGAGGCGCGGTTGCTCGACGAAGGCCGCGAACAGGAGTGGTTCGAGCTGCTCGACGACGATCTGCTCTACACCGTGCCGTCCCGCCAGTCGACCGAGCCGCGCAGCGCGGAGATCAACCGCAACGCCTGGCGTATCCGCGACACCAAGGCGCACGTGCGGACCCGCATCGCCCGGCAGAACACCGGCAAGGCCTACTCGGAGGTGCCGCCGTCGCGCACGATGCGCCTCGTCGGCAGCATCGAGGTTGCCGCGACCACCGAACCCGACGTCGTGGAAGCGCACAGCTCCCTGCTGCTGTACCGCCAGCGCGGCATCGACGTGCACTTCGACCTGATTCCGTGCCGTCGAAACGACCGGATCCGGCTCACCGACGCAGGCCCGCGACTGCTCGCCCGCGAGGTGATCCTCACCGAGACCAGCATCAAGACAGCCAACCTGGGAGTGTTCCTGTGACCAGCGTGACCGTCGACCCCGGCCGATGCACCGCCTACGGCATCTGTGTCGGCATCCATCCCGACGTCTTCTCCATTCCCGCCGGCAGCCCGGTTGCCGTCGTCACCCGGGACGTCCTCACCGACGACGATCTCGAGGACGTGCAGGAGGCGATCCGCGCCTGCCCCGCGCAGGCCCTGACCCTCGTGGAGGACTGAACCATGAGCAGCTCCGGCGACAACACCGTCGTCATCGTGGGTGCCTCGGCGGCAGGCCTCTCCGCGGCGGACGGCCTGCGCGAGGGCGGCTTCACCGGACCCGTCGTCGTCCTGGACGCCGAGGCCGAGCCGGGCTACGACCGCCCGATGCTGTCCAAGGGGCTGCTCGCCGCCAAGGAGACCACTGCACCTGCGTCGCTGCGGACGCGGGAACAACTGGCGGAGAAGAACATCGAGATTCTCGGCGGCCACGGTGCCGTCGGTCTCGATATCGACCGCCGCCTCGTCGTCACCAACTGGGGCGAGGCGATCCCGTGGCACCGGCTGATCGTCGCCACCGGCGTCACGGCCCGCCCGGTCGTCACGACGTCCGGCATGGCTCTGCCGACGCTTCGGACCCGCGCGGACCTCGACACCGCCCGCGCGATCGCGACCTCCGGTAAACCGGTGACCCTCATCGGTTCCGGATTCATCGGTCTCGAGGTGGCCGCCGCGTTGCGCTCCCGCGGCGTGCAGGTGACCGTTGTCGGCCGCTGTGCGTTGCCGCTCGTCTCGTCGGTCGGCACGGAGGTCGCGCTCTGGCTGCGCGACCTGCACCTCGCGCACGGCACGAGGCTGGAGCTGGGCACCGGGATCTCCAGGGTCTCCGAAACCGGCGCCCGCTACGCCGTCCGTCTCGCCGACGGCCGGGAACTGCACGCCGAGACCGTGCTCGCCGGTGTCGGCAGCGACCCTGCCACCGACTGGCTCCTCGGATCGGGTGTGGATCTCGACGGCGGCGTGGTCACCGACTCCGCCGGTCGCACCAACGTTCCGGGGGTGTGGGCGGCAGGCGACGTCGCGAGCGTCCCCGACCCCTGCGGTGGTCACCTCCGTTTCGAACATTGGACCCACGCGATCGAGCAGGGCCGCCATGTCGGACTGAACATCGCCCGCGGCACCACCGATCCCTACACCGCGGTGCCCTATGTGTGGACCGAGCAGTACGGCCACACGCTGCATCTGCTCGGTGAGCGGCAGCCCGGCGACACCGACGTCGTGATCGAGGGCGACGTGGCCGCAGGAGAATTCGTGGTTGCACACGCCTCCGGCGGCGAACTGCACGGTGCCACGCTCTGCGGACGCATCCGCGCCCTGCGCACGTTCAAGAAACTCCTGCGCGCCGGCGCCACCCTCGACGACGCACTCGCCATCGCGACCCCCGCCTGACCTTCTCACCACTCCTGACTAAGGAACTCATCATGCAGATGCTCGACGACCACGTTGCCCTTATCGTCGGGGGCGGTTCGGGTCTCGGCCTCGGAATCGCCCGCCACTTCATCGGCGAGGGCGCCCGCGTCGCGATCTTCGAAATCTCCGAGAGCAAGTTGCTCGACCTGAAGGCCGAATTCGGCGACGACGTCCTGCTCGTCCAGGGCGACGTCACCAGCATCGACGACCTCGAGGCGGCCCGCGCCGCCGTCCTGGACCGCTTCGGCCGCATCGACTCGCTCATCGGCGCGCAGGGCATCTTCGACGGCAACATCCCGTTGCGCGACATCCCGACGGACCGCATCCAGAAGGTGTTCGACGAGGTGCTCCACGTCGACGTCCTCGGCTACATCTACGCGGCCCGCGTGTTCCTCGAGGAGCTGGAGAAGACCGGCGGCGCCATCGTGTTCACCTCGTCCACCGCGGCGTACGCGGCCGACGGCGGCGGCCTGTTCTACACCGCCGCCAAGGGCGCGGTGCGCAGCGTGATCAACCAGCTCGCTTTCGAATTCGCACCGAAGGTTCGGGTCAACGGTGTCGCACCGTCCGGTATCGCGAACAGCCAGCTGCAGGGTCCGCGCGCACTCGGACTGGAGAACAACAAGCAGTCCGACATTCCCGTCGAGGATTTCACCAACCAGTTCCTGTCGCTGACCCTCACGCCCACACTGCCGACACCCGAGGAGTACGCGCCGCTGTACGCGTACCTGGCGTCGCGGCACAACACGACGATGACGGGACAGACGATCATCGCGGACCAGGGCCTGTTCAACCGTGCCGTCATCAGCAACGGTGTCGCCGACCGAGTGGGGAAGTGACCATGTACCGCTACTTTCCGACCAACTATGTGTGGAGCCTGTCGGTCAGCATCGCGATGAACTGCGGCGGCCAGATCGGTGAGATCGACCAGATCTGCGCTCCGCTGGTCGACATCGCGAAGGACGGCGACGACGCCGGCACCGAGAAGTTCTTCCACTCCTGGTGCGACTTCGCCGATCAGCTCGTCCGTTACGCCGAACAAGATCTCGCCGAGGGACATCCGCTGTCCGCGGCAGCCCGCTACTCGCGTGCCTCGGTGTACTACCTTGTGGCAGAACGCATGCAGAGCCGGAACTACGGCCCGCGTCAGGAGGCATACCGCAAGTCCGTCGAGACGTTCGCGCTCGGCATCGAGCACGGGCGCGAACGCGCCGAGATCGTCGAGGTCCCCTACGAAGGCGCCTCGTATCCGGCGATCTTCATGCCCGGCGACGGCGAGCCCCCGGCCGGCGGCTACCCGGTGATGGTCTTCTGCAACGGCCTGGACTCGATGAAGGAGATGCTGTTCCGTCTGGGCCTCCCTCGCGAACTCGCGCGCCGCGGCATTGCGACGCTGTGCGTCGACCAGCCCGGCACCGGTGCGTCGCTGCGGGAACGCGACATGCCTGCGATCCACGACAGCGAACGCTGGGCGAGCGCGGCGGTCGACTACCTGGAAACCCGTGACGACGTCGAAGCGTCCCGCATCGGCATGAGCGGCGTGTCGCTCGGTGGTTACTATGCGCCGCGCGCAACGGCTTTCGAGAAGCGATTCAAGCTGTGCGCGGTGTGGGGCGCCAACTACAACTGGGGTGAACTCCAGAAGCGCCGCCTGCAACGCGAGGGCGAGAACCCGGTGCCGCACTACTGGGATCACGTCCAGTGGGTGTTCGGCAAGGACTCCCTCGACGAGTTCATGGCGTTCGCGCCGAAGATGACCCTCGAGGGTGTCGTCGACAAGATCACCGTGCCCTTCCTCGTCACCCACGGCGAGGACGATCGGCAGATCCCGATGGAGTTCGCCGTTCCCGAGTACGAGAACGCGGTGAACAGTCCGGACCGGCGCTTCAAGATCTTCACCCGAGCCGAGGGTGGCTCGTCGCACGCCGGTGCCGACAACGAGGCCGTGCCCGCGAACTACATCGCCGACTGGGTCGCCGACCGGCTCTGACGCATCACTTCCTCACGAGATCGAGAGTTACGCATGACCACCACCACCTCCACCGGCTGGACGATCGGTACCGATGTCGGCGGCACCTTCACGGACCTCTGGCTCCGCTCACCCGAAGGGCAGTCCTGGGTGTGCAAGTCGCCCACCACCGCCGACGTCGTGACCGGTGTCGTCAACGCCGTCCACCTGGCCGCCGAGACCGTGGGGCTCGATGTTCGCGATCTGTGCTCGCAGACAACACGTTTCGGTCACGGCACGACGGTGGGCCTCAACGCGCTGCTCACCGGCCGCACCGCGAGGACCGGGTTGATCACCACCGCCGGGTTCGGGGACGTCCTCGAGATCGGCCGGTTGCGGCGTGGCACCGCAGGTCTGCAGGGCCTGGACCTGGGCGACTACCACCTGCGCGGCCAGGTGCCGCCGCTCGTGCCGCGCACGCAGGTCGTCGAGATCGACGAACGTATCGATTCCGACGGCATCGTCCGGACCGCCCTGGACGAGGAATCGGTGCCAGCGGCGATCGGGCGGCTGCGGGAACTCGATGTCGAGGCGGTCGCCGTGTGCCTGCTGTGGGCCACGGAGAACCCTGCCCACGAACTCGCCGTCGCCGAATTGATACGACGCGAGCTTCCCGGGGTGTTCCTGTCGCTCTCGCACGAGATCGCGCCGTCGGTGGGGGAGTACGCGCGGGCATCGACCACGGTCGCGAACGCGGCACTCGGACCGATTGCCGGGCACTATCTTTCACGCCTCGAAGAAGAGCTGTGGGCACTGGGCATGACCGCGCCGATCATGATGACCACGAGCGCGGGCGGGGTGGTGCCGGCGCGGACCGTGACCGAGCGCCCGGTCTCGAACCTGCTGTCCGGTCCCGCCTCGTGTGTGGTGGCGGGCCAGAAGATCGGTGCCGAACTCGGTGCGCCCAATGTCCTCACGATGGACGTGGGCGGCACCAGTTTCGACGTCGGCGTCGTCGTCGACGGGGTCGCGCTGATGAGCGACGAGGTGACGTTCGGTGGTGCGGACATGCGCGTACCGAGCATCGATATCGCATCGATCGGTGCCGGTGGCGGGTCGATCGCCGCGGTCGAGGGCGGGGTCCTGTCCGTGGGACCGCGCAGCGCCGGTGCCGAACCCGGCCCGGTCTGCTACGGCAAGGGCGGTACCGAACCCACCACCACCGACGCGGATCTGGTGCTCGGTGTGCTCGATCCGGCGCAGTTCGGCAGCGGCGGAATCGTTCTCGACCGGGCCGCCGCGGCCGCGGCGATCGAGGAGAAGGTGGGCAGACCGCTCGGCCTGTCCGCGGTCGAGGCCGCTCGGGCGATTCGGGTCGTCTTTGACAACGCCATGGCCGATCTGCTGCGCGCCGTCACGATCGAACGCGGCCACGATCCCCGCGAATTCACCCTCGTCGCCGGAGGCGGCAGCGGCCCGTCCCACGCCTGGGCGCTGTGCCGTGAGACCGGGCTCTCCGGGTTCGTCGTGCCGCCCACCGCGACCGCGGCGTCGGCGTTCGGTGCCGGCACGTCGGATCTGAAGACCACCGCCTCGCGCACGTCCTACCGCCGCATCCTGCCGGAAGTGGGGGCGAGCGACGAGGACACCAAGGTGATCGTGTCCGCGCTCGCGGAAACCCGTGAACGCGCCCTCGCCGCCATCCCCGACCCGGACGGCAGCACCGTCACCGACATCGCGTCGGTCCGCTACTTCGGGCAGGCCCACCACCTCGACATCCCGCTTCCGGAACATGTCGACACCGACGCGGTCGCCGCACTCCTGAACGACTTCGAGCGCGACTACGAGCAGTTGTGGGGCAGGGGAGCAGGTTTCAAGGAAGCCGGGTTCGAGATCCTGTCGGTGCGGTCGGTCGCTGCACTGCCTGCCACGAACATCGCCGGTGCCGGCACCGGGGACCTGTTCGAGAAGGCCGGCACCCGTCCCGTCGTGTTCGACGACGCGAACAACCCCGACGACACCGCCGTCTACGAGGCGCGGTGGCCGGCGGCGGATCAGGAACTCTCCGGCCCCGCCCTCGTGTCGCTCCCCGGCTGCGTCGTGGTGATCCCGCCCGGCGCCACGGCGACCACCGATGCTCTCGGCCAGATCCACGTGAAAGTGAACCAGTGATGACCGCCATGATCGACGCCGCACCCGTTTCGCTGGACGGCGCCAGCACCGACCCCGTCGTCCGGCAGGTGGTCCGCTCTCGGCTCATCGCCATCACCGACCAGATGCGCCTGGCGTTGCAGTCGGTGAGCGGCAGCCCCACCGTCACCGAGGCGAGCGACTTCTTCACCGGAATCTACCTGCCCGACGGCGCTTTCGTGACCATGGGCCACCAGGTCACGTTCGAGGCACCGCCGGTCGGCTCGCTCATCCGGCACCTGCTGGCGAAGGGCGTGAAACTCCAGGACGGCGACCGCATCATCGGCAACGACCCGTTCGTCGGTGCACTGCACCAGAACGACGTGCAGATGTGCGCGCCGCTCGTCGTCGACGGCGAGCTGCTCGGCTGGGCCGGTGTCATGGCCCACGAAACCGACCTCGGCGGAATGGATTTCGCGTCCTGGTCGCCCAAGGCGACCGAGGTGTGGCAGGAGGGCCTGCGCATCCCCGCCGTCAAGCTCGTCGACGGTGGTGAACTCCGCGAGGACGTGCTCGACATGATCCTGACCGCCTCGAGGTTGCCCGCGCAGGTCGGTCTCGACATCCGCGCATTCATCGCGACCCTCAACGTCGCCGCGGACCGGCTCACCGAACTGTCCCGCCGGTACGGCAAGCCCACGGTGCTGTCGGTGATGCACGCGATGGTCGACGATGCGGAAGCGCTTGTCCGGGAACGTCTGCGCGAGCTGCCCGACGGTGTCGTGCACACCCGCGACTTCCTCGAGCACGACGGCCACGAGAACATCCTGTACGTCGTCGACTGCGTGCTCACCAAGCGTGGCGATTCGCTGCACTTCGACTTCTCCGGATCGTCCGGCCAGGCACAAGGTTTCGTGAACTGCTCCCGCGCCGGTCTGGCCGGTGGTGTCGCCGGTGCGGTCATCCCGACCCTCGGATTCGGGATCCCGTGGAACGAGGGCATGTTGCGCCCGGTGGAGATCTCCGCCCCGGACGGTCTCGTGTGCACCGCGGTGCCGCCGGCGCCCGTCGGCTCGGCCACGGTCGAGGCGGTGTGGACGGTGAGCAACGTCGTGTCCGCCGCGCTGAACCGGCTGCTGCTCGCCTCCCCGAAGTACGCGCACCGCGCGCAGGCCGTCAACAGCGGCACGATGGCGACGTTCAACCTGTCCGGTCGCGACCGTCACGGCAAGGTGTTCGGCCTGCACCTGATGGACCCGCTCGCCGGTGGCTTCGGTGCGTTCTCCGACCACGACGGCCAGAACGCCGCCGGGCCCATCAACGCGCCCTGCCCGTCCATCGCCGACGTCGAGGTGAACGAGCAGAAGAACCCGCTGTTCTACCACTACCGGAGGCTCGCCCCCGACACCGGCGGCGCCGGTCGCCGCCGGGGTGGACTGGGCGCCGAGGTCGGCCTGACCGTGTCGGTGCCGCAGGCCGAAGCGCTCGTCATGACGCACGGCGCCGAGGTCCCCAACTCCGCCGGTATCGGCGGCGGCCTGCCCGGTGGCCTGATCCACCAGCGGTTCCGCAGGTCCGGTGAGGAGTCGGTGAACCTCGGACCGAAGCCCGGTTCCTTCCCGATCACCCCCGACGACCTGTTCGAGGTGACATGGCAGGGCGGCGGCGGCCTCGGCGACCCGCTCGACCGCGACCCCGCGGACGTGCTCGCCGACGTCCGCTACGGCGTCGTCGGTGCGGTCGCCGCGCTCGAAACCTACGGCGTGGTGCTCACCGACGACGGCGTCGACGAGACCGCCACGGCGGCCGCCCGTCGCGGCATCCGCGCGGCCCGGCTCGGCGTCGACCCCGCGACCCTCACCGATCCCGCCCCGGTCACCGACGATCCCACGATCGATGGTGTCAAGCTCGCCGACCGTCTCGTCGCGGTGCGAGATGCGGACGGGCAGTGGGAGGTTCGCACCCTCGACGGCGCGGTCCTGTCCCACGGATCGACCCGGTGGCGCGAGGGCGCGCACCGCTTCGCCATGACGCTCCCGCCGGCCGTGGGGGACGAGCTGCACTCCGATCTCGCGATCACGGGCTGGGCCTGCCCGAGGACCGGGGCTCTGCTCGCCGTCGACGTGCACCTGCGCAGCGAGGACCCGTTCCACGACCTCGATCTCGATGTGACTTCGCTCGAAGGAGACGCCCGATGACCCGGAAAGTGATTCTCACCGTCGCGCCCACGGGCGGGATGGCCACCAAGGAACAGTCGCCGCACCTGCCGGTCACGCCTCAGGAGATCGCCGACGACGTCGCCCGGTGCTGGGAAGCCGGTGCGAGCGTGGTCGCCGTGCACGCCCGTCGGGCCGACGGCCTGGCCACGTGCGACCCGGACGTCTACTCCGAGATCAACACCTTGATCCGCGAGCGCACAGACATCGTCATCAACAACTCGACCGGTGGAGGCATCCACGGTGATCTGCCGATCCGGCTCAACGACGACCTGTGGGAACTCGACTGGAACGAGCGGATCAAGGGTATCGAGGGCGTCGGCTGCGAGATGGCGACACTCGATTCGCACACCATCACCGCGAGCTTCGAAGGTCGCGAGCACCTGGTGACGACCACGCCGAAGCGGTCGCGCTGGCTGGCCGAGCAGATGGCCGCGCGCGGCATCAAACCCGAGTGGGAGGTGTTCAACCTCGGGCACATCCTGTCGGACTTCACGACCTTGACCGCCGAGGGTCTGGACACCGCGCCGTACTACTGCAACATCGTGCTGGGTGGACACCGCGCCTTCCAGGGCGGCCTGCCGTACACCCCGAAGATCCTGCAGATGCTCGTCGAGCATCTGCCCGAGGGCACGGTGTGGGGTGTGTCCGGGATCGGACCGACCCAGTTGCCGGCGACCACGCACGGTCTGCTGCTCGGCGGGCACATGCGGGTCGGTCTCGAGGACAACCTCTACTACTCGCACGGTCGCCTGGCGACGAACCTCGAACTCGTCGAGCGCGCGGTCCGGATCATCACCGAACTCGGCTACGAACTCGCCACCCCGGCGGAGGCTCGCGACATGCTCGGCCTGCCACAGCTCGATTCGGTGCCGACATGAGCGTGTACCGATCGCGCGGCGTGGTCCGGTTCTCCGAGACCGACGCCTCGGGCCGATTCCACTACACCGCCGCCCTGAAGTGGGCGGAAAACGCCGAGCACGAGTTGTATCGCGCCGCGGGAGTGCCGATCGTCGGCTTCCCGCGGCGCGCGGTGAGCGCGACATTCGAGCGGCCCTTCGTCGACGGCGACGAGTACGTCGTCGAACTCGAGGTGGAGAAGCTGGGGAACAGCTCGATCGTCTTCGCGTGGCGCATCCTCAGCGGTGACGCTGTCGCGGTCACCGGCTCCCACACCGTGGTTCACCTCGACGAGGAGGGCCGCCCGTCGCCCGTACCGGAACCGTTGCGGGCCACCTTGAACGAGCTCTGCGTATCCGCGTCGAGCCCAGTCATCCGCTGAGACGATCGCAGGGAAGTTCGACTGGGGGCCGAGCGGATACGCGAGAGTTTCGCTCTGCGGTCGGTAGCGTGCCGGGTACAGGACCATTCGAAAGGGAGATCCGGTGCCTCAACTGCTGCACATCGATTCCTCGGCCGATGTGAACACGTCGGTCTCGCGCGCGCTCACCGGGCTGTTCGCCGAGACGTGGCGGGGTCTCGGCGACGACCACACCGTCGTCCGCCGAGATCTGCACCGCGAGCCGCTGCCGCATCTGACCGACGCGGGCCTGCACTACGCGGCGCGTCTGCGCGTGGACGGCGAAGCCCCCGACGCCGCGGCGGAGAAACTGCAGGCCGAGCTGATCGCGGAGGTCGCGGCCGCGGACGTCGTCGTGATCGGTGCACCGATGTACAACTGGTCGCTGCCGTCGACGCTGAAGGCGTGGATCGACTACATCCACGTTCTCGGAACCACGGTTCCGTTCGACAACCCGGACCGCCCGTTCGCAGGCAAGCCCGTCGTGATCGTGTCGAGCCGGGGCAACACGTACGCGCCCGGCACGCCGGGGGAGGGCACCGACCACACGGTTCCGCCGCTGCAGCAGGTTCTCGGTGTGTCGCTGGGAATGGCCGTCGAGGTGGTCACCGCCGAACTCACTCTCGCCGACCGGCTGGCACCGCTCGCTCCGCTTGCCGGGCAGGCGAAGGAAAGCCGCTCCGCCGCAGAGGAATCCGTGCGCACCCTGGCGATCGAGCTGGGTTCCCGGGCGTGACGCTGTCCGGTTCGGGACGTCCGGCGCCGGTGGACCGGACACGCCCGGCCGGAGATTTGCCGAACCCCCTCGTATCGGGTGTGATCGAAGTGGGTACTACGCCGAGGCGGGTCACCGTCGCGGCGCGCCCGAAAAGGAGGGATAACCATGCAGGTCCAGCTCAACAAGGACGGCAATATCCAGGTCGACGAGGACATCGTCCGCAGGCTGGAAGGTGAAGTGGAGTCCGCTCTCGAGCGCTTCGGCGATCGGATCACCCGCGTCGAGGTCCATCTCGGCGACGAGAACGCCGCGAAGACCGGCGTCGACGACAAGCGCTGCGTGCTCGAGGCCCGCGTCGCAGGTCAGCAGCCGATCGCGGTCACCCACCACGCCGGTTCGGTGAAGGAAGCCTTCGACGGTGCCGTCGGCCGCCTGCAGAAGCAGCTCGACTCCCGGCTCGGTCGTTCCGGCAACCACAAGGGTGGACCGTCCATCCGTCACATGCCGGTCGACAAGGACGCACTCTGATCCGACGACCGCGCTCACCGCGCGCGACGACGATCGCCCCACCGCACACAGCGGTGGGGCGATCGTCGTTCCGGGTCCGGCCGGAAGCCGGTCACTGCTGGGGCTGTTCGTCCTGTTTTTCCCGGCGAAGGTCGCGGGGCGGGATCGAGAACGGGGAGTGTGCCGCGGCGCCCCCACCGATCGGTCCGTGTCCGACGACGCCGTGCTCGTACGCGGATTCGGCGTGCAGGGCGAGGTCGATACCCGTCGACTCGGCCTCCTTGTCCACCCGGAACCCGAAGAACCGGTCGATCGTCTTGCCCAGGATGTAGGTGACCCCGAACGCATAGAGGCCGACCACCGCGACCGCGAGGATCTGCTTGCCGAGCTGGGCGAGGCCGCCGCCGTAGAACAGGCCGGTCGGGCCGTCGGTCATCACCGCGGTCGCGAGCAGTCCGATGAGGATGGTGCCCACGATGCCACCCATGAGGTGCACGCCGACGACGTCGAGCGAGTCGTCGTAGCCGAGCCTGAACTTCCAGCCCACCGCGAACGAGCAGACCACGCCCGCAACCGCGCCGACGACGACCGCGCCCATCACCCCGACGGTGCCGCACGCCGGGGTGATCGCGACCAGACCGGCGACGACGCCGGAGGCCGCACCGAACGTGGTGGGGTGTCCGTCGCGGCGCTGTTCGACGAACAGCCAGCCGAGCATGCCGGTGCAGCCCGCGACGAGCGTGTTGAGGAAGATCGCGGCGGCCTTGCCGTCTGCTGCCAGCGCCGAGCCCGCATTGAATCCGAACCAGCCGAACCACAGCAGGCCGACGCCGAGCAGCACCAGCGGAAGATTGTGTGGTCGCATCGAATCGAGTTTGAAACCGAGACGCGGGCCGAGAACCATGGCCAGTGCCAGGCCGGATGCGCCGGAGACGATTTCGACGACGAGCCCGCCCGCGTAGTCCAGTGCGCCGAGCCGCGCGATCCAGCCGTCCGGTCCCCAGACCCAGTGCGCCACCGGCACATATACGAGCAGGGACCAGACCGGCACGAACAGCATCCACGCGGAGAACTTGGCGCGGTCGGCGATCGCGCCGCTGACGAGTGCCGCGGTGAGGATCGCGAAGGTGAGCTGGAACGTGGCGAACAGGATCTCCGGGATCTGACCGTGGACGGTGGTCGGGGAGATGCCGCTCATGCCGAGATGGGAGAGCCCGCCGAGCAGGCCGCCGCCGAGGTCGTCGTCGAAGGTGAGGCTGTAGCCGGCGATCAGCCAGGTCACCGTCACCAGCGGGATCGAGACGAAACTCATCATGATCATGTTGAGCACGCCGGTGGACCGCACCATGCCGCCGTAGAACAGCGCGAGACCCGGGGTCATCAGCAGGACGAGGGCGGTGCTTGCCAGCAACCACGCGGTGGCACCGGCATCGATTGTCGAGGGCACGAGCGAATCTCCTCACGGGCACTGAATCTCAATGCACCGGGATTCGACGATCCGACCGTGGCGTTTCCTCCGAGGGGCAGTGGTGTTGCGAACGCGTTACGGAAATCTCACCCGCCGTATTTATGTCCGTTATGCGTCGTCCGACGCTTTCGGAGCGGGGCCTTCGGCGAGGAGCAGGTAGAGCGCGCGTCGCGCGTCGGCCAGGATGTCGCGGGCCGCGGCGATCTGTTCGTCGGTGCCGCTGACGGCGACCGAGCGTGCGGCGTGATGGACCTCGGCCAGCGCGCTCCGCAGATCGGGCGTGTCCGCCGAGGTCGCGAATCCCGCGAACGGGTCGGTGACCGCGGAGGCCGGGTCTTCGAGGTAGCGGCGTCCGGCGTCGGTGAGCGAGGCGAGCTTGCGTCCGCCGTCGACCTCGACGTGGACGAGGCCTTCGTCCTCGAGCTGGGAGATGGTCGGGTAGATCGCACCCGGGCTGGGACGCCAGGTTCCGCCCGTGCGCTCGGTGATGGCCTGCATCAGCTGGTAGCCGTGCATGGGCTGCTCGGCCAGCAGGATCAGGGTGGCGGCGCGGACGTCGCCGCGCTGGGCGCGCCCGCGATGGCGTCGGCCGCCCCGGGCCTCTCCGCCGCCGCGATGCGGGCGGGGTCCGCCGAAGGGATGCTCGCCGCGCCGGGGTCCGTCGCCGCGGCGCCGGCCGCGGTGGAATTCGCCATCCGGGGTGCTGTGTCGGCGCTGTCCGCCGAAGTGTGGTTCGTTGCGCATTGTGTACGCCCTTTCTGTTTGTTCGACACCATCAAGATAGAACGCGATATATCGTTAAAGCAAGCGTCGAGAGTGTGTGGTCTCGATCACGGACCGTCTCCACCTGCCCGGACCGCCCGGTGGCGACCACTCGGCCCTCGTGTCGGAGTGCGCCGGTAGTCTCGGCGCGTGGCCCTGTACCGGAAGTATCGACCGGCGACCTTCGCCGAGGTGGTGGGGCAGGAGCACGTCACCGAGCCCCTCAGCACCGCCCTCGACACGGGACGTATCAATCACGCGTACCTGTTCTCCGGGCCGCGCGGTTGCGGCAAGACCTCGTCGGCGCGCATCCTCGCGCGGTCCCTGAACTGCGTGGAAGGTCCGACGTCGACGCCGTGCGGGGTCTGCGCCTCGTGTGTCGCGCTCGGCCCCGGCGGAGGCGGCAACCTCGACGTCATCGAACTCGACGCGGCCAGCCACGGCGGTGTCGACGACACCCGCGAACTGCGCGACCGCGCGTTCTACGCCCCGGCCGAGTCCCGGTATCGCATCTTCATCGTCGACGAGGCGCACATGGTCACCACGCAGGGCTTCAACGCCCTGCTCAAGATCGTGGAGGAACCGCCGGAGCACCTGATCTTCGTGTTCGCGACGACCGAACCGGAGAAGGTGTTGCCGACCATCCGGTCGCGCACCCATCACTACCCGTTCCGGCTGCTCGCGCCGACCGCGATGCGCGGGTTGCTCGAGCGGATCTGCACGCAGGAGAACGTGCCCGTCGAGGACGCCGTGTACCCGCTGGTCATCCGGGCCGGCGGGGGGTCGCCGCGCGACTCGCTGTCGGTGATGGACCAGTTGCTCGCCGGATCCGGGCCCGAAGGCGTGACCTACTCGCGCGCGCTCGCGCTGCTCGGTGTCACCGACGTCGCGCTCATCGACGAGGCCGTCGACGCGCTCGCGGTCGGGGACGGGGCGGCACTGTTCGGCACCGTCGAGAAGGTGATGGACGCGGGGCACGATCCGCGGCGCTTCGCGGTGGACCTGCTCGAGCGCCTGCGGGACCTGATCCTGCTCCGCTCGGTGCCCGACGCCGCCGACCGCGGTCTCGTCGACGCGCCGGGCGACATCCTGGACCGGATGCGCGACGAGGCCGACCGGATCGGCCCGGCCACCCTCACGCGATACGCCGAGATCGTGCACGCGGGTCTCGGGGAGATGCGCGGCGCGACCGCGCCGCGCCTGCTGCTCGAGGTGATGTGCGCGCGGATGCTGCTGCCGGCCGTGTCCGACGCGGAAACCGCTGTGCTGCAACGGCTCGAACGACTCGAGCAGGGATTCGTCCCGGCGGCGGGTGCTGCGGCCCCGGCCGGTGCTGCGGCCCCGGCGGCCGCGCCGCGCCCGGTGCCGGAACCGGCGGTCGCGCCGATCGCACCCGACGAACCCGCCGCCCGGTTCCAGCGGCCGTCGCAGCGGCGTGCGATGGAACAGGCAGCGCCCGCACCGCAGGCGGAGCCTGCACGTCCGGCACCGCAGGCGGAGCCTGCCAATCCGGC
>Ga0182740_1001157_pt1 | contig 19044 bp, 14 predicted proteins | sample eDN5th37CKraftBY_FD_128872 | JGI IMG/M metagenome (GOLD analysis project Ga0182740, IMG submission 128872) | Enriched backyard soil microbial communities from Emeryville, California, USA - eDNA 5th pass 37_C Kraft BY (version 2) (version 2) | ecosystem: Environmental > Terrestrial > Soil >...
CGAAGGCTACGACAAGGCCTTCACCGCGGCGCTGATCGCCTCCGCCGCGACCATGGCCAACCTGATTCCGCCCAGCATCATGGCGGTGGTCTACGGCGCCACCGGCAATGTCTCGATCGGCGGCCTGTTTCTCGCCGGCGTCGCGCCCGGCGTGTTCATCGGCATCGGCCTGATGATCTACAGCCACTTCTTCGGCCCGATCGGCATGAAGCACAAGCGGGCGACTTTCGCGCAATTCACCGAAGCCACCAAGCGCTCGGCCGTGCCGCTGATGATTCCGATCATCATCATGGGTGGCATTCTCACCGGCTGGTTCACGCCGAGCGAGGCCGGCATCATCGCCGTCGCTTACATCCTCATCGTCGTCATCCCGCTGCTCAACCCAAAACACTTCCCGCATCTGCCACGCGATTTCGCGCTGACCGGCCTCCTCTACTCGATCCCGCTGATCACCATCGGCGCCGCCTCGGCTTTCGGCTGGATGCTGGCCTATCTGCGCGGTCCGGCCGTGGTGTCGGACTGGATCAGCTATTACGCCGGCGGCGACCCGCATCTCATCATGCTGATGCTCGTTGGCCTGTTCATCATTGTCGGCGACTTCATCGACGCTGTGCCGGCCATCATCATCTTCATGCCGCTGATCCTGGAATTGACCAAGAACGCGGACATCAATGCAGTCCACATGGGCGTCGTCATCATCACGACGCTGGCCTTCGGCCTGATCACGCCGCCTTACGGCCTGTGCCTGCTGATGGCGGCCAAGTTCGTCAACGTGAAGTTCTCGCGCGCCATGCTGGCTTCGTTCCCGATTTACATCATCTTCTTCGCCGCCATCGCTTTCGCGATTTACTTCCCCGAAATCGTGCTATGGCTGCCGAAACAGCTCTTGCCGCAATCGGTCGGTTGCTTCCGCAACCCCAGCGGCGACGGCTGGATCTGCCCCTGAAGCGCGACCTGACGGACGACTGTGAATGAGTAACGGACTACGACAGGGCCTGACGAGCTACGGCGATACCGCGTTCTCGCTGTTCCTGCGCAAGGCCTTCATCAAGGGCATGGGCTATTCGGACGACGCGCTCGACCGGCCGATCGTCGGCATCACCGATACCTATTCCGACTTCAATCCCTGCCACGGTAACGTGCCGCAGCTCATCGAAGCGGTGAAGCGCGGCGTCATGCTGGCCGGCGCCATGCCGATGGTGTTCCCGACCGTCTCGATCCACGAGAGCTTTGCCTTCCCGACCTCGATGTTCCTGCGCAACCTGATGGCGATGGACACCGAGGAGATGATCCGCGCGCTGCCGGTGGATTCGGTCGTGCTCATCGGCGGCTGCGACAAGACCATCCCTGCTCAGGTGATGGGCGCGGCCAGCGCCGATAAGCCCGCCATCGTGTTGCCGACCGGGCCGATGCTCGTCGGTCACTTCAAGGGCGAGCAACTCGGGGCCTGCACCGACTGCCGCCGGTTGTGGGGCGAATTCCGCGGCGAGCGCATGAGTGGCGAGGATATCGACGTCGCCAATGGCCGGCTGGTGCCGTCGGTCGGCACCTGCGGTGTCATGGGCACCGCTTCGACGATTGCCTGCATGATGGAAGCGCTGGGCATGTCGCTGCCGGGCAGCGCCTCGATTCCGGCGGTGCATGCAGACCGCATCCGCATGGCCGAGGCGACCGGCAAGCGCGCCGCCGAGATGACCAAAGGCGGACCGAGGCCGTCCGAGATTCTGACGAAGGAAGCGTTTCGCAACGCCATCGTCATGCTGCAGGCCATCGGTGGTTCGACCAACGGCGTCGTGCATCTCTCCGCCATCGCCGGCCGCACCCCGTATCCGATCACACTCGAGACTTACGACGAGGTCGGCCGCAACACGCCGGTGCTCGTCGATCTCAAACCGACCGGTCAGCACTACATGGAGCACTTCCATCAGGCCGGCGGCGTGCCGCGGCTGATGCAGGAGCTGAAGGATTTGCTGGCACTCGAGGCGAAGCACGTTGCCGGCGGCACGCTCGGCGACGCTATCAAGGCGTTCGAGGACGTGCCGAGGCAGACCGTCATCCGCGCGCGCAGCGCGCCGCTCAAGAACGAAGGCGGGCTCGTCGTGCTGCGCGGCAATCTGGCGCCGCGCGGCGCCGTGCTCAAGCAGGGCGCGGCTGCCGCGAAGCTGATGCAGCATGAAGGCCGCGCCGTCGTCTTCGACTCGGTCGCCGACATGACGGCGCGCATCGACGATCCAGGACTCGACGTCACCGCCGACGACGTCCTGGTCATGCGCAATGCCGGCCCGATCGGCGCACCGGGCATGCCGGAAGCCGGCTATATCCCGATTCCGAAGAAACTGGCGCAACTTGGCGTCAAGGACATGGTGCGCATCTCCGATGCGCGCATGAGCGGCACTGCCTTCGGGACAATAGTACTGCACATCAGTCCCGAAGCGGCCGTCGGCGGACCGCTGGCGCTGGTGAAGACCGGCGACCGCATTCGCCTCGACGTCAAGGCGCGGCGCATCGACATGCTGATCGACGACGCCGAGATGAAGAAGCGGCAAGCCGCCTGGCAGGCGCCGCCGGTGCCCGAAGTGGCGCAGCGCGGCTACGCCAAGCTCTATCGCGAGCACGTGCAGCAGGCCGACGAAGGCTGCGACTTCGACTTCCTGGCGCGGCCGGACACGGCGAAGCGCTGAGCTGACTGGCCGCCGTCTTGACGGCGGCAGGGCCGCCTTCCGACAATCGCCGCATGGGCATCGGGCGGCTGATCGCGTCGCTGATCGCGGCAACCGCCGCCGCGCCGGCGCTTGCCGACAGTCCCTGCTCCGGTACGCCGGCCAAGCCGGGCACGGTCGCCGCCGTGCAGGACGGCCAGACGCTGACGCTGACCGACGGCCGCGAGGTCAGGCTCGCCGGCATCGAATCGGCGGCGGATGGCGCCGCGCTCCGGGAACTTGTCGAAGCTCGGCATTTGCGACTCGATGGAACCGGCGAGGATCGATACGGCCGCCTGGTCGCTTACGCGTACCGCGCCGCCGAGACCGAATCTGTGCAATTTGCTTTGCTAGCGGCCGGTCAGGCCCGGGTTTCGGCCCGTCCGGGGGCAAAAGCGTGCGCCGACGCCCTTCTGGCGGCCGAAAAAGGCGCTCGGACGGCCCGCCGCGGCCTGTGGGCCGACCCCAATTTCGCCCCTTTGCGTTCCGAAAATTTAACCATGATTTCGGCAGCTCAGGGGCATTTTGCCCTCATTGAAGGCCGAGTCTTGTCGGTGCGGGAGAGCGGGGCCACAATCTACGTGAATTTCGGGCGGCGCTGGACGCGGGACTTTTCCGTCATTATCCCGAAGCGCGCGCGGAGCCGCTTTGCCGCCGCCGGCATCGACATCAAGGCGCTCGAACGCCGGCGCATAAGGGTGCGCGGCACCATCGAGCAGCGGAGCGGTCCGATCGTCCAGGCGATCGCGCCCGAACAAATCGAACTGATCGACTGAGGGCAATGCGTAGTGCGGCGAGTACATTGATGGGACGGATGGCGCGCATGGGGCGCGCCTGGCTTGCCGTGCCGATACTGCTGACGGTGCTGGCTGGCTGTACGCAGGTGCCGAGCGCGCCGCGCCAGGTATCGCTGCCGATTCCGAAGACGATCGATCGCGACCAGAGCGCGCCGGCGGCCGTGCGCGAGAATGCTCGTATCCTCGCCTCCTATGGCGGGCTCTACGAAAATCCGAAGATGCAGGCCGAGATCGAGAAGATCGTCGCCCGGCTGGTCGCCGCCTCGGAGCGGCCCGACCTGAAATATCAGGTGACGATGCTGAACTCGCCCGCGGTCAACGCCTTCGCGCTGCCGAACGGAAACCTCTACATCTCGCGCGGCCTCATCGCGCTCGCCACCGACAAGGCCGAACTCGCTTCCGTGCTGGCGCACGAGATGGGCCACGTCATCGCCCGCCACGCCGCCATCCGCGCCGAGCAGGCCAGGCAGACGGCGTTGATCGGCCAGGTGGTCAGCGAGGTTCTGAGCGATCCGAACATGGGCGCGCTGGCGCTCGCCAAATCGAAGCTGACGCTGGCGGCGTTCTCACGCGCGCAGGAGTTCGAAGCCGACGGCATCGGCATCGGCATTTCCGCGCGCGCCGGGTTCGACAGCTACGGCGCGGCGCGCTTCCTCACAGCGATGCAGCGCAACGCCGACGTGAAAGGCGCCAGCAACAATGCCGGCGTGGACCCGCACGTCGCCGACTTTCTCTCCAGCCACCCGGCAACGCCGGAGCGGGTCAAGAACGCCGTCGCCAATGCGCGGCAGTTTTCAGGGCCCGGCAACGGCGAGCGCGACCGCGACGCCTATCTCGGCGACATCGAGGGCATGGTCTATGGCGAAGACCCGAGCGAAGGTTTCGCCCGCGGCCGGCGCTTCCTGCACCCCAAACTCGGCTTCACCTTCACCGCGCCGCCCGGCTTCTCGCTCGACAACACCGCGCAGGCGGTGCTCGGCCTCAAGGACGGCGGCGGCGAAGCCTTGCGGCTCGACGTCGTCAGCGTGCCGGCCGAGCAGCGGCTGAGCGATTACCTGAAGTCCGGTTGGATCGACAATGTCGATGGCGCAAGCGTCGAAGATTTCTCGATCAACGGCTTTCCTGCCGCCACCGCGTCCGCCAAGGGCGAGCGCTGGTCGTTCCGGCTGTTCGCCGTACGTTTCGGCAGCGACGTCTATCGCTTCATTTTCGCGGCGCGCGATTTGACACCGGCGAACGACAAGTCGTTCCGCGAGTCGGTGATGACGTTCCGCCGCATGAGCCTGAGGGAAAGCGCCGGGATCAAGCCGCTGCACATCCGCGTCGTGACGGTGAAGCCCGGCGACACGGTCGAGACGCTGGCGCAGCGCATGGCGACCGACCACAAGACCGAACGCTTCCTGCTGCTCAACGGCTTCCAGAGCCACGACAAGCTCAAGCCCGGGCAGAAGGTCAAGCTGGTGATGGAGTAAGGCACTCCCACCCTCCCCTGGAGGGGGAAGTCAAAACGGCCGGGGTTCTGCCCGGCCGTTTCCATTTTTACGAAGCGCGGTGGTTACTGCTCGCCCGCCTCGGCGTTGAGGGTGAATTCGCGCGGCACGTCCGGCCCCCACAGATAGAACGAGTCTTCCGGCTTGTGGTCGGCGGCCGGCCAGCGGTCTTCCTTCGGGATGTAGTCGATGTCGCAGGAGTATTCGGCGAACGAGCCCCACGGATCCATGATGTAGTGGAAGTAGTTCGAACCGAGCACGTGACGCCCTAAGCCCCAGCCTTTCTGGTAGCCCTTGTCGTGCATGCGCATCGCGCCGAGACCGATGTCGTTGATCGACGTCACGTCCCACGAGCAATGGTGGAAGCCCGGCGCCGACGACTTCACCAGCGCGAGCAGGTGATGGTCGCTGCCGTGGATGCCGTGCATGAAGGCGACCAGATCCGAGGCGCGGTCCGACAAGCGCAGGCCGAGCGTGCGCTCGTAGAACTCGATCGACTTCAAAACGTCGCTGGTGAAGATCAGCACATGCGACAGCCGCCGCGGCCGCACCGCGGGTGAGGCCGCGCGCGTCGTCGCCGCCGCCTGACCGGGGCCGACGGTGACCCATTCGCTGACGGCCTTCTGGTCGGGCGACACCTTCGGCGCCACCTTCACTTCCATCAGGATGCCTTCGTGGTTGCGGAACCAGAAGCCGTTCGACTCGAAGCCCGGCGGCGGGTCGATCAACTTGATGCCCTGGCCCTCGATGCGTTTCTTCAGGCGGTCGATGTCCTCGGCGTAGCAGCCGAACGACAGGTGGTGCAGCGCCTTGGTCTTGCCTTCGATGACCGAGCCCCAGGCGTGTTCATGACCGAAGGTCTTGAGTTGCAAGGTATTGCCCTTGCGCACCATATTCAGCCCGAAATTGGTGTAGAATTCGTCGGCCACGTTCACGTCGGGAACGGCGAGGACGAATTGATCGAGTGAGTGGATGCCGAACTCGTCGGAGCTGGCAGTCGGCGCGACATAGCCGCCGATGGCAGTCATTTTCAGGCTCCCTGGACTTTTGTTGCTTCTCGCGGCGCATCATAGCGGCGCTCCCGGAGGGCGCAAACGGTTCCTCGGGCCATGAGCCATCCGGCACTCCGCCCACCGCCGCCCACACCCGCGACATCCTGCCCTTGGAACGCGAACCCGCCCTACATACTTAGTGTCTGATGGAAATTTCGAGTCGCGATGGTCTGGGCTTTTCGGTGGCGATCTATATGGGCGCCATGCTCGGCGCGCTCGCCGTGATCGCGGTGCTCGTCTATTACGCCGTCGCGCCGCAAGTCTACGAAAACCCCGCGCCGGAACCGCTCGACCCGCTGCTCAACGGGCCGATCGTCGGCAAGCGCGTATCGACCCCGGTTCCGCTTGCGATGCTCAAACACCCCCAAATCGTCGACCCCAAGCTCGTCGCCGAGCTGAACGCCAAACTCGACACCAAGACCAGGGAGGCCAAGCCGGCCCGCCACGAGGTCGCCCATCAGGCGGTGCGCCACGAACGGGCGGCCGCGGTGGCGGAATTGCCGGAGCGGCCCGAGCGGTCGGGCTTCTTCCTGTTCAATCTGTTCGGCGGCTGATCGGCGCGCCATTGCCGGACAAGACCCGCATGGCGCCGCGTAACGCCACGCGGAACGCCTCGTCATAATTGATGCCGCTGGCCGACCACACGTAGCGTCGGCCGCGCGCGGATATCCGCCAGGTCGCAATCCAGCCATGCGCCTTGTCGCTCCAGGTGAGATCGCCCACCAGCGGCCGATCCGCCCCGGCGACTTTCGCCAGCGCCTCCGCCTTTTCCCGCACCAGTTTCGGCTTTGCCGTCGCCGTGATGCCGTTGGCGCGGAGCGGCTCGGCCGCCGGCAACACGACATTCAGGCCGTAGCGCTGCACCGCATTGCCGAGCGATTCACGCATGTCGGGATCGAACTCGCCGTCCTTGGCCAGCACGCCGTCGCGCGTGCGGCCGCGCACCGTGACGATCATCGCCAAAGTCGGGCGTTTGGCCTTCCAGACCTTGCGGCCGAGTGAAGCGAGCACATTGTCGATCTTCGCCGGATTGAAATGGCAGGTCAGGAAATGCGGCCGGTCGTAGGTGCCCTGCTCGTCGTGGATCGGCCGGCCGGACAGCCGGTCGAAATACGAAAAGGAATCGATGTAATCGGCGGCGCGCGCGGCAAGCGCCGGCACGCGCTGGCTGTCGAGAATGGTCACGTCGCCTGATGCCCGCACCAGCACGTCCTCGAAGCAGAGCCGGAAGCCGAGCGGCCGGTTGCGCTCGTCCCTCCCGGTAACGACCGCCTGCGCGACGTAGATGTCGGCGGGATCGAGCGGCGGCGGCGGCTTGGTCTCGGCGGCGTTCGCAAGATTGCCGGCGACGAACAAGACCCAGGCGCGCAGCACAAACCGGAGCATGGCTCACCTTCCGCGATTTTCGCGCAAAGGTTCGACAACGCACCCGCCCACGTCAAATGCAGAAAACGAATGAATTCTGCGCGACGACAGCGGGCAAAGAAAAAGCCCGGCATCGCTGCCGGGCTTCAATCTCGTGGTCTCGTCTGGGGCTTGAGGGCGAGAGGCATTCCGCCTCAATCCTCATCCTTTCAGGCGGCTTCTTCCTCGGAAGCCTCGTCGGTGCCGGCCTCTTCGGCAGGCTTGGGACCGCGGCGCGGACCCTTGGCGAGAGCGCCTTCGATTTCCTTGACCGCCTCGGTCTCGGTCACCTTTTGCACCGCCGCGATCTCGCGCGACAGGCGGTCGAGCGCCGCTTCATAGAGCTGGCGTTCGGAGTAAGACTGCTCCGGCTGAGTGTCCGAGCGATACAGGTCGCGGACCACCTCGGCGATGGCAACGATGTCGCCCGAGTTGATCTTGGCTTCGTACTCCTGGGCGCGGCGCGACCACATGGTGCGCTTGACGCGGGCGCGGCCCTTCAGGGTCTCGAGCGCCTTCTTCACCAGCGGCGGTTCCGCCAGCTTGCGCATGCCGACCGACACGATTTTCGCCGTCGGAACGCGCAGCGTCATCTTGTCCTTGATGAAGTTGATGACGAACAGTTCCAGCTTGGCGCCGGCGATTTCCTGTTCCTCGATCGCCATGATCTGGCCGACGCCGTGGGCCGGATAGACGATGAATTCGTTGGTCTTGAAGCCTTGACGCTGGGTGGTCTTTTTGTTGGGGGCAGTCGGCATTCCGGGCAGTGCTCCTTCACCGGCGGCCTTGCGGACGCCAGCCACTTTTGCTGCGGGTGCTGCGCCGCGGGCGGAACCGCGGGAAGCATGCGAGGTCCGCCGGGGCTCGGCGGGCTTTTTGGGCTTCCGGCTCATGCCGGTCACACCTTTCTTTGACTTTTGACGCGATTTACCAGCCACAGCTCACGCGTGGATCGCACGCCCTTCTATGGAACCTTGGGACTGCCCGCGAAAAATAAAGCTCCCGGATGGTGGGAGCAGATCCGTGTGCGGGTTTCTTCATTTTCATCAGGATTTGGCCGTATATAGCACATTTTTGGCCAAAATCAAAGTCTTATGACGTTACAAATCGGCAACCCAGGTGCCGCAAAGCCGTCATCCTGCCATCGCGGTTAATACCGGAGGGACCGTGGCCGAAAAATTGGCGGCCCGCGGGTAAGGGTTCCCTCAACCCGCCGCGTCGGGGATCAGTCGCCCTGGCCCGGCTTCGGCGAAAACTGCTCGAGCTTGCCCGGCTTGCCGTCCCATTCCTTGGCATCATCCGGCGCGTCGCGCTTGATGGTGATGTTCGGCCAGCTCTTGGCGTATTCGGTGTTGAGCTCCAGCCACTTCTCGAGGCCCGGCTCGGTATCCGGCTTGATCGCCTCGGCGGGGCATTCCGGCTCGCAAACGCCGCAGTCGATGCATTCGTCCGGATGGATGACGAGCATGTTCTCGCCTTCGTAGAAGCAGTCCACCGGACAGACTTCCACGCAATCCATGTACTTGCACTTGATGCAGTTTTCGGTGACGACGTAGGTCATACAAGGCTCCGCAGCACGCCAAAGACGTGCCTACCTAAAGCACCAATCCAGCACAAGCCCCGGCCGCGCTGCCATGATCTGGCGCAAATGCGGCTGTCGGGTCAGGCGGCCGGGTCAAGATTACGGTAGGTCACGACCGCCTCGCGCGACGAGCCGCGCTTGTCGCAGAAACCGGCAACCTCCAGCACCCGCACCGAACGATCGAGCGCCACCGTCACCACGTCGCCGACGCGCAAGGCGTGCGCCGGGGCGGTGACGCGCTGGCCGTTGACCCGCGTATGACCGGCTTCGACCAGCCGGGCCGCGTCGCTGCGCGTGCGCACGATGCGAGCATGCCACAGCCATTTATCGATGCGCTGCTTTTCCCCTCCCCCGCCGAGCACTTGCGAGGTGTGGGGAGGGGTTAGGGGTGGGGGCGATTTTCTGCGGTGACTCAAATTGAGCCCCCCACCCCGACAAGCATCGCCGACGCGATGCTTGTCGACCCTCCCCACCGCTTTGCGGGGGGAGGGTAAAACATCAATCCTTGCCCTCGAGCTGCTGCTTGAGCGCGGCCAGCTTGGCGAAAGGCGAATTCGGATCCGGCGCCTTGTCGCGCTTGCCGCCGCCACCGCCGCCGGGACGCGCGAAATACTTGTCGCGGTCGGCGCGGTCCACCTGATCGCGCTCACGACGGCGCGGCGGCCGCGGCCCGCGGTTCTCACCGGAGCCGGCCTGATCACGTTTGCCGAAGGGCTTGTTGAAGCCTTTAGCCTGCCGCTCCATGCGCTCGCGGCGCTCGTTGCGGTCGCGACGCTCCTGCTGGCGATCGGCGGGTGCGGCGCCGTCCCCAGCGGCCGGGGCGGCGTCGGCCGGCGCTGCGGCGCCCTCACCAGTCTGCGCGGCCGCCTGCGGCGGACGCTGGCCGCGACGCGGACGATGATGATGCGGACGGCGCTCGCCGCCATGACCGCCGGGCCGCCAGACTTCGATGGTCTCTGGCTCCGACGTCGCCTCGGCTTTGGCTTCGCTCGCGGCTTCCGGCGCGGCGGCAGCCTCAGGCTCAACGGCTATGCCGTCGCCTGAGAGCGGCGTCGAGGCTTCGACAGCCTCGGCAACGCCGCTGACCTCACCGCCAACGTCAGGCACTGCGGCCGACACCGGCGCTTCGCTCACGCTCTCAGCAGACTCGGGAATAAGTTCGGCCTGCGGCAGGAGCGAGATCGACGCTGCGGGTTCGGCTGACGTTTCGGCGGCGGCCTCGGCCGGCTGTTCGCCCGCGGCTTCCACCGGGGCCGCTTCCGTCGATGCCTCCGGCGTCGCAGCGGCTTCCGCTGGCGCTTCAGCAGGTGTCTCCGCCGGCTTCTCGACGGGTTTCGGCTTGCGATCCATGCGATAGCCGAGCGAGCGCAGGATGGAGGCGAAGTCTTCGCCCGAGGCGCCGGTCAGCGACGTCATGGCACCGGTAACGGTGAAGCTGCGGCCGTCAAAGGCGCCATCCGGCTTCGGCGATACGCCTTCGCGCCACGACAAAGCCGGACGGATGAGATCGGCGAGCCGCTCCAGGATATCGACGCGCACCGCGCGATCGCCGCAGATACGATAGCCCGACAGGCGGTACAGCGCCTTCGGCGTGTCCTTGTCGACAGGAATCGAGGTGCGGCCCGACGCGGCGAGATGCAGAAGTTCGGTGACGCCGTGCGCGTCCGGCCCTTCATGCTTGAGCGCATGAAGCTGCGTCGCCAGCGCGCGCGGCGCCGGCTTCAACAGCGCCGGCAGGTAGATGTGATAGGCGCCGAAGCGCACGCCGTATTTGCGCAAGGTGGCGCGCGAGGGCTGATCGAGGCCCTTCACTTCCTCCGCCACTTTCTGGCGTTCGAGCACGCCGAGCGACTCGACAACCTGGAAGGCGACGCCGCGACCCATGCCGGTGACGTCTTCGGCGGCCGACAGCGAGAACAGCGGCGCCAGCAGTTTCTCGATGTGGTTCTTGAGCCAGAGGTCGAGACGGTTCTGCACCAGTTCGCGCGCGGGGCCGGTGAGATGTTCGTCGGCGACGATGCGCACGCGCGGGCGCAACGTGTCGTCGCCGGCCACCAGCTTGCCCACCAGTTCGCCCGTCCAACGGATGGCGCCGTCATTGGCCAGCACGATCTGATCGCTGGAAGCTTGCGACAGCTTGGTGGCGCGCGCTTCGATCTCGCCGGCCAGCACCTTCTGCGCGGCGGCGTTCAGCGCCTTGGCTTCCGAGCCCGCGGCGGAGGCGTCGGGTGCAAACATGAAGCCATCGAGCCGGCCTATGACATGGCCTTCCACGGTGACGTCGCCGGATTTTCCGATTTGTGTTTCGAGCATCGCGTTCTCTCGCAGCCTCCGCATCAGGACGCTGGTGCGGCGGTCCACGAAGCGTTCAGCCAGACGCTCGTGCAAAGCGTCCGACAGTTTGTCTTCAATCGTACGGGCGACACCTTGCCAATGCTCCGGATCGGCGAGCCAATCCGGCCGGTTGGCAACATAAGTCCAGGTCCTGACATGCGCGATCCGGTTGGAGAGGGTGTCGATGTCGCCGTCGGTCCGGTCGGCCTGAGCGAGCTGACGGGCGAACCAATCTGTAGGGATGTTACCCTCTCGCAGCAAGAATCCATAGAGGGTGACCACCAATTCGGCATGGGTCGCCGGCGCGATCTTGCGATAGTCCGGGACCTGACATGCATCCCACAACCGCTCGATCGCGGCGGCGCTGGTGGCCAGCGCCTTCACATCATCGTCACGCGCGGCGTGTTCGAGGACCAGAATGTCCTCGCCGGTCGGCGCCCGGGTCAGCCCCTGTTCCTGCGGCGGCATGGCGAGCGAGGCCTGTAGCGCCCCCAAAGACGTGAAATCGATCGCCGAGTTGCGCCACTGCAACATCCGAACCGGATCGAAGGTGTGGCTTTCCAGCGCGTGCACCAGGTCTTGGTCGAACGGATCGCAGCGCCCCGTGGTGCCGAAGGTGCCGTCGCGCGTGGCGCGGCCGGCGCGGCCGGCGATCTGGCCGAGTTCGGCCGGGTTGAGCTTGCGGAACTGGTAACCGTCGAATTTACGGTCGGAGGCAAATGCGACGTGATCGACGTCGAGATTGAGGCCCATGCCGATCGCGTCCGTTGCGACGAGATAATCAACGTCGCCGGATTGGTACATCGCCACCTGCGCGTTGCGCGTGCGCGGCGACAGCGCGCCGAGCACAACCGCGGCGCCGCCGCGCTGACGGCGGATCAATTCGGCGATGGCGTAGACCTCGGCGGCGGAAAACGCGACGACGGCGGAGCGCGACGGCAGCCGCGTGATCTTCTTCTCGCCGGCGTAAGTGAGCATCGACAGCCGCGGCCGCGACACGATATTGGCGCCGGGCAGCAGTTTCTCGACGATGCCGCGCATGGTCGCGGCGCCCAGGATCAAGGTCTCCTCGCGTGCGCGCATGTTGAGAATGCGGTCGGTGAAGACATGGCCGCGCTCGAAATCGGCGCCGAGCTGAATCTCATCGACGGCGAGAAAGGCGACGTCGAGATCGCGCGGCATCGCCTCGACGGTCGAGACCCAATAGCGCGCGTTCGGCGGCTTGATCTTCTCTTCGCCGGTGATGAGCGCGACGTTGGCCGCGCCGGCGCGCGCCGCCACCTTGTTGTAGACCTCGCGCGCGAGCAGCCGCAGCGGCAGACCGATCAGCCCCGAGGAATGCGCCAGCATTCGCTCGATGGCGAGGTGGGTCTTGCCGGTATTGGTGGGGCCGAGCACCGCAGTGACGCCGGCGCCGCGAACTCGCGACTGGCGCTGGGATTGCGCAGAAAAGGAAATCGTCATCACGCTCCAGACGCAGCACGGGCTCCGAGTGAGGCCGCGCCGCAGGCTCCTCTAACACATCGCGCCGGTCTGCGACCCCTCAAACAACGTCGCCGTTAAGCTTTGGAACGGCGACGGAACGAACACCGTCCGAATCGCTGATGACGATCGAATGCGCCTTCGTTCACGGCGATATCTCGTTGGCGGTTCCGGGATAGCCACTAGATAGGGTTACAGGGAGCCGGCGGCCAGCCTGGAAAAGCACCCTAATCGTTAATTCTCGCCGGTGGCTGTCCCGTTTTCGCCGCGGCGCGCGAACGGCCCATTTTGTCTCAAATTGCGACGGGTACCGGTGGCCCTTTTAAGGTTCGGAACGAGTCTGGAACGAAGCGGGGGCGAATCAGTGACTCGTGGTGACTTCGGATTCGTTCACGGCGATATCTGGGACGCCGCCGGGAGAGTGCCACCAGATGCGGTGGTCATCATCAGATTCATTGGGCTTTTTCGGCCGTCAATTCTTAACGCGGCAGCGGACTCGCATGGCGCGAAGAGTCAAGGCGGAATCGTTTAGGGCGTCTTGGCTTCGGTCGCCGCCGCTTTCGCCGCCCTGTCACGCGGCTTGATCGAGGCCTTCACCGGCTCGTTGATCCTGGCAGGCCCCGCCGTCGTCACGAACTCGGTGGCCTGCAGGATGGCGCGCCCGATCGGGGTCGGGCCCTCGGCGCGGAACGGCACCAGGACGCGCGTCCCGGCGATCGGCACCAGCCAGATCTCCATATCCCGCTGCTCGGTCAGGTATTTGATGGCGGCGCGTGTGGGGATATAGCCGGCGACCGGCGAGAACTGCACCGCGCAGACCACGGCCGGCCCGGCATAGCCCTTGTCCGCCTTCACCTCGTCGGTGCGCTTGTAGGACAGGCGCAGGTCGTAGCGCAGGCGGCCGTCGAACACCGGCAGGGTGCGGGCGCAGGCCTCCGGGGTCATGACGTCGCCTTTGCCCGGCATGCGGATCAGCGTCGCGGTCATCGGGTCGAGCACGCCCTGTTTGACCGCCTCGGTGATCGGCACCCGCTCTGCTTCGGTCTCGGCCGGCGGATCGAGTTTGAGGTCGCGGACCGTGCCGGCATCGACCTTCAGGCTGATTTCATCGGTTTTCTTGTAGGAATGGATGCTGGCGGTGTAGCTCGACAGCACCGGCTTGCCGGCCTGCAACGTGCCGCGGGTGACGGTTTGGCCGCGGCCGCCGGTGAAGGCGCGCATCAGTCCGGTCGTCGTGCCGGTCGCGGTCGCCGAATAATCGGCCTCGTCCACGGTGATCAGCCAGGTGCCCTCGCCGATCGGCAGGCCGGCCAGCGTCGCGACATATCGGGCATCGAGCCTAGTCTCTGCCGCCGCCGCCCCCGCCAAGACAAGCCCGGCCGAGGCGGCGCACATGGCCACCAGACCGATCCGTCGCCAGGAATGCCGCGGTGTCCGCACGGGACCTCTCTCACGCGCCGAAGGGTGGCGCCGCCGTGTGGTCGGCCCGCATTGCGCCAATTCTTTGGTGGACGGCCGGCCCGCGGCAATCTAGGCCAATTCGGCCTAAAAAGCCGGATTTCCGGCGCAAATCGCAGCCCATCCCCAACTTGACGCCAAAGCCTGCGGTCTCTATACGTCCCCGGTCCAAGCCCCTCATCGCTGGAAACGGACTGGCGCAAGCCTAAGCGCTTGTCGGGGCGACAACTTTTCTCGCGGCGCCGGAAAGGCGACGCGCCATTTGAAGGATAGGTTTCATGTCCTGGCGTTGCGATCTGACCGGTAAGAAGCCGCTCGTCGGCCACAAGGTGAGCCACTCGAACATCAAGACCAAGCGCCGGTTCATGCCGAACCTGCAGAGCGTCTCGCTGACGTCGGAGATCCTCGGCCGCACCGTGCGCGCGCGCATCTCGACCAACGCGCTGCGCACGGTGGACCACCGCGGCGGCCTCGACGCCTTCCTGCTCAAGGCCAAGGACACCGACCTGGCGCCGAAGATGCTCGAGCTCAAGCGCCAGATCGCGAAGAAGTCGGCCGCCGCCAAGGCGAGCTGATCTCCCGCACCGCCCGAATTTAAAACGCCGCCTTTCGAGGCGGCGTTTTTTATTGCCTGGGTCCTGCGCCGGCCCGCGGCCTTTACCATAAAGCCGCAGCCCGGAACTGCGACGGAACTTTCGGGAACAACCCCGCGTTTGCTGTGACCGTACCGAGTCGCAGGCACGCATGGCCCCCGCAGAAGACAGCCTTGCCGAGATATTTCCTGGCGACAGCGAAATGGCGCGTCTCATGCGGCAATGGGATTGGGCCGGCACGCCGCTCGGACCGCCCGAGGCCTGGCCGGAGGCGCTGAAAATCCCGCTGAAGATGCTGCTGACGTCGCGCTTCGAGATGTGGCTCGGCTGGGGTCCGGAACTCTGTTTCTTCTACAACGACGCCTACATTCCGACGCTCGGCCTCAAGCATCCCCGGATGCTGGGCAAGCCGTTCCGCGAAGTCTGGGCGGAAGTCTATGACGACGTCGCCGATCAGGTCGATCGCGTGCGCGCCGGCGAGGCGACCTGGAACAAGGCGCTGCTGCTCCTGCTCGAGCGCAACGGCTATCCGGAAGAGACCTATCACAGCTTTTCCTACAGCCCGCTGTATGGCGCGGCCGGCAGCGTGGAAGGCCTGTTCTGCACCGTCAGCGAAGAAACCGAGCGCGTCATCAACGAGCGACGCATGGACATGCTGCGCCAGCTCGGCATGGCGCTGGTCGGCGCGGCCGATCAAAGCGCCGTTGTCGAAGCGGTCTGCTCGGTGCTGAATTTAAATCGCCGCGACTTTCCCTTTGCACTGCTCTACCTGCCGAATGAAGCAAAGGCGTGCAGCCCGGATTCCGATCATCTGATCGGTCGCGCTTGGCCCTTTGAACGCTCCGTCTCGGATGAGCTCTTCACGTTCGAATTGACGCCGGGCCCTATCTATCCGGCGGGCGCCTGGAAGCGGCCGCCGACGCAAGCGCTCATCGTTCCCATCCCCGGCGCGGGCGGCGAAATTACCTCGGGCGCGATGGTGTTCGGGCTCAATCCGCATCGCCGCAACGACGTTCAGGTCATGGATGTTGCCCGGCTGGTCGCCGGCCAGATCGGCGGCGCCCTGGCCAATGTCGGCGCCTTGCAGTCGGAGCGTCGGCGCGCCGACCGCATCTGGTCGAACTCCCGCGACCTGATGGTCGTGGTCGGCGCCGATGGCGTCTACAAGTCGGTCAGCCCGGCATGGACGCGCATTCTCGGCCATCGGATCGATCAAGTGGTCGGTCATCATCAGAACGAATTTGTTCTTCCCGACGACGTGCCGTCCTCGGCTGACGCCCTGGACCGGGCTTTGCACAATCGCGATCTCACCGCATTCGAAAATCGCCTGGTCGGGAGCGACGGCGAAATCCGCTGGATTTCGTGGCACACCTCGACCGAGCAGGACCTGGTATATGGCTACGGCCGCGACGTCACCGAGGAGAAGGAGAATGCGGCGGCGCTGGCGGCGGCTGAAGACGCGCTGCGCCAGTCGCAGAAAATGGAAGCGGTCGGACAGCTCACCGGCGGCATTGCCCACGACTTCAACAATCTGTTGACGGGCATCGTCGGCTCGCTTGAGATGATGAAGCGGCGCTCGAGCGAAGGACGGCCGGCGGATGTCGAGCGCTATGCCAGCATGGCGTCGTCTGCGGCGCACCGCGCCTCGTCGCTGACGCAGCGCCTGCTCGCCTTCTCGCGCCGGCAACCGCTCGATCCCAAGACCGTCGGTGTGAACGAACTGGTCGAAGACATGGTGGAGCTCATCCGCCGGTCGATCGGCGAATCGATTTCTCTCGAGATGAACGCCGCGCCCGATCTCTGGTACGCAAAGTGCGACGCCAATCAGTTGGAAAGCGCGCTGCTCAATCTCGCCATCAACGCGCGCGACGCGATGCCTCATGGCGGCCGGCTCACGATCAGCACCGGCAACGCCTTTGTCAGCGGCAAGACCGGACGATCGCGCATCGTCCGCCCCGGCGACTTCGTCGTGATCGCCGTGACCGACACCGGCGTCGGCATGACGCCTGACGTCAAGGAAAAGGCGTTCGAGCCGTTCTTCACCACCAAGCCGATCGGCCAAGGCACCGGCCTCGGCCTGTCGATGATCTACGGCTTCATTCAGCAATCGGGCGGCTTCGTTGACATCGACAGCGAGGAAGGCCGCGGCACCACGGTGCGCCTCTATTTGCCGAGGAGCGAAGCTCCGCGGCCATCGATCGACGGATCCGCTGCGGCGCCGGCAATCAATCGAAACGACCTCGTCGGCACGGTCCTGGTTGTGGAGGACGAAGCCGCCGTGCGCGCCATCGTCGTCGATGCCTTGCGCGATTCCGGCTATCGCACGATCGAAGCGGGCGAGAGCGTCACCGGGCTGAAACATCTGGAGTCGAGCGACCGCATCGACATTCTGGTGACGGATGTCGGCCTGCCGGGCGGTCTCAACGGCCGCCAGCTTGCCGACGCCGCGCGCGTGCTGCGGCCCAATCTCAAAGTGCTGTTCATGACGGCTTATGCCCACAATACCCGAATCGGCACCGAAGCGCTGGAGCCGGGAATGGAGCTGATCGCCAAGCCATTTGTCGTTGACGCGCTCATCGAACGCGTCAATGGCATGATCGAGGCCAACCGTCGGCTCGACCCTACGAGCTAATCGACCAGCGCGAACTGCAACAGGATGTTGCGCTGGATGGCCGAGAAATTATCGTCCGACATCAGTGTAATGATGGTCTCGCCGGCTTCGTTGCGGTGCACGGCCATGCCTTCCATATTGTCGATCTGGTAGCCGAGATCGGCCTTGATCAGTTCAGGGCCATCGACCACGGCGCCTTCCTTGATCTCGCTCACCGGCATCCGCCGAATGCGCATGGCGACACCGCGCAGTGGTGAATAGCTGCGCTCGAGCAGCAGCAGGTCGCCCGGCGGCAGGATGGCGCAATCGCTGACATCGAAGCTGTCGCTGCGCTTCACCGTGAAGTGCAGCGCCGCCGCGGCGTTCCGGCTCGCCGGATCGAGCACAAAGGCGCGCAGATTGCCGGCGCCGTCCAGGCTTTCCTCGGTGACGGCAATGAGCTTGCCGGCGTGAGGCTGGCCTTGCGGCGGCGACGCCAGACATTCGAGGCCGCCATTGTAGCGCAAGCTCTTGAACTCCGGCGGCCGGGCGATCTCCTTGCCGCGCGCGGCGAAGCCGTCCTTCACGGCAAAGCGCACGATGCGGTGCACCCGCTCGATGCCGACGTAGAGCGCGTCGCCGATCCGCGTCAGCGATTCCGTATCGTACAGGCGCTGCGATGCCAGCGGTTTGCCGTTGGCCCCGAGCAGCGGCCCCATTTCGGCATCGGCCAGCCCATCGGGGCGGCCGTCGCGATAGACAATGCGCGCCTTGAGCCAGGAGCCTCGGTCGGTGACGGCGAGAACGTGCGCGCCGTCCTTATCGACCTGCAGGCCGGAGATCCCGCCGAAGGCGGCGAAGTCGGAGGTCAGCGCCAGCCCACCACGAAATTCCAGCGCACCGAAACGCACGCGGGTCGGATCGCGGTTGTCGAACGAAGCGATTGGCGTTGCGGTGACGGTGATCGGCGTCGGCGCCGTCGCATAACGCACGCTTCCGGCCAGCGCCCAGGTGCCGACGGCGATCACGCCCAGCGAGACGATCGCGGCGGCGATCCAACGGCGGCGTCGGAAAAGTCGCATGACGGCGATCCAGTCTCCGCTCACTCCCGCGAAAGCGGGAGTCCAGCTCTTGAATTTCGTATACGTGGCTCCTGGACCCCCGCTTTCGCGGGGGTGAGCGGAAGGAACATGCAGCGGGAAGCCCTACTGACTCTTAAGCCACCCGGCGGCGCGGCCGGCGCGGCGGCGCCGCCGCACCGGCGGGCGTGCCCTCGGCGAACAGCTCGGCCAGCTTCTCGGTCATCGCGCCACCCAATTCTTCGGCATCGACGATGGTGACGGCGCGGCGGTAATACCGCGTGACATCGTGGCCGATGCCGATGGCGATGAGTTCGACCGGCGAACGGGTCTCGATGTCCTCGATGATCCAGCGCAGGTGACGCTCGAGATAGTTGCCCGGGTTGACCGACAGCGTCGAGTCGTCGACCGGCGCGCCGTCCGAGATCATCATCAGGATCTTGCGCTGCTCCGGCCGCGCCAGCAGGCGCTTGTGCGCCCAGTC
>Ga0182740_1001158_pt1 | contig 19043 bp, 4 predicted proteins | sample eDN5th37CKraftBY_FD_128872 | JGI IMG/M metagenome (GOLD analysis project Ga0182740, IMG submission 128872) | Enriched backyard soil microbial communities from Emeryville, California, USA - eDNA 5th pass 37_C Kraft BY (version 2) (version 2) | ecosystem: Environmental > Terrestrial > Soil >...
ATGTCGGTCGCCTTGCCCGCGGGGAGCGGGGCGATCAGCTCGTCCGCGAAATGCGGCTCAGCGTCCGGCGCGGCGCCCGCGTGCTGCTCGACGGCGGCCCACTCCCGGGCGCCGGCTATTTTCACACGCCCGTGGTGCTCACGGACGTGAGACCTGGCATGCCCGCCTTCGACGAGGAGCTCTTCGGCCCCGTCGCCGCGATCGTGCCGGTGCGCGACGAGGCCGCAGCGATCTCCACCGCCAATCGCAGCCGCTACGGACTCGGCGCCGCCGTTTTCGGTCGACACCGCCGCGCGCGAAATGTCGCGGCGCAGATCGAAGCGGGCTTCGTCGCGATCAACGACTTCGTGCGCTCCGATCCGGCGCTGCCCTTTGGCGGCGTCAAGGAGAGCGGACTGGGCCGCGAGCTGGGCGAATGGGGCACGCGCTCCTTCGTGAACGTCAAGACGATCGTCGGCTGACGCTCACAGATGCAGGGCGGGCGCCGCCCCCGCCGGCTCGAGTCACACGTGGGCGAGCAACGGCGGGCTCAGAGGTCCCCTACAAGGTAACTCCGCTCACGGCCGGATCCCGACGTATTCAAAAAACGGTTTCATCGACCGTGGCCGGCCGAGGAATTTTTCCACCGATTCCGCCACGTCGCGGGTGTCGCCCGCCGCGTAAACTTCGTCGCGCAACCGCCGGCCGACCGCGACATCGAGAAATCCGTCGGGCGCTTTTCTGAACTCGCTCGCCATGTCGATCGCCATGACCTTCGACCACAAATAGCCGTAGTAGCCGGCATCGTAACCGGCGAGGTGGCCGAAATAGGCGACGAACGCCGTGTCCGGCGCCGGCGGGATCGTCACCCGCGCAAAAACGTCGTTTGTGAGCTGCACGATATCGACATTCTTGACCTCGGTGAACGACAGCAGGTGCAGCGTCAGATCGACGAGGCCCAGCGAAAGCTGGCGGCGGTTGAGATACCCGTCGGTCGCCTCGCGCGCGCGGGTGAGCGCCGCGATCGTCTCGGCGGGGATCCTTTTCTTCGGGTCGCGGTAATCTGCCGCGAACGTGTCGAGCACGGTTTTATCCCACACCCAGTTCTCCAGCATCTGCGACGGCGCCTCGACGAAGTCGCGCGGCACGCCGCCCGAGGTTTGCGCCTGGAAACGCGCCCGTCCGAGCAGCATGTGCATCACATGACCGAACTCGTGGAACAGCGTCTCGACGTCGGCGTGCGCCAGCAACGAGGGTTTGTCCGCCGACGCCGGCGGAAAGTTGCACACGAGCGCCGCGACGGGCAGCTCGTAGCGACCGTCTGGCAGCACCCGCCCCGACGACTGCGGGAAGCACGCGAAGTGGTTGTATTTCCCTTCGCGTGGAAACATATCCAAATAAAAACTACCCATTGGCACGCCGGTCGCGGCATCCGCCACGACAAACAGGCGCACGCCCCCCGCCCACACGTAGGGCGGCTGCACCTCGGTGAACTTCAACCCGAAGATCCGCTGGTAAATGGCGAACATGCCGTCGAGCGTCGCTTGATACGGGAAATAGACGCGCAGCTGCTCGGCATCGACGTCGTAGCGCTGCTTCTTCAGCTGGTTCATGTAGTAGCTCGCATCCCACGGCTCGAGCGGCACGTCGGCCACGCCGGTCTCCGCGCTTTTCAACTGCCGCAGCACGGCCAACTCCTCCGCGAATTTCGGCTGCAGCCCGGCGACGAGCTCCTCCTCGAACTGGCGCGCAGTCGCGCCGGTTTTCGCCATGCGCGTCTCGGTGCGGTAATCCGCCCACGTGGCGTAGCCGAGGCGGTGTGCGATTTCCGCGCGCAGAGCGACGAGCTTGGTGAGAACCGGGAGGTTGGCGTCCCGCGCGAGCGTGTTGCGCGCGCGATAGAGCCGCTCACGCGTGGCGGCGTTCTTCGCGTTATCCATCACCGCCATCACGTGCCAGGTGATGTTCGCCAAGACGCGGTAGCGTCCATCTGGCTGGAGGACGCCGGGACTTTTCAGTAGCGTGTCCGGCACGCCGGCGAGTTCCTCGGCGGTGAAATCCAGCGGTGCGCGCGCCTGGTTGATGTTGACGGAAAACTCCTGCTCGAGCGCCGACAGTTCCTTCCGCAGCCGCTCCACCGTCGTGCGCTCCTCAGGCGGCAGCGTGAGACCGGCCCGCCGGTAGTCGCGGAGCGTGAAATCGACCAGCCGCTGCTGTTCCCGATCGAGTGCGACCTTCCGATCGGCGAACGCCTGCAGCACGCGGTAGACATCCTCGCGGTAATCGAGCGCGATTCCCCACTCCTCGATTTTGACCGACATCTCGCGGGCCGCCTCGCGCATGGCCAGGTCGGGGCTCGTCTCGGCGACAGTCTCGATCTGGCCGGCGAAACTGCTGACGTCGCCAGTGATCGCATCGTAGACGGCGAAGGTGCTGGCAAACGTCAGTGTTTTCCGGTCCTGCCGCGCCAGCGCGGCGAGCGCGTCGTCCGCGCGTTCCAATGCCTGCGCGGTCATCGACCGCACCTCGTCGGCACTTTTCGGATACGTCGGCAGCACCAGTGCCACGCGGTGGCGTGCCGCCGCGGCTTCGAACGCGGCGACCGGCGGCGGGGCAGCGGCGATCAGCGTCGCCGAGCTCAGCAACCCTGCGATAAGGAACCGAATTCGAAACAGGTTCATGGCGGAGATAAAACGGGTCCGACACAATCAGCCCGCCTGGGGCACGCAAATCCTATCCCGAAGGGCATCGGCCGGCGGCTCCCGCGGAAACTCGGTATGAGCCCGCGAACGACCGAGACGCACAGACGCGATCCCGGTGAGGCTCGGGCTGCACAATTTCCCCCGCCCTGATCCGCTGGTGCCTGCGTCACTCGCTCATCTAGGCCGACGTGCAGGGGGCGGTCGGCACACAAAAAAACCCGCGGCCGGAGCCGCGGGCTTGAAGTGAAACGAAGGGAAACCAGATCCGGTGCTTACGGCGCGACCACGATGTCGTCGGTCACGTCGACACCATCCTCGGTCAGCACGCCGGCATTCGCCTGCGCCGGCAGCGTGTCGCCTTGTGACGTCGTGCCGGGCACGAACTTCATCGCGACGATGCCGCCCACCGTCACGGGGAGGCCGTTGTCCTGCGCCAGGTTGCCGCCGGTGATCTGCACCAGCGCCACCGAGCCGAACACGAGCACCGGCGTCGCCGCATCGAACGCCGTCACGTCGCCGATGTTCACCGGGCCCGTGAACTCCACGCCCGGCGCATACACACCCGTGAACCCCTGGTTCGCGAAGTAGTGCACGTTGCCCGTGCGGACTCCGCCGAACTTTCCGTTCGTGCTTTGGATCGCAACAAACGCGAGATCCGCCACGCCGTCATACGTCACATCCGGTTTGAACAGCGACTGATTGACCGCCGTGACCGGTCCGACGCTGAACACCGACAGGTTCGAGGTTTCGTTCGCGCCGGTGATCACCAAGCCCACGTGGCCGCGCACGTAGTCCACGTCCTGCTGGTTGTAGTTGATCGCTGGAGACGGCGACGACGCGTCGTCCATGATAACCGAGACGGTGCCCGCGCCGCTGAACTCGACCTGCACGATGTCGTTCGACAGGTCGACGAACGAGATGCGCGTGATCTTGCCCTGATCGGCCGTGATCGCCGCGCCGGGTCCCTCCAGCAACGCCTGATCGTAGACATTGCCGTTCGGGTGCTGGATATCGGAGCCGACGAGATCGCCCGTGCCGACGACTTTGTCGTCAGTCGTGAGACCCACGATCACGGGCTCGCTCGTGCCGCTGCCGCCGCCGGGCACCGTCGCCGTGTAAGTATACAAACCCGCGGTCGGCGGCTGCACGTCGGTCAACGTCAGCGACGGGCCGGTGCCTCCCAGCAGATTGGAGCCGTTGCGCTGCCACGTGTAGTCCACGTTCGGATTGCTGTTGCTCACGACCAGCTGCGCCGTGCCGCCCAGCGGCGGGACCGGCACCTGCTCGGGCGTTGTGATGGTGGCGGGGCCGACGGTGACACTGAAGCTGCGATCGACGTTGGGCGCCGCGCTGTAATCGGCGTCGCCCGCTTGCGAAGCACGCACCTTGACGATGCCCACCCCGGTCGTCGTCAGCGTGCTGCCCGACAATGTCGCGGGTCCGCTGATCACCGAGAACGACACGGGCAAACCGGAGCTCGCCGTCGCCGTGAGGGTGGTCGACGCGCCAATGATGAGGTCGTCGGGACCGGCAAACGTGATCGTCTGATCCGCGTTGGTGATCGTCAAAACACCAGGCTCGTAGGTGAAGGTATAGTTGTCCGACACGCCGCCCGACACCGTGATCGGATAGGTGCCCACCGGCGAACTCGCGTTCGCCGTGGTCGTGGCGGACGGCTCCGTTGTCAACGAGGCGGCGGTGTCGCCGCCGAGCAGGCCCGTGTAGCTCACCGTCAACGCCGGATTGCCGCTGCCGTAGGCGCGACTCTTTGCATCGGCCTTCGCGGTCAGCGCCGCCTTGCCAATCGTCAATGCGAGTGTCGATGCCGGACCCGTGCCGCTGTCGTTCGTCGCCGTGAGGTCGATGTCGAACGTGCCCGTCTGCGTCGGCGTGCCCGAGATCACGCCGGTTTCGGCGTCGATGCTCAGGCCGGCCGGCAGGCCCGTCGCAGCGTAACTGGTCGGCGAGTTGGACGCGCTCGTGTTGTAGGTGAACGCCGTCTTGTAGGTGCCGCTCGCCGTGAGCGGGCTCGTGATCGTTGGAATGCTGGTGGCCCCGAGGGAGATCCGGAGCGCTCCGTATAGCGCGGTGCCCGCGTTGGCTCCCCATCGGAACTGATAGTCCGTGGCCGTGAGCCACTCGTCCGAGCCGCCCGTCGTCAGGGCGGAGATATCGATCCCATACTGGGAAATCGTGTCCGACATATTCGCGAACACGATCCAGTAGGTCGTGCTGGGCTGAAGCGTCACGCTGCCGGTCCACACGTTCAAGGCATGTTCCGTCAGCACCGACGGATTGGTCAGCGTGCCCACTTCATCTTCGGGGGCGGTTCCGATAATAGACGCATCGTCCGTATCGCTCTTGAAGACCTTGACCGCCGGAACCGGTGTGCCCGTGATCGCGTTCAGTTTGACCACCACCGAGCTTAGGGTCAGCGGCCCCCCGGCGGCGGTGGTGAACCGCTGCGCCACTTTATCCGCGCCCGTGGCGGTGGCATAGGCGGCGGCACCGTACGTCATGCTCAGCGAATCGAAGACACTCGTCGCGCCCACGAAATAGAACTCGCCCGCCGTGAACCCGCCGTCGTCGATCGCGTTGCCCGCGAGGTCGGCGATGCCGGTGCCCGTGCTCTTCAGATCAAGCCGCGCCTTGCCCTGGCCGCTGACGGTGCTCACGACCACATCATAGACGGAGGTGTTGACCGGCGTGATCGCCGCGACGGTGCCCGTCGCGGTGCTCGCCGGCGTGTTGCCGGTCGGCGCCACGAGCGTGAAATCGGCGGCGTCGACGCCGGTGACTCCAGCGTCGAACGTCACGCGATACGTGATCGACGTCGCATTCGTGTTAACCGTCGTCGGGCTCTGCCGCACGATGGAGCTGATCGACGGCGGGGTGTGGTCGATCGTGTAGGTCTCGCCCGCATTGTAGCCGCCATCAATCGCGTTGCCGGGCGCATCGACGATCCCCGTGCCGCTGGCGTTCAGATTGAGTCCCAGCGTGCCATTGCCGGACACACTGGTCACCGTCACGTCGTAAACCGTGCTGCTGACCTGCTCTACCGAATCGACCAATCCGTCCGCGCCGGTTTTCACGAGGGTGAAGTCCGTTGCGTCGACGCCTGTTACCGGCTCCGCAAAAGTGACACGATAGACCACGCTCGTCTCGTTGGTCCTCGAACTCGACGGCGTCTGCCGGTTGATCGACGAGACGGTCGGTGGCTTGCCATCGACGAGGATGCCGGCCGTGGTGCCAAAACCGAGTCCCGTCGTCGGCGCGTTGGCGTCGGCACTTCCCTTGAGGGTGGCGCCGTTGAGCGTGATGAACGAGGCGACGGCGATGCCGTCTTCAAGATCGAGGTCTCCGCTCACCACGGTGTAGCGGAAGGTGAGCGTGTCGGCCGTGCTCGCCGCGGCGTTATAGTCCGCTTGTACACTGCCGCCCGTGTCGAGCGTGACGGAAATATAGGGCGTGCCGCCGCCGGTATTGACGGTGACGTTTTCCGAATACGTCACCGTGAAATCGAGCTGATCGCCGGTCTTGTAGGTGCCGTCGGTTGGCACCGTGCGGCCCGTCACGGTCGGCGCCAGATCGATTGTCACCGTGGACGCAATCGCCAACGGCGTGGTGTCCACGCCTCCGTTGTCGGTGCCGCCGTTGTCGACCACCTGGGTGATCGTCACCACCCGCGGGTCCGCGGTGGGCGTCTCGCTGGTGTTCAAATAGATCATGTCGTTGATCAACTCCTCGAGCTGGGCCGGCGTCAGGGAAGGGCTGGGGTCGGCGATCGTGACCGTGGCGGTCGTCCCAACGACGGTAACCGATGCGACCAAGCTATTGGACCCGGTAACGCCCACGGTGTAGCCGTCGGTCAGTTGCACGGACGATCCGTCGATCCCCATGATCTCATCCTCTTCGTCGCTCACGTTGGTGACGGTGAGCGTCAGCGAGCTGAACGCTTGTCCCGCCTCGATCGTCGAAGCGGCAGCCGCGGAGAACAACGGCACACTGGAACCGCCCTGAACGAATATCGGAGTCGCGGCCGTCGCCGTGAGCGTCGGCGCATCGTTGCCGCCCGTGATCGAGGTGCCCAGTGACACGCCGGATGCCGCGACTTTCGAGGTCGCGTCATCGCTGGTGGTGTCGAAGGTCCGACGTGTCGATCCGCTCGTGAACGTAGTGGCCGAGGAATTGTCGACGGCGTAGACCGTCAACGCGCTCGGCGTGCCGCTGAAGTTCGCCGCCGGGAGGAAGCGGACTTTCGTGCTCGCGTCCAACAGCAAGGCGGCGGAGGCCGAAACGGTGCCGACGTCGAACCAGTTGTCGCCTCCATCGCTCGAATACTGCCACGTGCCTTCGGTGCCGCTGTTGGCCACATTCGCGGTGACGGCGATGCCGGCCAACTCGCCTTCGAGGTCGGAAAATTTACTGTTCAACAGAGCGAAGAGGGTCTCGCCGGCGGGATTGGCAGTGTCCTCCAGCACGGCCGCGAGCGTCGCGCCTTCGGTGAAGGACGGCGCGTCGTTCACCGCGTTGATGTTTATAGCGATGGTCCCGAGTTCCACGTTGCCGGAACCGTCGCCGTCGTTGGCGGTGACCGTCAGGGTGCCTGCGGGTGAACTGGCGAGGTTGGCCGCGGGCGTGTAGGTGATGTTCGTCGGGGTGCTGAGATAGAGATTCACCGTCGAGGGCGCGCCGGTGATCGTCATCTGCGACGTCAGAATTCCGCTCAGGGCCGCCGCCGGACTGTTGCCATCCGCGGCGTAGGCGAACGTGCCGTTCGAGGCGGCAAGCGTGACCGTGATGCTGGCGCTGTCCGGATCCGAGAAACTGGCTGCGGAGAAATCGGGATTATATGGGGTGTCCTCAGTCAGCTCAAAGCTGGCCGGAAGGCCGGAAGCCGACGGGGCGTCGTTGACCGCTTCGACGGCAACCTGCACTTGAACCGCGGTGGAGGACGCGCTCGTGCCGTCCCAAGCTTTGACCGTGAACGCGTCGAGCGTGCCGTTCGCGTTGGCGGCGGGCGTCCAAAGGAGTTCCTCGCCCGTGGCGAGCAGGGTGACGCCGGGCGTCACCGCAGCGGAGTTCTTCGTCAGCGTGCCGCTGGAAACGGCTTCGATCCGGAAGGAAATCGCATCGTTTTCGCCGTCCGCTTCGTCGGCGGCAGCGGCGAGGTCGGCATACGTGATCGTGTAAGCGGTGTCCTCCGTTGCGCCGGAAAGCGTGCTGACGCTCGTGAGCGTGGGGGTCGCGTTGGAATCCGGCAGCGTGACTTCGTCGAGAAACAAGTCCTGCCCGTCCAGGTTGTAGTATTTAAACGCGACGTAAATATTTTGTCCTTCGAATCCCGCGAGGCTGTAGCTGTATTGCAGCCAGTCCGTCGACGGCAGAGCGTTGATATCGATGGTCGCGAGCTCTTCCGTAAAGCTTCCCGGATCGGTATCGGTCGTCGAAACTCTAATCTCAAGGTTGGACGTCTCGTAGTCGTTCGACGAGGCCTTGCGGACCCAAAAGGTAACGGTTTCGGAGGCTGCGAGATTCGAAATCTGGGGCGAAATCAACCAATCTTCGCCGACGGCCGGGTAGCTATAGGAAATCCTCGCACACGCGTCGCCAGATTTCGGCCCGACAATGGTCAATACCCAGGTGTTGGCCCCGCTCACGTTTCGGACGGTCCAGCCCGCCGGCGGGACCGTCCCACCCTCAAAGCTTTCTGTCGCGGCCTGCGCTGTTCCCAAGATCGCGGCCATGCCAATCAGCAACAACAACCGAAGGCGGATAATGAAGGAAGTCGGAATCGCGAGGAGCGACCGACGGCGGCGGGGGATGGAAACGAATGGCATAGCTGGATGGATAATAGAAATCGGCAAAGAAAGGGGGCCCGCGCGTTCACCGATCCGCAGTGCGCCGGAGCGAGGGAGGCGTCGCCGGCAAGGTCGCGCGAGGGCGCTCTGCTGGGGTGCGTCTGCCGGAGGCACGACGCGTAGTACGCCGGGTCAATGCGTGACGGGGCGCAAGGAGGGGCTGGAACGTAGAGGGAGGAGCCGAATCGGCTCCACGCATGAGCGGGGATAAGTGGAAGCTGGTGGAAGCACCGCTGCCGCCGGAACCAAAAGCCCGAATAGCCAGACTTATATAGTCACGGTCAACTGCAGGTGTGTGGACTTACCCGGGTGAAACACCCCACATAAGTCAATACGCTTAGCCATCCTGCAAAATCTAAGATCATTATAAATTTTTGCATCTGACTCCGGCGACGCGTTCCCTGCCCTGCCGCATGCCGGCTCGTTCACCTAAAATGAAAAAGCCCGCGGCCGGAGCCGCGGGCTTGAAGCGAAACGAAGGGAAACCAGATCCGGTGCTTACGGCGCGACCACGATGTCGTCGGTCACGTCGACACCATCCTCGGTCAGCACGCCGGCATTCGCCTGCGCCGGCAGCGTGTCGCCTTGCGACGTCGTGCCGGGCACGAACTTCATCGCGACGATGCCGCCCACCGTCACGGGGAGGCCGTTGTCCTGCGCCAGGTTGCCGCCGGTGATCTGCACCAGCGCCACCGCGCCGAACACCAGCACCGGCGTCGCCGAGTCGAACGCTGTCACGTCACCAATGTTCACCGGCCCCGTGAACGTCACGCCCGGCGCATACACGCCCGTGAAGCCTTGGTTCGCGAAGTAGTGCGCGTTGCCCGTGCGGATCGATCCAAACTTCCCGTTCGTGCTCTGGATCGCCACGAACGCGATGTTCGCCACGCCGTCGTAATCCACGCCGTCTTTGAACAGCGTCTGGTTCACCGCCGTGATCCTGCCCACCGTGAAGACGGTCAGGTGCGACGTCTCGTTCGCACCCGTGATCACCAGCCCCACGTGGCCTTTCACGTAATCGACACCAGGCTGGTTGTAGTTGGCGGCTGGAGACGGCGACGAGGCGTCGTCCATGACGACCGACAACGTCCCAGCCCCGCTGAACTCCACCTGCACGATGTCGTTCGACAGGTCGACGAACGACAGACGCATGATCTTGTTCGGGTCGGCGGTCACCGATGCGCCGTTTCCTTCAAGCAGCACCTGGTCGTAAATGTTGCCATTCGGATGCTGGATGTCGGAGCCGACCACATCGCCGGTGCCGACGACTTTCTCGTCCGTCGTCAGGCCGACGATCACCGGTGCGCTCGTGCCGCTGCCGCCGCCAGGGACCGTCGCCGTGTAGGTATATAGACCCGCCACCGGCGGCTGCATGTTACCGAGCGTCAGCGACGGCCCGCTGCCGTTCGGCAGATTGGCGCCGTTGCGCTGCCAGGTGTAGTCCACGTTCGGATTGCTGTTGTGCACGATCAGCTCCGCCGTGCCACCCACCGGCGGCGTCGGCACCTGGGTGGGTGTCGTGACCGTCGCCGGACCGACGGTGACGTTGACGCGGCGATCGACGTTGGCCGCGGCGTCGTATTCGGCATCGCCCGCTTGCGAAGCGCGCACCGTGACGGTGCCCACCCCCGTCGCCGTCAGCGTGTTGCCCGACAAGCTCGCGGGGCCGCTGATGACCGAGAACGACACCGGCAGACCGGAACTCGCCGTCGCCGAGAGCGTGGCCGTTGCACCGATGATCAACTCGCCGGGACCGGTGAAGCTGATCGTCTGCAGGGCCGGGTTGACCGTCAGCGCGCCGGCCTCGTAGGTGAACGTGTAGTGATCCGACACGCCACCGGACACCGTGATCGCGTAGGTGCCCACCGGCGAACTCGCCGTCGCCGTGGTCGAGGCCGTCGGTGCGGTGGTCAACGACGCCGCCGTGTCGCCGCCGAGCAGCCCCGTGTAGCTCACCGTCAGCGGCGGATTGCTGCTGCCATAGCGGCGGCTCTTCGCATCGGCCTTCGCCGTCAGCGCCGCTTTGCCGATCGTCAACACCAGCGTCGACGCCGGTCCCGTCCCACTGCCGTTCGTCGCGGTCAACTCGACATCAAACGCGCCCGTCTGCGTCGGCGCGCCGGTGATTACGCCGGTGCCAGCATCGAGGCTCAACCCCGTCGGCAGGCCCACCGCTTCGTAACTCGTCGGCGTGTTCGTCGCCGTCACGGTGTAGCTGAACGCTGTCTTGTAGGTACCGCTCGCCGTTAACGCGCTCGTGATCGTCGGCACGCTCGTCGCGCCGAGGGCAAGGTGTAGCGCGCCGGATTGCGCGGCCGGGGCGTCGGGCCAGCCCGCGACGTAACCATAGTCCGCGGGTGCACCGAGCCACTCGCCCGAGCCGCCAGCGGTCGCCTCCGTGGTCGCGATTCCGTAATCGCCGGCCGTCGCGGCAAACACGATCCAATAGGTGGTGTCAGCCTCGAGCGAGATGCGCCCCGTCCAGACGTTGAGCGCATGCGGCATCAGCGTATCCGGATTCTCAAGACCTCCGACCGCCGCGCCGGGCATCCCGGCGTCGTCGCGGTGAACAGACACTGCGGGCGCGGCCCCCTGCACTTCGCCCAGTCGAAGGACGAGCGAGTTCAACGACAGCGGGCCGGCGGCCGCGGTGGTGAAACGCTGCGCCACCGCATTGGTCGTCGTCACTGTGCAAGTGCCATCGGCAGCGAGTGCCATCGTTTCGAAGACGTTGGCCGCGCCTGCGACGTAGAACTCGCCCGATTCAAATCCGCCATCGGCGATGGCGTTGCCTGCCAAATCGGCGATGCCGGTGCCGGCTCCGTTCAAATCGAGTCGGAGTGGCACCAGCCCCTCGCCGACCGTAGCGGTGACGTCGTAGGTGGCTGCGTCCAGGGCCGAGACGGATTCGACTTGCGCCCCCGTCTCGCCGGCCAGGGTCGTCACCGCAAAGTCGGCGACGTCGACACCCGTGACTTCACTGTCGAAGGCGACGCGCCAGGTCAGCGTTGCCGCATCGGAATGAACGGTCGCCGGCGTCTGCCGAACGATGGAAACAACCGCCGGCGCGGTGTTGTCGACGGCGAAGGTCGTGCTGGCCGCAACGGCGTCGGCGAGATTGCCGGCCAGATCGGCGGCCGTGCCGGCGGCGATCGTGAGCCCGAGCGTGCCGTCGCCGGTGATGTCGGAAACGGTGACGATGTAGTCCGTGCCGTCGCCGGTGAGCGCAAGCGTGCCGTCCGCCGTGCCGGTTTTGTTCAGTGCGAGATCGCCGAGCGCCAGCGACGATGCATCGAAGTGGGAATCCGAATACGCGATCGCAAAGATGACCGGTCCGGTGCGCGTGAGCGCGGAGGACGGCACACCGACCGTGACGACAGGGGCGGTGGTCTTGATCGTGATCTCGAGTGCATCGGACTCGCCGCTCGTGTTGTTCGCGGCGTCGGTCGCGGTCGCGACGATCGCGTGCGTGGCCGGCGCAAGGGCGCTGGCAGTGATCGTCCAGTTGCCGGATTCATCGGCAGCACCGGTGCCGATCTGGCTGTCACCGGAGAACAACTTTACCGTCGCGCCCGCTTCGGCGGTTCCGGTGAAGGTGGGTGTGATGACATTCGTGAGATTATCGTTGTTCGAACGGCCGGAATCGCTCGCCGCGATCAGATCGGGGGTGGAGGGAGCTCCGGGGGCGACGTCATCGACAACGGTGATCACGATCTCTTTCTCGAAGGATGCCTCCGCGGGATCTGTCGTTCGCAAGCGCACCGAGTAAGAGCCGGCGGCCAGCGCAGCGTCGCCGATCTTCAGCGTCGCGCCAGCAACCGAAAACAAGCGGTTGTCCGTGTCGCCGTCGCCGTTCGCGAATGCGTAGGTGTGGGTATCGTCGGCATCGGCGTCGGTGGTTGTGAGCGTGCCGATGGTCGCGCCGGCGAGCGCGGCGGATTGGTTGATCGATTCGCTCGAGAGCGCGAGGTCGCTGGGCGCGGCGTTGTTCGCGAGGACGAAGGTGACGTCGTTGGTTGCGCTCGGCGCCGTATCCGCGAGGGCATTGCCGGCGGTGTCGGCGAGATCCTGGCCGGCGGCAAACGCGAGCGTGACCGTAGCGTTGAGCCCGGCGAGATCGCCGCCGGAGATCGTCACGTCGTAGGCCGCTCCACCGCTATCGGGGACGGCGGCAACGCTTATCGTGGCCGTGGTGCCGGAAACGGTGAAATCGCCAGCATCCACATTCGCGACGGCTTCGCTAAACGTGACGCGCCAGACGAGCGTGTCGGCATCGGTCGGGGAGGTCGCGGGCGATTGCCGCTCGATTGACACCACTTGAGGCGGATCGGCGTCGATCACCGTGATCGTGAACCTTCGATCGAACGCGAGTCCGGCGATATCTGTGGTTCGGATACGCACGGAGTAACTGCCCGCTGCCAGCGCGGTAACGCCGACTTTCAACACCGCGCCGTCGAGCGTGAAGGAGGCGTTGTGCGTATCGCCCTCGCCGCTCACGAAGCTGTAGGTGTGCGCGTCGTCCGCGTCGGGATCGATCGTGTTGAGGGTGGCGACCGTAGCGCCGGGGGTGGCAGCGGACTCGGCGATGGACTCCGTCGAGAGCTCCAATCCTGAAGGCGCGGAATTGGAAACCGCGACCGCCACGGTGAAAGCGGCTCCTGGTGAAGTGGCGAAGGCCAGGATGCGGCGATCCGCGAGATCGGTGGCGGCGGCGACGGGCGTCAGGCTGTCGGTGGTGGTGCCGTTACCGAGCTGGCCCATGCCGTTCTCGCCCCAACCGAAGGCTTTCCCGGAGCGGCTCACCGCGAGGGAAAAATCGTAACCAGCGGCAATGGCCACAATGTCCTCGCCGGTGAGCGCGCCGCCCACGGCGACCGGTGTCGATCGACTGGTGCTCGTGCCGTCCCCCAGGCGGCCGGATGCATTGGAGCCCCAGGCGAACACCTGCCCGTCGTCGCTTAGGGCCAGCGAGTGCCCGCTCCCCGCAGCGATCGCGATGATGCGCTTGCCGGCGAGCGCGCCCGACGAAACGACTGCCACCGGTGCCGGCCGGTCCGTGTTCGTGCCATCGCCAAGCTGGCCCAAGGCGTTATAGCCCCAAGCGAAGACCTCGCCATTGCTGCTCAATGCGAGCGAATGAGCCGCACCGGCCGCGATCGCCACGATCGTCTTACCGGCCAGCACACCGGATGTCGGGACGGCCACTGGCGTCGACCGCAAGTTGGTCGTGTCGTCGCCCAACTGGCCCCGGTTATTGTCACCCGATGCGAAGACCTGGCCGTCGCTGCTCAATACCAGTGAATGAGTGTGACCTCCGGCGATCGCGACGATGGTCTTGCCCGCAGCCGGTCCCGATGTGAAGGCAGGCACCGGGGTGGCGGGACTAGTGGTCGTGTCGTTACCGAGTTGTCCGCTTGAATTGACGCCCCAACCTGCCAGCTCCCCATCGCTCGAAAGGATCAGGCGCCACTGATTCCCACCCGCAACGGCGACGGAGGTTTTCCCATTGATCAGGCCTTCCGGGCCGAGGACCACCATCGTGCTGTAGAGCGTCCCCTGAACGTAACCTACACCATACAGCAGGCCGTCGCTGGTGACGAAGTAGGAAGCGCCAAACTGCTGGTTGAAGGCCCACTCGATGCCGAGCCCGGCGATGATTTTGCCCGCGAACGTGGAGGTGTTCACAGCTGCGGCGGATGAGGCGTTCGCTGTGGTGCCGCGCCCGAGCTGGCCCACGCCATTGCTTCCCCATCCAAACGCGTCGGGTCCTGGCGGCACGATGCGCAGCGTGGAGGTGTCAGGAGGCGTAAACGTGAGCGATCCCGCGCCGATAAAGCCGCCGTTGGCGTCGACCGGCGAGTTGACGGCCAGACTTCCGGCAACCACATCCGCCGGCAGGACCCAGTAGCGAAAAGTCAGCCTCGTGGTGCCGCTCCCGGAAACGTAATGCGCGTAGCGCGGAGCATCGCCGATCGTGAGCGCCAAACGCGGTGTGCCATGGGTGGTGTCAACCAACACGGGCTGATTGAACGTCACGGTGAAATCAATCACGCGCCCGGCATAATACGCGCCTGTCGGGGCGGAGACGCCGACGACGCTCACCTGCGAGACATCGACGATGTTGATCGCAAGCGCCTGCTCGAGCACCGCACCGGCGAGATCGGTCACCCGAAAGCGAACGGAATAGGTGCCGGCGGCGAGGGCAGCGTCGCCGATTCTCAGCGTTTCGCCGTCGAAGCTGAACGCCGCGTTGTGCGTATCGCCTTCGCCGGCGACGAACCCGATCGTGTGAACGTCGGCCTCGTCGTCGGTGACCGCAAGCGTGCCGATGGTGGCGCCGGCGGCCGCGTCGTCGACGAGCAGATAGGTGTTGGAGAGCACGAGGGCCGCGGGCGTGGTGTTCGCGGTGGCGAGGACGTAGAGATTTTTGCTGTACGAGAGGGAGCCGGCGGAGCCGGTCCTGGGCAGGACGAGACTGGCGTCGTTGCCATCCGCATCACGAAGGGTGCCTCCAGCCAGCGAGAGCGGATTCACGGCGACGTAATCAAGCACCCCTTCCTTGAAAAGCGGACGCGGGTCGCTGTGCTGGGAAGACCTGTCGCCGGGGCGAACGGTGTAGCGGAAAAACAATTCCGCGGTGCCGGAACCGCTTTCGTAGGTCGCAGCCCGGTCGAGGGTGCCGGTCTCGAGGGTGAGCGTCGGCGTGCCGGTGACGAAGACCACATCCGAGTAGGTGATACGCACGAGAAACGTGTCGCCATTCCGGTAGGTTCCGTTGGTGGCGAGGCTGTCTACGCCGGTGACCAAGCGGTCGCTGACGGCGACGTTGAGCGCCTTCTCGAACGTGGTATCGCTCGCATCCGTGACTCGGATACGCACGGAGTAGACGCCGGCGGTGAGTGCGGAACCGGCGATCTTCAGCGTCGCGCCATCGAGCACGAAAGAGGCGTTGTGCGTGTCGCCCTCGCCGGCGACGAAGCTGTAGGTGTGCACATCCCCATAATCGGAGTCGACGGCCTGGAGGGTTCCGACCGTTTCTCCGGCGAGCGCGTCCGCGGGGAAAAGAGTATTGCTGGAGAGATAGAAATCGCGCGGGGCGTTGTTGGCTGAGGCGGCGATGCGGATGGCCGCATTGGCGGAGAGCGAACCCGGCGCGCCCGGCACCGGCAGCGTAAGCGTGGCGTCGTTGCCCGCCGCGTCGCGAATCGTGCCGCCGTTGAGCGCAAGCGCGTCAGCGGAGACGTAGTCGAGATCGGGCGAGCTGTCGCCGGGGCGCACGATGTATCGGAACTCGAGATACTGGGTTCCGGAGCCGCTCTCATAGGAAGCGATGCGGTCGATGGCGCCGGTTTCGAGCGTGAGCTGCGGCGTGCCGGTTACGGCGACGGAGTCGGAGAAGGTGACGCGAATGAGAAACGAGGCTCCGCTCCCCTTCGTGCCGGCGGTGGTGAGGCCGTGGACGGCGACGGCGGTGGGCGGGGCGACAGTAACGCTGATGATTTTCTCGAAGGTCGCGGCGGCCGCATCGGTCGTTTTCACGCGCAGCGAGTAAGTGCCCGGCGCGAGCATCGAAGCGCCGAGTTTCAGGGTGGCACCGTCGATGACGAACGAGCTGTTGTGCGTGTCGCCTTCGCCCGAGACCAAGGCATACGTGTGGGCGTCGCCCGCGTCATCGGTTGAAGCAAAGGTGCCAACAGTTGCATCGGCGACGGCGGCGGATTGAGCGATCGTGGCGGAGGACAGCGAGATGTCGGTGGGAGCGGCGTTGGGGAAGGTTTCGCTCACCACGGAAACCCCGGCCGGTTGCCACGCGATCCCTGAGACCGCGAAATGCAGCTTCTTTCCTTCGGCGACCTCGATCCCGGTGGCCAGCGGCGCTCCGCCTTCCAAGCTGAAATCGGTGTCGCCGATTCGCTTTGTATGAATGCTGAGTGTGCCGGTGCGGGTGTCGAAGTGGAGCCGGATGCGCTCACCGATCTCTTTGAAGATCGATCCGAAGTTCGACGCGACACCTTCAACGGCTTTCTGGGCTTCCCACCCCCGGAAGCCCCACTCGCGTGACTTCGCGCCGAGATCGTGAAAACTCGTGTCACTGAATGGGATCTCGGCGATGCCGTAGATGAAACCCTCCCGACCAGGCCAGTAACCGGTGGCTTCGATTTGAAACTCGATCGTGTAGATACCTTCGCCGCGTTCGCCGATCGCGGGCTCCCACGTCGCAATGGAGTATTTGCCGGTGGTCGTCGGGAACCAGTGTTCCGGGTTGGCGCGGTTGAAGTCGGCGCCGGTCTGAGGGGTGTTAGAAACGGTGAGCGTGAAGGCGTTCTCGAAGGTATTGCCTCCGACGTCGGTGGTGCGAACGCGCACCGAGTAATTCCCGACGGCGAGGTTTGGCGTGGCGACAAGGAGCGCGTCGCCGTCGATCGCGAACGAGCCGTTGTGCGTGTCGCCCTCGCCGGCAACAAGCGTATAGGTGTGCGCGTCGCCCGAATCCGAATCGGTGGTGGAAAGCGTGCCGATCGCGGCGCGCACGACGGCCATCCGCTCGTGGATGCGCGTGGAAGAAAGCGCGAGGCCAGTCGGAGCCGTGCCGCGGCCGTCGATCACGAACGCTTCGTTGGCGGCCAGTGAACCGCTGCTGCCGGGTGCGGGCAAGGTGAGCGTAGCGTCGTTGCCGTCCGCATCGAGAATCGTGCCCCCGTTGAGCGCCAGCGCCGTCGTCGAAACATAGTCCAGGTCGGGCGACGTGTCGCCGAGTTGCACCGTGTAACGGAAAAAGAGATACGTCGTGCCCGAGCCGCTCTCGTAGGGAATCACGCGATCGACGTCACCGGTCTCGAGCGTGAGCTGCGGCGTGCCGGTGACGAAAACGGGGTCAGAGAAGGTGACGCGGATCGTGAAGGTGTCGCCGGCGACTTTGGTGCCGGCACTGGTGATCCCGTGCACGGCGATGGGCGCAGCCGCGCCAAGAGCTGCCGGAAGGGCACCTCCGAGGCCGAACAGCAGAACTGAACTTCGTGCAACAAAGGATAGGGCGAACGCGAGGAGGCGGTATCTGGAGAACGGCATGATGGAAGCGGAGAGGTGTGGAGAATCGTTGCTGCAGATCGGGGGATCAGCGGGGCCTGCGGCGCGGGCGATTGCTGGAAGCGGCCGCGGGAGGCGTGGCGCCCATCAGCCAGATCGTGGCGGATGTGCAGTCCGGCGACATCGTGACGACCACGCCGGGTTCGGTTTTCGTGGACACGCGCGTGGAGCGGGACGTGGAGCGTGATTCATGGGCGGCCGCACGCGGGCTCTCGGCGGGTTTCGGTTTCTTTCGTGGCATGCGGGAAAAGCGGACGCGCATGCCGCGGCGCGGCTCGGGCGAGAGCCACCGTTCGGGAAAAGGCTGCGCGGAAGTGGAAACGCGCGTCGGGTGTGCGGGACCTACCGTATCCTAAAGAGAAACGGCGGAGCTCACCATCCCCCGACCGTAGGGGGTGCTCCTGACCGAATTGTCAGAGGTGAGGCCGTGACGGACGTTCGCAGCGGCGCGAGAAATCAATGCCCCACGTCCGCGTCTACGGCGTGTTCCCCAGCCCAACCTGATGATTCGGCTCTCCGCCCAAGATCTCTCCGCCTACAGCGAAGCATGTCATGTGCTCTACGCGCCGGGCCTCACGCTCGAGACGTATGCGGCGCGGAGCTTCGATTTCATCGGCCGCATCGTCAGCAAGGAGTTTGTCGCATTCGGGTCGCTGGACGTCGCGAAGATGAAACTCGACATCGGCTTCGACACGCCCGTCCCCGAGTTCCCGCGCGCGATGGCGGCCTTTGGCCAGATAATGATGCAGTATCCGCTCTATCGCTGGGACCCGAAAGTGAACGAAGGGCGGCCATTTTATCGCAGCGACTTTTTCACCGCGCGCCAGTTTCGCGAACTCGACATTTACCGCGACTGCATGCGGCTGCTGCCGAGCGACAATCACTGTGCGGTGCACGTGCCGGCAGGCGACGACGAGATCGCCTTTTTCGGCATCGAACGCTGGCGCGGCCCGGACTTTTCGTCACGCGACCGCGCCGTGATCGCCCTCGCGCAGCAACATCTGGCCAACGCGCGTCAGCTCGCGAAATTGAAGGCGGAAGAGGACACTGAGGGCGTGGACGCGGCGGCACTGACGCAGGCCGGGCTCACGCCGCGCGAAGCCGATGTGCTGGCGTGGCTCGCGGAAGGCAAAACGAACGTCGAGATCGCGACCATCCTCCGGATCAACGTCCAGACGGTGAAGGATCATGTCTCGGCGATTTTCCTGAAAACGGGAGCGCCCAACCGGCTCGCGGCCACGCTCTGGGCGCTGCGCACCTGCCGGAAATTCGGACGGCACGCGGGACCGCGGCCGCACTTCGTGAAAGTGCCCGTCCGGCTGCTGAGCTGAGCGGCGCGACGGCCGGACCGGACCGGGCCGCCCTTCGATCTTCGGACGCCTCGGAAAAGCATCCCTGCCTCGGAGTCGCTACC
>Ga0182740_1001160_pt1 | contig 19019 bp, 21 predicted proteins | sample eDN5th37CKraftBY_FD_128872 | JGI IMG/M metagenome (GOLD analysis project Ga0182740, IMG submission 128872) | Enriched backyard soil microbial communities from Emeryville, California, USA - eDNA 5th pass 37_C Kraft BY (version 2) (version 2) | ecosystem: Environmental > Terrestrial > Soil >...
CCGGCGGAGAGCGCGCTCCGTCGCAATCCACCGCCCCATCGAGACACCGTCGAAGCCCGACCGCACGCAGCGCACGGTCAGCCAGCCCTCCTTGGTTCGGACGGACACGTAGCCGAGGTCGCCCTCGTCGATGCGCACGAGTACGGGTTTCTGCCGGGCAACCCGACGCAAGCGCTGGAGCTCCTCGCTCTGATAGTGGAGGCCGAGTATCCGCACGCCAGAATTCGTAATCCGGCGTTCAACTGTGATGCCAAAGATATGGCGACTTACATCCGCGTCCGGCGGAGGCAGAACAGGATGCAGGCGGGTTGTCCGGATCCAGCAATTCCGCGGAGTCTCCCCGCCTAATCCTTCGTGCGGTGTGTTGTGGTACACGTCAACCAACCAACGCACGATTACGTGTCCCAGCTCCTCTGGAACGAATATGGCATTGACCTCAGAGTTGTAGTCGCCCTTCGCGATGACGTTTTCAAAGCTACGACCGTGGAAAAGCGCTATGAGTTGATCGTGGATCGTCCTGAACAGGCGCTCGACCCGTGCCCGGTTCTGCGGAGTGCCCGCAGGCGGGAAAAGGATCTCAGCACCAAGGTCCGTGACTGCCGCACGGGTTTCGTGAGCCGTGTAAACGGTGGCATTATCCGTACTAAGCGTCTCCATGCAGCCATAATAGTCCCACGGCGTCTGGCATCCCGCTGCGACGGCATAGCGAGACTTGTCGTTCACAGCCATCTCGATGGTCGCGACAGCTGCCGCAGATGAAGATGCGTCGATTATTCGTGCCGCGAGAACACACCGCGTATAGGCATCGATGGCCACTGCGAGCCACAGACGTTTGCGATTAACCGCTGCCTTGAGCTCTGGAGAGAGCGATGCCCAAACACCTGCGTCCTCAAGGATGACCTGGAGCGGAATTAGCCACTCATCCATCTCGACCCGCTCGAGCGGACGCGACACATCCAGGCCACCGCGCACGATGAAGAACTTCTTGCGCGCTGCTGCCTCACCCTCACGTCCGGCGTAGACGAAGAAGGGATCAAGACTCGCCAGAACCCGCTCAAACGCCGACCGGCTTGGCTTCTTCAGAAGGCGCTCTCCGGTTTTGCGACGCTCCAGGTTCCTAATCCGGATTGCATCGACGAGCTCGATGTAGAGGGACGCTTTGGTCGGTTTGAGGCGGCTCGCATAGCGCTGAGCAATCTCATGCATCAGCGCCCGCTCCTCGCTCTCTAGCCTGGGCGCACGATTGCCACTGCGGCCGTAGCCATCCCGCAAAGCCATCGCGTCAAAGCTACAAGCCTCGTACTTGCGGACCCATTTTCTCAATGCTGTCGGGCTCGGCGGGCGCTTGACAAAGATGTCGTCTTGGCCGCAGCGGCCGTCGCTTAGCGCTTGGTCCACGAGCTTAAGCACGTAAGCTTTGATGAAAGCCCTCATAGATGCGTCAGACCGAGTAGCCCTGTCTGCATTCTCCTCCCGCAGGAAAGCATCTACGATGTCCTTGCGAGCGAGAAGCCTCTCCCTGCGCTTAGGGCTGAGTTCCGAGATCAGATATTCCGACCCCTCCAGGCGCAGAGCCGCCGCGGAGGCGCTATGATAGTCTCGGATGATGTTCAAGCGGCCTTCACGCCGAAGCTCCTCGAATTGCTCGTGCGTGAACGATTCGCACAAATTGAGATTGTCGAGACGACGCAGGACGTGGCCGATATCGTCGCTGGATTTGGCAACGAGCTCCAGGACGCCATCGATAACATATCGGGCGTGGGGCTCCAGGCGATAGCGAGGAGTGAGGGGAACGGGGAGGCCCTTCGGAGCCTCAGGGAGGTATGAAGTGGTCATAATGCTCTCTTAATCAGTGATTGGGATTGAACTTGCGGGTAGATCGGACGGCGCTGTCGTAGGAGATGCGCCCCGGGCTGACGTGCTCGAGCAGGCCATCGCCGATTAGTCTCACCACGGCCATGAAGCCGTGACCGTCATTGCGGGAGACCGAGAGCAGGTCGCTGATCCTGACGGCACCGCGCAACGTGGATGCGATCTCCTTGACCTCCGCGATAGCGCTGACGTTGGACATACGGCGGGACTTCAGGATAAGGCGGGCATCGGCTGCGCGATCACGGGTGATGTGATCGCCGGTGCGAACCGCAAAGTGGTCAGCGAATGACGGCGGGCATTGAGCGCGGATAAGGTCCAGGGTTTCCGCAATACCGCTCGACACCAGCTTCGTTGCCGGCTTCACGGCGACCGCGGTGCGGGTGCCATCGGTACGATGCGCAACAAAGTCGAAAGTATGCTCCCTAACGACGCCGTCGCTATCGATGTAGCTCACGGCCTCCGGCTGATCATGAATATCCTCAACGGAGGGATCGGCGAGGAGGATATAGGCGAGGTCGCGCTCCAGCGTGCTTTCGTAGACAATCTCCCGATTGGTGGCCGGGTTAACGAGCGCACCTCTGACGGAGGTCGTCGACTTGAGTGCAGGCCTGCGGCTTGCCTTCGAGGCATACGGCTGAATCCAAACCTTCTCTCGGCTATCTTGAGCCGTTGCTTGTTCCGGGGCTCGAGCATTGTTACTCTTCATGTCACTTCCTTAGACATGGCTGCCCATTCGCGCTCTGGAGCAGAGGCGTTGGGCATGCGTGAATCCAATTTGGCCAGGTCGAGGCACAGCTCGACCAACCCCGCTCAGAGAGCGACGGCCAATTGGGCGATGTGGTTGTGAGTGGGATGCGTTCTATGAAATAGAGAAATCGCTTGTCCTGTCGGACACAGCATGCAAGTCTCTATGTAGCTCTTACCAGAGCTCGGTCGTACGTGAAGTTTCCTAGGCCTCGGCGTACGTTCATCGCAATCCCGAAGTGCACGTCCTTAGAGACGTGCGCTTCCAATTCTAAGTTTTAACCTGCTTTGTGATGGCGCCTCCTTCGTTGGGCTGTTGGCACGAATCCAACAACTGATTCGAGGGTCAGGGCAGATGGCGTTTCGATCAAGCCCATAGCCAAAAAATTTATCCTCTTGACGCAAGATCAAAGTTTCATCTGCAATGTTTTGGATTCGCCGTCGTGCGCTTGTGGCCCGATTTATCCGAGCAAATCATCACTTTGAAGGTGAGGAATACCCTCAACTTAGGAGGGTTGACCGCAAGTAATTGGGGTTATTCGCAAGTTATTCGCGATACTGCTTTTGATGCGGGCCCGAATACAAGAACGTGATTGTTGAATGTGACGCTACGTAAGGTGCGCCAGGTTTCTTTGACAGCCACGAAAATGAGTGCTCCGAGATAACTCGCGTCAATTGAGCCTGTTGTTCCGGATCGACTGAATGATGCGGCTAATTTCGCTTCCAGATACGTGTCCATTCACCATCAGACTGCGAGCAACTTGCATTGTCGCGTCCTTGTGCTGTCGAATGAGATCCAAGGCACCTTGATAGGCGCTTTCGAGCTCAGTCGATATGGCTGTTCGCATGTATGGCTGAGATAAAATTTGCTCGGTAGCGTCCGGCGGCGCGATGTGGACGAGGGGATGAGGACCACTCAAGCCGAAAGATCCGGCAAGCGCGGCAGCTATCCGTGTCGCTAAGGCGAGATCAGAAGCTGGTCCCCCTCCGGACCCAACGCCCGGAGATCCCAACAGAACCTCTTCAGCAGCTCGCCCCGCTAGGATCTCCAAAATAACTGCCTTCCACTCTGAATAGGTGTGCAGGCACGCAAGATCATCGCGCAGAGAGCGGCCAGCAGCTGTCCCGTTCTGATGGACGGCAACTTTAATTCTGTCAGCGCCGCCATGGAGAGCCATGATGACCCCGTGCCCTGCCTCATGAACGGCAATTCGCCAGAGCTCATTCTCCGAACGAACGGCGGGCTCTCCGCCGACTGCCCGAATAAGATCGTCCAAGTTCATCGAGCGTTGGGATTGCCGTGCGATGCGACGTGCATCCTTAACTGCCCTCTCGACATCGGCTCCAGCAAAGCCCTGTGCCAGAGTTGCTATGCCGCTCAGGTCTACATTGCTGAGATCTGCCCGCAGCCGAACCCGAAACATCTTCTCCAAATCCGCCGGAGAGGGCAGTGAGACCTGAATAATCCGGTTTAGGCGTCCTGCGCGAAGTACTGCGGGCTCACAGCGGGCAACATTGTTCGATGCAGCGATAAAGATCAGCCCTTCTCGACCGGCTATACCATCCAAAAGCTCCAGAAATCCATTCACAACTTGGACTGCGTAATCACGGTGACTATGAGTGAGTTCATCTCTGGACGCGAAGGCGTCGACCTCATCTATGAATACTACGCAGGGGGCATTACTTCGAGCCTGAGCAAAATCTTGCCTCATAGCCCTTAGGAGATGTCCGAGGTGCCCCTCGTCGGCGGACTGCCATTTCGCAAGAGATCCTGTGATAATCGGTAGACCGGCCTCGCTCGCAAAGACCTGTGCAAACAGCGTTTTTCCAGTTCCGGTTGGTCCATTTAAGACAACGCCATGATCAATTTCCTGCCAGGCTAGACGACCTTCCCGATACAGCTGTAGATCGCTGATCGTCGACCGCGCCCAAGCAACGGCCTCATCAAGCCCGTGCAATTCATCAAGTGCTAAGTCGCGAGATGCCCTATTGTGCTGTCGCGTTTCTGCGGCACTCTGCAAGAGTCTCAGGCACTCGTCCGGAGATCTGTCATAACGCACATACAGGGCGAGATCCTCTACCGACATCCCTGCCACTAGATCAGGGCGCAGCGGTTGCGCACACGGTTTTCCAGTGACGATCCGGATTGTTCGGGTGATCGTTACCAAATCCAGAGGGGGGATCGAAAGTCTATATGTCGTGATACTTCCTAATTCTTCAGGAAGGTAACTCTGAATCTGTGGTGCGATCGCAACGACTGGGATGGCGAGTTGTGCAGCGATCCGAACGCTTTTTCTATAGGCCCGTAGGTCTGCAGGCTTGTTTGGAGAGGTCGCGATATACGAGATGACAGTCCGCTTACCGTGGTACAAGTCCTTCAGACCCCACCCAGGCACTATCAAATAGCCGGGCGGCAGTAGCACTTTATCCCATATTGTTGCGAGGCCCTCCAACGCACCAATGTCGTTCGCCGTGACAAGTACGACCGGAGCGCCGCCCGCTTCAATCTCATTCCGGAGACTAGAGACACTATCCAAGACCCGTGCGAACATTAGCCGAAGGGCAACTCGGTCCGGCCGTGGTGCGGCAGCAAGTGGCCGAATATTTGCATCTGCCTCACCTTGGAGGTCGTCGATCATTAGTTCAACTGCACGCTTCGTACGTGCATGTCGCCCGCGGCGAGTTGCACCTTTATCAGCCTCTTTCGCCCTTGGCTTCTTTGGGTGAGTAATCCCCTCGGCCGCTTCGGAGGCAAGTCGACGGCGGAATGCACCTGCTTCTCTAACGAGCTTGCGATACTCCTGACGCTCGAGTGGGCCGATTGCATTGGTCCGGCAGGGCGAAGATGCAGGAGCTAGACGGACGGATGATGTCTCGGACTGCAACTGGTATCTATGTTTCATGGGAGGCTCGCAAACTGGATTTCTGGGGGGGGCACCGATCAGCGATCTGGCTGTAAAGGGATATGCTCGCCATGTGATCTTGGACCCGGAGTTAACAATTGAGAGGAGGTGGCGGCTTGCTGCACCCTGTCATGGGACGGCCGTTAACGGGTGGCGAATGCTTTCCATGCGTCTTTTAGTGTCTGAGACGGGGCATTCGTCTCGGCGGAACTGGTCGCTGGAAGATGCCGATCAAGCACAGATGCAATAAACCAAGCGCATGCTCGGTCGCCAGCTAGTGCGCAGGAGGTGACCCGCGACATGTGAGCGTCCAACTCTTCCATTGATACGCTAGTCCGTCCCCAGATCACGGCGATTGCCCTGCCAACGGCCATTGCAGGGTCATCGATTGGGGAGGGGAACCATCGACTGGCTTCTATAACGGCGGTCCGAAGACGGTCGGTTGCGTTTTTGGACATGAACTCACGTGGTGACACGAGCCGCCACCACGTGAGAGGACACTGAGGTTCCCTTACGTCATCAGACTGCCCCAGCGAGGCAGTCTGGACCACTGATGTACCATCTTCGATAGAGATGATGGACCTGCAGGATAGGTGGGGATTGTCCGCCATTTTTATGATCCAGCCTTGTTGCCTCTGGGCATCAGCGAAATGCACGGGTGGCTGACACTTCGCGCGGTGGAGCGGGTGGGGGATGACGGGTCAATTTGAGCTGAGACGTCGGTCTGATCGGCCGATTCAGATCAAGCTCGAGGTCTCCCGCGGCCACGAGACTTAGGATCGCTGACGCAGCGTCTCGCCGCCGCAAGCGTGATGCAACTTCCGCTAGGGAAGAGTAGGGTGCCGAATAAAGGTACGTAGCAATAGCTGAACGCTCCTCGGGCATAACCCGAACTCCTGCGCACGAAGCAATCCAGCGGGAGTTGTCGAGGCGCGGTTGGCGGGTAATAGACCTCGGTGGGATAAGTAGTATGCGGTGTCCAGCATGCTCTGCAGCGCGTTTCAAGACATGTAATCGTGCCTTCTCGCCAGGAGCGCGCCACGCTCGTGGGCTTGCCGCGACGACCGTAAAGGAATTCTGGCGAAGGCGAACACGCAGTATCACGAGGCCAGCATCTGCAAGCCCGCAGAGTTTCTCAAGATTCTCAACGAGCGGATCGGGGCCGATGATCCGCATCCCCGGGAAGGCTACTGCAAGCCGTCGCAGGTCGGTGGCTCTATTTAGGAGTTCGGTCGCACGACGCCGGCCTGCGGCATCCGGAGAAGGAAGTGTTGGGCTCTTTAGACGTGGCTTGGCTGCACGCATGAGTAAGCATCCTTTTGCCAGGACTATGTCCCAGCCTGATTAGCTGTGATGAGAGGTTGGGAGTGCGCCACGTCTCGGCGGAGGCTCCGCTCCCGGACGTGCGTGCCTTCGACAAAACGAAGGAGTGGGCTCGCATTCACAAATGGAGCCGATGGAATTGCATTCCGATCCTTTCGGCCGGAAGACAATCCTTTGTTATAGTCCCTGTCAGCGACTCAATCCGCTAAAGCTGATCGCTCGCTGACACTTACTCAAAACGAGCAAGCATGACGCCGTCAAGAAGAGCCTCGGAATATGGTTAATGCAGCCCAAATAAAGGCAGCCCGCGCCCTACTCGGCTGGTCGCAAGACGAATTATGCGAGCGGGCCGACATACATAGGCGTACTCTGACCACACTCGAGTCGGGCAAGGTTCCCACCTACGATGTAACGGTGAATCGTGTTATTGCAGCGTTGCAGAGGGGTGGAATTCAGTTTCTTGAGCACGAGGGAGGGGCGTATGGCGTGCTTATACGACCGCCCGCTGGCTCCTAATCAACGAAGCATAGAGGAACCGTTGACTGCTAAAGAGGGCAGGCAAACGAAATTGGCTTCCCAAGCTGAATGTCGTGGGTTCGATTCCCATCGCCCGCTCCAATCTTTTTCCAAAAAGTTTCAAGGGATTAGATGCGGAAGATCGTTGAAGTGCTGCCGAGCGATATTGGCGTGATACAACGCTGATACAACAAACCATGCCGCTTCGTCTCGAAGCGCTGCGGCAATCCGTCTCCGTCTGGGCTTCTCGGCTACATGCGGCTGAGCAGCTTAGGGCTAAAGTCGGAGCAAGCTTAGCTACGTGCCACTTCACGGAAATCATTCCAACGGTTATGACATCCAAGCAGCCTGCATAGGTCGAATAATACCCTCCTGACCCGAGATCCTATAAATGCCTCGCGCCACTCAAGATGAGCAGCAACGCCTGCGCTACAGCGTCAGCTTGGTCCGCCAAGGTAAGCACTCATTCTACACTTTAACAATGCCGAGTGAGGTTCTCGCCCGAACCTGTGCCGTAACAACAAGAAAAGAAGATCCGAAGCTCGGATTTCAACGTGAGCTGGATGAGAAAAGGGCCACAGAGATCGCGCATTACATTGACGAGGGTGTCGGTACTATTCCTAACTCGATTGTTTTATCGGCTCAGCCAACGGCTGATCTGAAGATCATTGGGAAGGGTAAAACGCTAGAGTTTACAGACGCGCCAGGTGCATTCCTGATCTTGGACGGTCAGCATCGCGTTTTCGGCTTTGCAAAAGCCAAGACCAATCTCCGTGTGCCCGTAGTTGTCTATAATGGTCTCTCGCGAACAGACGAATCACGCCTCTTCATCGACATCAATACCAAGCAGCGACCCGTCCCTGCCCAATTGCTTCTGGACATCAAGCAACTCGCAGCGATCGAAGATGATGCCGAGAGCATCCTCCGCGACATCTTTGATATGTTCAACGACCGGGTGAAGAGCGCTCTAAACGGGATGATGGCGCCGTATGAAACGGCGAAAGGCAAAATCACGCGTGTAACATTTAACGCGGCGGTGAAGCCACTCCTGGAGCTATTCACCGGGCGCGAAATTGATGAGATCTATGACATACTGAATAATTATCTTACTGCCGTTCAGTATTTTATAGATCAGAAGACTTCCGAGCCACTATTAACTAAGGCAGTGGTTCTTCGTGCCTTCTTTGGGCTGTTTCCAACAGTCGCGCAAAGAGTTCAGGACAAGTTCGACGGTGACTACTCGCCTACAAACTTTGCTGAAGTGATGGCGCCGATGTTCGGAAATATGCCATTAGCCAAACTTAAATCGCCTGGGACGAGTTGGGTGAACTTGCGGGACTATCTCGAAAAGAGATTGCGCAGCAAGCTGACCCTCTGAACCCGATGCGAGAGCTGGTATCTTCCTTAGTCCGGCGGTCGTTGCCAGGACTCGTCGAAGCGACGCCAATTGATGATGGCGTACGAGGCTGGATAGAGCGCGGAAGTTTCTATGTTGATTCCTCTAGTTTGCCAGACCACCTCCAACTCCAGAATGTCAGCCTCGCCGATTTTCTACCGTATCAAACCTTCGATTACGAGCGGTTCGCGTTATCCAGCTGGGAGACGATCTCTGACTATAAAGCGAATGCAAATCGGCCGAAGGCACTAAGCTGGCCTTTGCTGAAGATCTACTATTCAGGCTTTTTCGGTGGCCACGCGCTGATGCGAGCATTGGGCCAGGCGATTGTGCGAGTTGAGCCTCGCCAAGCAAAGCGATTGACCGAGATAGGACAGCTTTTCTGCGGAGACTCCTTCTCTGTCTCACCAGGAAACTATGAGCTTCGAACAGAGCAAGCCGCTGATAGAAGCTTTGTTGTGACCCTGAAGAAGGCGGCCGAAGGTGGTGGCGCTCACGAGGTTTTCTGGAAGCGATTCAACGCATTTCTAGGTGAACTCGCAACCGATGTGGCTGCAGATAAGGAGCCCAATGCAAACTTGGTGATAGCCAAAATTGAGGAACTCCAATCTCTTTTATCCTCAAAGGGCCTGAACAATGGCTCCTGGCTCTCGTCAATGCGCAATGAGATCAACTATCAGCATCAGTACGGTGTATGGTTCCCGTTCGATGTTAATGAAAGAGATGCTGATCACGTGGCTCAGATTAAATTTAGAGATTCGTCCGCGATCAGGCTTGATTACAACGCTCGCAAACAACCTATTCAGGCTTTTTGCTCAGGTAGTGCATTCTTGTCTGCTTTAAGCTTTGAGGTTTCTGAGCAACTTGCAGTACGATCAAACAATAATCGTGCAGCTTTCATACGTAAGTGGCAACGCTTGGGTGCCGAGTTGACAGCCTAATTTGTGTGCTTCGGTCCGGGGCAATGTCCGGTAAGTAGGGATTATCGGGCATTGCTGGACTTCCCGGTGTGGCAGGTGGTTCGCTTAAAAGCCTCCACAGAGGATGGGGTTGGTGCATCAGGCAGCGACTCGATTGCTACCCTGAATTAGGCGGGATGAACCGTTTCGGAGCTTGCGAGGAACCGATCGTTTGAAGACGTCTTTTAAGCAATTTCGTTAACCAGCGGGGGAGGGAGGACTTTCCCAAAATCCTTAAAAGTGCTTTGAAAACAAAGGATTTAGCATTTCCGTCGATAACGTCAGACCTACACGTGCGTACGTAATCCGCCTCCGAGCGTCCAGCACACGATGCCGTCCGGAGAAATAGCGCAAATGCTCCTATTAGACCGTACTCAGGATGGTAATCGCTTCCCCTGTTAGCGTAGAAGTAAGAGATATCAGTAGCTTATCCTCTGCAAAAAAGCGTAGCGTTTATGATCGAGGCTTAGCGATTGCCGATCCAATTCCGCTGGTCACCATTACCTCACGGATAGGATCAGACCAGGAGCTGATCTTGCAAGTTCCCAGAACTTAATCGCTCGAGGGAAGGGGAGGGGCCGCATCATTCCACCATCTCGGTGTCGAACTCGGCCAGGGTGCCCCGCAACTGTGATCGATCGTCCAGACTTCTCAGTCTTGCGATAAGCCGATCCAGTCGGGGCGTGAGGAAGATCAGGTAACGGCTCGGTTCTATGACCTTGTAGGTATGCGCCAGCCCGGCCGGGACAAAGACCGTGGTGCCGGCTGGAGCGTCCACCTCGCCGTGCTCAAACCGAAAGCGGAGGCATCCCTCCAGAACGTGCCAGGCTTCATCATCGCAGTGATGAATGTGCAGGTAGGACGGCCCAGAGTCTGTCCACTCGCGGATGACCAAGGTGTCTCCAGCGGCTGAGACCGGCCCAAAGCCGGGAGTGACAAGGGTAGGCTCAAGCAGAACCGGTGAGGCTGTCATGAGGGTCCTCCAACGGCGAGGCCAATCTCAGCAAGCGGCATACGCCCTTGCCTGCGACTGCATCATAGCTAGGTCGAGCAACTGGATTCAGTGCGGCGCCTCACATCGGTCTGATCCACCTGGAGCAGATTGTTCACCTCGCACGGTCTGTAGCTCAGACCGGATGCCTAATGAGTCAGCTTAAGCCCTATCGCGCGGCGGCGAAGGGGAGGGCAGGTCACAGGCGTCAAGCGGACCTTCATACCGTAATGCTGTAGGCCAGTCCGTGATCCACTTCGGACCTTCCCGGATCAGTTCTCCTGTCAGAGTCCGTGCTCCATAACGGGACGTTATCGGAAACTACAGGCTCGTTGATTGAGGCTTGGAGATGTGCGCTTTCAACCGGGAGAGCATCATCCGGACGTGCGCGAGAACGCGTGCAGCCTGCGCTTCCCTGATCAAGGCTTCATTGTCCGCTCGAGAGGCCGGGAGGGGCATGGAGTGCTCCTTGTTCAATGAGGCGGGAGCACACGGATCTCTCAGTCACCGGCGCCCAGGTCAGTTCTGCCGGTGGTAGAACTCAACGTCTCGAACGGGGGAATTGTTCGGAAACGTACAAACCTCCTCTGTCACCTTTTGGCGCTGTGGCGTATGGCGAGTGGGCGGCAAGCGAGGCCCAAGCTGAGGGAGGTCGTCGAGTACCCTCGGCCAAGGCGTCTTCCACAACAGGGAGCTGTGGAGCTCGTTCGGGCTGATACGCGATGTGCCCGTCGTGGGCCTTAGGCAACGGCCAAGGTAAAAATTCCGTAGCGGCATTCGAGTGGTTCCATATATGGCCTTCCGCGAAATTTTTGCGTAAGTCATTGATGGGTAGAGGACGCGGCGGTCTCCACACCAGGAAGGTCTCCGAATGGCACACCTGAGACGTAAACTCGAGGGCAGCAATCCTCGCTTAACCGGAGGTTCCGAGGCGGCCGAGAACATCAGTGCCGACCCGCTGCGGACATCCAGCAGCCATCGTATGAAACCGTACAGAGAGGCTCCAAAGTCACTTATTTTAGTGACGGCTCCGTCCATGCCCGCTTAGGGCAGTTGCAATTGCTTGACCGATCAGTGGGGCACAAGCAGCCGAGGGGCTTTGGGCCCCCCGCCCCGATCCTGTGTGGCGGCCGTGGTTCAGCTCAAGCAGTCCTCTCTGCGCAATCGTCTGCTTCGGGCCTTGGCACCGGAGGATTTCGCGCTCGTCGGGCCACATCTGGAGCAGGTCATGCTGCCGAGAGGCAAGGTCCTGATCGAGCCGAACCAGCCAATTGAGCACGTCATCTTCCCCGAGAGTGGCGTCGCGTCAGTGGTGGCCCTCAATTCCGACAGCCGGCCGGTCGAGATCGGCATTGTGGGCCGGGAGGGGCTCGTGGGTCCGTCCATCGTTCTTGGGGTTGACCGCACCCCGCACCAGAGCTTCTTCCAGATGGAGGGTGCCGGGTATCAGATCCCGATCCGGCACATGATCCGGGCGCTTGAGGCCAGCCCATGCCTGCACGATCTCCTTTTGCGTTACATCCACGTGCTGATGGTACAGACCGCCGCCACGGCCATGTCGAATGGCGATAGTGTGCTCAGTGAGCGGATGGCCCGTTGGCTGCTGATGTGCCATGACCGGGTGGACAGCGACGAACTGGCGCTCACGCACGAGTTCCTGTCGCTCATGCTGGCCGTGCGTCGCCCCGGCGTGACGGAAGCCATCCACCTGCTGGAGGGGACGGGCATTATCAGGGCCCGACGAGCCCACATCACAATCCTGGATCGGGAGCGGCTTGAGGAGACGGCCGGCGACAGCTACGGCGTGCCGGAGGCAGAGTATGAGCGTCTGATCCCGATGCCTGACGGGTCAGGTGCCAGCCACGTCAGGCTGCCGGGCCTGTGACTGCCTCGTCCATCGTTGTCACCCAGGACGACATCAACACCTGGGTGATGCGGTGGGCAAATGGCTCCAGCCACGCAATCTAGCGCAGGGGCCCGATCAGGCGCTCGTATTCGGCTTCCGGACCACCGTAGCCGTCGCCTGCGGTCTCTTCGAGCTTGCGGCGGTCGAGCACGACAATGTTGCGCCGTTCGGCCCGGATTGCCTGCGCCGTCTCCAGCATCTGGAGAGCCTCCGTCACGCCGGGGCGGCGCACCCCGAGCATCACGGCAATGAACTCATGGGTGAGCGGCAACTCGTCGCCATCAAGTCGGTCGTGGCACATCAGCAGCCAGCGGGCGAGCCGCCTTCCCACAGGATGGGAGCCGTTGCAGGCGGCCGTCTGGGCTGTCTGGAGGTGGAACACCTGAACAAAGCGAAGCAGAAGCTTCTGCAAGGACGGGGTCTGCTCCAGGGCGTGCCGGAAGGCATCGGCCTCGATGCGCAGGGCCGCTCCGCCGATCTGCATGAAGGTTTCGTGCGGCGTCCGGTCGGCGCCCAGGAGAACCGGCACGCCGGCAAAGCCGTCCCGGCCGACGAGACCGATCTCGATCCGGCGGCCGCGCTCCGTGCGGGTCACGACGGAGGTCACGCCGGCCTCCAGGAAGTAGACGTGCTCGATGGGCGCATGGGCCTGAATGATCACGTCACTCTGGTTTAAGGGAATAGGCTCAAGATGGGGCCGGATGAGAGCGAAGTCGCCAGCCGACAGCGCTGCCAGTAAACGATTACGAACAGAAAATGGGGATAGCTCGGGCATCAAACGACGGGTGATCGGGTGACGCGGCAATCGGAACTGCCACGTCGCTGTTGAACTTTGACTCGGGCCAAAGGTGGCGCAGGCAGGCTCGCTCTTCAAGTCGAAACGGTGGTGATGTGCTTCATGAGTTGAGAAGCAAGCGGCGGGAACGTTCCGGATCAGAGGCCCCAAGAATCCGCAACCCTGCCTGGTGCTGAAGCTCGTCGACGCAGGTAGGGTTCGCGCGCCAGATGGTCCTACCCGCACTCACATTCTTTGGACAACTGCGCCTGATCTGCTGCGGGATGCGACCAAGAGGCGATCTGTTCGCATTCAACCTCATGACGTCCTGCTCAGGTTATCCTGCTCCATCATCGAGCATGGCCCTCTGGCCTTCTGGATCATCCTGGTCGGGTCACCAACGCCAGCATCTTTGTACGTTTCCGTACAAACTCCTGGTGCTATTCATGAGAGAAGGTGCCGAACCAGGAGGAGAATTGTACGTCACCGTACATTCGAACGCGGGCACTCTCACCATGAACGGCATATATTCCCGTCCTCGTCCTGTCGTTCTCCTGGTGGATGATGACCCGCTGCTGCGGTTCTTCGCATCCGACCTGCTGGACGACGCCGGCTTCGAGGTCATCGAGACGGGCCGTACCGACGAGGCTGTCATGTCGCTTGAGGTGCGAGACGACGTGCGGGTGATCCTGACCGACATCCACATGCCAGGGCCCCTCGATGGGCTTGATCTCGCCCATCTGGTTCATCGCCGCTGGCCCGGGATCCTCGTCCTCGTGGTCTCAGGGGTTACGCGGCCAAGTGCGGCTGAACTCCCCGGCGGCGGACGCTTTATCGCCAAGCCTTACGAGGGCAGTACCCTTCTTCATCATCTGCGTGAGATGATCGCCTCTGCGCCTTAGCGCGGCAACAGGAGCGCCGCTTGTAGGCAGCGGATGCTAACCGAACTCCTGTACGATCTCAGTGGAAGGTCTTGCGAGGGGATGTCCCCGCCTCTTCGAGCGGTTTGACGTTCTCGGCCGGGCTGCCTGTCCGGCGGGTCACTTTGGACATCTGCTCGGCGAACCAGGGCTCCGCATCCTCAGGCTTCCTGAACAGGGGTGGGCTCATCTCCGCGCAGGGGCCAAAGCCGGCTGCGAGAAACCACAGTCCGCCCTGACTACTGCGTGTCTTCAGAGATAGGCGGACCAGTAGGGCCAGCAGATCAGCCCCCCAAAACACCAGAAGTCCCTCTCGTTCGGGGTTTCCTTCGGCCAGTTGGACGGGTTGGTAGGTGAAGATGGGTGCCACGGCTACGCTCCTGCTCGGAGGATGGCGAGGGGCTACCCCGCATCGGCAGACTACTTGAATGTACGAAAGCGTACAATGGTGGCTTCGAGACGTGGCCCAGCAAACAGCGCTGTCCCTGGAGTTCTCAAAGGTCTACCCTGTTCTGATCGCTTGCAGGTCTGATCCGGGCGCAAGCGGCCGAGAGTGGCGTGTGCTCCCGCCCCGACACGGGAGAGGGCCATGCACCCGCCACAGCAACTTTCCATCGGCAATCGGCTGCTTTCCTCGCTATCAGCGAACGACTTTGCGAGCCTCCAGCCCCACCTTGAGCCTGTGCCACTGGACATCCGCCAGGTTCTGATCGAGCCCAATACACCCATCGCGCACGTCTACTTCCCTGAAGCCGGCATGTCGTCGGTGACCAACAACAGCTCCGGCGGCAAGATCGAAGTCGGGGTAGTCGGACGGGAGGGCATGGTTGGCCTGCCGATTGTCCTCGGCATTGACCAGACGCCTTACGAGCACTTCATGCAGATCGCAGGCCATGGCTGGCGCATCGCCGCGCCGGATCTGGAGCAGGCGATGGCTCAGAGCGGGTCTCTGCACCGTCATCTCCTGCGCTATGCCCAGGCGTCCCATGTTCAGGTCTCGGAGACGGCGTTCGCCAACGCCAACAGTGACGTCGAGGCCCGCCTGGCGCGCTGGCTGTTGATGTGCCACGACCGGGTGGAGGGCGATGATATCCCACTCACGCACGAGTTCATTGCCATGATGCTCGGGGTTCGTCGGCCCGGTGTCACGGTGGCGCTTCATGTGCTCGAAGGCATGCAGGTGCTCCGGGCCAAGCGTGGGCTGATTACGGTGCTTGACCGCGAGAAGTTGGAGGAACTGGCGGATGATGCCTATGGCCTGTCGGAAGCGGAGTACACGCGCCTGATGGGCACGGGGCGGTGAGATGCCGCGCTACTTCCTCCATCTGCGGTACCCGGCATCCGAGGACGGCTTTGCCCGCGATGATGAAGGTGACGAGATTCCTGACCACAAGGCCCTGCGGCAGCACGTCATCGAGACGGCCCGTGACCTGATGAGGGGCGCCCGTCTGAAGGCCATTCCCGAATGGCTGCAATGCACGTTCGAGGTCACGGATGAGAGTGGCACGGTTGTGCTCACGCTGCCGTTCTCAGACGCAGTCCAGTAGCTCCAGATCGACACAACTCCTGAAAGGATCCCTGCCTCCCAAGGAAGGATTGTTGGTTCGTCATTCCATAGATCGGCTGCTGCGCCTTATACAGTCTTTCCCGGTAGCCCCCGTTCAATCCAGGTTCCGGCATCTTCTGGTGTCTTGAACAAGGTCGCATCCCGGACGTTGCTTTTGCCGAACCCAGCTTCCAGGTCCACTGCCCTGCGTGCTCGGGGGCATGGGTCTCGCTGCCGAGGCGAACGATCACGGTGGCAAGCTGGTTGTCTGCGAGGACAAGGCTGCCCTCGCTGTCATGGCCATCGATGAGCACGCGCATGGGCTGGAGTGGAGATCTTGAGGGTCATAGCCTTCGCCTTCCATGTTGGGGCGAAGGGTCGGTTGCCAAATGCTCAGACACCCAGGGACGAGAACCCACCATATGCCTGTTAGAGCTCAGGAACTATCACACACGTTGAGCTTGGCCATTCCGTGAATGGGCTGTCGCACATTCGGGCTTCAATGTTGGCCAGATCAATTCTCTTCAGGAGCTGAGGTGCGGGCGAGTTCATCGCGGGTCACTCGAGCCATTTTCGACCCGATGCCAGGGAGACGCTCAAGCTGATCGGCAATGGCCTGAAGCTGATCAAGGGTGGTGATGCCTTCATCCTTCAAAGTGTTCCAAACAGCGAGAGGGAGACGGAGACCCCTGATCGGACCTTCCCAGCGCTCGTCGAAGTGGTTCGGCATCTCCCTCACTCCCGATCAGGCGCAATGTCTTGGTCGTCGGCCGAGAAGCGGAGCTTGAGCACAGACTGCCCCGAGGCATCGGTGACATTCATCTGCCACTCGGTGCCGTTCCAGAACCGGTCACCTTCATCGTGCAGGATGGCCCCAGCGGTGCGGATCGCCTCGGCGCGGACATACCTGAGATTGGGAAACTCCGTTCCCCCATTGTCGAGGATGTCGCGGCCGTCGATGACGTGGAAGAAATAGCGGGGCATGGGGCGCTCCTCTGCCGATGGGCGGGAGCACACGGATCTCTCGGTCACCGGCGCCCAGGTCAGTTCTGCCGGTGGTAGACCTCAACGTCCTGCAAGGAGAATTGTTCGAAACCGTACGAATCCTCCATCTCCTTATCCAAACTTGCGGTGAAATCTCCATATTGCCCATACTGGTGCATCATCAGCCGACAACTGAGCTTGCTGCTGAGCGGGCCATGGCGCTGCATTCGACGATGTCCTGTTCTGTAAACTATGGGATTCCGCCGCCCGCTCCCTCGACGGAAAAGCGCAGCCAGAGCACAGGCTGTCCGGCCGCGTCGACCACCTCCATGTGCCAATCCGGGCCGTGCCAGGAGTCTGAGCCGCTGTCACGGATGATCGCACCGGCGGTCCGGACGGCTTCGCGCCGAGCTTCCTCGAGCCCGGGAAGCTCAATGCCATCCATGTCGGGGAAGGGATGTCCATTGAAGGTATGAAAGAAATAACGAGGCACGGGGCGCTCCTCTGCCAACAGGCGGGAGCACGCGGGTCTCTCAAGCGCCGATGCCTGGATCAATCCTACCGACGATCCAGGTCAACGAAAGCGACACGGCACTTGTTCGGGTCGACACCGCTCTTTGTACGGTTCTGTACCAAAGCTTGCTCCACCTGTTCTCAGTCCTTGCTCGCGACACTCCCAGCCATAGTATTATGGGTATCGCCGGCAATGACGCCTCGGGCGCTGGCGGCTGAGAGACCTGCGCTCCCGCCTGATGCCCCTGGGAGGCTGTCATGGAGGCCATCCACCCCCAGACCGGCGCGCTGATCCGCAAGCTCGAGAGCATCGCCCACCTCACGCCGGAGGAGACGGCCGCCCTCCAGCGCCTGCCGCTGCGCCTGAAAACCGTCGCCGCCGACCAGGACATCGTCAGCGAAGGTGACACCGCCTCCGAATGCTGCCTCATCGTGGCGGGCTTCGCCTGCCGCTACAATGTCACGGCTGAGGGCAAGCGGCAGATCCTGTCGTTCCACATCAGCGGCGACATCGCCGATCTCCAGAGCCTGCACCTGACGGTCATGGACCACAGCCTGAGTGCGTTGATCCCGTGCAAGCTGGCCTTCATCCAGCATGACGACCTGCGCGCTCTCATGGGCGGCCATCCGCGCCTCGGCGACCTGTTCTGGCGTGACACCCTCATCGAGGCGGCCGTGTTCCGCCAATGGGTGGTCAATGTCGGCCGCCGTCCCGCGCTGACCCGCATGGCGCATCTTTTGTGCGAGCTGCTGGTGCGGCTGCGGGCGGTCGCGCTGGTGGAGGACCATGCCTTCAACCTGCCAGTGACCCAAGCGGATCTGGCCGACGCGATGGCCCTCTCCAATGTGCACGTGAACCGGGTGTCGCAGGAACTCCGCAAAATGGGCCTGATCGCCTTTCAGGGCAAAACCCTGAGGGTGCTGGACTGGGAAGGGTTGAAGACAACAGGCGAGTTCGATCCGACCTACCTGCACCTGGCGAAGAAAGACGCGCTGTGACCGGCAGGAGGGTCTTCGCCAGCCCATGCCATCTGGGTTGTAGCGGCATTTGACCTCCCTCAAGCCGCCCATGCTTCTAGGACGCGGATCACCTGAGCCATCCTGTAGGGTTTGGAGATGATGATTCCTCCGGGCATAGGCTGCATCTGCTCGGCGTAACCCGTGACATACACGACAGGCAGATCGGGGAAGCGCTCGCGGTAGGCCTTGGCCACCGCCCAGCCATCGGCTCCCGGCAGGCGGATGTCGGTGAGCAGGGCATCGACGGCGATCCCGGCTTGCAGGAGGTTCAGGGCTTCCCGGCCGCTGGCCGCTTCGACAACCTCGAACCCGGTATCCTCCAAGCCCGCCACAGCCATCTCACGGACGAACGGATCATCTTCGACGACCATAACTTTCATCGCGTCCTCACCTGCCCGGTTACCCATCGTGGAGAGTTGTAGCTCTCATCGCTTGGGACGCCATTCAATTCCACAAGAGCCTTCCGCGAAATTTCCCTACAGTAGACGTGAGGTGCACCATCTGGGGGCTGAAAGGATCCGAGTGCTTTTCCGCATGCGGCGATCCGGAAATCCTAAGCTGGCGCGCCGTGCAATCCGGCGATGCCATCCTCATGGACGAGGCCCATCAACTCGGCCAGACGGGTCCTCGCCCGATTGACCCGGCTCTTGA
>Ga0182740_1001161_pt1 | contig 18998 bp, 13 predicted proteins | sample eDN5th37CKraftBY_FD_128872 | JGI IMG/M metagenome (GOLD analysis project Ga0182740, IMG submission 128872) | Enriched backyard soil microbial communities from Emeryville, California, USA - eDNA 5th pass 37_C Kraft BY (version 2) (version 2) | ecosystem: Environmental > Terrestrial > Soil >...
CATTTCCTTCCACTTCGGCTGGTAGGGCGGCTTGCGCAGCGTGTCGAAGCGCTCGAAGAGGTACTCGATGAAGCGAACGCAGCGACGATAGCGGTCGAAGTTGGTGTTCGGATTCCAGTTGAAGACCGCGAGCAGAGCCGTGACGGAGATCGTCTGAACGGTCTCACCCTTGGGAACGAGCGTCGGATAGTCCGCGTTCGTCAGCTCCGCCGGAACATAGTAGTCCTCGAACTTCTCGCTGAACTCCATGGGCAGGAAGTGGAACCCGTCCGGCGCCTTGATACCGCTGAAAAGAGAGTTCGGCTTGCCAACCACGTGCACGAGCCCGGCAATCTCGCCCTTGCGCATGCCTTCGAGCGCTATGCTGTTATTGAGATAGAGCCGCTCGACCTTGATGCCGAGGCGGTCGAACACGATGCCACCCGTGTAGTTGGCCGCGCTGCCGACCGTATTGAAGTTGAACTTCTTGCCCTCGAGATCCGTGAGCGTCTTGATCTCCGGCCGCACGAGGATATGCAGCTCGCCCTGGAACATCGGCATGACGTAATTCACGCGGCTCTCGATGTTCGGCGTCTTGAGCACGTTCTTGTAGTGGTCGAGGACGTCCGCGTAGGTGATCGCGAAGTCCACCCCCTTGAGATAGATGAGATCGCTCACATTGCCGACCGCACCATAGGTGACGATGGGCAGCACCCGCAGGTTGTCGCCGTCATCGAGCGCCTTGCCGAGATCGGCGGCGTATTTCGAGAAAGTGCCCTCGAGCAATCCGCCAGCAAGACCGATGGTCCAGTTGTTGATCAGCGCCGCACGCTCGTTCTCGTCCATCGAGATCGGCTTCGGCGGTATCGGCAATGCCCGCCTCGGAACGCCCTTGCCCTGCGCCTGCGCGAGGACAATCGGAGCCGGCTGCTGTTGAGCGAGAATGGGAGCTGAACCGATCAACCCGCTGATTAGTAGAGCTCCTACCCCTACGAACAGTGCACGCACACTGCACCCCCTTGAATTCTGTTCCCTCCGTCTGCCCGGCCGCGCTGCTTGGATTTCGCGTGGCCTGGACACAACTACTTCAATATTTCAATGTGGCAATGATGTGATCCGAGCGCGGATTTGCCGCACGGGTCGATTGGTTGACCGCCATCGAAATGACAGCGGCCCGTCTTTGCGACGCCCGCATGGCGGTGACGCATTTCGCCCGCTTGACCATAATCGCCGCGCCCCGCATCACTATGCGGTTTAGCATTCCCGCCGAGGAGCAGCCGCATCATGTTCGACTTCGACCGCGTCATTCAACGCCGCGGCACGCACTCGTCCAAATGGGACAACATCGCCAAGCTCTCCGGCATCACAGCGCCCGACGCCATCCCGATGTGGGTGGCCGACATGGACTTCGCGGCGCCGCCCGGCGTCACCGCCGCACTCGCCGCCGAGATCGAACGCGCGACTTACGGCTACTACGCCGATACCGGCAGTTGGGCGGAGGCTCTCGCCGCATGGATGGCGCGCCGCCATAACCTGAAGGTCGACCCGGCCTGGGTCAGCCCGACGCCGGGTGTCGTCTCGGGCCTCGGCCTCATCCTGCAGGCGCTCACCGAGCCCGGCGACGAGGTGGTCATCTTCCCGCCCGTGTACCATGCCTTCCGCCGCATCATCGTCGCCAACCAGCGGCGCATTTTCGATGCCGAGCTTGTCGAGGCGAACGGCCGCTATGCCATGGACCTCGACGCGCTCGCGGCAAAGCTCACGCCACGCGCGAAGATCGTCTTCCTCTGCAGCCCTCACAATCCCGGCGGCACCGTCTGGTCGCCGGCGGAGCTTCAAGCGCTCGCCGCATTCTGCATCAGCCGCAATCTCATTCTGGTTTCCGACGAGATCCATTGCGACCTCGTCTTCCCCGGCGCCCGCCACACACCGACACTCGCAGCCGCGCCCGAGATCGCCGATCGCCTCATCACATGCGTCGCCGCGACCAAGACCTTCAATCTCGCCGGCGCGCACGTTGGCGCCTGTTTCACGTCGAACGCCGACTTCAAGAAGCGCATCGACGCGCGCATCCTGGCCGCGGGCCTCGCCTCGTACAATTTGTTCGGCATGATCGCCACCGAGACCGCCTGGCGGACCGGCGAACCGTGGCTCGATGCGCTCATTCCCTATCTCGCGAAAAACCGCGACCTGCTCCATGCCCGCATCGAGGCCGCAGCCCCCGGCGCACGCGCCATGAAGCTCGACGCGACGTATCTGGCCTGGGTCGATTTCGCCGGCACCGGTCTCGCGCCCGAGGAGGTCAGCCGGCGCATCAAGGAGCGTGCGCGCATCTTTGCAAGTCCCGGCGAGCAGTTCGGCCCCGGCGGCGCGACGCGGCTGCGCTTCAACTTCGCAATGCCGCGGCCGATGCTCGAGGAGGCCCTCGGCCGGCTCGAGGAGGCATTCCGCGATTTGAGAACGGGGCGATGAGGGAAGACGTAGTGGGGAGCCATCGGCCATGAAGCCCGTGGTTGGCGTTATCGGCAATACGCACTTCGTCGAGAACCGCTTTGCGGCCCAGCTCGTCGGCGAACGCAATCTTCGCGCCGTCGCCGAAGTTGCCGGCGCTCTCCCGATCATGTTCGCCGGTGCACCGGAGATCACGGATATCGGCGCCCTGCTGGAACTCGTCGACGGCATCCTTCTGACGGGCGCGCGCGCCAACGTGCATCCAACGCGCTACCGCACGGATCCTCATGCCGGCTACGAGCCCTATGACGAGCGTCGCGATGCGCTCGCCCTCGCCCTCCTCGAGGCCTGCGTCGAACAGGGCAAACCCATCTTCGGCATCTGCCGCGGCTTCCAGGAAATGAACGTCGCCTTCGGCGGCTCGCTGCATCCCGAGATCCGCGAGCTTCCCGGCCGCCTCAACCATCGCATGCCGCGCCTCGAGAACGGCGAGGTCCATCCCGATCCGACCGTCGTCTTCGCCGAGCGCCACGAGGTCACGCTCGTGCCCGGCGGCACCTTCGCGACGCTTCTCGGCCGCGAGACCATCCGCGTGAACTCGCTGCACGGCCAGGGCATCCTCGAGCCGGGCGCCCGCATCGTCATCGAGGGCGTGGCGGAGGATGGCACCATCGAAGCGATCCGCATTGCCGACGCGCCGGGCTTCGCTCTCGGCGTCCAGTGGCACGCCGAGTACGAGGCGCGGAACAACGCCGTCAACAAGACGCTCTTCGAGGCCTTCGGCGACGCACTCCGCAAATACAGGGCTGCCCGCTAGCCGGGAATCGTCACGCCATCTTCTTCCCGAAGCGGCCCTGTCGAGCCACGGGGCCGCGCCTCAGCGCTCGTGCCCTCGCGAGGCGCCCATCTCCGGCAAAGCCCCATCCGGAGCAAGGGTTTTTCTGGATGGCTCGCCCGCAGGCTGAAGACTAGCCTCATCTTGAAACTGCCGACGCTCGCAGTCGGCAAAGGCTGACGTCTGAGAAATGACGGATCGGCCGCAACCGGCCCCGGAGTTTCGAGAATGTCATACGAACTTGAAACGGACTGGTCGGCCAAAAAGCGCGAGCATGTCGGGGACCAGTTTTCATCCCTCGGGCGGGTCGGCCTTTACGTCCAGCTCGTTCTGCTCGCGGCGCCGTTCCTGCTCGGGGTGTACGTGCTGTTCTTTGGCCGCCCGCCGCAGCCCGGCATGACGCGCGTCGATTTCGGCAGCTACATCTCCCTCGGCAGCTTCCTGATCATGGGCTTCACCGCGTATTGGTTCTATCGATACATGCAGGTGGGCAGGCAGCTCCGCGATCCCGAACGCTTTCCGTCCCGGTCGAGCGTGATCACCACGCTCTGGGTCGGCTTTGGCGCAGGCTGGCTCGGCATCATCTTCTCGATGCTGCTCCTGCTCGCGGCGGCGTGGCGGATGATGTTCGTCCTCATTTTCAACCCGCAATCGGGCTTGATCATCGCGCCGAACCCCGCCAGCAACCCCGGCTACTCGGTTTCGGCCATCGATGCCATCAGCCTCACCTGGCTCGTCATAAGCCTGGCTGCCGAGCTTATGGTTCTGGGGCTGACCCTATGGCTTCTCTTCAAGATGACGTGGCCGCCCTCGGCCGAGATCGAAGAGCCAGCGGCATTGGCTGCCGAATGATGCACTGTACGACGGGATGCCCGATGCATGTGCGCGTCGCGCGATGGCTCCGGCACTGTGACTGAGGCCTGGCCATGCTTCAGCAGGCTGGGTTCTCGCCGCTGGCTCGCGTTCTGATCGTTGGGGCAGCGGCGTGCATCGTCGCGGCCTTCATGCGATGGGCCGCACCGATACTCGCGCCGATCCTGCTTGCGCTGTTCATCACGATCGTTGCGACGCCGCCTTTGCAGTGGATGCGGCGAAAGGGCTTGCCGAAGTATCTGGCCGTTCTGATCATTCTCCTGGTGCTTCTGGACGTCGGCAGTCTCATAGCACTCACGACGACCGGCGCGCTCGAAGCCTTGCAGGTCGGCCTTCCGCGCTATCAGGAGCGGCTGGTGCTGCTCACCGACCAGCTCGGCGGATGGCTCGAGGGCATGGGCATCGACAAGTCCCGGGAGGCCTTGCGCGATCTGATCAGTCCGGCGGCCGCGAGCCGGTTCATCTATACGACGCTGACGAACGCGAGCGGCGTGGTGACCAATGGTCTGCTCGTCCTGCTCATCGTCGCCTTCATGCTGGCGGAAGCCTCCGCGATGCCACAAAGGCTGCGCGCCGCCTTCCCCACAACCGACGATCTCGAGGCACGCCTGCAAAGGCTGCTCAAGGCCATAAACCGCTACATGATGATCAAGCTCATCATGAGCCTTGCCACTGCAATATGCATATGGATCTGGCTGCGCTTGATCGGCATCGACTACGCCGCTGCTCTGGCCATCGGTGCGTTTCTTCTCAACTTCATTCCCGTGGTCGGCAATATTCTGATGACCGTGCCGGCCGTTCTGGTGGCGCTCGTGCAGAGCGATATCCCGACGGCTCTATTTGTCGTGCTCGGCTACGCGATCGTCAATCTGGCCATCGGCAATGTCCTCGAGCCGCGTCTCACCGGACGCGAGCTCGGCATTTCGTCCGTCCTGATCCTCGTGTCTCTCCTGTTCTGGGGATGGGTCCTCGGCCCGGTCGGACTGTTCCTGTCCGTGCCGCTGACCAGGGCCGTGATGGAGGTGCTTCATGCCTCTCCGGGCACCCGTCCCCTCGCCATCCTCCTCGGCTCGGCGGGCGAACCGCAAAGTGCCGCCGAAACAGAGAACGACGCGTCTGGCGCTTCTCCGTGAGCCACCTTGCGCCCCTGCTAGCTCTCGATCTCTGCCAGAAACGCGACCAGATGCTCCGCCTCGCTGCGTGCGTGGCTGAAGGGCAAACCGTGCTTCGCGTGCGGCACGATCCGCAAGCGCGAGTTCGGCACCAGCGCCCGCATCTCCGCGCCATGCGAAGGCGTGATGAACGGGCTCGAGTCGGGCAGCGTGATCGACAGCGGCACGCGGAAATCCCGCAGCGCATCGCTCAGATCGGCGCCCGCGAGCAGCGCCGCGAGCGCGAGCACCGCATGGCGGTCGGACGCCTCCTGCACCTCCGCGAACCACCGCAATGCCGCCGGGTCCGCCGCACCGGCAAAGAACCGGTTCGCCATCATCTCGGCATTCCAGGCCGTATTGCCCTGGCTCTCGAAGGTCTGCCGCCAACCCTGGATGTTCGTGATACCGGGACCCCGATGCGAGGCATTCGACACTGCAACCGACGCGAAGCGTTCCGGCGCCTTGAGCGCGGCCGCAAGCGCGATCGTACCGCCGATGGACTCGCCCATGACGTGCACCTTTTCGGCCCCCGTCGTCGCGGCCACCTCGAGTAGATCATCGATCATCTCGTCGAACGTCCAGCGATGGCCGGCCGGCGGCACCGGCGATTGCCCGAAGCCCCGTGTATCGAAGCGCACAACCGGATGACGCGCGGCCACGATCGGCACCCATTCCGACCAGACGCCGAGATTGGTGCCGATGCCGTGATGGAACACGACCGGCAGGCCCGACGTCCGCCACGGCGGCCTCAGATCGGTCGCCAGATAGTTCAGGCCACGCGCTGTCTTGGGCATTGCGTTCTCCCGTTCACGCCGCGCCGACCTGGATGTCGAGCCAGCCGAACGCCGTCGTCGTCGCGCGGTCGCCGGCGCGCAGGAGCACCGTCGTCGTCGCCGACTCGACGATCGCAGCCCCTTCGATGACCTGCCCCGGCGCCAGCGCGTCGAGCGCATAGACCGGCACATCGCGCCAGCCGCCGAGATACACCCGACGCTGGCGAAGCGGTTCGGCTTGCGCCCGCGCCGGTAGCGCCGGCTCCTGCGGCAGCTTCGGCAAGGCGCCGACAACCGCCGCACGCGCATTGACGAGCACCGCCTCTTGGTCGCGCAGGCTGTAGGTGTAGAGCTCTTCGTGACGCTTATGGAAAGCCTCCGACATGCGCGCGACGAGATTCGGATCATCGAGCGCGATATCATCGAGCGGCACGTTCACCTCGAAGATCTGCTCGCCATAGCGCATGTCGGCGGAGCGCTGCACGCGCACCTCGCCCGTATGCGCCGCCGCCTTGATGCGCGCGCGCCCTTCCGCTTCAAGCTCGCCGAATGCCGCCCTGAGCTGGTCCGCGTCGAGGTGCGTCGCATCGCCGATGTGCGTGCGCGCCAGCTCGTAGCGCAGATCCGACGCCAGCATCCCCCACGCCGAGAGCACCGCCGCGAGCCGCGGCACGATCACCCGCGTCACATCGAGCTGCCGCGCGACATCCGTCACGTGCAGGCCCGCCGCGCCGCCGAACGAGAGGATGGCGAAGCGCCGCGGATCGACGCCGCGCCGCACCGACACGAGCCGGATGCCTTCCGCCATGCGCGTGTTGATGATGCGATGAATGCCCTCCGCCGCCGTCATGCGATCGACGCCGAGCTTCTCGGCGACACGATCGACGGCCGCCTCGGCCGCGGGCGCATCGAGGTGCGCGCGCCCACCGAGGAAGTTGTCGGGATCGAGGAAGCCGAGCACGCAATTTGAATCCGTCACCGTCGCGCGCGTCCCGCCGCGGCCGTAGCAAGCCGGCCCCGGCATCGCGCCCGCGCTCTCCGGACCGACGTGCAGAATGCCGCCCGCATCGACCTCGGCAATGGAGCCGCCACCCGCACCGATGCTCGCGATGTCGAGGCTTTGCAGCGCCACCCTCTGCCCGCCGAGACGCCGATCCGACGCAATGGCCGCCTCGCCACCGATGACGAGCGAGATGTCCGTCGACGTCCCGCCCATGTCGAAGGGAATGAGATCGCCATGCTCCATGAGCCGCGCCGCATAGCGACTGCCCGCAACGCCACCCGCCGGCCCCGAGAGCACCGCACCCGCTGCCAGCCGCACCGCATCGGGGATCGTCGCCACACCGCCATGCGACTGGATGATCAGCACTGGTCCGGCGAGACCCGCCTCGCCGAGCCGCGTCGCAAGGCGCGTCAGATAGCGCTCCAGCACCGGCCCCACGTACGCATTCACGATCGTCGTGCAGACGCGATCGTATTCCTTGATCTGCGGCAGCACTTCCGACGAGCGGCAGACGTACGCATCGCCGAGTGCCGACTTCACGGCCTCCACCGTCGCCTGCTCATGCGCGCCATCGCGCCACGCATGCAGGTAGCAGACCGCCACCGCCTCGACGCCATCGCGCTTCAGCGCCGCGATCGCTGCATCGAGCGACGCGCGCTCCAGCGGCACCTCCGTCCGCCCATCCGGCCGAATGCGCTCACGCACACCGAGACGCCGCTCACGGGGCACGAGCTGGTCAGGCGGCGGCTGGCGCAGGTTGTAGCGATCATCCTTCAAGCCTTCGCGCATCTCGACGATGTCGCGATGCCCCTCGGTCGTGAGCAGCCCGACCTTGGCGCCCTTGTGCTCCAACAACGCGTTCGTCGCGACCGTCGTGCCGTGCACGATGATTTCGGTTTTCGCGAGCATGTCCGCGCGCGAGATGCCGATCGCCTCCGCGAGCCGCTCGAGCCCGTCCATGACACCGACCGACTGATCGCCCGGCGTCGATGCCGCCTTCGCAATCGTGACGTTGCCTTCCGCATCGACAGCCACGAGATCCGTGAACGTGCCGCCGACATCAATTCCAATGCGATACATCTGTGTGAGCCCCTCAGCGCGTCACGAAACCGAGCGACTTGTCGCGCGCCCGCGCCTCAGCCGTCCGCTCTTCCGGCGGTCCCCATCCGCCGCCACCGCCCGAGCGAACCTGCAGCACATCGCCCGGCTTCAACACCACGCCGGTTTCCTTGGTCTTGAGCGGCCGGTCGGGCGAGCCCTTCGACTCGAGCCAATAATTGTGCGGCGCCCCATCCTTGCCACCGACCATCCCGCACGCGCCGTACTTCACGCCATCGCCCGCCGTATTGCCGACGGCCGGCTCCGCCGTCTCGATGACCATCTCCAATTCCGCGCCCGGCCCGCCGCGATACTTGCCATCGCCGCCGCTGTCCGGACGGAACTCGTGACGCCGGAAGAAGAACGGAAAGCGCACCTCGTGCACTTCGATACTGCCGAACTTGATGCCGCCCGCCGCCTGCCATTCGCCCGCCGCCGGCCAGCCATCACCCGCCGACGACGCACCACCGCCCGGCCGCGCCTGGAACAGGTGCCAGATGAACGGCTTTTTCGTGCGCGGATCCACGCCCTGAATGGCCACGCGGAATCGCCGCCCCCATCCCGCCATGGCGCGCTCGGGACATGCCGGCGCGAGCGCGCGGATGATCGCCTCCATGATCTCCTGCCCGCAATGGTTCGTGCAAAGTGTTACCGGCGCCCCCTCGCGCGGCCACACCACCGTCCCTTCCTTGAGCTTCACGCTGAGCGGCCGGAAGGCACCATCATTCTTCGGCGTGTCGGGATCGATGAGATATGCGAGCGCGACCACCACCGCTGAGTGCGTGTTGGCATAGGACGAGTTGATGAACCCCGTCACCTGCGGATGGCTGTCCGTCAGATCGACGTCGAGATCGCTCCCGCGCTTCGTCACACGCGCACGGATGTACACATCCTTGAACTGGTGTCCGTCGTCATCGAGGAAGGCCTCACCTTCATACACGCCATCCTTCCACTCGGAGATGATCGCGCGCACCTGCCGCTCGGCGCCATCGAGCACGGCCTCGACCGCCGCCCGCGCCGTCTCCGAGCCGAATTCGCGGATCAGCTCGCTCATGCGCCGCTCGCCGAGCCGCGCCGAGCCGATCATGGCTGCAAGATCACCGCGGAAATCGCGCGGATGGCGCACATTGAGCACGATCATCTCGTAGACGTCCTCGCGCCGCACACCCTGGTCATAGAGCTTCAGCGGCGGGACGCGGATACCCTCCTGGAAGATCTCCTTGGCACTCGCATTGTAGGCGCCGTGCGTCGCGCCACCGATGTCGCTCTGATGCGAGCGGTTGATCGCCCAGTACACGTGCTTGTCGCCATCGAACACCGGCACGAAAGCCGTGAGATCCGGCAGGTGATTGCCGCCCCGGTAGGGATCGTTCAGCAGATAGACGTCACCCGGCTTGATCGTGCCCTTGAAGAAATCATGCACGGACCGCGCCGCATAGGGCAGCGCACCGACATGAATGGGCACGTGCTCGGCCTGGGCAATGAGCCGCCCTTCGGGATCGCACAGCGCCGTCGAGAAGTCGCGACTGGAGTTCAGGATCTGCGAATAGGACGTGCGCAGCATGGCCTCGCCCATCTCCTCGACGATGGCGCGAAGACGGTGCTGGATCACGGAGACCGTGATCGGATCGACGGCTTGGCTCATGCGATTTCCGTTCCGGAACTGAAGGCTTGGGCCGGCCTTGGCCCTTCACCGACGAGAATAATGCAGCGCAGGGCTCCGTCAACGGACGGCTCGATTGGGTTGGCGAGCGCCCCCCGCGTGATATGTTTCCCTCCTACCGCGCGGCGCTACAGGCCGTGACGGCCGACGTCAGATCGGAACCAGGGAGAACCTCACGATGATCGCTCTTAAGGCCCGGGGAGCGTGCGCGCTCGCCTTGGCGACCCTCGTTTTCGCCCCCGCTGCCCACGCGCAGAAGCAGGGCGGCATTCTCAAGACCTATGTGTGGGACACACCGCCGAGCGCCTCGATCCACGAGGAAGCGACGATCTCGACGGTCTTTCCGTTCATGCCCGTGTTCAACAACCTCGTGCTCTTCGACCAGACCAAGCTCGAGGCGAACCTCGGCACGATCGTGCCCGACCTCGGCAAGAGCTGGAAGTGGGACGACAGCAAGACCAAGCTGACCTTCCAGCTCGAGCAGGGCGTGAAGTGGCACGACGGCAAGCCCTTCACGGCCAAGGACGTCAAGTGCACGTTCGACCTCGTGTCCGGGCTCGTGAAGTCGGAGGACTTCCGCAAGAACCCGCGCAAGATCTGGTATCACAACGTCAAGCAGATCACGACCAATGGCGACAACGAGGTGACCTTCGAACTGAAGGTGCCGCAACCGAGCTTCCTCGCGTTGCTCGCCTCGGGCTATTCACCGATCTATCCCTGCCACGTCGAGCAGAAGCAGATGCGCGTGAACCCGGTCGGGACGGGTCCGTTCAAGATCGCCGAGATGAAGCGCGGCGACTCGATCAAGCTTACGAAGAACCGCGACTACTGGAAAAAGGGCTTCCCCCGCCTCGACGGCATCGAGTACCGCGTCATCAATAACCGCTCGACGCGCGTCCTTGCCTTCATCGCCGGCGAGGTCGATCTCACCTTCGTCTCGGACATCACCGTCGCGGGCCTCAAGGACGTCGAGGCCAAGGCGCCGAAATCCGTCTGCCAGTTCGTGCCGTCGAACAACACGATCAACATGATCGTCAATTCGTCGGCACCGCCCTTCGACAATCCGAAGATCCGCCTTGCCATGGCGCTCGCCATCGATCGCGCGGCCTTCAACACGATCCTCGCCGAGGGCAAATCCTCGATCGGCGCCGTCATGCTGCCAGGACCCGAAGGCGTGTGGTCCATGCCGCCCGAGGAGCTTGCCAAGCTGCCGGGCTACAATCCCGACCGCTCCAAGGATCTCGCCCAGGCACGCAAGATCATGGAGGAGCTCGGCTATGGCCCGAACAAGATGCTGAAGGTCAAGGTCTCGACCCGCAATATCCCACTCTATCGCGACCCCGCCGTCATCTTCATCGATCAGATGAAGGCGGTCTACATCGAGGGCGAGCTGGAGAACGTCGACACCCCGCTGTGGCACGCCAAAGTGACGCGCAAGGACTATGCCGTCGGCCTCAACACCACGGGCGTCGGTGTCGATGATCCGGACGTTGCCTTGGTCGAGAACTTCACATGCGCGTCCGAGCGCAACTACACCGGCTACTGCAACAAGGAGGTCGACGATCTGATCTTCGCCCAGTCCCGCGAGACGGATGCGGCAAAGCGCAAGCAGATCCTCTGGCAGGCCGAGCGCAAGATCGTCGAGGATGTGGCGCGCCCGATCATCCTGCACAACAAGGCCGCCACCTGCTGGGCGCCTTACGTGAAGGGCGTCACGAGCCACAACAACTCGCTCTACAATAGCTGGCGCATGGAGAATGCCTGGCTGGATAAGTAACCTCGGCAGCGCCCGCCCGATAGAGCAGGTCCATTGCAGAGGGACGCGCTCTGATCGACGAGGAACCTCATCCTTCCCCCCTTGTGGGGGGAGGCTAGGAGGAGGGGATCGCAGACCGTCAGCGGTAGGGATTCCCCCCACCCCCAACCCCTCCCCACAAGGGGGAGGGGGACTGCGCTTTAATTTCGGATCAAACCTCTAAGCGCTCGCCTTGCTGAGCGCCGCCACGTCATCGGCACTCAGCTTCAACTCCGCGCACTTCAGAATGTCGGCGAGCTGAGCCGTCGTCGTCGCACTCGCGATCGGCGCCGCGATCGCGGGCTGAGCGAGGAGCCAGGCCAGCGCCACCTGCGCAGGCGTCGCGCCGTGCTTCGCGGCAACCGTATCGAGCGCGCCGAGAATGGCAAAGCCGCGCGCATTGAGGTGCTTCTTCACGCCGCCGGCACGTGCGCGCTGTGCGAGATCGCCCTCCGAGCGGTACTTGCCGGTGAGGAATCCACTCGCCAGCGAATAATACGGAATGACGCTGATGCTCTCGGCGACGCACAGATCCTGCAGCGGCCCTTCGAACTCCTTGCGGTCGGCAAGGTTGTAGTTGGGTTGCAGCGTCTCGTAGCGCGGAATGCCGGCCTTGGCGCTCACCGCAAGCGCCGCCTTGAGACGATCCGCACTGTAGTTCGAGGCGCCGACCACGCGTACCTTGCCGGCCTTGATGAGCGCCGCGTGCGCCTCCATGGTCTCCTCGAGTGGCGTCTCGGGATCGTCGCGATGGGACTGGTAGAGATCGATGGTGTCGGTCTGCAGGCGCTTCAGGGAATCCTCCACCGCGCGCACGATGTAGGCCTTCGATAGCCCCTTCTTGTCGGGCGCCATCTCCATCCCGCACTTCGTGGCGATAATGACCTTGTCGCGCTTGCCGCTCGCCTTGAACCACTTGCCGATAATGGTCTCGCTCTCGCCGCCCTTGTTGCCGGCTGCCCACTTCGAATAGACGTCCGCCGTATCGACACAGTTGAATCCCGCATCCACGAAGGCATCGAGGAGCGCAAACGACCCCTTTTCGTCGACCGTCCAACCGAAGACATTGCCGCCGAATATGAGCGGGGCGATCTCGAGTCCGCTTCGTCCGAGCTTGCGTTTCTGCATCGGGTCCTCCTGTGCGTCTCCTGCCTGGCTCACAGGCTACGACCCGGTATCGGGCCTGAGAAGCAAGGCTCGTGATCCAGTCACGCAAGTGTCATCCAGCCCTGCTAGGCACGCCGCTCGACGCATTCCGCTCCGCGTGGAGATGGCCGTGAAGAAGCTTGGCCTCGCACCGCTCATCCATGAGACCGCCACCGTCCGCGATTGCACGCTCGGGCGCTACACCGAGGTCGGCGAGCGGACGTCGATGATCGAGACCTCTCTCGGCGATTACAGCTACGTCGTGAACGACGGCGAGATCATCTACACGACCATCGGCAAATTCTGCTCGATCGCCGCCATGGTCCGCATCAATCCCGGCAATCATCCCATGTGGCGGGCGACCCAGAGCCATTTCACCTATCGCGCCAGTGCCTACTTCGATGATGCCGACGACGAGGCCGCATTCTTCGACTGGCGGCGCGCGCATCCGGTGGCAATCGGCCACGACGTCTGGATCGGACACGGCGCGATCATCCTGCCGGGTCGTTCGGTGGGTGATGGCGCGGTCGTTGCCGCCGGCGCGATCGTGACCAAGGACGTGCCGCCTTACGCCATCGTCGCCGGCACACCCGCCCGCATCCTGCGGCCGAGGTTCGAGGGCGCGGTCGCAACGCGTCTCCGGGCCCTGCAGTGGTGGGACTGGGACCACGCGCGACTGCGCGGCGCCCTCGACGATTTCCGCCATCTGCCCGTCGAGGCCTTTCTCGAAAAGCACGGCGGCTGAACCCGCGGCCGGCCACGCCCCCACCGCGCCCGCGTCGGCGGCCCCGTGGCTTTAATGGCCCACACTCATACCCCTGCGCGCCCAACGCCAGTTCCCATGCCCGCCGAGGCATGCAAGTCTTTGCCCGCAGCAGGGAATCGAAAGGACTGGAATGTACCGGATCGGCGTCGACATCGGCGGCACGTTCACTGATTTTGCCTTGAGCAGCGCCACCGGCGGCAGAATGGCAATCCACAAGCGGCTCACCACCCCCCACGACCCGTCCGAGGCCGTGCTCGCGGGCGTTGCCACGCTCATTGCGGAGAACGGCGTCGACATCGGTGCCGTCTCGGACATCGTTCACGGCACGACGCTCGTAACCAATGCCGTGATCGAGCGGCGCGGCGCCGTCACCGGCATGCTGGTCACGGCCGGCTTCGGCGACATCATGGATATGGGTCTCGAACGCCGCTACGACCTCTTCGACCTGCGCATCAAGTATCCGCCGCCGCTCGTTCCCCGCCGCCTCCGCATCGAGGTCGACGAGCGTGTGCGCTACGACGGCAGTATCGAGCGTCCCCTCGACGAGGCTGCCGTCCGCGCAGCCGCATTGAAATTTCGCGACCTCGGCGTCGAGGCCGTCGCCGTCTGCTTCCTGCACGCCTACGCGAACCCCGAGCCCGAAGCGCGCGCCGCCGAGATCCTGCGCGCGACAGCACCCGAGATCACCGTCTCGACCTCAGCCGACGTCTTCCCCAACATGCGCGAGTTCGAGCGCTGGACGACGACCACGCTCAATGCCTTCACGCAGCCGATGTTCGACCGCTACGTGAAGCGGCTCGAGGACGGACTTGCGGCCTCGGGCTTCACTGGCCGCCTCTATATCATGGCCTCGAGCGGCGGCACGCTGACGACGGACGCCGCCCGCCGCTACCCCGTGCGCGCGCTCGAATCCGGTCCTGCCGCGGGCGCCCTGATGAGCGCTCATCACGGCCGTGCGCTGAAACTGCCGAACCTGCTCTCCTTCGACATGGGCGGCACGACCGCCAAGGGCTCCCTCGTACGCGACGGCCAGGCCATCAAGAAATACGCCATGGAAGTGGCGCGCGTGCACGAGTTCCGCCAGGGCAGCGGCCTGCCGATCCGCATCCCCGTCATCGACATGATCGAGATCGGCGCCGGCGGTGGCTCCATTGCCGAGGTCGACGCGCGCGGCCTGCTCCGCGTCGGCCCGCGCAGTGCCGGCGCCATGCCCGGTCCCGCCTGCTACGCACAGGGCGGCACGCGGCCGACGCTCACCGACGCCAATCTCGTGCTCGGTTATCTCGACGCGAACTTCTTCCTCGGTGGCAAGATGAAGCTCGACAAGCCCGCCGCCGAGAACGCCATTGCCGAGCACATCGGCAAACCGCTGAAGCTCGAAACGCTCCGTGCGGCCTGGGGCATCCACGACATCATCTGCGAGGACGTGGCCCGCGCCTTCCGCATTCACGCGACCGAGCGCGGCTTCGACTACCGCAATTCCAGCATGGTGGCCTTCGGCGGCTCCGGCCCGCTGCACGCGCTCTCCGTCGCGCGAAAGCTCAAGATCCCGCGCGTGGTGCTGCCTGTCGGCGCCGGCGTCATGTCGGCACTCGGGTTGCTCGTCAGTCCGCTCGCCTTCGAGGTCGCGCGCTCGCGCCGCATCCATGTCGCCGACATCGACGCCAAGGACTTCGTGACCACATTCGCCGCTCTCGAGAGCGAGGCCTCCGGCTACCTCAAGCGCGCCGGCGTGCCCGATGCCGATATCAGGATCGTGCGCCATCTCGACATGCGCTACCAGGGCCAGGGGCACGAGATCGAGATCACGCTGCCGTCGACGAACGATGTCGCCGCCACGTTCGCCGAGCTCGGCGAGCTGTTCGGCAGCGCCTACGAGAAGACCTACGGCCTGCGCCTCGACGAGCCGACCGAGATCGTCAACTGGAAGATCGAGGCCGTCGCGCCGACGCCGTCCATCGCCGAAGGACATGGCAGCACGACCGCCGCCGCCCGCGCGCAGAAGGGCACCCGTCAGGCTTACGATCCCGCTATCAACGGCCTCGCCGCATGGCCCGTCTATGACCGCTACGCGCTCGCGCCCGGCGCCGTCGTCAAAGGTCCCGCTCTCATCGAGGAGCACGAGAGCACCTGCGTCATCGGCGCCGGCGACTCCGTCACCGTCGATAGCCACTTCAATCTGATCGCCGAGCTGAGCGCCTGAGGAAAGCCCAACCATGAGCACCCAATCCTTCGACGCCGTCAGCCTCGGCATCATGTGGGACCGTCTGGTCTCCCTCACCGACGAGATCGTCTCGACGCTGGTCCGCAGTTCCTTCTCGACCATCGTCTACGAGAGCTATGACCTCTCCTGCGTGGTCCTCGATGCCGACACGAACTCGATCGCGCAAGGCACGTTCGGCATTCCCGCCTTCATCGGCAGCGCGCCCGTCACGCTGCGGCACATGCTGAAGAAGTTCCCGGCCGAGTCGCTCAAGCCCGGCGACATCGTCGTCACGAACGATCCCTGGCTCGGCACCGGCCATCTCTTCGACATCACCATGATGCGCCCGGTCTTCCGCAAGGGCCGCATCGTCGCTTACACGGTCAGCATCACGCACTTGCCGGACATCGGCGGCAACGGCTTCGGCTCGGCTTCGACGGAGGTCTACCAGGAAGGTCTGCGCCTCCCGATCTGCAAGCTCTACGAGGCCGGCCGCCTCAACGAGCTGATCGTCGAGATCATCCGCACGAACGTGCGCGTGCCCGAACAGGTCATGGGCGACGTCATGGCCAACGTGAGCTGCAACGAGGTCGGCGGACGCGAGCTCCTCGCCTTCATGGACGAGTACGGCCTCGAAGACCTGCGCGAGCTTTCGGCGGCGATCCGCGGCCAGTCCGAGCGCGCCATGCGCGCCAAGATCAGCGAATTCCGCGACGGCACGTACCGCAACCGCATCCAGGTCGAAGGTTTCGGCGAGCCTGTCGAGTTCGTCGTGCGCGTGGACGTGAAAGGCGACAGCGTCGAGATCGATTTCGACGGCACTTCGGGCTGTGTGCGCGCCGGCGTGAACGTCCCCATCTGCTACACGAACGCCATGGGCCTGCACGCGATCAAATCGCTCACACTCCCGTCCATCCCGAACAACGAAGGCTCCGTCGCGCCGATCAAGGTCACGGCACCGCCGGGATGCATCCTCAACGCGCTGCCGCCCTTCCCGACCGGCGGCCGCCATGCCATGGGCCACTTCGTGACGCCGACGATCTACGGTGCGCTTGCTGAAGCCGCGCCCGATCGCGTGCAGGCCGACTCCGGCATGATGAACCTCATCACCTTCCAGGGCCGCCGCCGCGATGATCGCGCGTTCTCCTGTCTCTACTTCGCGGCGGGCGGTTACGGCGCGCTCGAAAACCTCGATGGCTGGGCGACACTGCCGCATCCCTCGAACATGGCCGTCGTTCCCGTCGAGATCTGGGAAACGCTCACGAACATGACCATCGAGAGCAAGCGCCTGCTCACCGACTCCGGCGGTCCCGGCAAGTGGCGCGGCGGTCTCGGCCAAGAGGTCGTGCTCCGCAATGGCACCGGCCACACGCTCACCATGCTCGGCATGGGCAATCGCATGGAGTTTCCGGCACGCGGACAGTTTGGTGGCGGCGCCGGCACGCTCCGCGTTCATGCTGTCAACGGCAAGCCCGTGCACGCCAAGGGCCGCATCGATGTGGCGCCGGGCTCACGCATCACCGTGACGGAAGCCGGCGGCGGCGGTTTCGGCGATCCCCGCCAGCGCGATCGCGCCTCCATCGCCTCCGACCTCGCCGACGGTTTCATCAGCGCGCGCGCCGCCCGCACCATCTACGGCATGGAGGGCTGAGCGAGCGAGCGCTCTAAGTGACAACGCTGCCCCGACCACAACATGTCCCTTCTCCCCGTGTTTACGGGGAGAAGGTTAGGATGAGGGGCGGCGGCGAGCACCGACGTTGAACAAGCTCCCGCCCCTCACCCTAGCCCTCTCCCCGCAAAAGCGGGGGGAGGGGATGGAATGCGCCCGCTCGCCTCAAACACAATCCTTGAAAGCCTCCGCGAAGATCGACAGGCCGAGATCGATCTCCTCGTCGGTGATCGTGATCGGCGGCGCGATGCGGAAAATGCCCCAGCCGCCGCGCACGACGCTCGTCGATAGCCCAAGCTCCAGACAGCGCGCCATAATCCGCGCCGCAAGCTCCGGGTTCGGCTCCTTCGTGCGCCGATCCTTGACGAGCTCCACGCCCATCATGAGCCCGCGCCCGCGCACGTCGCCGATCACCTCGTAGCGCTGCATCAAGCTTTCAAACCCAGCCTTGAGCTTCTCGCCCGCCATGCGCGCACGATCCGCTAGCCGGTCGCGCAGGATGATCTCGATGACCTTGAGGCCGACAGCCGCTGGCAGCGGATCGGACGCGTGTGTTGTATAGAAATGAAACTTCTGGTCGAAGCACTGCTGCTCGATCTCGGGCGTCGTGATCACCGCCGACAGCGCGAGCCCCGCACCGAGCGTCTTCGAGAGCGTCACGAAATCCGGCACGAGCCCGTCATATTCGCAATCGAACATCCGCCCCGTTCGTCCCAGACCCGTCTGTGCCTCATCGACGATCACCAGCATCCCGCGCTTCCTCGCGCGCTCGGCAGCCGCCTTCAGGTACCCCTTCGGCGGCACGATGACGCCGCCGCTCGACAGGATCGACTCGAGGATCAGCGCCGCCGGACTGCCCGTCGACTGGCGGTCGAAAAGCTCGAAGCCGTAGTCCAGCTCCGCCTCCCAATCGTACGTGTCGCCCTTCATGAAGGCCGGTCGGTACGGCGTCGGCGCCGGCAGCGCGAAGGAACCTGGCAGCGCCGGCCCATATCCCTGCCGGCTGCTCGAGAACGTCGCCGATGACGCGCCGCCCGTGACGCCGTGCCACGAGCGCGACAACGCCAGCACCTCGTAACGGCCCGTCGCCGTCTTGGCCATGCGCAGCGCCGCCTCGTTGGACTCGCCACCCGTCGAGAGCAGCAGCACGCGCTCGAGATTGCCCGGCGCCAGCTCGGCCAGCTTCTCGGCAAGGTCGATCACCGGGCGCGAGAGAAGCTGGCTGTAGAGGTGCACCAGCTCGCCGGCCTGCTCGCGAATGACGGCCGTGATCTCCGGATGGCTGTGACCGAGGATCGTGCTCATCTGCCCCGAGGCGAAGTCGAGGATGCGCCGGCCATCGGTCGTCGTCATGAAGGCGCCCTGCGCCCTGTCGATGATCACCGGCTGGAAGTAGTGCCCGTAGCGCACGAGATAGCGGTCGGCGCGCGCCCACAGCGCCTTGTCATCCGAAGACTGAGCCATTCCGGCCTCCTGGCTGGCGCCGCCTGCCGTCAGAGGATCTGGCTCAGGAAGGCGCGCGTGCGCGGATCGCTGGCATTGCTGAAGAACGTCGCCGGCGGCCCGTGCTCGACGATGATACCGCGATCC
>Ga0182740_1001162_pt1 | contig 18996 bp, 17 predicted proteins | sample eDN5th37CKraftBY_FD_128872 | JGI IMG/M metagenome (GOLD analysis project Ga0182740, IMG submission 128872) | Enriched backyard soil microbial communities from Emeryville, California, USA - eDNA 5th pass 37_C Kraft BY (version 2) (version 2) | ecosystem: Environmental > Terrestrial > Soil >...
CATGACGAGGAGGAGGCCCGGCGGGCCGTGCAGGCGGGTGCAACCCTGATCGGGATCAACAACCGCGACCTGCGTTCGTTCCACGTCGACCTGGCAACCACGGAGCGCATCGCCCCGTTGCTGCCTCCTGGCACGACGGTGGTAGGAGAGAGTGGCATCTTCACCCCGGAGGATGTCGCACGGCTGGCGGATGCCGGGGTCGCGGCAGTCCTCGTCGGCGAATCGCTGATCCTGCAGGACGACCGTGCAGCCGCGGTTCGGGCGCTGGCCGGGGTGCCCCGTGTCCGCATCTGAGCCTTCCGGGATGTTCGTCAAGACCTGCGGCATGAAGACCGCCGAGGCAGCCGCGGTGGCGGTTGGCGCGGGGGCGGATGCGCTCGGATTCATCCTCGCGCCGTCGAAGCGGCAGGTGACCGTCGAGCAGGTCGCCACGATCTCGGCGTCACTGCGGACTGCACACAGCGCACTCCCGCCGTTCGCGGCGGTGACGGTCAACCCGACCGACGCGCAGATCGCGGCCATCGAGGAGAGCGAGGCGTTCGCCATCCTCCAGCTGTCCGGCGACGAGGACCGGGCAATCCTGGAACGGATTCCGGCATCCCTGGACGTCTGGAAGGTCTTCCGGCCCGGCCCGGAGGAGACAGCTTCGAGGGTGCTCCATACCATCGCCCCGTGGCTCGAAGGGCCGCGTCCGGCTGCGCGGATCATGCTCGACGCCTACCATCCGGGCGCGTATGGCGGCAGCGGGACGGTGGGGAACTGGGCCCTGGCCGCCGAGGTCGCAGCACGATACCCGATCGTGCTGGCTGGCGGCCTGAATCCGGAGAACGTCGCGGACGCCATCGCCCAGGTCGGCCCTTATGGGGTTGACGTAAGTTCCGGCATCGAAACGGAGGGGGTGAAGGACCGGGCGAAGATCGTCGCCTTCGTTCGCGCTGCCCGGACGGCTGCGCAAACGGTCGACCTCCAGCCTTGAACGGTGGACGTGGCACTACGTCTCGTCGGGGTCGGCGCCGTTCGCCTCGATGGCGACCTGAAGCAACGATGCCAGCCAGGACCCCTCGTCGCCGGTGATCTCCTGGGCGATCTGGCGCGTGCGCTCGGGGGCAGCCCGCGCCATCTGGTAGATGCCGCGATCCCGCAACATGTAGCCGTAGTCCACGAGTTCCCGCCGCAGCGTCGCCACGTCCTCGTGCACCGGGCGGATGATCTCGTTCACCTCGCGTTCGGTGTAGGTGCGTTCTGGCTCGAATCGTTCGAGGATGTGCTGGAGGACGATCACCCGCCGTTTTCGCTGGGCCGGGATCTCCTTCAATCGCTCACCGTCGAAGAAATCCCGAATCACCTTCGCCCGAAACCGCTCATCCTCATCGAGGTGGTCCGGGACGGCGGCGGGCAAGGCGTCAGCCGAGAGGGGGACGCGCTTGCTGGCGAGCAGCAGGTCGCCGTTGAGGCGGTACCAGTGCCGTTGCGCCTCCGTCTCCATCACGACGACACCGGCCTCGGTCAACTTCTTCATGTGGTGGCTGATCGTCGGGGCGCTCAGGTCGAGGTGCTCGGCAAGCTCTTTCCCGGTCATCGATCGTGCGGCCAGCGCGCCCAGGATACGCAGGCGCGTCTCGTCCGCGATCACCTTCAGGAGCTGAGCCAGGTCGGTCACGTCGAGAGATTGTGTCATGGGCTGAGCCTTTCGTTCGATGATGGTCTACTTAGACAATAATCGAACTATAGCATGCCATGAATGCCATGACCCTCCGACTTCCGACGGAGGGTGATGGTGAGAGGACTCTGGAAGCGATCAGTCGAGAAAGAGCGGCGTGGTCTCCCAGGTCTCGCCCAGCCCGCAGACCCAGTTGAGCGCCCGCAACCGTGCATAGGAGGTCGCCGCTACCGCCTCGCGTTCGAGCGGATCGAGCTCCCCGTACGTCCGCTCGTCGACGAGGAAGTCGCCGGCCCGCATGGCGATCAGGCCGGCTTCCTGCGCCTCGCCGGCAGTCTCGGCGATGGCGGCGCGATCCTCGGCATCCAGTTCATCGTCGAAGTTTGACCGCCAGTACCAGAGCTCCCAGCGCTCCCGCTCGGCGGCCAGGTCCTCGTCGGAGCGGAGCCGCGCACGCTTCACAAGCGGCCGGACACTGCCCCACGGCTGGGGAGCCCAGTCGAGCAACTGCTGCTCCAGCTCGTCCACCTGGTCCCACGGCAAGCGATCGAGCGTCACCACGCCGAGCGCCCAGATCACGGCGACGCCTCCGACGATCGCGTCCTCGCAGAGGTCGGCATCCTCGTCGGTAAATTGGCCGTTGGGGGTATTGAGCACCCGTAGCTCGTCGTCGGTGAGCCAGGAGCCGAGTTCGGTCCGCGCCCATGCCGAAAGGTCGAACCGCTCCGTCTCCAGGTCGAAGGCGTCGCCCCCCTCCGCGAGTTCGAGTTCGATCGCATAGCGACGCGCCAGCGATGCCAGCACCGCGGCGCGACCAACCAGCTCCACCGGTGGCCACGGCTGGATCTCGATCTCGTCCTCGTTGCCGACCGGATTCTCGAACTGGCGATACATGGACACCCTCGTGTGGATAGGCAGACTCGGTGCGCAGATGATAGCGCGGCGAGCTCAGGACGGGCAGATCGCGTTGGTCCGCATCGCCGAAAGTGCGACGGCCGTGACCTCGAATCGCAGGCGGAATCCGTTCACGATCGCCAGCGCATCTCCCAGGCGCGATGCTTCGTGAAGGCGCCCGAGGGTGACGTGGGGCACCCAGCTCCCCGGCAGGTAATGGCCATGCGATCCCTCACGGGCGACTTCCGACTTCCGCAAGGCATCGTGAACGCGGCGATGCATGGCGAGCAGTCCACCGTTGGCGACCGGATTCAGGAAAAGCACTGGCTGCTCGCCCGGAAAGAGGCCCAGGCTGTCGATCAGCAGCCGCGTGCCATGCACGCCCGCCGCCACCTCGGCCAGTGCATCCGCCGCGCGATCGAGATCATCGGGATCGATCTGGGCCAGCGTCATGTGAGGCCGGCCCAGGTTCGGCACGATGAGGCCCTCCGCCTCCAGCACCGACCAGAAGCGGCGGATGCGGGCGTCGGTACTGGAATCGAACGTCATGACGATGGCGACGCTCATGGCAACGCAGCCTACACGTTGAACAGGAACTCGATGATGTCCCCGTCCTGCACGATGTAGGTCTTGCCCTCCCGACGCAGCGTGCCGCGCTTCCGGACCTCGGCCATCGTCTTCGCATCGATCATGTCGTCGTAGGCGATCACCTGCGCCCGGATGAAGCCGCGCTGGATATCGCTGTGAATGGCGCCAGCGGCCTCGACAGCGGTATCGCCACGCCGGATCGTCCAGGCTCGGCATTCCTCCGGCCCGACCGTGAAGAACGGCATCAGGCCGAGCAGATCGAACGATTCCCGGATGATCCGGCCCAGCGCCGACTCCTCGATCCCGAGATCCGCCATGAAGACGGCGGCATCCTCCTCGTCCAGCTGCCCGATCTCCATCTCGATCTTGCCAGCGATGGCATCGACGGAGACCTTGTGCCCGGCGAAACGCTCCCGCGCCTCCGCGAGCAACGTGTCCGCCGGTTCGCCGAGCTGGTCCTCGCCGATGTTGAGCAGCAGCAGCAGCGGCTTCGCGGAGAGGAAGCCGAACCCGCGCACGAGCTTGTACTCGTCCGGGTCGATCTCATCCACGACATCGCGCAGCGGCTTGTCGCTCTCCAGCGTCGCCTTGAACACCGTGAGCACGGCGAGCTCGCGCTCGTTGACTTCCTTCTCCGGCCCACGCATCTTGCCCAGCTGGCTTTCGATACGCTGGATGCGCTTGTCGATCAACCCGAGGTCGCTGAAGGCCAGTTCGAGGTTCAGCGTCTCGATATCCCGCATCGGATCGACCGATTCCTCCGAGTGCGGGACGTTGGGATCGTCGAAGGCCCGTACGACATGCACCAGCGCATCGGCCTGGGAGAGGTGCCCGAGCAACTGGCCGCCCATGCCCTTCTCGGCGATACCCTTCGCGATGCCCGCGACATCGAGGTACTGGACATCGGCGGGGACCTTGCGCTCCGGATTGAACAGGTCCGTCAGCGCGTCGAGGCGCGGATCGGGGACCTTCACCGTCGCGAGGTTCGGCTCGTCGCCGCTCGCGCCGAAGGTGCCCGTCGCCGCCTCGGCGTGGGTGAGGGCATTGAAGACGGTGGTCTTGCCCGTTCCGGGCAGGCCGATGATCACGAGTTTGGTAGCCACGGTCCGGTCGATCTCTTTCCACCCAGCGGGCCGCCCATCGTGAGCGGCCCGCTGGCACTGTCATCGCAAAAGGGAGCGGAGGCTCAGGAGCGGACGATCGAAATCGCCACCTGCTCGCCGCCGACGTTGACCTCAGTGTACCCGTCCCGGCCAGCGAGGTCCGTTCCCGCCTCCAGGCTCACCGCCAGCACCTCGCGCGCGACGTAGTCCGAGAACGCCGCGATCGCGTCGGCGATCTTCGCCGGGGCATCGTAGGTGAGGGCAATCGTGTCCTCGATGTTCAGCTCCAGCTGCTTGCGGGCATCCTGCACGGCGCGGACGACATCGCGGGCGATGCCCTCCTGCACCAGTTCCGGTGTCAGCGTTGTGTCGAGCACGACCGTCGCCTCCGGCCCCTGCGCCGCCGCGAACCCCTCGCGCTTGCGGAGGCTGACGAACACCTCCTCGGGAAGCAGGTCGACGGTTGCACCATCCTTGAGGGTCAGCGCGACCGTTTCGCCGCGCTCGACCGTGGCGGCAACATCGCCCGGGTTCGCGGCACCGAGCGCTGCCCGGATCGCGCCAAGCTGCTTGCCGTATTTCGGTCCCAGCACCGGCAGGTTCGGTTTGATCTCGTGCGAGACAACATCACCGAGCTCGTCCAGCGCGCGCACATCCTTGACGTTCAGCTCGTCCAGGATCTGGTCCTTCAACCGCACCACCGCCTCGGCATCGGCCGGGTCCGGCGTGTGGACGAGGATGGCGGGCAGCGGCTGACGGACCTTCAGGTTCGCCTCCGACCGCGCCGCCCGTCCGAGCTTGACGACAGCCAGGACCGCCGTCATCTCCTTCGTCAACTGGCGGTCGATCAACGATTCGTCCGCAACGGGGTAGTCGTTCAGGTGCACCGATTCCGGCGCCGACGCATCCACCGAGCGCACGAGGTTCTGGTACATCGCCTCCGAGACGAAGGGAATGAACGGCGCGATCAGCCGCGTCACCAGCACCAGCGCATCGTACAGCGTCTCGTAGGCGGCGTTCTTGTCCGCGTCGCTCTCCGGCTTCCAGAAGCGGCGGCGGTTGCGGCGGATGTACCAGTTGGACAGCTCCTCCACCACGAAGGTCTCGATCGCCCGCGTGCCGCCGGCGATGTCGAACTCCGCCATTCGCTCGCGCACGTAGCCGACGAGTTCGTGGGCGCGGGAAAGCAGCCAGCGGTCGAGCAACGTGCGCTCGGCGACCGGGATGCTGGCCGCGCCGGGCGTCCAGCCGTCGATCCGGGCGTAGGTCGTGAAGAACGCATACGAGTTCCAGAGCGGCAGGATGAACCGGCGGCGGACATCGTCCGTGGCGTGATACCCGAAGTGGATGTTCGTGCTCGGGTTCACCGTCGTGAACATCCAGCGCATGGTGTCCACGCCGATCTCGTCGGCGGCATCGTCGAACCAGATCGCGTTGCCCTTGGACTTGTGCATCTCCTCGCCCTTCTCGTCGCGCATCAGGGCGTAGGAGAAGACGTTCTTCGTCGGCGTCTCGCCGGTGAGGGCGGTGCTCTCGGCGATCAGGGCGTAGAACCAGTTGCGGAACTGGCCGGGGAAGCTCTCGGAGATGAGGTCCGCCGGATACCACTCCGACCAGTACTCCTTGTCGTGGCGGTACTTCAGCGTCGAGAGCGCGACGATGCCGGCATCGAGCCACGGATTGCCGACATCCTTGATCCGCGACACCGGCGCCCCGCAGGACGAGCAGGAGATCTTCACGGCATCGACGTACGGGCGATGCGGGGTGTGCCCCTCGAACTCGTCCCAGCCCTCGATCGCGCGTTCCTTCAGTTCCGTCTCGGAGCCGATGACCTCGAAATTGCCGCACTCCTGGCAATCGAAGATCGGCAGGGCGAGGCCCCAATACCGCTTCTTCGAGATCATCCAGTCGTCCATGTGCTCCAGCCAGTCGAGCTCGCGCTCGCGGCCGAACGCCGGAATCCAGTTCGTCGTCCGGGCGGAGTCCTTCAACTGGGGGCGCAGTTCGTCCATGCCGATGAACCATTCGTCCACCAGCCGGAAGAGGAGATCGGTGCCGCAGCGCCAGCACACCGGGTAGCGGTGCGCGTACATCTCCGCGCGATAGAGGAAGCCCTTCTCCTTGAGGTTCGCCTCGATGTCCCTGGCGACCGCCGGCGCGCTCTGGCCGGTGAGCCAGTCGAAACCCTGCGTGTAGATGCCGGACTCGTCGATCGGCCCGACCACCTGCAGGTCGTGCACCTTCGAGAGCGCGAAGTCCTCCTTGCCGCAGCCTGGCGCGATGTGGACGAGGCCCGTTCCTTCCTCGGAGGAGACATCCTCCCAGGGGATCACGCGGTGCCGGATCTCGGCGTTGGCCGGCAGCTCGTCGAACGGGCCGCGATAGGTCTTGCCGACGAGATCCGGTCCCTTCACCTCGCCAACGATCTCGTGATCGCCCTTGATCGCCCGGGAGACGACATCCTTCGCGACATAATAGGTGCGGTCTCCCTGCTGGACCTTCGCGTAGGTGAGGTCCGGATGCACCGCCACAGCGACATTCGCGGCCAGGGTCCACGGCGTCGTCGTCCAGACGAGCAACGAGGCATCCTCGCCGTCGATCGGGAAGGCGGCGTAGATGGAGAGGTGCGTGCGCTCCTGGTAGCCCTCGGTCACGATTTCGTGCTCGGAAAGCCCGGTGCCGCAGCGGGGGCACCAGGGCATCACGTCGTGCCCCTTGTAGATCCAGCCGCGCTCATAACACGTCTTCAGGAAGTGCCAGATCGTGTAGTTGTTCTCGTCGGACATCGTGTAGTACGAGTTGTCCCAGTCCATGAAGTAGCCGAGGCGCTTCGACTGCTCCGTCTGGCGCTCCGAGAACTTCCAGACCCGCTGCTTGCAGCGCTCGACGAACTCCGCGATCCCGAACGCCTCGATCTCGCGCTTGTTCTTGAGCCCGAGTTCCTTCTCGACCTCGACCTCCACCCAGAGGCCCTGACAATCGAACCCGTTCTGGAAGCGCTGCTTCTTGCCGAGCATGGCGTTGTAGCGCTGGAAGACGTCCTTGTAGGTGCGTCCCCAGGCGTGGTGGACACCCATCGGGTTGTTCGCGGTGATCGGCCCGTCGATGAACGAGAAGCGCTCCTCGGAGCCATCGTTACGGTGGAGGTACTGGTCCACGATGCCGGCGCTGTACCACCAGTCGAGGAGGTCGCGCTCCATCTTCGGGAAGTCGACCTTGGTGGTTACGTCGCTGAACGTGGCAGATCGGGGCTTGGTCTCTGTCATGGTGTGGTACCTCGCGTGGAAGGCGCATGCCGGTTGGATCGTCGGGCTCCGGAACACAAGAAAGCCCGCCCTCGAACAGAGGACGAGCGATGCCGCGGTACCACCTCAGTTGATCCGGAAAGCCGGACCCACCTCGACCCCGCACAGGCAAAGCCTGGCAGGATACTTCCGCGGTAACGGGCGGATGCCGGTTGCGTCTACAGGGGATGAACCCGTTCGGGCAACGGCTCGGGAACGATGTCCTGCTGCAGGTGCGGATGCCCGGCTTCCATCGTCCCGGACTTGCTGCGATCGGCCTGCAACGGCGCGGTTTCCGTCGGCGCCATCTGTGAAGATGTCACCAGGAAGTGTAGCAGATGAGGAAAATGGGAGAGAAGCGAGGAGCGAGTGGCCCCGAGCCGGATCGCGCATCGATCCGGCCCCGGCAAGCAGGGCGCCAGTCGTCGGCAACGACGCACACCCTCTCTTCTCACTCCTCGGTCCTCGCTTCTCCATTACCTTAGCCACATCCGGATGCGGCGGTAGATGCCCGTCAGCACGATCAGGTAGCTGCTTCCCAGCACGTAGGAGGCGAGCGTGTCCGTCAGCCAGTGATGGCCGAGATAGATACGGCTCGGGCCGACCAGGGCGATCAGGCTCATCAGCAGGCCCACCACCGTTCTCCGGATCACGCTCGGGCGAATCCAGGTGAACGCCAGGTAGGCGAGGAAGCCGTACACCCCGACATAGTTGATGACGTGTCCGCTCGGGAAGCTGCTGCCGCCGATGTTCGCCACCGCGACCTTGATCCCGGTGTCGTTCGAGGTGGGGCGCGACCGCCTCATGATGCTCTTCACCGTGAAGGAGATGAATCCCGTCCCCCATGCCATCAGCTGGAAGACCGCTTCCAGACGGAACCCGAGCATCCACAGCACCCCTGCGATCGACGGCGGCAGGATGCGGCTCTGTGGCGGGAAGCCCGGCCAGGAGACGACCCGCATCAGGCGGTCGAAGTAGGGATGATCCCGCTTCTGGAGCCGGAGGGTGACGGCAGCGTCCGTCGCGGCCGTCTTGTTCGTCTTCACCAGGGAGAAGAGCACCGCGAAGATCCCCAACAGGATCGTCACGATCAGGAAGCCCTGCCGTCCCCGCGCAAACGCCAGCCGCTGCGAGTTGAATTGCCCCGGATGCCGGTCCCGGAAGGTCCCCGGCCCGCCGCCAAGCCGCCGCCCCACCTGTTGCGCGCCATCGTTTCCCGTCATCTCCCCGTGTACCGCGATCCGCCATTCTGCCAGAAGGGTACACTTTGCGAGAAGTGAGGAACGAGGAAAGAGGACCGTAACGTGAGGATTGAGGAGAACGACGCGATGCGGGCTATTCCGAGCAGGGAAGCGCCTGGGTCTATTCCCACAGAACGGCATACCGCTGAGCGTCGGTCCACTCTCGTCGCTCCGCTCGCCTCGCTCGTCCGGACCTTCTGGCTGTGGGCCGCGATCGTCGTCGCGGGCGCCCTCGCCTTTCTCGCGTTCCCAGGCGCGTGGGGCGTGAAGGCCCATTCCGTCCTGCACGGCCTCTGCGCGCAGACGCCTTCGCATACCTTTACCTTCGGGGGAAACGCCTTGCCGTTCGATGCCCGCATGACCGGCATCTACGGCGGCACGATCGTCACCTTCGCCTGGCTGGCGATCGACCGGCGCCTGCGGTTCTATGGCAATCCCCCCCGCCGCGTGATCGTCGCCCTCGCGACATGCGTCGTCGCGATGGGTGTCGATGGCGTGAACTCGCTCCTGAAGGACCTCGGGCTCTGGCATCCCTATCCGCCGGAGAACACGCTGAGACTGCTCACCGGCTTCGGCACGGGCGTCGCGCTGGCCGTGATCCTGGCCTGGCTCCTCGCCTCGTCGATGTGGAACTTCTCGCGCAACAAGCCCGTCGTCCGCTCGTTCGCCGACCTGCGAGGCGTCGCATTCGGGGGGATGATCTTCGGCGCCGCGGTCCTGTCCGGATGGTCTCCGCTCTTCGTGCCCCTGTCGGCCCTACTGATGGCGTCGGCGTGGCTGACGCTCTCCATTCTCATGCTGGTCGTCGTCCTGCTGGGGCTCCGGATCGACGAACGCATCCGGAGAATGGAAGACCTGCACGTCCCCGGAGCCGTCGCGGCGGCGCTCGGCCTCCTCGCCATGCTGGCGCTGGCCGGAGGACGCTACTGGCTGGAGCGGGTGATCGGCATTCCCCTCAACCCGGTCTAGGACCGCGCATGCCTGCCGGTCCACCGGGAGGCGCATGGTAAACTCCCAACGGTCACGCGCGGGCATCGACACGTCTCGGTCATGCCACATCCGTGCGCCCGCCCGTCCTCCTTCGCCTCGTCAGGATGCACCCAGCCACCCATGCGCACCGTTCGCCACAATGCGTATATCCAGTCGCGCAAGCGCCGCGCGCGTTATATCGCGTTCGCCGGATTCGCCATCCTCACCTCGTCGCTCTGGATCGCCCTCAACCCGAAGATGATCCTTCCCGCCTATGCGGCGATGTTCCTCGGTTTCGTGCTCTTCAACATGGGCATGCAGCAGGTCGGCAAGTGGTCCCGCAACCCGCGTAACGACCAGCTGCTCGACGCGCAGATGAGCAAGCTCGGCGACCGTTACACGCTGATCCACTACCCCACCATCGGCAAGCACAAGGCTGAGCATGTCCTCGTCTACCCGGGCGGGATGCTCGTGCTCACGGCGCGCGAGATCGACGGCACGATCGAGAACGTGGGCGGGCGCTGGCGGAAGAAGGGGGGCGGATTCCGCCGCCTGTTCGGGTTTAGCGGACCGCAACTCGGTAATCCGAATATGGACACCGAGGAGGCGCTGGCCGAGGTTGAGAACTACCTGAAGGAAAACCAGATCGAGGTGGATGTGGAGGGCATCATCGTCTTCCTGCACCCGATGGTCGAACTCGAGATCGAGAACCCGGACTATCCGGTCCTCCACGGCGAGGAAGTCCCCGGCTTCGTCATCTCCCTTCCGGCCGATCCGTCCTTCACCACCGCCGAGCGCGAGCGCCTCGTATCGCTGCTCAGCGCGGGTGAGGAGGTCCAGCAGGAAACCCCGCAGACCCGTCGTCGCCCGGTCAAGCGCCGGGCTGCCTAGGGCGGCCGATGAGCGAACGATCTCCCATCCTCCCGGCGATCGCGCCGAACGGCTGGCACGTCTGGGGTCATGACCGCGCCGTTGCCGACCTGCAACGGGCGGCGGCGCATGGGCCGCGTCACGCCTATATCCTGACCGGTCCGGATGCGATCGGGAAGCGGACGCTCGCGGTCGAGTTCGCCCGCGCCCTGGTCTGTGAACGCCCGTCAGCTCCCGGCATCCCCTGTGGAACCTGTTCCCGCTGCCGCCGCGTCAGTCGGGGCGTCCACCCCGATGTGACCGTCGCCGACCTCACCACGCAGGCCGCCGCCGAGAAGGCGTCCAGCACGTCGCGCAACACCTCCCTGAACATCGCGACCGTCCGGGACATCTCGGCGAACGTCGCCCTCCGGCCGGTGGAAGCTGCCTGGCGTATCGCCATCGTGGATGATGTCGAGACGATGCAGGAGACGGCGCAGGAGGCTTTCCTCAAGACGCTGGAGGAACCTCCTGCCTACACGGTCATCCTCTTGCTCACTTCGGACATCGACCTCCTTCTGCCCACCATCCTCTCCCGCTGCGTCACCATTTCGATGCAGGTCGTGCCGAGCCCGACGATCGCCGCCGCCCTCGCCGCCGCTGGAGTGGAAGGGAACGCAGCCGCGTCCATCGCGGACCTGAGCGACGGGCGCATCGGCTGGGCGTTCGCCGCCGCTGCCGATCCGGCGCTGGTGGTCCAGCAGGAGTCGTTGCACCGTGACGCCCGTGCCTGGGCGCACGCCAGCGACTACGACCGGCTGATCCGGGCGACCGCGCTCGCCGATCGCTTCATGAAGGACCGCGAGGCCGTCTTCGCGGAACTCCTGGCGGTGCAGCTCGAATGGCGGCAGGCGCTCATCTCGTCCGTGCACGCCTCGCCGGAATCCGCCGATGCAAGCCCGCGCGGCATGGTGAACGCCGTCCGCAGCGTCGAACGCTGCATCCTCGATCTCGAAGCGAATGTGCGCCCTCGCCTGGCGATGCAGTCGATGGTCCTCCAATGGCCGGTGCTGCGATGACCGGGATCGTGGGCGTGCGTCGTCCGGGCGAGGCGCGCATCGCGTTCGTCCATCCGGCTCACGCTGGCATGGCGCTTCGGCCCGGCCAGCGGGTCCTGGTCACGTCCGGCGACGGCGACTATCGCGCCACGGTCGCAATTGGCGCTGGCCAACTGATCGAAACGTCCGGGCCGCCCGCGATCGAGGGCGTCATCGTCTCCGTCGAGGCGGAGGCACATCGTCCCGATCGTGAAACCTCCCGCGAGGACGCTGCCTACCGGGCGCGAAAGGCAGCCTGGCCGCCCCTCGGTAGCCGCATCACGGCAGGTGAGATCGTGGGCACCGTGACACGTATCGATCTTCGCGCCGGTTCGCTGGACATCAGGACCGACGGCGGTGAAGTCGTGCCGGTCCGCCTCGCTGACCTGAACGGGCACGACCCGGCCGACCGCTGAAGCATCTTCCGGAATCCGCATTCCCATCGCCGAAAGGGCATTCCATGACCACGACCACGACTACCCGATACCTCGTCATCCACACGCCGCGCACCGAGGACGACGGGCGGCTCCATCCTCCCACCCGCCTGCCGGAACTCGCCCGCGATCACGGCAAAGAGGGGGCTTCCCCGCGCTGGCTGACGACGTTCTCTCCGGACCTGCACGACGACCGTATGGTCTCGATGTGGGAAGCGAGGAGTGCCGGCGAGATCCAGCAGGTGATCTTCGATTACGGCTTCCTCGACAACTACGATGCGCATGCCATTGCCGTCCGCGAGTGGGGACCGGACGACGTCCTCGCGGCGGGCGACGAGTAGCGCCTTCTCCGCTGGCGGATCGCGGTTCGACCGGAGAAACGGGCAGGGTAACAGGCGTTCCGCCCTTGCATGCGATGTGCGATGCTGAGGAGAGGTTGCCAGGCCTCATCAGTTCGCAAATGGCCCACTCCGACTTCATCCATCCCAGGAGGGACGTTCATGGCAACGACATTCTCGGCGGTCGGCCGCCGGACGAAGCGTATCGATTCCCCTCCCAAGCTGATCGGCGCGGAGAAGTTCACCGCCGATCTCCGGCTCCCGGGAATGGTGCGCGCCGCCATCGTTGGCAGCCCACACGCGCACGCCCGCATCCTCGGGGTGAACAAGGAAGCTGCCCTCGCGGTGCCCGGAGTCGTCGCCGTCCTCACGAATGACGACCTTCCCGTTCGCAAGGACGACCACGGCAATCCCGTCGCGGAACTGATGGCGGGGACAGAGGCCCTGCACGTCGGGCAACCGGTCGCCGTCGTGCTGGCCGAGACCGATGCCGCCGCCCAGGATGCCGCCGAGCTGGTCGAGATCGATTACGAGCCGCTCCCGGTCGTCGTGGACCTCGTGGAGGCGATCAAGCCCGATGCGCCGCTGGTCAGCCAGGGACGTTCGGGCGCATTCGCCGACGAGGCCGCGATGCACAACGCGGATGCCGCCGCAGCCGGGGGCGACGACGAGGAGCTGCCGCCGAACGTCTCCAGCGCCGTGAATTTCGAGCGTGGCGACATCGCCGCGGGATTCGCCGAGGCGGATGCGATCGTCGAACTGCACATCGACTCGGCGATGGTCCATCAGGGGTATATCGAGCCGCAGGTGGCGCTCGCCGTCCCGGAGGGCTTTCAGGACCTCACCATCTACACCAGCACCCAGGGCGCGTTCCACGGCCGCCACAAGGTCGCGGATACGCTCGGGCTGCCGGATTCCTCGGTCAATATCGTCCCCATGCCGGTCGGTGGCGGGTTCGGCGGGAAGTTTGTCCTGATCGAACCGCTGGTCGCGGCGATGGCGAAGGCTGTCGATCGCCCCGTCCTGCTCCAGTACACGCGTACCGACGATTTCCTCGCCGGGAACCCGGCGCCGGAGTGCCGCATCGACATCAAGCTCGGGGCGAAGAAGACCGGGGAGCTCACCGCGCTCGAATCGGAATTGATCTTCGACTCCGGCGCGGCGTCGGGATCGCCCCTCGGCATCGCGGCGATCCTGCTCGGCGGCTACTACCGCTTCCCGAACCTGAAAATCCACGGATTCGAGACGCAGACGCACAAGCCGAGCAGCGGCTCCTACCGTGCCCCCGGGGCCCAGCAGGGCACCTTCGCCATTGAGTCCGCGATGGATGAACTGGCCGCGAAGCTGGACATCGATCCGCTCGAACTCCGCTTGCTGAACTGCGTCGAGGAAGGCGACCTCCGCCCGACCGGCGGTCCGTGGCCGAAGATCGGCCTGCGGCAAGTCCTGGAAGCCATGAAGGCCCACCCGCTCTGGCAGCAGCGCGAGCAGCGCCGCGCGGAGGGTAAGGGCGTCGGCATCGCGGTCGGTGGCTGGCCCGGCGGCATCGAGCCGGCCACGGCCACCTGCCGGCTGGATGCGGACGGCAAGCTGACCGTCGTGCTCGGCTCGGTCGACCTCAACGGAACGAACACGACCTTCGCGCAGATCGCCGCCGAGGCGATCGGAGGCGATATCAGCGATGTCCGCGTGACGACTGCCGATACCGACAGTGCGCCGTTCGCGGGCGGCACCGGTGGCTCCAAGATCACCTACACGGTCGGCCCAGCCGTGATGAAGGCCGCCGCCGACGCCGTCGAACAGATCAAGAACATCGCCGCCAAGCAACTGGAAGCCGCTCCGGAGGACCTCGAGCTCGTCGAGGGCGCCGTGCGGGTGAAGGGCGTGCCGGGAACGGCGCTGACGCTCAAGGAGATCGCGGCGCTCAGCCTCTCGATGTCGCACGATTCCGAACCGGTGATCGGGCGCGGCGGCAGCGGCATCACCCAGAGCGCGCCGGGCTTTGCGGGCCACATAGCGGAGGTCGCCGTCGACGACCTGACCGGCGAAGTGCGCGTCACGGACTACGTGGCCGTGCAGGATGTCGGGTTCGCGATCAACCCGGCGGCGGTCGAAGGGCAGATCCACGGCGGGGTCGCGCAGGGCATCGGCTGGGCGCTCTACGAGGGCATCACCTACGACGAGGATGGCCAGCCACTCGCTGCAAGCCTGCTGGACTACACGCTGCCGCGCTCCCACATGATCCCGAACATGGATATCGTGCTGGTGGAGATCGCGTCCGACTCCGGCCCCTACGGCGCGAAGGGCGTCGGCGAGCCGCCGGCCATTCCCGGCGCGGCGGCGGTCGGGAACGCGATCAGGGACGCCGTCGGCGCCCGGGTCACGACGCTGCCGATCCGCGCGCCGCACGTCCTCGCGCAAATCCCTTAGCGGGACAGGCCCCTGAACGGCGACGGGCGGGCGGCGGAGCGATCGACTCCGCCGCCCGCCCGTTCGTCGTACGCATCGAACGGACGTTCTTGGTATCTTTGAGCGCGTACACGTCGGCGTCCGTTCGCCCCGTCGATCGCTGGAACCACAGCCACCGGAAACGTCCATGCTGCTCGAACTCTCCATCGCCAACTTCGCCATCATCGAGCGCACCACCATCCGCTTCGATGCCGGGTTGAATGTGCTCACGGGCGAGACCGGCGCGGGCAAGTCGATCCTGCTCGACGCCCTTGGCGCGGTGCTCGGCCAGCGGGTGAGCAGCGACCTGGTGCGGACGGGGGCGAAGGCGGCGCAGATCGAGGCGCTCTTCCAGCCGGAACCGGACGTGCTGGCCCGGCTGGCTCCGACCTTCGCGGACCTCGGCATCGAGATCGACGAGGACGGCACGATCGTGGTCGCACGGGATATCCTCGCCGGGGGACGCTCCACGGCCCGGCTGAACGGTCGCCTCGTCACGGCATCGGCCCTCAACGCCGTCGGGGCGGCACTTGTCGACATCCACGGCCAGTCGGATCATCTGGCGATCCTGAAGACCACCGAGCAACGCGCGATGCTGGACCGGTTCGCCGGCCTGGACGAGCGCCGGACCCTGCTGGCGGGAGAGGTGCGGCACTGGCGGCAGGTGCGCCAGCGCATCCGCGACCTCTCCACCAACGACCGCGAGCGGGAGCAACGGATCGACCTCCTGCGCTACCAGGTCGAGGAGATCGACGAGGCTGCGCTCACTGTTGGCGAGGACGAGGACCTGGCGCGGGAACGTGAGGTCCTGCAGAACGCCGATCGCCTCCGCCACGACGCCGGGCTGGCAATCGCGGCCATCGCAGGGGACGATACGGCCAGCGACGCGCCGTCCGCGTCCACGCTCCTGCGTGCCGTCGAACGCTCGATGCTGGATCTCGCCCAGATCGATGCCGCATCGCAGGGGCTTGCCGAACGCGCGACCGACCTCGTGGTGCTGGCCGAGGACCTGGCGCGTGATCTTGGCTCCTACCTCGATGCGGTCCAGCTCGATCCCCAGCGCCTCGCCGAGGTCGAGGACCGGCTCGCGCTCATCCAGTCGCTTCGCCGCAAGTATGGCGCGACGATCGAGGACATCCTCGCCTACGGGGAGGACGCGCGCGGCGAACTGGACCAGCTCGGCGGGGCGGCGTTCGACATCGACGCGCTCCATGCCGAGGAAGCCACCCTTGCCCGCGAGCTGGCGACCCTCGCCGCGGACCTGTCGCAACGACGGTCGAAAGCGGCGTCGATCCTCTCGAAACGGATCGCCCAGAGCGTCGCCGAACTGCGCATGGGCCGGTCGGAGCTCTTCATCCGCGTCCAGCAGCGGCCGGACCCCGAGGGCATCCCGTTGCGCGACGGGGGCGAACGCATACACATCGACGAGAGCGGTGCGGACGATGTGGAGTTCCTGATCGCCCCCGATGCAGGCGAGACGCTGCGTCCGCTGGCGAAGATCGCCTCTGGCGGCGAGACCGCCCGGATCATGCTCGCGCTGAAGTCCATCCTCTCGGATGTGGACGAGACGCCGACGCTGGTCTTCGACGAAATCGATGTCGGGGTAGGCGGTCGCTCCGGCCAGGTGGTCGGCGAGAAGCTGTGGTCCCTGACCGGGCATCACCAGGTCATCGTCATCACTCACCTGCCGCAGATTGCCGCCTTCGCCAACCAGCACCTGCGCATCGCCAAGCAGGACCGCAATGGCCGCCTCGTCTCCACCGTGATCGAGATTCGCGACGACGAACGCCTGGACGAACTGGCGGCGATGCTGGATGGCACGCCCGTGACCGCCGCCTCCCGCGCCAGCGCCGAGGAAATGGTGCGCCGGAGCGACGAGGCGATGCAGCGCATGGTCTCGCTCCCGGCCGCCGCGAGCACCGCCGCCTGATCCGGCGATCCTGCCGCTATACTGTCTGCGGTCGTGACACCATCGTGCGTCCGTTTCGCGTGCGCGTTCGCCCGACGCACCAATCCCAATTGCACAGGAGTTTCCCGATGCAGCCGAACATGAAGATGATCCAGCAGATGCAGAACCGCATGGCGAAGATCCAGCAGGAGCTGGACGAGGCCGTGATCGAGGGGTCCGCCGGGGGCGGCGTCGTCAAGGCCGAGGTGAACGGCCAGCGCGCGCTCCTGTCGATCAAGATCGACCCGTCCGCCGTCGATCCAGAGGATGTCGAGATGCTGGAGGACCTCGTCCTCGCCGCGGTCCAGGACGCGATGGACCGCGCCGCCAAGCTCGCCGAGGACAAGATGAGCGCCCTCACCGGCGGCATCAAGATCCCCGGACTCACCTGAGCCATCCGGTCCTCCGACCCCACCGAGCGAGCCGCCGCCCATGCTGCTCAAGCCGCCCACGCCTTTCTACATCGACGATGTCGTGCGCCTGCGCAAGCCGCATCCCTGCGGCTCCTACGACTGGACGGTCGTGCGCATTGGCGCGGACATCGGGTTGCGCTGCCTGGGATGTGGGCGGCGGGTGTTGTTGCCCCGCCGCACCGTGGAGAAGCGATTGAAGACGTTCGTCTCCCGGGGTCCGGAAGCGCCGGCCGAGCAGCCCGACGCCGGTGATCTCGCCACATCCACCCCGGAGGCGGCATCGTGAGCGCCCACGCCGTGCCGGCGGGCGAGGCGTCCAGCGAGGGCTCGTTCCGGGCGGTGCTCCGGAACCACGCGTTCCTGCGCCTCTGGCTGGTCCAGATCATCTCCCAGACCTGCCAGAACATGATCAATTTCTCGCTCCTCCTCCGGGTGCGGGATATTGTCGAACATCACCAGCTGGCCCAGGCCAACACCGCGATCAGCCTCGTCATCCTGGCCTTCTCGCTGCCGGCGGTCCTGTTCGGACCGGTCGCAGGCGTCGTGGCCGACCGCGTCAACAAGCGGGCGCTGATGGCGATCCTCAACCTGTGGCGGGCGGTTGCGGTCCTGCTCTTCCTCGCGATCCAGCCGGGCTGGCATGTCGAAACGACGCTGGCGGCCTACTACATCGTCACGTTCCTGTTCGGCGTCGCCGGGCAGTTCTTCGCGCCGGTCGAAGGGGCGACGATCCCGTTGATCGTCGGGCGCAAGCAACTCCTCTCGGCAAACGCCCTCTACAGCCTGACGAATACCGCCGCCCAACTGATCGGATTCGCGGCCGTGGGGCCGATCCTGATCCGCGTCCTCGGCATCGACCGCCTGTTCGAGGTGACCGCCGTCCTCTATCTGGTCTGCGCGACCCTCATCATGACGCTCCCGGCCACCCCGATCCCCGCACGCGACACCTCGGCGCCAAAGGTCGGCCTGATGACGACCCTCTGGACGGACATGAAGGAGGGCCTCACCTTCATCCTCCAGGACCCTGTCCTGATGCGCGCCATCGGCTACCTGACGCTCGCCTCGACGACCTTCCTTATGCTGGCCTCGCTCGGCCCGGAGTTCGTGACCGACATCATGGGCCTGAACAAGGAGGATATCGGCTACCTCGTCGCACCGGCAGGGATCGGCGTGCTGACGGGCGTCTTCCTCGTTTCGCGGATGGTGCGGCGCGTCGGCCGCGAGTGGCTGGTCGACCTCTCGCTGGTCTCCGCCGGCCTGCTGCTCTTCGGGCTGGCCTGCACGAAGGACGTGCTGACGGCGATCATCCCCGGTGGCCCCACGGTCGCCATCGTGACGGTCGTCTGCGCGGTGATGGCCTACTTCCTGGGCCTCTGCAACTCGTTCATCCTCGTGCCGTCGCAGACGATGTTGCAGGAGCGGTCCCACGAGGGCGTGCGTGCGCGGGTCTACGCCACTTTCTTCACGATCTCGAACACGGTCGCGTTCATCCCGATCTTCTTCGCCGCAGCCTTTGCCGACCTGTTCGGGGTCGTGAAGGTCCTGATCGTGGTCGCCGTGATCGTCTTCTCGCTGGGGGCGAGCTTCCTGTTCCATCGCGCGACGAACGAGCACCTCAAGTGGTCACGGGTACGCACGTTGCACCGGGAGGGGCCGGAGGCGATCCCGGCGAAGCTCGAGGGCCGCGAGTACTGAGTGGACCTCGGCGAAGCACCGGCCGCAGCAATCAC
>Ga0182740_1001163_pt1 | contig 18994 bp, 14 predicted proteins | sample eDN5th37CKraftBY_FD_128872 | JGI IMG/M metagenome (GOLD analysis project Ga0182740, IMG submission 128872) | Enriched backyard soil microbial communities from Emeryville, California, USA - eDNA 5th pass 37_C Kraft BY (version 2) (version 2) | ecosystem: Environmental > Terrestrial > Soil >...
TCCATCGCCGCCTTCGAGCCGTTGTAGCCGAGCGGGCCGACGGCAAGGCGGTGGTCGCCCGGGAAGGCGTCGTTGTGCTGGTAGCCGCAGCACACCGGCGCGTCGAGGCGCTCGGCAAGGGCGACGGAATCCGCGATCGCCCCGCCGATGACCACGCCGGCCCCGTTGAGGATGACCGGGAATTTCGCCTCAGACAGAAGCTTCGCCGCCTCGGCGATCGCCTCCCGGCCGCCCGCCGGGCGCTCCAGCCGCACGATCTGCGGCAGGTCCACGTCGATGACATGGGTCCAGTAATCACGCGGAATGTTGATCTGGGCGGGCGCGGAACCGCGCCATGCCTTCTCGATCACCCGGTTGAGCACTTCGGGAATGCGCGAGGGGTCGCGCACCTCTTCCTGATAGCACACCATGTCCTCGAACAGCGCCATCTGCGGCACTTCCTGAAAGCCGCCCTGACCCATGGTGCGGTTGGCCGCCTGCGGCGTCACCAGAACCATCGGCGTGTGGTTCCAGTAGGCGGTCTTGACCGCCGTGACGAAGCCGGTGACGCCCGGCCCGTTCTGGGCGATCGCCATCGCCATCTTGCCCGTGGCGCGCGCATAGCCGTCGGCGATCAGGCCCGCATTGGTCTCGTGCGCGCAATCCCAGAAGCTGATGCCGGCTTTCGGAAACAGGTCCGAAACCGGCATCATGGCGGAGCCGATGATGCCGAACGCATGTTCGATCCCATGCATCTGCAAAACCTTCACAAAGGCTTCTTCGGTCGTCATCTTCATTGTCGTGTTCCCTTTCATGTCATTGTTGGGCGCGGAAGGCGCCGCTGGCTGAAGCAATGCTCACAGCAATTCGTCGCGCAGGTGATACCAGTGGTAGAGGGCGCGCTGGCCGATGCGCCGGAACGGCGTCAGCAGCCCGTGATGGGGGAGCGCCGAGGTGAAGATCGGGAGGTCGAGTCCCTCCCCCCTGCCGGCGACCATCTGCGCCAGCCGGCGGCCGGCCTGCGCCGAATACATCACCCCGTTGCCGCCATAGCCCATGGCGTAGAAGACGCTTTGCGCCGGATCGGGCTGCGCGATGCGCGGCATCATGTCGTGGCTGACATCGACCCAGCCCCACCATGAATACTCGACCTCGATGCCCTTCAGCGACGGGAATTTCCGCGCCATGCCGGCCAGCAGCAGGTCGAGGTGCTTCCGGTTGGTCGCATCCGCCCCGGTGATGGCGCTGCGCGAGCCGATCTGGAAGCGGTTGTCGGGCATCAGCCGGTAATAGTGGCGCAGCGTGCGCGTGTCGGTGAGCGGGATCTTCGTGCGGAAATTCAGCGCGGCGACTTCCTGTTCGCTGAGCGGCCTCGTGACGATGGAGTTGGACAGCACGGGCATCAGCCGGTGCTTCGTCAGCGGATGCAGGCCGGGCGAGGTGTAGCCGGCAGTGGCGAAGGCCACCGCGCGGGAACGCACCGTTCCGCCGGGCGTTGCCAGATAATGAAAACCGTCCCGCCGGCTGTAGCCGATGACCGGGCTGTCGGTGTGAACCTTCGCGCCCAGCTTACGGGCGAGCTTCAGGTAGCCGAAGGCGAGCTTGCCGGCATGGACGCCCATGCCGTCCGGCTCGTACATCGCGCCCCGCGCTTCCGCGTCGCGCACGAAATCGCGGTGGACCTCGTCGCGGCCGAGAATGCGGGTGGGATAACCGAACACCTCGTTGAGCAGCTTCGATTCCTTCTCCAGCCCCGGCATCATCTTGTCGCGATGGGCGATGTAGAGATGGCCGCCATCCTGCGGCAGGCAGTCGATCTCCGGCTCGGCGATCAGCGCGCGGAACAGGTCGAAACCCTCGGCGATCTCCCGGTGCAGCTTCTTCGCGACATCCACGCCCCAGCGCTCGATCCATTGCGAGCGCTTGAGGCGGCCGGCCGAAATCTGCGCCTGCCCGCCATTGCGGGTGGAGCAGCCCCACGCCACCCCGTTCGCTTCCAGAACGGTTGCCTTTATGCCGTGCTCGCGGGCCAGATGGATGGCGCAGGAAAGCCCCGTATAGCCCGAGCCTACCACCACGACATCGACGTCGATGTCGGCCCGCACCGGCCCGTCATCGGCCGGCGGCGCGCCCGCCGTGCCGATCCAGTAGGTCGGCGCATAGTCGCGGCCATGGCCGGGATCGGGCGCCACGACCGGGTCGTAGGTGGGATCATAGGGCTTGCGGGCTTGCCCGCTTTCGATTGCCTGATGCTGCATGGCTGAAAATCCTGCGCCCGTACGGACCCTTGCGTTCACGCGGCGATGAGCGGCCGCTGCTTGCGGAAGGCCTGCTTCCTCACGATCCTGCCGTCGCGCAGCGTGAACAGGTCGCAGCCTTCGGCCTCGACGCGGCTGCCGTCTTCATTGGTGCCGGTGAAGGTCCATTCCGAAACGGCGCGGTCGCCATGGACGAAGTGGCTGTGATGGTCCCAGCGCGCATCCTTCATCGCCGCCCATACGCCCGAAAACGCCGCCGCGATGGCCGGCGCGCCCTCGATGCGCGTGCCCCAGGCCTCGGCGCCGCCGATGGTGTCGAACACGCAGTCGGGCGCGAACCAGGCCACGATCCCGTCGATGTCGTGCCGGTTGAAGGCATCGAACAGCGCCGCGAGATCGGCTGCGGTGAGTTGCGGGGTGGTCATGTCGGTTCCTCCCGGCCGGGCAGTGCTTTTCCTGCCTGAGCCCATGCGTCATCGTGCGGGCGCGGAACGCCCGTCATTGCTGTTGGCGGAAGCTGCCGGAACCATCCGTCCGGGACGGAAATGATCGCAGCCGCTTCCCGTGTTCACTTTTGCGAATGAGGTGATGCTACGGGAGGAATGGCCCTTGCCTTATATCCAAATGGGAACTTCAATGAGTCCAATTGGGGGAGACAAGCATTGAGCCAGCAGATCGTATCCGAGACGATTTTCTTCATCGACCGCAAGTCGCGGTCCGGGTTGCAGAACCAGATCCGCGAGACGCTGGTTTCGGCGGTGCTGTCGGGCCGGCTGGTGCCGGGCGCGCGCCTGCCCTCGACGCGCAAGCTGGCCGACTACCTCAACATATCGCGCATCACGGTGACGCTGGCCTATCAGGAGCTGGCCTCGCAGGGCTATCTGGAGGCGAGGGGCCGCAGCGCCTATTTCGTTGCCGACACCTCGCCGCAGGCAGGCCCCGGTTCCGGCGAGAGTGCGGCCGCCGAAAGCTCCGTGAACTGGCCGGCCAAGATCAAGGCCAGCTTCTCGATCGCCAAGCCCATCCGCAAGCCGCTGGACTGGCACCGCTTTCCCTTCCCCTTCCTCTACGGCCAGATGGACCCGACGCTGTTCGACCTCTCGGCATGGCGCGATTGCGCGCGGCGTGCGCTGGCGCGCGAGGATTTCGAGCTGATGGCCGGCGATTTCGCCGCCGCAGACGATGTGCAGCTCGTCAACTACATATGCAGCCGCTCGCTGCCGAACCGCGGCATCAAGGCCAGCCCCGACGAGATACTGGTGACGGTGGGCGCCCAGAACGCGCTGTGGCTGACCATCCAGCTCATGCTCAAGCCGGGATCGGTGGCGGTGTGCGAAAATCCCTGCCATCCCGATCTCAGTGCGGCGCTGCACCTGAGCGGCGCCGAGGTCACCGCCGTCGATGTCGACGAGGGCGGGCTGCGGCTGGATCTTTTGCCGGCAAAGCCGGACGTGGTGTTCGTCACGCCGAGCCACCATTCGCCGACCGCCGCCACCATGCCGATGGAGCGCCGGCTCGACCTTCTGGCCAAAGCGGAAAAACGCGACTTCATCATCGTGGAAGACGATTACGAATTCGAGATGAGCTTTTTGAAACCGCCGTCGCCGGCGCTCAAGTCGCTCGACCGCAACGGGCGCGTGCTCTATGTCGGCTCCTTCTCGAAGTCGCTGTTTCCGGGGCTGAGGCTCGGCTATCTGGCGGCGCCCGCGCCGGTGATCCGCGAGGCGCGGGCTTTGCGCGCACTGATGCTGCGCCATCCGCCCGGTCATCTTCAGCGCACGGTGTCCTACTTCCTGGCGCTCGGCCATTACGATGCGGTGATCCGCCGGATGCGGCTCGAATACCGCAAGCGCCATGAGGTGATGGCGGCGGCGCTGGAGCGGCACCGGCTGAAGATCGCCGGCGCTTCCGATTTCGGCGGCACCTCCTTCTGGATCGAGGGGCCGCAGGGGCTGGACGCCGACCGGCTGATGAACGAGCTGCGGCAGGACGGCGTGCTGATCGAAACCGGCTCGCCCTTCTTCCCCGACATGGATGGCCCATGCCGCTTCTTCCGCATGGGCTATTCCTCGATCCCCGCCGGCCGCATCGAGGAAGGCGTCGCCCGCACCGCCGCCCGCATCGCGGCGATCATGCAGGATCAGGCTGCGGCATAGGCAAAGCCGGGAAGGAGGCGGGCGACGGGACAAAGCCCCGCCGCCCGGTTTCCGCTATTTCGCCGCGAGGAAATCCGCCACGTCGAGCAGGATGAACTCGTTGTTGGCGGCCTGACCGATGCGGCGGCCTGCCGAGAAGGGCAGGTTGTTGTCGTTGGCGACCAGAATGTGGGTGTCGTCGTAGAGCATCACATCCTCGATGGTGAAGAAGGGGAAGGTGAACTTGCCCTTCAGGTCGCGGGCAGCATCGGTTTCCAGAATGGCCTTGCCGTCCGGGTCCTGAATATCCATCAGGTCGATGTGGCCGATGCGGTGGATGAAGCCGTCGGCATCGGTGCGGGCGGTGTCGACCAGCACGATGTTCTTCACCTTTGCCGGAACCGGATAGCAGGCGGACTTGTCCCCGGCACCCTCGGCGCAGGCAAGGCTCGGATCGCCCTCGCCATTGTCGCGCTCGATGACCAGCGCGCGGCTGTCGTCGATGAAGTTGAAGTCACCGATCGCCGTCGCCCCTTCAGCGAGGCGGAACTTGTAGCTGTCGCCGGTCCAGCCGCTCTTGCCCGTATCGAAGGTCAGAACGCGCAGGAAATCGCCTTCCGGCTTGCCGTCTTCACCGAGGATCGGCTTTTCCAGCATGGCCCACAAGAGATTGGTCTTCGGCTGGAGCGCCATGCCCTCATAACCGCCGGAGCGCTGCACCTGAAAATCCTTGCCGGGCTGGGCAGGAACCACGGTGCCGGGCGTGTCGGGACCGGTCAGCGCCTTGCCGTCCAGCATGGTCTGGTGAACGTTCAGCACCCGGCCGTCGGCCGTGGCATGGATGATATAGGGGCCGAACTCGTCGCCGATCCAGACCTCGCCGTCGAGGACCTGAATGCTTTCCGGATCGAAATCCGCGCCGGTGAGATAGCGGCTGTCCGTGCCTTCATAGGCGATGCGGAACGGCACCTTGCGGTCGGGATCGCGCAGGAACACCGATTCGATGCGCTCCACCTTGCCGGTCTCGAAATCGGGTTTCACGCGGTGGAAGAACAGGAGCGCATCGGGGCTGTTGGCCTTGGTGCCGAAGCCGTTGTCGGTCAGCGTGTAGATGCTGCCGTCTTCGGCGCGGTTCATGGCGAAACCGGACAGGCCCTGCACGGGCTGGCCGATGAAGGGCAGCGAAATGCCGGTCGGGTGGCTGCCATAGGCGGGGCCGACATCGCCCGGCACCGACATCACTTCATGGTTGCGCGCCTTGCCCGTGAACTTGCCCGAGATCCACGCGTCCTCGGGCGCATCGGCAGGCGGGGGAATGAGCGTGAACGCCGGCAGATAGGCATGGCCGGCAAGTTTGGCGGGGAAGGTTTCGGCGGCGGAGGCCGGCAGGTGAAAAGCCACCAGCGCGGCCGTGGCCAGAAGGGTCTTCTTGAACATGGAAGGGGTCCTCGGATTGCAGGAAGATGCCCCTTGCGCCTAGCGCGCGGCTGTGACGGTCACGTTTCACAATCGCGACGATCCCGTGACGATCCCATGACGATCCCGGGCGCAATGCGAGGGCGACCCCCGGGGAGGGAGGAGGGCGATCCGGGGCGCAGCCTCATCGGGCCGGCACCTTCCCCGGCTTTCGCGGCCTGCGCGCAAATCTTCCTTGGCAAGAAGCGTTATATATGTATGAATATAGATAATTCTATCTATCAAGGGAGACCCTCCGTGCGCCTGCTTGCCTTCGCTCTGTCCATATTCGCCTTTTTCTCCACGCGGGCGCTTGCCGTGACGGAGGCCGATCTTCCGAAGTCCAAGCACACGAAGCTTGGTCTCTACCTCACCCCTTCCGAAGCCCATGAGATGATCGGGCAGGACCCGGCAAAGGTGCTGTTCATCGATGTGCGCACGCCCGCAGAGATGAATTTCATCGGCATGCCGACCGAAGCCGACGCCAATGTTCCTTACATGCTGATGCCCGATTTCCCGGTCTGGGACGCGGAAAAGTCCAGCTTCAAGCTGGAACTGAACCCGGACTTCGTGCCCGCCGTGCGTGAGCGCCTGGAAAAGAAGGGGCTCGACCAGAACGCGAAGGTCATCGTCATGTGCCGCTCCGGCGACCGCAGCGCGGCTTCCGCCAACCTTTTGGCCGAGGCCGGCTTCACCAATGTCTACAGCATCGTCGAAGGCTTCGAGGGCGACATGGCCAAGGAAGGCCCCACTGCCGGCACCCGCAGCGTGAACGGCTGGAAGAATGCCGGCCTGCCATGGTCCTACAAGCTCGACCGCGAAAAGATGTACGGCCTGCAATAGGCCTTGTCGCTTCCATCCTTATATTCATTCAGATATAAGGATGGTTGCATGTTACCTCGACGGAACGCTTTCGCGCAGGGCCGGACCATGAAGATTGATCTCGATTCCATGCAGGCGGCGGCAGACTATGCCAGCGAGTTGCTGAAAGTGCTCGCCAACCGGCATCGCCTGATGATCCTGTGCATGCTGATGGAGGGAGAAAAATCCGTCGGCCAGCTGGTGGAGCTGCTCGGCGTGCGCGATTCGACCGTCTCGCAGAACCTTGCCACGCTGCGCCGCTGCGGGCTGATCAGCGGCCGCCGCGATGGCCAGATGATCTGGTACCGCGTCGAAAGCAGCCCGGCGCGCGGAGTGCTGGAATCGCTCTACAGTTCGCTGTGCGAGCCCCAGCGGCAGCAGCCGAAAGCCAAAACATTCACCGCCCCGCTCTCCATGTGGAGCACTGCTGCCCTGCGGGCCTGATCCGGGACGCATCCATACAGATGAACGCAACGGATCGCCTTCCCCTGAGCGCCGGCGCAACGGCTTCAGTTGTTGCGTCACACATGTCGCCCGCCACCGCTTCTGGTTACGGGCGACTTGCCTGTCTCCGGGTCCTGTCTCCGGGCTGAAACTCAGCGAAGCCGGTCGGCGTGCCAGCGCAGATGATCGTCCATGAAGGTGGAGATGAAATTGTAGGAATGGTCGTAGCCGTCCTGCATGCGCAGCGTCAGTTCCATTCCGGCATCGCGGCAAGCCTTCTCCAGAAGCTGCGGGCGCAGGCCTTCCTCAAGGAAGGAGTCGGCCGTGCCCTGATCGACCAGCAATTCGGGGAACCGGCGGCCGTCGGCGATCAGCAGCGTGGCGTCATAGGCGCGCCAGCCGGCCTCGTCGGCGCCGAGATATTTCTCCAGCGCCGGCCGTGACCAGCCCGCCGTCGAGGGCTGCGCGATCGGGGCGAAAGCGGTGCAGCTGCGATAGCGGCCGGGATTTTTCAGCGCGATGGTGATCGCGCCATGCCCACCCATCGAATGGCCGAAAATGCCCTGCCTTTCCATGTCTGCGGGAAAATTGGCGGCGATCAGCGCCGGCAGCTCTTCCGTGATATAGGAATACATGCGGTAGTTCTTCGCATAGGGCACTTCGGTGGCATCCAGATAGAAGCCGGCGCCCGAGCCGAACTGCCAGTTGTCCTTCTCGTCCGGCACGCTCTCGCCGCGCGGGCTGGTGTCGGGGCACACCACGATCAGCCCAAGCTCCGCGGCAAGCCGGCGGTACTCGCCCTTGTCCATCACATTGGCATGGGTGCAGGTCAGCCCCGACAGATACCACAGGACCGGAACCGGCCCCTTTGCGGCCTGCGGCGGCACGAACACGGCAAAGGTCATGTCGCAGGCGCACACCTCGGAAGCGTGCGAATAGACACCCTGAACGCCGCCATGCGACTTCGAGGTGGAAACAGTCTTCATCATGGCCGGAACTCCTCCGCGTTGACGGCCATGGCGCGGCGCGAACCCGTGCGTTCGCCTGTCGCGCCATCAGGCTTTGGGATGATGGGCTTGCGCGGCAACTGACCCTACCGGCCCGCAAAGGTCAAGCCGCCGGGGGCAGCGAAGAAGGAAAGAAATTTTCCGGCAGACAATCTCGCAACTGCGAGAATTCCGATTCTTGCGGGCTCGTGTCATGTCCGACCTGCAAACCCACGCCGGGGCCTGCCATTCTGTTGAAAACACGAGCCAGAATGTCGCGGCATGGCAGCTATGCAAAATCGCAAGCCTCTGAAATTCGTGCAAAATCCGACCGATTCCATGGCTTTTCAATGGATTGCGGCGGCTTCCCCCTTTCCGATAGACGAAATCTATCAATCTTGCGGGATCAATCGATTTTACGTGCTGCGGTGCAACATCTATACCGGTTCCGAACCGTTCCAAAGGAGTGCACAGTGGCTATCATCAATTCGAAGATCAAACCCTTCATGGCGCAGGCCTACCGTCAGGGTAAGTTCATTTCCGTCAGCGAAGAGGATGTGCTGGGCAAGTGGGCGGTCTTCTTCTTCTACCCCGCCGATTTCACCTTCGTGTGCCCAACCGAGCTTGGCGACGTGGCCGACCACTACGACGAGCTGCAGAAGATGGGCGTCGAGGTCTACTCGGTGTCGACCGACACCCACTTCACGCACAAGGCATGGCACGATTCTTCCGACACCATCGGCAAGATCAACTACACCATGATCGGCGACCCGAGCGGCGTCGTGACCAACAATTTCGGCGTGATGCGTGAAGGCCAGGGCCTCGCCGACCGCGCCACCTTCATCGTCGATCCCGATGGCGTGATCCAGGCCATGGAAATCACCGCCGAGGGCATCGGCCGCGATGCGTCCGACCTCGTGCGCAAGATCAAGGCCGCCCAGTATGTGCGCGCCCATCCGGGCGAGGTCTGCCCCGCCAAGTGGCAGGAAGGCGAGGCGACGCTGGCTCCTTCGCTCGACCTCGTCGGCAAGATCTGACCGCTTCGCGATGACCAAAGCCGGGCTGCCCGCCTGATAGTGCGGCCCGGCCACCATACAGGGAAGGCCGGCTCGCTACCCCGGCCCCAAATTCCTCCCAAGTTCCAAGGAGTGCAGCCATGCTCGACGCAAACCTGAAAACCCAGCTCAAGGGCTATCTCGAACGTCTGGTGCGCCCGGTCGAAATCGTCGCCTATGCGGGTGAGGATGCGAAGTCGCGCGACCTGCTGCAGCTTCTGGAACAGATCCGCGAGCAGTCGGACAGGATCACCGTGCGGCGCGGCGACGTGGCCGGCCAGCGCGTGCCCTCCTTCGCACTCACCACGCCGGGCGAGGACATTCACCTCACCTTCGCCGGCATTCCGCTCGGCCATGAATTCACCTCGCTGGTGCTGGCGCTGTTGCAGGTCGGCGGCTATCCGCCCAAGGTCGAGCAGGCGCTTATCGACCAGATCCGCGCGCTGAAGGGCAATTTCCGCTTCGAGACCTATTTCTCGCTGTCGTGCCAGAACTGCCCCGACGTGGTGCAGGCGCTCAACCTCATGGCCGTTCTCAATCCGGGCATCGAGCATGTCGCCATCGATGGCGCGCTGTTCCAGTCTGAAGTTTCCGAGCGGCAGGTGATGTCGGTTCCGACCGTCTTCCTCAATGGCGAGACCTTCGGCGCGGGCCGCATGGGCGCCGAGGAGATCCTGGCGAAGATCGACACCGGGGCGGCCGACCGCGCCGTCGAGACCATCAACGCGCAGGAACCCTTCGAGGTCCTGATCGTCGGCGGCGGCCCGGCGGGCGCGGCGGCAGCCGTCTATGCCGCGCGCAAGGGCATCCGCACCGGCGTGGTGGCCGAGCGCTTCGGCGGGCAGGTGCTGGACACCATGTCGATCGAGAATCTCATTTCCGTGCCCCACACCGAAGGGCCGAAGCTTGCCCGCGCGCTGGAAGCCCATGTGCGCGAATATGATGCCGAGATCATCAACGGCCAGCAGGCGACCAAGCTGGAGCAGGTGGCCGACGGCTTCAGGGTCACGCTGGCCTCGGGCGCTTCGCTGACCGGCGCTTCGGTGGTTCTGTCGACCGGCGCGCGCTGGCGGCGCATGGGGGTTCCGGGCGAGCAGGATTACGTCAACAAGGGCGTGGCTTTCTGCCCGCATTGCGACGGCCCGCTGTTCAAGGGCAAGCGCGTGGCGGTAATCGGCGGCGGCAACTCCGGCGTCGAGGCTGCTATCGACCTTGCCGGTCTGGTCGGCCATGTCACGCTGGTCGAGTTCGACAAGATGCTGCGCGCCGACGAGGTGCTGCAGCGCAAGCTCAGGAGCCTGCCCAACGTCACCATCATCACCTCCGCCCGCACGACGGAAGTGAAGGGTGACGGCAAGCGCGTCACCGGCATTGCCTATGAGGACCGCACCAGTGGCGAAATCCGCGACATCGCGCTGGAAGGCGTGTTCGTGCAGATCGGCCTCGTGCCCAACACCGAATGGCTGAAGGGCACGCTCGCGCTCGACGCGCGCGGCGAGATCGTCGTCGACAGGCATGGCCAGACCTCGATCCCCGGCGTGTTCGCCGCTGGCGACTGCACCACCGCGCCCTACAAGCAGATCGTCATCGCCATGGGCGAGGGGGCGCGGGCATCGCTCGCCGCCTTCGACTACCTGATCCGCCTGCCGGCCGAAGAACAGGCTGCCTGAGGGCTTACGACTCGGGGTCCGACATGCGATGAACCTGCGCGAGCTGGAATATCTCGTTGCGCTGGCCGACCAGCGCAACTTCCACCGCGCCGCCGCAACCTGCGGCGTCAGCCAGCCGACGCTGTCGGCGCAGATCCGCAAGCTGGAACAGGAACTGGGCGTGGCGCTGTTCGAGCGCGCGCCGCGCCGGCTGATCCTCACGCAGGCGGGCGAGGCCGCCGTGCGCCGCGCCCGCACCGTGCTGGACGAGGTGGCGCAGTTGCGCGACGAGGCGGCGCGCCATTCCGCGGGCGCCACGCGGCGCCTGCATCTGGGCGTATTTCCCACGCTTGGGCCTTATCTTCTGCCGCATGTGGTGCCGCGCTTCATGCGTGCCTTTCCCGCCACCGAAATCCTGCTGACCGAGGAAAAGAGCAGCATTCTGCTGCGCCGCCTGATCGACGGCCAGATCGACGCGGTGTTGCTGGCAATGCCGGTCGAGGATGCGCATGTGACCGGGCGCAAGCTGTTCAGTGAACCGTTCCGGCTGGCCGTTCCGGCCTCCCATGCCCTTGCAGGACGAAGCCCCGCGCCCGTCGATGCGCTCGCCAGCCAGAACCTGATGCTGCTGGAAGAAGGCCATTGCCTGCGCGACCAGGCGCTGAGCCTGTGCCGCCGCTACGGCGCGCGCGAATATGACGATTTCCGCGGCACCAGCCTCGAAACCCTGCGCCAGATGGTGATCGCCGGCATGGGCATGACGCTGCTGCCGCAGCTTGCCTGCACCGGCCATGCCACGTCGAAGGACATGGCGCTGCTGCCTCTGGAATCGGGCGACTTCCGGCGCGACATCGGCCTGTTCTGGCGCAAGACCAGCGGCGCCACCGACCTGATGGAACAGCTGGCGGCCACCATCACCACGGTCGCCGGCCAGCTGATCGCGCAGGCCGGCGCAGAAGCCGCATGATGATGCCGACAGCCATCCCGACGATCCGGTTGCCCGCATATGTCTGTCGAAAAAGCGACATTTGCATTGGACGCAGCCGGCCGGCTGCGGATAGATTTCGCAAAATTTTCTAAGAACCGGGGTTTCCGATGGCGCAGGTTTCCAACCAATGGACGTGGTACAATAATAAATGGCACGAAGGGGATGTGCGCATTCTCGGTGCCGGCTCGCACGCGACATGGCTGGGCTCGCTGGTGTTCGACGGCGCGCGCCGCTTCGAAGGCGTCATGCCCGACCTCGACCTGCACTCCGAACGCGTCAACACCTCCGCGCGGGCGCTCGGGCTCCAGCCGACGCTCAGCGCCGAACGGATCATGGAGCTGGTGCATGAGGGGCTGAAGCATTTCGCCGCCGATGCCGCCATCTACATCCGCCCGATGTACTGGGCCGAAGAGGGCGACGCAAGCGTGGTGGCGCTCGACCCCGCCTCCACCACCTTCGCGCTCTGTCTGGAAGAGCGGCCGATGGTCGAACCCGGCGGCTTCACCATCACCACCACCACCTTCCGCCGCCCGACGATGGAAACCATGCCGGTCAACGCCAAGGCGGCCTGCCTCTATCCCAACAACGCCCGCATGCTGGCGCAGGCCCGCGCCGCCGGCTTCGGCAACGCGCTGGTGTGCGACACGCTGGGCAATGTGGCCGAGCTCGCCACCTCCAACGTGTTCATGGCCCGCGACGGCGAGGTGTTCACCCCGGTTCCGAACGGAACCTTCCTCGACGGCATCACCCGCCAGCGCGTCATCCGCCTGCTGCGCGATGCCGGCGTCACGGTCCATGAAAAGACGCTGAGCGTTGACGACTTCCGCAATGCCGACGAGATCTTCTCCAGCGGCAACATCACCAAGGTGATGCCGGTTCTGGGCTTCAACGACCGCAAGCTAGAATACGGGCCCTTCGCCCGCAAGGCGCGCCAGCTCTACTGGGACTGGGCGCACGCCTGACGGGCCGCGCCACACATGACAGCGCGGCAACCGGGCCGCGCTTTCTCTGAAGCGCTATTCCAAATCCGAACAGGGGCTGTCTTTTCGTTGCCGAACCGCTAGGCTGGAATCGGACATTCACAGCTGCATTGGGAGGATGACAGTGCCCGCGCATTCCGTGCACCGGCTAAGCGAACCCGATGGCGATCCCGAATTCGGTCCCTGGCTTGCACAGGCGTCGATACTGGTCGTGGACGACGAACCCGGCATGCGCAATTTCCTTGTGCGCACGCTGGGTCCGCGCTGCAAGCGGCTGGAAGAGGCGGCCGACACGCAGGAAGCCACCCGCAAACTCGACAAGCACCATTTCGACATCGTCATCCTCGACAACATCATGCCGGGCAAGAGTGGCGTCGAATGGCTGGCCGAGCAGCGCGCCATCGGCTTCTTCGCCGACACCATCCTGATGACGGCATTCGCCGATCTCGAAACCGCCATTCAGGCGCTGCGGGCAGGTGCCGCCGATTTCGTGCTGAAACCGTTCCGCTCCAACCAGATCCTGAACGCCGTGGCGCGCTGCCTCGACCGGGTGCGGCTGCAGCGCGAAAATCAGGTGCTGCGCTACCAGTTGCGCGCCGCCGCCGACCAGATGCTGCTGCGCGACCGGCTGATCGGCGAGTCCGAAGCGATCATGCGGGTGCGCGAGACGATCACGCGCGTCGCCCCGCTGCCGACATCGGTGCTTTTGACCGGCGCTTCCGGCACCGGCAAGGAGGTCGCCGCCCGCTCGCTGCACTCGCTGTCGGACCGGGCGGACAAGCCCTTCGTGCCGGTCAATTGCGCCGCCATTCCGCCCGACATGATCGAAAGCGAACTGTTCGGCCATCTGAAGGGCGCCTTCACCGGCGCGGAGCGGGCGCGCGAGGGCATCTTCATGCATGCGCAGGAGGGCACGCTGTTTCTCGACGAGATCGGCGACCTGCCGCTGCCCATGCAGAGCAAGCTGCTGCGCGTGCTGGAGGACCGGCGCGTGCGGCCTGTCGGCTCGGAGCGCGAGGTGCCGGTCGATCTGCGCTTCGTGTTCGCCACCAATGCCGACCTTGAGCGGCTGGTGCAGCAGGGGCAGTTCCGGGCCGACCTCTATTTCCGCATCAACGTCATGCAGATCCACATGCCGCCGCTGAACGATCGCGGCAACGATGTGTACGATCTGGCCGAACTGTTCATGCAGAAGCTGTCGCGTCAGCTCGGCATGCCGCCGGTGCCGGTGGATGCCGCCGCCCGCGCAGCACTCGGCCGCTACGACTGGCCGGGCAATGTGCGCGAGTTGCACAATCTGATCGAGCGCACGCTGATCCTCGGCCGATTCCCGGTCGAGCATCTTGTGAACACGCGTCAGCCGCCCGGCGACGCAGCCGACAGCCTGGCGGATATGGAGCGCCGGCACATTCTCGGCATGCTGCGCGAAACCGGCGGCAATCGCGACGAGGCGGCGCGCAGGCTCGGCGTTTCGCGCAAGACCATCGACCGCAAATGCGCGACGTGGAATGTCTGACACACAAGGGCCTTCACCGGACCAGAGCAAGCCGGACCAAAACGGGCCGGACCAGAACGGACCGAACCGAAGCGGGCCGCAACCCGGCCGCATGAGTGCAGCGCGCTCGGTTCGCGTCCGCCTTCTGGCCATCGCGCTTCTGCCGACGCTGGTGCTTTTGCCGCTGCTTCTGGGCGTCACCATCCTGCGCTGGAATTCCAAGTTCGATGCCGCGCTGATCTCGAAGGTCAATGGCGATCTCACCATCGCGCATCAATATCTGGAGCGGCTTCTGGAAAACACCGGCGAGCGCATGGCAGCGCTCAGCGGATCGGCGCGCTACCGCGACGCCGTTGAACCGCAGGCCCGGACGCCCGCCGTGCTGCGCGATCTGCTGGAGGAGCAGCGGCAGGCGCTGGGCTTCGACTTCCTTTATCTGGTCGATACAGAGGGCAGGATCGCAGCGACCGCCCGTGACATGGCCTCAGGTGTGCCCCGCGCCGACTGGCCGATCATTCAGGGCGCGCTGGAAGGGCGGCCTTCCACCGCCATCGACATCTTTGAAAGTGCCGATCTGGCCGTGTTCTCGCCGGCGCTTGTGGAACGGGCGCGCGTGGAACTGGTGCCGACGCCCAATGCCGTGCCGACCGACCGCGACGAGGAAACGCGCGGCATGGTGATCCATTCCGCCGGCCCGGCCCGGCTTGCCGACGGGCGGCAGGGCGCGCTGGTGGGTGGGTTGCTGCTCAACCAGAATCTGGAATTCATCGATACGATCAACGATCTCGTCTACCGCGAAGCCAGCCTGCCCGAAGGCAGCCAAGGCACGGCCACGCTGTTCGTGGACGATGTGCGGGTGAGCACCAATGTGCGCCTGTTCGAGGGGCGGCGCGCGCTCGGCACCCGCGTTTCGGCCATCGTGCGCGCGGCGGTGCTGGACAAGGGCCGCACCTGGCTCGACAGCGCCTTCGTCGTCAACGACTGGTACATTTCCGCCTATGAGCCGGTGACCGACAGCTACGGCAACCGCGTCGGCATGCTCTATGTCGGTTTTCTGGAAGCGCCGTTCACGCAGGCCAAGCATGAAACGCTGATCACCATCCTGCTGGCCTTCCTTGCCATCACCGCCGTCAGCGTTCCGGTTTTCCTGCGCTGGGCGGGCTCCGTGTTCCTGCCGCTGGAGCGCATGACCGGCACCATTGCGCGGGTGGAAAGCGGCGACCTTGGCGCGCGCACCGGCGTTCGCCAGGCGCGCGACGAGATCGGCCGCGTCGCCATCCACCTCGACAATCTGCTCGACCAGTTGCAGGCGCGCGACGCCAAGCTGCGCGCCTGGAACGATGAGCTCAACATCCGCGTGGAAGAGCGCACCCGCGAGCTGGAACTCGCCAACCGCCAGCTTGAGGCCACAACGCGCCAGCTCATCATGTCGGAGAAGCTGGCCGCCATCGGCGAGATCACCGCCGGCGTGGCGCATGAAATCAACAATCCCATCGCCGTCATGCAGGGCAATCTGGAAGTCATCCGCGCGGTGATGGGCGACAAGGCGCGCGAGGCCGGCACCGAGTTCAGGCTGCTGGACGAGCAGATCCACCGCATCAGCCAGATCGTCACCCGCCTGCTTCAGTTCGCCAAGCCGGAGGAATATGCCGGCTATGTGGAGCGCCATGCGCCCGACGACGTGATCACCGATTGCCTGCCGCTGGTGCAGCACCTTCTCAACCGCAGCCGCGTTTCCGTCGAACGCCGGCAGCAGGCGCAGCGCATGGTGCTGATGAACCGCACCGAGCTGCAGCAGGTGCTCGTCAATCTCATCGTCAACGCGCTCCACGCCATGCCTGACGGCGGCAGGCTGACGCTGGCGACCCGGGACACGGAAATGGAGGGGCGCAGCGGCCTCACCATCACCGTGGCCGACACCGGCATCGGCATGTCGGCGGAAACGCTGCGCAAGGCCTTCGATCCCTTCTTCACCACCAAGCGCCGCGAAGGCACCGGCCTTGGCCTGTCGATCACCCGGAAGCTGATCGACCGTCAGGGCGGCAAGATCATGGTTGAAAGCGAACCCGGCAAAGGCACCGCCTTCATGATCTGGCTGCCCGAGGCGGACTGACTTCAATTCTGCGTGTGCGCCCGGCATGCTCCCTTGGTCGGATTTGCAACTAACCGGACCGGAGGCTACACTCGAAGGAAGGGCCTGTGACGGCCCCTGAGGCAATGCCGGGCAGGGTGGAGGATGCCCGGAGAGGAACAGGCCTCGGAACAATGCGCTGATGCGTAACTCCTGAAGCAACGCACGGCGTTTTGTGAGGCAAAGGAAGCCGCCCGGGAGGAGCCGATGGGTGCATCCGTAGTTGCGCAGCATGCCAGCAGAATTCACGCTGCCATCGAATCCGATGCCGCCGCGAAATCGGCGCTGGTCGCTTCATGGCGGCGCTCGTCGGCGCTGCACAAGCTCGACCCGGCTGAGCGCAGGGCGCCGCTACGGGTTACCGATCATGAGCTCAATCATGCCCGCCAGCGTGTCGAGCGGTTGCTGCGCGCCTCGCAGGCGAGCCTCGACCGGCTTTATCTGGCGGTGGGCGGCATCGGCTGCTGCGTGCTGCTGGCCGACCGCGACGGCGTGCCCATCGAGCGGCGCGGCGCTGCCGCCGACGACGAGACGTTCGAGCACTGGGGGCTGTGGACGGGCACCGTCTGGAGCGAGGAGAGCGAAGGCACCAACGGCATCGGAACATGCCTCGTGGAAGGCCGCGCGCTGACCATCCACCGCGACCAGCATTTCTATTCGAAGAACACGCTTTTGTCGTGCACCACCGCGCCGATCTACGACCACGAAGGCAATCTCGCCGCCGCGCTCGACGTTTCGTCCTGCCGGGCGGACCTGACCGAGAGCTTCATTCACCTGATCGCCATGGCGCTTGGCGATGCGGTGCGCCGCATCGAGGCGGAAAACTTCCGGCTCGCCTATCCCGATGCCCGCATCGTGATGGCGCCGACGCCCGATCAGGCGCCGGGTGCGTTTCTGGCCGTCGACCGGGACGATCTGGTGGTGGGTGCGACCCGCTCGGCCTGCATCGCCTTCGGCCTGACCCCGGAAGTGCTGGCCCGGCCGCTGCCCGCCGCCGATCTGCTCGGCGGCGACACCAGCTTCTCGGAGGACCTGCGGCAGGCGGAGCGCATGGTGCTGGAACGCGCGCTGATCCGCTCCAACGGCAATGTGACGGCGGCGGCGCGCGCGCTTGGCATGTCACGCGCCACGCTGCACCGCAAGCTCGGCAGGTTCGGCCTGCGCGGTGCGAACTGACCGGCGGTTTTTCCGCCGCCGGCATTTTGGTCGGCCGATTTTTGGACGGCCCATTTTTTGGACAGCCACGGCATTTTTCCACGGACAAGTGTCGCAAGGCTGAGACAGTTGGCCTGAAGCATCTGCCATCGACGGGCTGACACGGAGCAAAGGTAAGGAAACACTTCACTTCGACGCGCCGCATGAGGCGGTGCTGTTTTCTGGGAGGAAGACATGAACAAAGTGGAATTCCATCGAACCGCCAAATCGCCTTACGCTAAGAGCTACGGCAATTTCATCGGCGGCAAATACGTACCTTCCAAATCCGGCAAGACCTTCGAGAACACCTCGCCGGTGAACGGACAGGTTCTGTGCGAGATCGCCCGCTCTGAAGCGGCCGATGTCGAGGCGGCACTGGACGCAGCCCATGCCGCCCGCGAAAAATGGGGCCGGACCAGTGCCGCCGAGCGCGCCCTTCTGCTCAACCGCATCGCCGACAGGATGGAGGAAAACCTCGCCACGCTGGCGCTTGCGGAAACATGGGACAACGGCAAGCCGATCCGCGAAACGACGGCCGCCGACATTCCGCTGGCCATCGATCATTTCCGCTATTTCGCCGGCGCGGTGCGTGCGCAGGAAGGCGGGATTTCCGAAATCGACCACGACACGGTGGCCTACCACTTCCATGAACCGCTCGGCGTGGTCGGGCAGATCATTCCGTGGAACTTCCCCATCCTGATGGCGGTGTGGAAGCTTGCTCCGGCGCTCGCCGCCGGCAACTGCGTGGTGCTGAAGCCGGCCGAGCAGACCCCGGCCTCGATCCTCGTGCTCGCCGAGCTGATCGGCGACCTCCTGCCGCCCGGCGTGCTTAACATCGTCAACGGCTTCGGGCTCGAGGCCGGCAAGCCGCTGGCCTCGTCGAACCGCATCGCCAAGATCGCCTTCACCGGCGAGACGACGACGGGTCGGCTGATCATGCAGTATGCCAGCCAGAACCTCATCCCAGTGACGCTGGAGCTCGGTGGCAAGTCCCCGAACATCTTCTTCAAGGACGTCACCGCAGAGGACGACGACTATCTCGACAAGGCGATCGAGGGCTTCGTGATGTTCGCGCTGAACCAGGGCGAGGTCTGCACCTGCCCGAGCCGCGCACTGATCCACGAGAGCATCTACGACCGCTTCATCGAGAAGGCGCTGAAACGCGTCGCGGCGATCAAGCAGGGCGACCCGCTCGATCCGGCGACGATGATCGGCGCCCAGGCCTCGAACGACCAGCTCGAGAAGATCCTGTCCTACATCGACATCGGCAAGCAGGAAGGGGCCCAGGTTCTGACCGGCGGCGAGCGCAATGTCCTGCCGGGCGATCTGGCCGGCGGCTATTACGTCAAGCCGACCGTGTTCAAGGGCACCAACAAGATGCGCA
>Ga0182740_1001165_pt1 | contig 18982 bp, 20 predicted proteins | sample eDN5th37CKraftBY_FD_128872 | JGI IMG/M metagenome (GOLD analysis project Ga0182740, IMG submission 128872) | Enriched backyard soil microbial communities from Emeryville, California, USA - eDNA 5th pass 37_C Kraft BY (version 2) (version 2) | ecosystem: Environmental > Terrestrial > Soil >...
CAGCCAAGCGCCGGGCGCGGCGAAGCTTTACAAGCTGTCGTCCAACGAGACGCCGCTCGGGCCGAGCCCGAAAGCGGTCGAGGCATTTCGCGAGGCGGCCTCGCATCTCGAGCTTTATCCGGAAGGAACCTCGGCGGTTCTGCGCGAAGCGATCGGCAAGACGTTCGGGCTCGATCCCGCGCGTATCGTGTGCGGGGCGGGATCGGACGAACTCCTGAATCTCCTCGCGCAGGCTTATCTTGCGCCGGGGGATGAATCGATTTCGACCGAGCACGGCTTTCTCGTTTACAAGATCGCGACGCTCGCGGCGGGCGGCAAGCCGGTGATCGTGCCCGAGAAGAATTTCACCACCGATGCCGATGCGATTTTTGCCGCGGTGACGCCGCGCACGAAATTGGTTTTCATCGCCAATCCGAACAACCCGACCGGCAGCTACCTGCCGCTCGCCGAAATTCGCCGGCTGCGCGCAGGCTTGCCGCCGCGTGTGCTGCTCGTGCTGGATGCGGCATACTCCGAATATGTGCGGCGGAACGATTACGAGGCGGGCATCGAGCTTGTCGCGACGAACGACAACGTGGTGATGACGCGGACCTTCTCGAAGATCCACGGCCTTGCCGCGCTTCGGCTCGGCTGGATGTATGCGCCGGCCGTCGTTGCCGATGCGGTGAACCGCATTCGCGGGCCGTTCAACGTCAGCACGCCGGCCATGCTCGCGGGCGCGGCGTCGCTTGCCGACAGCGCGCATATCGAGCGTTCCGCGACACATAACGAGAAATGGCGGGCGTGGCTCGAGGAGAATATCCGCAAGCTCGGCCTCGAAGTGACGCCGAGCGTCGCGAATTTCATCCTGATCCACTTTCCCGAAACGAAGGGAAAGACGGCTGCGGAAGCCGATGCGTTTTTGCTGAAACGCGGCCTCGTTTTGCGCCAGGTCGGCGCCTATAACCTGCCGCATGCGTTGCGCATGACGGTCGGCACCGAGGAGGCAAATCGCCTCGTCGTCTCGGCGCTTTCTGAATTCTTGAACGGGGCGGGGCGTGGCTGAGGTCATTTTCGAGCGGCTGGCAATCATCGGCACGGGCCTGATCGGCTCGTCGATCGCGCGTGCCGCGCGCAAGAAAGGCGTCGTAAAGACGATCGTGGCGACGGCGCGGAGCGAGAAGACGCGCCAGCGCGTGATCGAACTTGGCTTTGCCGATGTCGTCGTCGATACCAATGCGCTTGCCGCGATGGACGCCGATTGCGTGATCGCTTGCGTGCCGGTCGGGACATGCGGCGAGGTTGCGAAGGAGATCGCGGGCGCCTTGAAGCCGGGCGCGATTGTCTCCGATGTCGGCTCCGTCAAGGGCGCGATCGTGCGCGACATGGCGCCGTTCATGCCGAAGGGCGTGCACCTCGTTCCGGCGCATCCGGTGGCGGGCACCGAGCATTCGGGGCCGGACGCAGGATTCGCGGAGCTGTTCGAAAATCGCTGGTGCATTCTGACGCCGCCGGAAGATACCGATGCGAAGGCCGTCGAGAAGATGAAGGCGTTCTGGCAGGCTCTCGGCTCGAATGTCGAGGTGATGGATGCCTCGCATCATGACCTCGTGCTCGCCATCACCAGCCATCTGCCGCATTTGATCGCCTACAACATCGTCGGCACGGCCGCCGATCTCGAAAACGGCACGCGTTCGGAAGTCATCAAGTTCTCGGCCGGCGGCTTTCGCGATTTCACCCGGATCGCTGCATCCGATCCGACGATGTGGCGCGATATCTTTCTCAGCAACAAGGATGCCGTCCTGGAGATGCTCGGGCGTTTCAATGAGGATCTCTCGATCCTCACGCGCGCGATCCGCAACGGCGACGGCGATACGCTGTTCGATCTCTTTACCCGGACACGCGCGATCCGGCGCTCGATCATCGAGGTCGGACAGGAAACGGCGGAGGCCGATTTCGGCCGCCGCCATCCCGACCCGGAGCGCAAGTAGCCGGTTGCGATGGATATTCCCGATTTCGAATGGGTGTTCGGTTACGGCTCGCTGATGTGGCGGCCGGGTTTCGATTATCTGGAAAGGCGTCCCGCAAAACTTCTCGGCGCGCATCGCGCGCTCTGCGTCTATTCGCATGTCCATCGGGGGACGCCGGAGCAGCCGGGGCTTGTGCTGGGGCTCGATCACGGCGGCGCCTGCCGCGGCATCGCTTTCAAGGTCGCGCCGTCGGCGCGCGCGGCGGTGGTGAATTATCTCCGGGAGCGCGAGCAGGTGACGAGCGTCTATCGCGAGACGGTGCGCCCCGTCGCGCTCGGCGGCGGCGAGGAGAAGCGATCGCACGCGCTTTGCTATCTCGTCGATCGCTCGCATCCGCAATACGCGGGCAAGCTCTCGAACGAGCGTCAGCTCGAGCTGGTCAAGGCAGGCAGGGGGCAGTCGGGGGCGAACCCGGATTACGTGCTCGCCACCGTAAAGGAGTTGGAGACGCTCGGGATCCGCGACGCCACATTGGAATGGTTGGCGGCGCGCTTGAAGAGCGGCACGGCGCGAAGCTGAATCGAACCGCAGGGCTCCAGGCGCTTCCCGTTTTCTCCGCCGATCGCAAAGACCGGCAATTTGCTGAAAGTCCCGATCTCGCGCGGCGCGGGCTTCGCCAGCACCGAGAGATCCTCGATCGCGGCCGCGAGCGCCGCTTCGCCGCCGGTCAGGTGGACATGCACTTCGTCATAATCGCCCTTGAAGGCAGGATCCTTCATGGTGCCGACGGCGACAATCGTGCGCTCCTGCCCGTCGCGTTTCACATAAAGCGCGACGAACTGCTCGAAGGCGGGTAATGGCAGCGAGGTGAAAACGGTGCAGGCGTAGCGGCGGCCGGATTGGCCGCGCCAGAAGCGGAAGCGCTCCGCCATCGCGGGCGGGGCGGTGAGGGGGCCGGCATCGCCGGCGAGTGAGCGAATCACGATCGGATGCATGAGAACAAAACTAGAACATTTTTGCAGGAAGTCAATCGACCTTTACGGCTCGAATCGAATCCGCAGCACGGCGGCGAGATACTTGATGTACTCGAGCAGAAGGAGTCGCGCGGTCTGCACATTCGTCCACCACGGCGCTTCGCGCATCCGGTCGGTGACCACCGGAAACGGAAAAAGCTCGGTATCGGATGCTTCGCGGCGAAGCTCCACCAGCGCGCGCGGCATGTGCCAGGCGGAGGTCACGACGATCAGCGACTTGAAGCCGAGCGCGCGCGACCATTGCGCGATCTCGGCGGCGTTGCCGGTGGTGTTGAGCGCCTGGTGACCGAGATCGATGCAGCAGTTGAACAGCTTTTCGTATTCCGGCGTCAGCTTGATGAGTTCGCTCGGCTTGGTTGCGGGGTTCACCCCGGAGATCAGGAGGCGCTTGCCGAAATTACGGGCCAGGAGATCCATCGCATCGGAAATGCGGGAGGCGCCGCCGGTCAGCGCGACGATGCCGTCGGCGGTGTGCTGCGGCGGGGTTTCAGTGCGCGGGATGCCGGTCGCGAATAGCAAAAAGCCGCCGCAGAAAATAACGGTGAGGCTGCCGAGCATACCGATGCAGGCACCGGCGATTCTGTGCGGCCACGGCCGCCGCTTTCGTTGCGCTGCCGCAAGCATTGATTTGTCGTCCGAACTCATCGCGATCCCCGGGAATGATCCTATCCCGAAATAGGGCTCTCCAGCGACGGCCTGGCTTATGGCCTCAATCGATATTCCGCAAAGTGGAGATTACGGTAAAGCGCGAGCCGAGTGCCGTGACAAGCGCGGTGAGGGATACCGCGGCAGCGATCTCGAGATAACCGCGCCAGTCGAGATTAAAGCTCGTCAGCAAAAAGGCGGCGTCACCCGGTCCGGTGATGGCGCCGAACAACCGGCTGCTGAAGCGGAAGACGGCGAACAGAAGCATTGCGACCGCGCCCCCGAGCAGCGCGCCCTTCAAGCCGACATGAAAGAAGTGGCGCTGAAACAGACGGGCGATGAAGGAATTGCGCGCGCCGATGAAATGCAGAACCTCGACCGTCGGCCGGTTGGCGGCGACAGCGCCGCGTGTCGCGAAGGAAACCGAAAGCACGGTCGCGAGCAGCACGAGAATGAGAATCAGGGAACCGGCGAGCGTCGCGGTTTTCGAGATCGCCGTGAGGCGTGCGGCAAAGGCGCGATGATCGTTGAGCGCGGCATTCGGAACGGTGTCGAGAACGGCGCGCAGTGCCGAAATGGCGGCCTGATCGCTGAGTTTCAGGCGGATGAGGCGCGGCACCGGCAATGCGCCGAGATCGAGATTGTTGCCGAGCCAGGGGGCGAGCAGACGCTCGGATTCCGCCTTGGTATAGACGCGAGCCTCGGTGATGCCTTGGACGCGCTGGACGGTTTCGAGAATATTTTTGACGTCGATATCGAGGTCGTGCCCTTCGGCAGGCTTCACCTGAATCGTCATCTCGTTGGCGAGTTCACCGCGCCACTCATACACGGAAATCTGCGCGATGCGAACGGCGCCGACGGTGAGCGCCGCAAGAAAGCTCATGATTGCGACGACGGCGACGAGCGTGCTGCCGATCACTGTCTCGCGCGGCAGAATGGGCGCGCTGCCGTTGGCGCCTCTCGTCAATATCGTCTCGCGCAGGTTCACGCTGCCCTCATCGGTCGTAGTAAAGGCGGCCGTCGTTCAGAACGAGGCGCGGTGCGTCGAATTGATCCATCAGCGCGACGTCATGGGTCGCGATCACCACGGCCGTGCCCATGTTCTTCAATTCGACGAACAGACGGAGCAGACGCTTGGCGAGCGGCGCATCGACATTGCCGGTCGGCTCGTCGGCGAGCAGAAGCTCCGGCCGCACGATCAGCGCGCGAGCGATGGCGATGCGCTGCTTCTCGCCGCCGGATAAAATCGGCGGCAGCGCGTCGAGACGCTCGCCCAGGCCCACCCAACCGAGGAGTTCGACGACTTCGCTGCGATAGCTTGCTTCGTCACGGCCAGCGACGCGCAACGGCAGCGCCACATTCTCGTAAGCGGTCAGGTGATCGAGCAGCCGGAAATCCTGGAAGACGATGCCGATCCGCCGCCGGATCGCGGCGATGTCGTTCGGCTGCAAGCGCGCCGCATCCTGATCGAACAGTGTGATCAAGCCGCGCGTCGGACGCAGCGACAGGAACAGAAGTCGCAGAAGGCTCGTCTTGCCGGCGCCGGAGGGTCCGGTCAGAAACTGAAACGAGTTCTTCGTCACGCTGAAGGAGATGTCCTTCAGGATCTCGGCGCCCTGGCCATAGCGCAAACCGACATTCTCAAAGCGGACCAAGAGACCTCCGCGAATCGCTCCCTACCCAGATGTAGCGGCTTGTCACGGGCTGCGGCACCCGGTTTATAGGAAGGGTGGCGGGAAAATGCGCCGAAAACAGCGCTATTTCATTGAAATGGCGCATCAATCACGGTTTCCAATTCGTTAACGCTCGTCCGGCAGAATCCGCCCCGAATTCCTCCGGGGCCGCCATGCTGATCGCCTGTCCGCATTGCCAGACGCAATTCCAGGTCGCTGCGAACGCGATCGGCGACGGCCGCACGGTGCGTTGCGCGCGCTGCCGCGCGAGCTGGTTCGCCGAGCCGCCGCCGGTGTTCGCAGAGGCCCTGCCGTTCGCGGCCGGAGCCGAAGCTTCGGCCGTCGAAACCGAACCTGTCGCCGCCGAAGCTGAAGCGGGCGAAGCGCCGGTGGAGATGATGGACAGCCCATCCATCGCGGTCGAGGCGCTCGCCGAAACGAGCGCTGTTGCCGAGGCCGAGCCTGTACAGGTTGCCGCTGAAGATGCGCCGAAGCCCCGGCTGCGCCGGCGCATTCCGGTTCGCCGATACCGGCTGCCGCGCCCGGTCGCGATCGGTCTGGTCGCTGCGGTGGTTGCCGTCGTAGCGGTGCTGAGCCTTCGGGAATCGATCGTACGCATGGTGCCGAGTCTTGCCGGCACGTATGCGGCGGTCGGCTTGCCGGTGAATTTGCGCGGCCTCGAATTTCGCGATGTGAAGACGACACAGGAAATCCAGGATGGTGTTCCGGTGCTTGTCATCGAGGGCGAAGTGGTCAATGTTTCGCGGCATCCCGTCGAGGTGCCGCGGGTGCGCATATCCGTGCTCGGGCCGTCCCAGCAGGAATTATATGCATGGACGACGCTTCTGCAGCGTTCGATCCTCGCCGACAACGAAAAGGTCGCTTTCCGCAGCCGCCTCGCTTCGCCGCCGCCAAACGGCAAGGAAGTGATGGTGCGGTTTCTGACGCGCGGCGATCTGACCGGCAGCATGTGAGGGTATCGTCATGGCGCGGATCATGATCGCGGAAGACGAAAGTTCAGTACGCACATTGCTCGTGCGCGCTTTCTCGCAAGACGGTCATGAGGTCGAGAGCGCGCCCGATGGCGCGGCGGCGCTCGATCAGCTCGCGAAGTCGCCGCCGTTCGACTTGCTGCTCAGCGATATCCAGATGCCGCTGATGGACGGCATTGCGCTCGCGCTTGCCGCCAAGCGCGATTATCCGGCGCTTACGATCTTGTTGATGACCGGCTACACCGATCAGCGCGAACGGGCGCAAAGCCTGCGGGCGCTGATCCATGACATTGTGCAAAAGCCGTTCACGGTCGCGGAGATTCGCGCGGCGGTCACGGCCGCGCTCGCCGTTCGCGTTTAGAAGTCGCGCAGCAGCCGCTCCAGATAATCGAGTTCCTCGCGCGGGCGATCCGGTTCGGAGAAGCGGCGGCGCAATTCCTCGAGCACGCGGCGCGCACGCTGGACGTCGATCTCGCCCGGAATCTTGACGGTGTAATCGTCGCCGTATTCGCGCGAGCGCATCGGCCGGCCGAGGGGATCGGTACGTTCAGTGCTGCCGCTCTGCTGGCCGCCGGGCTGGCCCTGTCCTTCGCCTTCGCCCTGCATCGCATCGGCAAGACTCTGCGCGCCCTTGCGAAGCGCTTGCAGGGCACGGCCCTGTGCATCCACCGCGCCTTCGGAATCGCCGCCCTCTAACGAGCCTTCGGCGTCTTCCATCGCCTTGCCGGCGCGGCCGAGCGCGTCGTTCGCCTGCTTCTCGGCTTCGCTTCCGCCGCCTTCGCCGTTTTCTTCCTGGCCGGGTTGGCCGCGCTGCCGTTTCAAGGCTTCCAGCATTTGCTCGAGCTTTTGCCGCAGCTCCTGCTGATTGCCTTTGAGGTCGCCATAGGCGCGGCGGTTGCGGTCATCCTGCTGGCCGTTGGGGCGTCCATTCTGTTGCCCCTCCTGGCGTCCTTGCCGATAGGTCTTGTCGCGCAGGCGCTGCTGCTCCTGAATCATGCGCCCCAATTCGTCGAGCGGATCGTTGCCTTCACCCTGCGGGTCGCCTTGCGCTTGCCGTGAGCGGCTCAGTGAGTCGAGCATCGCCTGCATGTCATCGAGCATCTTGCGGGCGGCATCGCGATTTCCGCTCTTGGCGAGGTTCTCCATGCGATCGAGCATGTTCTTGAGATCCTGCGGACGGATGACGCGCGCATTGCGATCGAGCGGGCGATCACCCGCCTGATCCTGGCGGCGAAGCTGCTCGGTCAGCGCCTGGATGAATTTGTCGAGCGCGGCGCGCAGATTGTCCATCAGACGCTTGATCTCTTCGTCGCTCGCGCCGCGCTGCAATGCTTCGCGCAGCGCGTCCTGCGCGGCCTTCAATTCACGATCGACGTCGCTGAGATCGCCGTCCTCGATTTGCAGCGCCATCTCCCAGAGATAGTCCAGCAGCGAAACGAGGTCGGCGTCGTTCTTGGCAAAGCGCAGCCGCGCGAAGGCCGTGCGGAGGCCAAGATAGATGCCGGTGTCGGCGGTGAAGCGATCCGGCGCAATCATCAGCGCGACGAGCGCCAGCATCACCTTGTCGCGGGCATTGGCATCCTGCGCGAGAATACGGCGCTGCTCGACGAGGGCGAGCGCAAGCTCCTTGGTGAAGTTACGCTCGGGCAACTGCACTTCGCGCGTATCGCTGAGGCCTTCGTTGCCGGCATCATCGCGTGCGGCGAGTTGCAGATTGACGATCGCGCCGGCCCACGGGTGATCGGAGATGTCACGCGAGGTCTGGCCGTTGCCCGAACGGGTGTGCGCCTGCGGCAGCGTCAGCGGGAATTCCGGCGGCGGCACGAGCGCGCGCGCCGCGAGCATACCCGGCTCGGGCGGCAGCGGGGTGATCCGCGCTTCGGCGGAAGCGACGCCGTAATCGTCTTCGAGCTTGTAATTGAGCGTCAGCGTGCCGCGGCCGGATGTTTCCGGCTCCTGTGTGAAGGAAATTTTCGGCGGCATATCGGGCACGGCATTGAACGGCCAGACGATCGCGCCGCCCGGCAAACCCTTCACAGTAAGCGAGCCGCTCGCGCCGATCCTGAAATGACGCTCGCTGGCCTTCGCTTGGCCTTCGGTCTTCTGTTCGGTCAATCCGCCATGCGGCGCGAGATCGAGGGCGGAAAGCCCGGTCGCGCGGACGATGAGTTCGCTGCCGGCCGGCACCGTGAAGGCGGCGCTTTCCTTTGGAGCCGGTTGGTCGTGGCGGATGCCGGGCAGCAGCAACGGCGCGCGGCCGGTGTAGGAGGGTGGTGTCACCCAGGCGTCGACGCGGTAGATCTTCGGCGCAATGACACCGGAGAAGTCGAAGGCGGCGGCGATACGGCGCAAATGATCGCCGCTTGCGACGAAGAATGTCGCGATGACGGAAAGCAGCACCAGCGCCCGAATTGCATAGGGGTCGCGCCAGGCAAGCCGCGGTGCAGGCCAAGGTGTGCGCAGGCGCTTCTCATTTCTTTCGGCAGTGCTGCGATGCGCGCGCCAAAGCGCATCCATCACCGGATCGCTGCTCGCGTTCGCCAGGCGATCTTCGATTGCGGTTGCCGGGCGGTGGGCGATGCCGCTTTCGCGATCGAGGCGCGAAAGCGCCTCGGTGCGACGCGGCAGTTTCAGCCACAGGAAAGGCGACAGGCTCGCGGCGAGCAGCAGTGTGAAGACGATAAGACCGAAGATGCGCGCGAGCGGCGGAATCGAAATCCACAAGCCGGCCCACGACACTGCAAGGAAGAAGCCGAGGACAACGAGGATCGCGGCAAGCGGCGGCCAGATTTGCTCCCACAGCAAGGCGCGCTGGCTGCGAAGAACCAGCGCAGCGAGCCGCTTGCCCGCAGGCGTGCCGGCGGCAGGCCGTTCGGTTTCGGTTTTCTCCGGTGCCTCGCTCAAAGCCTCATGTTCCTCGCGGACACCCCATCCTGTTCCACTCTAGCATGGCGCAGGAAAGGCAAAAGCCGGGGCCAACGGGGAAGGGCGGTCACAGTTCCGCGAGAGAACTCAGGCTTTCAGCCAGTCGGGCAGGGTGTCGAAGCCGATCTGCCGGGCGGCGTCGATGCGGGTGCGAACGATGGCGGCTTCCTTGCCGCGAACCAGCACCTCGGGCACGAGCGGCCGGGTGTTGTAGGTCGAGGCCTGGACCGCGCCGTAGGCGCCGGCCGTCATGACGGCCAGAAGATCGCCGGGCTGCACGGCCGGGAGCTTGCGGCCGAGCGCAATATAGTCGCCGGTCTCGCAGACCGGGCCCACGACATCGGCGGCGATCATCTTCGCGCCGGGCTTTGCTTCGCGGAGCGGCAGGATCTCGTGATAGGCCTCATAGAGCGTCGGACGGACGAGATCGTTCATCGCCGCATCGACAATCACGAATGTCTTCTCGGCGCCCTGCTTAACGTAAAGCACTTCGGTGACGAGGATGCCGGCATTGCCTGCAATCAGACGGCCGACCTCGAAGACGAGCTTGAGGCCGAGGCCCTTCGTCAGCCGCTTGACCATTTCGGCATAAGCCTTCGGCAGAGGCGGCGGCTCGTTGTCCGGATGATAGGGGATGCCAAGACCGCCGCCGAGATCGAGGTGAGCGAGCTTGTGACCGTCCTTCATCAGATCGCGCGCGAGTTCGACGATCAGCGTCACGGCGTTCTCGAACGGCGAGAGCTCGGTGATCTGGCTGCCGATATGCATGTCAACGCCGGTGATCCTAATGCCGGGGAGCTTCGCGGCTTCGCGGTAAATTTCGCGCGCGCGCGCGAGCGGCACGCCGAACTTGTTCTCGGCCTTGCCGGTGGCGATCTTGGCGTGGGTCTTGGCGTCAACATCGGGATTGACGCGAACGGACACCGGCGCGGTCTTGCCAAGGCTCACCGCAACTTCGGAAAGCGCGGCCAGCTCCGGTTCGCTTTCGACGTTGAAGCAATGAATGCCGGCCTTGAGGCCTGCCGCCATTTCCTCGCGCGTCTTGCCGACGCCCGAGAATACGATCTTGTCCGCCGGCACGCCGGCCGAGAGTGCGCGCATCAATTCGCCGCCCGAGACGATGTCGGCGCCGGCGCCAAGCCGCGCGAGCGTCGCGATGACCGCCTGGTTGGAATTTGCCTTCAGCGCGAAGCAGACAAGCGAAGGCACATCGGCGAAGGCGCCGGCGAAAACTTCATAGTGACGCGTGAGCGTCGCGGTCGAGTAGCAATAGAACGGAGTGCCGACCTCGCGCGCAAGCGCAGCGAGATCCACGTCCTCGGCAAAGAGGCCGCCATCACGATAAGCGAAGTGTCGCATGTTATTTCAGCAGCGGATCGAGGAAGAACGGCTGGTCGGAGCGGACGGGTTTGCCCATCTGCTTCGCAGCGCGGGTCTCCTGCGGCTTCGGCTTGTAGCCCGGAAGCTTTTCAGCGGCCGTGATCGTGCCCTTACCTTTTCCCTCGTTGCCGCTGACTTGCGCATCGGCGGGCAATTCAAGCGGGCCTTTAATGCCGCAGCCGGCGAGCGCGATCAGCGCGAATGGCAACAGCAGCAGGCGGCAAGTGGCGGGCTTGATCACGATTAGTCTCCTGAACGGCAGGCAATATAGCAAAGCTTATGGCGGCGCGAGGGCAAGACAGCCTAATTCGAGTTACTTGCCAAGGTCTTTGCCAAGGCGTTTCAGCCATTTTTCGGCTTCCCGCCGCACGTTTTTCGGGGCGGTCCCGCCGTAGCTCCGGCGGCTTTCGACCGAATGGTCGACCGATAGCACGCCAAGGACGCTTTTGGGGATGCGGGCGTCGACCGCCTGCATATCCTTGAGCGTGAGCTTGTCGAGCGGCACGCCGGCTTTGGCGGCCCGGGCGACGATCTTGCCGGAAATCTCATGCGTCTCGCGAAACGGAATGCCGAGCTTCTGCACGAGGTGGTCGGCAAGGTCAGTCGCGGTCGAATAGCCTTCGGACGCCGCGGCTTTCATGCGTGCGGTATTCGGCTCGAGATCCTTCACCATGCCGGTCATGGCCGAGACGACGAGCGAGAAGGTCTTAAGGGCGTCGAAGGTGCTCTCTTTATCTTCCTGCATGTCCTTCGAGTAGGCGAGCGGCAGGCCCTTCATCACGACGAGCATCTGCATGAGCGCGCCGATGATGCGGCCGGTCTTGGCGCGGATGAGTTCGGCGGCGTCGGGATTGCGCTTTTGCGGCATGATCGAGGAGCCGGTCGTGAAGCGGTCGGAAAGCTTCACGAGGCCGAACGAAGGCGAGGCCCAGACGACGATTTCTTCCGCGAGCCGCGACAGGTGAACGGCGGCGATCGAAGCCGCCGACAGCGTTTCGAGCACGAAGTCGCGATCGGAAACGGCGTCGAGCGAATTGGCCGCCGGCCGCTCGAAGCCGAGCGCTTTTGCGGTGTGGTGCCGGTCGATCGGAAACGAAGTGCCGGCGAGCGCAGCGGCGCCGAGCGGCGACTCGTTCAGACGCTTTCGTGCATCGGCAAAGCGGCCGCGATCGCGCGCCAGCATCTCGACATAGGCGAGAAGATGATGACCGAAGGTCACCGGCTGCGCTGTCTGCAGATGCGTGAAACCCGGCATCACGGCGGCAGCATGTTTCACCGCTTTTTTTGCCAGCGCCTGCTGAAGTGCGGCCAGTGATTGATCGATCGCGTCGATGGCGTTTCGCACGTAAAGCTTGAAGTCGGTCGCGACCTGATCGTTACGCGAGCGCGCCGTATGCAGTCTTCCGGCCGCGGGGCCGATCAATTGCTTCAGCCGCGCTTCGACATGGGTATGAATGTCTTCAAGCGCGCGCGAAAATTTGAATTTGCCATGCTTTATCTCTGACAAAATCGTGTCTAGACCGCGCGCGATCTTCCGCGCATCTTGCGCGCTGATGATGCCCTGTTTCGCGAGCATCGCGGCGTGGGCCTTGGAGCCCGCGATGTCTTCGGCATAGAGCTTCCTGTCGAAATCGATCGAGGCGTTGATCTCCTCGAGGATTTCGTCCGGTGCGAGCCCGAAAACGCCGCCCCACATCCGATTTGCCATGGTCTCTTTCCTGTCGCACAAGAATGCGCAATGACGAATAAACAGTCCGAAAGCCCGCGCCCGATCCTTCGCACCCTGCTCTTGGCCGCCGCTCTTGGCGGCACCGTTGGGCTCGCGGGGGTATACGGGATTGCCGGGCTGAAGCGCAATGGAACGGCGGCGGACGCCTCCGACTGCGCGCAGACGCTTCAAATCGCGCGCAAAATCGCGCCGTTCGCGCATGGCGAGGTGGCTGCCGTGGTGCCCGCCGAAAAGCCGAAAAAGCTGCCGGACCTTACCTTTCGCGATGCGAGCGGAAAACCGGTGAAGCTTTCGGATTTTCAGGGCCGTACCGTGCTCGTCAATCTATGGGCAACCTGGTGCGTGCCGTGCCGCAAGGAGATGCCGGCGCTCGACAGGCTGATGGGTGATCTGGGCGGACAGGATTTCGCGGTGGTGGCGATCAACATCGACACCCGCGATCCGGAAAAGCCCAAGAAGTTTCTCGCCGAGATCGGCACGCAAAAGCTCGCTTACTATGAGGATGCGAGCGGCAGCGTATTTCAGGACCTGAAGCGCGCGGGCCGCGCGCCGGGCTTGCCGACCTCAATTCTTGTCGACGGCAAGGGTTGTGAGATCGGCCACATTGCGGGGCCGGCTGAATGGGCGAGCGACGATGCGATCAAGCTCGTGAAGGCGGCACTCGGAAAATAGCGCCGCGGAAACAAATCAGACGCTGATATCGACGTTCTGGCCGAGGCCCTGAGCCGCGGCAGCGAGCTTGCCGCCATTCTGCTCGGCCGCGTTGATGATCGAGAGCGCGTTCTGCGGGCCGTCGGGCGAGGCCTTCATGACCTTTGCGGCGACGGCATATTGAACCTGCGCCATCTTCGCAGCCATCAGCGCGGTCACCAGTCCAATGGAATCCATACGCACACTCCAGGGATATAGAGTGGCGCAGGGCGGTTAATGCAGGATTAGCGCGTCGGAACCGGCTTTTCGCCGCGATAATCGTAGAAGCCGCGGCGCGTCTTGCGGCCGAGCCAGCCGGCCTCGACATATTTCACGAGCAGCGGGCAGGGCCGGTACTTGGTATCGGCAAGGCCCTCGTGCAGCACCTGCATCACCGAAAGCACCGTGTCGAGGCCGATGAAGTCGGCAAGCTCGAGCGGGCCCATCGGGTGATGGGCGCCGAGCCGCATCGACGAGTCGATCGCCTCGACATTGCCGACGCCTTCGTAGAGCACGTAGATCGCTTCGTTAATCATCGGCAACAGGATGCGGTTGACGATGAAGGCCGGGAAATCTTCCGAGACGGCGGAGGTCTTGCCGAGGCTCGCGACATATCCCTTGGCGATTTCGAAAGTGTCGTCGCCGGTCGCGATGCCGCGCACGAGCTCGACAAGCTCCATCAGCGGCACCGGGTTCATGAAGTGAATGCCGATGAAACGCTCCGGCCGGTCGGTCGCGGAGCCGAGCCGCGTGATCGAGATCGACGAAGTGTTGGTCGCGAGCAGCGCTTCGGGTTTCAGCGTCTGGCAGACCTCGGCGAAAATCTTGCGCTTGACCTCTTCCTTCTCGGTCGCGGATTCGATGACGAGATCGCACTGCGCGAGATCGGCGATCTTCTCGGCGGGTTTGATGCGGGCGAGCGCTTTCTTGCGGTCGTCTTCGGTGATCGTCTTTTTCGTGATCTGGCGGGCGAGGTTGCCGTTGATCGTGGCAAGACCTGCCTGGATGCGGTCGGGGCTGGTGTCGTTCAGCAGGATGTCGTAGCCGGCCAGCGCGCTGACATGAGCGATGCCGTTGCCCATTTGGCCAGCGCCGATCACGCCGATGGTTTTGATTTTCGTGCTCATGATCCTCTCGGGACTGCCCTTCTACGACGAACGCGCGTGCGCCGCCAGCCTTGCCGTTTTACTTGCTTAACCGAGCGCTTTTTCAAGTTCCGGAAGCACCTGGAAGAGATCGCCCACAAGGCCGTAATCGGCGACCTGGAAGATCGGCGCTTCCTCGTCCTTATTAATGGCGACGATGACCTTGGAGTCCTTCATGCCGGCAAGATGCTGGATCGCGCCGGAAATGCCGACGGCGATATAAAGTTCGGGCGCCACGACCTTGCCGGTCTGGCCGACCTGCCAGTCGTTCGGCGCGTAGCCGGCATCGACCGCCGCGCGCGAGGCGCCGACGGCGGCGCCGAGCTTGTCGGCGACGGGCTCGACGTATTTCGCGAAGTTCTCCTTGCTGCCGAGCGCGCGGCCGCCGGAGATGATGATGCGCGCGCCGGTCAGCTCCGGCCGGTCCGATTTCGAAAGCTCCTCCCCGACGAGGTTGGAACCCGCAGGCGCGTCCGCGGCGGGCGCCGCTTCGACAGGGGCGCTGCCTCCCTCGTCCGCCGCCTGGAACGCGGCGGTGCGGACGGTGATGATTTTCTTCGCGTCGGCCGATTGCACGGTCTGGACGGCATTACCCGCATAGATCGGCCGCTCGAAAGTGTCGGGCGAAATCACCCGGGTGATTTCGGAAACCTGCATGACGTCGAGGAGCGCCGCCGCGCGCGGCATGAAATTCTTGCCGCTCGTCGTCGCGGGCGCGACGATCGCGTCGTAATCCTTGGCGAGCGCGACGATGAGCGCCGCCACCGGCTCGGCGAGGCGATGCGCGTATTTGGCGTCATCCGCGATCAGCACTTTTTTCACGCCGTCGATTTTCGCGGCGGCATCGGCTGCGGCCTTGCAATCCCGTCCCGCGACGAGGACGTGAATATCGGCGCCAAGCGCCTTGGCGGCGGTGACGGCCTTGTGGGTCGCGCCGGAGAGCGCCTTGTCTTCGTGTTCGGCAACAACGAGCGTCGTCATCAGAGCACTCCTGCTTCGTTCTTGAGTTTGTCGAGGAGTTCGCTGACGTCCTTGACCTTGACACCCGCCTTGCGGCCGGCGGGCTCGCTCGTCTTCAAAACTTTCAAACGCGGCGCAGGATCGACGCCGAGTTCTTCCGGCGTCTTTTCGCCGATCGGCTTCTTTTTTGCTTTCATGATGTTGGGAAGCGACGCATAGCGCGGTTCGTTGAGCCGCAGATCGGTGGTGATGACAGCAGGCATTGCGAGCTTCACCGTTTGCAGGCCGCCGTCGATCTCGCGCGTGACATCCACATTGCCGCCGTCGATCACGACCTTCGATGCAAAGGTGCCCTGCGGCCAGCCGAGCAGCGCCGCGAGCATCTGGCCGGTCTGGTTCGAGTCATCGTCGATCGCCTGCTTGCCGAGGATGATGAGGCCCGGCTTTTCCTCGCCGGCGATCTTCTGAAGGATTTTCGCGACGGCGAGCGGCTCGACAGCCGCGTCGGTCTTCACGTGAATGCCGCGGTCGGCGCCCATCGCCAATCCGGTGCGGATCGTTTCGGCGGCCTGCGCCGGTCCGATCGAAACGCAAACTACTTCGGTGACCTTGCCCGCTTCCTTGAGCCGGAGCGCTTCCTCGACGGCGATTTCGTCGAACGGGTTCATCGACATTTTCACATTGGCGAGCTCCACCCCCGAGCCGTCCGCCTTCACCCGAACCTTGACGTTGAAATCGACGACCCGTTTTACGGGCACGAGCACTTTCATTCTGACCCCTTGCTCCTGGATGCGTGGGAAGCACGCGCATTTGCGTGAGAAAAGCAAAAATATTGCGATGCGAAAATCGAGTCAACGCATCGTCAGGCAGGGCTAGGTTGCGATCTCCGCACGCGGTTTGGCCTTCAATAACCGGTCCTGATCGCAATCGAACAGTTTCACGCCCGGCAGCCGCAGGACGATGACGAGAAGCGCGCCCGCGGTCAGCCCGCCGATATGGGTCCACCAGGCGACGGTTTCGTCGGCGGAAAAGAACGCGTTGAGGAACTGCACGACGATCCAGAAACCGAGGGCCCATTCGGCGGCGAGCTTGATCGGAAAACGCATCAAGGCGAGCACCCAGATCTTGCGGCAGGGATGCAGCATGAGATAGGCGGCGATGACGCCGGCGACCGCGCCCGATGCGCCCAAAAGCGGCAGATGCGAAGTCGGGTTCGCGGCGAAATGCGCGAGCGCCCCGGCGATGCCGCACAGGAAATAGAACGCAAGAAACCGCACGCGGCCGAGCGCGGCTTCGACATCGTCACCGAACACCCAGAGGAACATCATGTTGCCGATCAGGTGAAGCCAGTTGCCGTGGATGAATGTGTAGGTGAGAAGCGTCGCGGGCCACGGCGGGCTCGCGCCGAGGAGCGGCTGGTTCGCCAGCACGCTGTCGGGCCGGAAGGTGAGCGACATCACCGAGGCGGTGTGCGAATTGATCTCGCCGGCGCCGCTGACGATTTCCCAGATGAAGACGATGAAGTTCGCCGCGATCAGGCCCCAGCTCGCATAGGGCGGCGCTTTGAAAGCGAAAGGATTGCCGTCGTAGATCGGGATCACCATGACGGCGTGCGCACCTAACGGTTTGCGCCCGGCACCCACAATATGTCGCGCGCGCCCTTGTCGTTCGTGTAGCGGCTCATGACGAACAGAAGATCCGAGAGGCGGTTGACGTATTTCAGGGCGGCAGGCGAAACGCCATCCTTATCCTTGTCGGCAAGCTCCGCCATCAGGCGCTCGGCGCGGCGGCAGACGGTGCGGGCAAGATGCAGATAGGCGGCGGCAGGCGACCCGCCCGGCAGCACGAATGATTTCAGCGGCTCGAGATCGGCATTCAGCTCGTCGATGCGTTCTTCGAGCCACGTCACCTGTGCGTCGGTGGTGGTGAGGCGCGCGCCGCCGGGGCCTTTCTGGGCAAGCGAAAGCTCGGCCTCGACGTCGAACAGATCGTTCTCGATGCGGGCGAGGATCGCATCGAGCTTCTCGTCGACATGCAACCGCGCAATGCCGATCACGGCGTTAGTTTCGTCGAGCGTGCCGTAGCTCTCGATGCGCAGATCGTATTTCTTGCGCCGCTCCATATTGCCGAGCGCGGTCGTGCCTTCGTCGCCGGTTCGCGTATAGATGCGGTTGAGAACGACCATATCAAATGCCCGAGTTCAGCGGCCCAGCATCCAGATCGTGACCATCACGACGGCAATCGCCACGCCCTGCAACAAGACGCGCAACCGCATCAGGCTTTGCGAGCGGTTCGGCGAGCCGCCCTTCATCATGTTCCACAAACCGAGCACCAGAACGGTGGCGACGGCGAGCAGGGCGACGATGATGACGAGGTTTTGCGCGGTGGAGGGCATGGGCGTATCCGGAATGAAAAAAGATCAACTCACAATCGCTCAATTGGCTCCCTCGAGCAATCGCCGCGCGATCACTTGCGCCTGAATTTCCGCCGCACCCTCGAAGATGTTGAGGATGCGGGCGTCGCACAATACGCGCGAAATCGGGTATTCGAGGGCAAAGCCATTGCCGCCGTGAATCTGGACAGCGTTGTCGGCGGCGGCCCAGGCGACGCGGGCGCCGTAGAGCTTGGCCATGCCCGCTTCGAGATCGCAGCGGCGGCCGGAATCCTTCTCGCGTGCCGCATGATAAATGAGCTGGCGCGCGATCATCACTTCGACCGCCATCATGACGATCTTGTCGGCGACGCGCGGGAAACCGAAGATCGCCTTGCCGAACTGGTTGCGCTCTTTCGCGTAGCGCAAGGCAAGCTCGAGCGCCGATTGCGCGACGCCGGCGGCGCGCGCCGCGGTCTGGATGCGGGCGGCCTCGAAGGTCTGCATCAACTGCTTGAAACCCTGGCCCTCGACACCGCCGAGGAGATTTTCAGCCGGCACTTCGAAGCCGTCGAAACCGATCTCGAATTCCTTCATGCCGCGATAGCCGAGGACTTCGATCTCGCCGCCGCTCATGCCCTGCGCAGGAAACGGATCGGCGTCGGTGCCGCGCGGCTTCGGCGCGAGCAGCATCGAGAGGCCCTTGTAGCCGGGCTCATCCGGATTGGTGCGGACGAGCAGCGTCATGAGATCGGCGCGGACCGGATGCGTGATCCAGGTCTTGTTGCCGTAGACTTTATAGACGTTGCCCTCGCGCACGGCGCGCGTTTTCAACGAAGCAAGGTCGGAGCCGGTGTTCGGCTCGGTGAAGACGGCGGTCGGCAGCACTTCGCCCGAAGCAATCTTGGGCAGCCATTCTTTCTTCTGCGCATCGGTGCCGGAGCCGAGGATGAGCTCGGCGGCGATTTCCGAGCGCGTGCCGAGCGAACCGACGCCGATATAACCGCGCGAGAGTTCATCGGAGACGACGCACATCGACTCTTTGCCGAGCCCGAGCCCGCCGAATTCCTCCGGAATGGTGAGGCCGAAAACACCAAGCTCCGCCATGTGGGCGATCACTTCGAGCGGAATGTAGGCATTCTTCAAATGCCATTCATGGGCATGCGGCAGCACTTCGTCATTGGCGAAGCGGCGCATTTCGGTGCGCATGGCGTTGAGCGTTTCATCGAGACCGTCGTCGCCGACGGTGCCGTCCGACTGGCCGATCAAAGCCGCGAGGCGGGCGCGCGTCTCGGGCGCGGTGCCCTCAGCGATCAGCGCTTTGACGGCGGCCGTCTTGCGTTGGGCGATCCTGTCTTCCTTGATGCCGAGCGCTTCGAGGCGGACGAACTCGCCTTGGTTCATCGGGATGCCGCCGAAGATCTGCGCGAGCGTTTCGGCCAAACCAATCGTAACGAGAAGACGCTCGACTTCACCGAAGCGGCCGGCG
>Ga0182740_1001166_pt1 | contig 18981 bp, 19 predicted proteins | sample eDN5th37CKraftBY_FD_128872 | JGI IMG/M metagenome (GOLD analysis project Ga0182740, IMG submission 128872) | Enriched backyard soil microbial communities from Emeryville, California, USA - eDNA 5th pass 37_C Kraft BY (version 2) (version 2) | ecosystem: Environmental > Terrestrial > Soil >...
AGATGCAGCGCCTGACGCTCGAACCGGGCGCGCGTTTCACCACAACCGGCGCGGGCTGGGCGGTTTTCAACACCGCAGCCAGAATCGATGCCGATGGCGAGGACCTGACCATCGAGCGTTTCGATGCAATCGCGCTCGACGCAGGCGAAGGCTTCGTCAATCGCACGCAGACAGCCGCGCAAATCCTGCACATCGTCATCGCGTCGGTCTGACCGATCAAGCCGGCGCTGCGGCTCCGGCCGCCCGGTCAGTGCGTCTGTGCAGCCTCGTCGTCCGTTTCGCCATAGAAGCGCAGCGCCGGGTGCGGCCCGGCGTCCACCACATATTTCAGAAACGTCTGCGGCGAGGGCATCCGGTAGAGCAGCCGCACCGCGCGGATCATCTCCTCGAAGGATTTGTCCAGCTTCACGCAGGTGCGCTGCGTGGGGCGCAGATAGACCGAGCGGCCGTCACGCTGCCTGTAGAGGAACCCCATTTCCTCCAGTTCCCGCACCTTGCGGTGCACGGTGGTGAGGGGCAGGTCCAGTACATTGGCGATGGCTGAGATATCGTAGAGCCGTCCCTGATTTTCACCCGCGATCACGGTGCGGATGATCAGGGCATGGAGCGGCCCACCCCACATGCCCGTCTCGATCGCGTAGAACCGGTTCAGGCATTCGATGATCTGCGTTTGCACAACGGCACGGATGTGTTGATCGTCCACGTCTCGCCTCCTGCATGATACGCTGGAACAGCATGCTTCCAGATTGGAAGCATTGCCGCAACCGGCACTTAATTTCCCATGCTAGCGTGAGGTCATGACATGTTGCCGTCGACATGCAGGCGGCCGCCTGAGGGAGGCTTTCTTGACCAAGCACATACTTGTTGTGGGTGGCGGCATTGGCGGCACGATGACCGCCAACAGCATCGTGGCCAAGCTCTATCCTGAAGTGGCGCGCGGCGCCGTGAAAGTCACCCTGCTTTCGGATTCGCCCTGGCACTATTACAAGCCGGCCTTCATGTATGTCGCCTTCGACATGTTCTTCGAGGGTGAACTGCGCCGCAAGCAACAGTCGCTGCTGCGCCCCGAGATCGACTTCCGCGTCGACAAGGTCACCAGCTTCGACTTCGCCGGCTCCAAGGTGCAGACGCAAAGCGGCAAGACCATCGGCTACGACTACATCGTCGTTTCGACCGGCTGCCTGCCGGCACCGGAGCGCATTCCCGGCCTGAAGGAAGCCGGCGATTATTTCTATCAGCAGAAGCCCGCGCTTCAGATGGCCGAGAGGCTGCGGAAGTTTGAAAAGGGCCGCATCTTCATCACCGTCAACTTCCCGAAAACGCCGAACGTGCCGCATCAGTGCGGCATCGCGCCGGTGGAAACCACGCTGATGCTCGACGAATATCTGCGCCGCAAGGGCGTGCGCGATCAGGTGGAGATCGTCTACACCTATCCGACCGTTTCCCAGCTTCTGCGCAACTGCCTGTTCCTGCAGCAGGAGGTGTGCGAGGTGATGCCGGCGATCTTCGAGAGCAAGGGCATCAAATACCAGCGCGGCTTTACGCTGGCCTCGGTCGACCCCGAACGCAAGGTCGCCACCTCCGAGGAAGGCAAGGAGGAAGGCTTCGACCTGCTCATGTGCACGCCGCCGATCCGTGCCGTCGACGCCGTGCTGGAAAGCGGCGTTTCGCAGGCTGCCAACAATGAAGGCTGGCTGCCCACCAACCGCCAGACGCTTCAGCTCGAAGGCTTTCCCAACGCCTATGTGATGGGTGACACAGTCGACCTGCCGATCTCCAAGGCCGGCGGTTCCTGCCACAACCAGTGCCCGATCATCGCCAACAACATCGCCGGCGACCTGCGCCTCGGCCGCACCGTGGATGTCTATGACGGCAAGGTGCAGGCGGTGGCCCAGATGGGTCTCGAGGCCGGCATGCCGCTCTGGTACGACTATGACGAGGACGTGCACCCGACCCCGCCGACCAAGGTCGGCGGGCTGCTGCGCAAGGCCTTCAACCGCGGCATCTACTGGTCCGTCGCGCGCGGCATCATCTGAACATCACGAAAAGACATGCAGCCTCAGGGGAGGACATCACCTTGAACACATCCAGTTCGGACACAGGCGCAACCCTGACGGAACCCGCTACCGCACTTTCGCCGCTGCTGGACGAGGCGACGGAACGCGGCCTGAAGGAGCTTCTGGAAAAGGTCGCGCCGCTCATTCAGGGCCGCCGCTTCCACAATGTCGTGGACCTGCTCTCTCTGGCCTCCGACGGCGTCGACATGTTCGACGACGCCATGGTCCAGAAGCTGATGAAAGCCTATGAGGAGACCATCGGCACCGCATGGGCGCTGGGCAACGCCGCCCGCTATGCGCAGAACCAGGCAGCGACCCTGCCGGTGCCGACGCTGTTCGGCCTCCTGCGCACCGCCGGCAACGAGGATGTGCGCCGCGGCCTGCATTTCGTGCTGCAGTTCCTCGCCGTGCTCGGCCGCCACAACGACGTGGAGGAATGACCACGGAGGGCGACCTCGACGCCCTTTATCAGGCGCGGGTGCGGGACTGGGCACGCAAGGTGCGCAACGATGCCCGCCTCATGCCCGCCGACCTCACCGTCAGCCGCACCAGCCCTTTGTGCGGCAGCACGCTGGCGATCGACATACGCCATGACGGACGGCTCGTCACCGCGCTGGGGTATCGGGCCCGCGCCTGCACGCTCGGCATGGCCTCGACGGCGGTCGTGATTGCCAAGTCGCCGGGGCGAAGTTTTGCCGAGATCGGAGAAGCGGGCGCACAGCTCGCCGCCCTGCTGGCGGGCGAGAATGTGGTCTTTGCCGATCATTGGGCAGAGCTCGGCATGTTCACGGCGGCACGGGCATTCCCGACCCGCCACGGCTCGATCATGCTGCCTTTCGACGCGCTTGCGGAAGCTGCCGGCAAGCTGGGCTGAGCGGCTGGAGCATTCTGCTTTTCCCGAATTGAAAACCGCTTCGGACCTCCGCCGGAATTGCTCTACACTCCGAACTGTTCCGGCCAGTCGCGATAAAGCGCCACCTGCCCCTCACGGCGCAGGGCGGCGACCTGTTGCAGATCGATCTCGCCGATCAGCCACTGGCTTGTTTGCGTGGCGACGGCCTCGCTTTCGGCAAAAACCCCGCTCGGCGGCATGCCGTAGTCGGCCGGCACATAGAGTGCTGCGCGGCCGAAATTTTCGTCCACCGCCGGCGACCAAGGCGCGAAGCCGGCGGTCGGCGACACCAGCACGGCAAGCTGGTTTTCCAGCGCGCGCGCCTGCGCGCCGATGCGCACGCGATGATAGCCGGCCTCGGTGTCGGTGCAGCTTGGCGCGAGGATCAGGTCCACTCCATCCTCCGCCAGCTTGCGGGCCAGCATCGGAAACTCGTTGTCGTAGCAGATCAGGATGCCGAGCCTGCCCAGCGGCGTGTCGAAGCTGCGCAGGCCATCTGTGCCGGCGGCGATGAACCATTGCTCGCGCTCGAAGCGCGTCATGATGATCTTGTCCTGATGGCCGGCAAGCCCGTCCGGCCCGAACAGCCAGGCGCGGTTGCGATATTTGCCGTCCGGATCGAGAACCGGAGCAGAACCGGGGCAGAACCACACGCCATGACGGCGGGCGATTGCCTCGCACAGGTCCAGCCAGCGCGGGATGAGCGGCTGGATCGCGGCGATGGATTTGTGCAGGTCGCCGCGCTCCTCTTCCGGTAACAAGCAGGTCAGCGCCATGGCGGCATATTCGGGCAGCAGCAGCAATTGCGCTCCGGCTTCCACCGCTTCACCGGCCAGTTGCTCCAGATGCATGGCGTAGGCATCCCAGCCGTCGAACAGCTCGATGGCATATTGGCAGGAGGCGAATTTCACCATCAGCGCAGTTCCTTCATCCAGAACGACATGGGCTTGGCGCTTTCCTCATTCTCGCCGATGTCGCGCCACGAAAACTCGGTGCGAAGCTGCGGCTGGTGCACATAGCCGCGCTTGCTCCAGAACGCATTGAGTGGAACGTAATCCGCAGGGCGCAGCGGATGATCGGCCGGACGCTCCACCGCGCAGAAGCAGCAATGGTCGAAGCGGCCGAGGCGGCGCGCGTAAGCCTCCCGCTCCTCGAAGAAACGCACGCCGATGCCCTGCCTGCGATAGGAGGGCAGCAGCACGGATTCAGCGAAATAGAAGATGCGCGACGGGTCCCAGCCGCCCTCGAAAAACGGCTTCCTGAACGCCTCGGTCTCATGATCCATGGGCATGCCGGTCGAGACCCCGACGACGCGTTCCTCGTCGAAAGCCAGCACGAACAGGCTTTCGGGCGAGCTGGCATAGGTGGCGAGATAATTCTGCTCGTAGTCCAGCGAGCCCTCGTAGAGATAGGGAAGGGCCCGGAACACCTCGATGCGCAGCCGCGCCAGATCGTCGATATGCGGGCCTATCTCCGGCCCCTGCCGAACCACGATATGCATTGTCGCTTCCAGACCCCTCCCGGACTTCAAAAGCCTGACAAGCTGCTATAGGGCTTGAAACCGGAATTGGCCATTGCGTTTGCGAACAGGGAGAGATCATGAGCGCCAAAGACATCATTTCCGCCTATTACGACGCCTTCAATCGTCAGGACATGGATGCCTTCTTTGGCCTGCTGACGGATGACGTGGCGCATGACATCAATCAGGGCGAACGCCAGACCGGCAAGGACGTCTTCCGCAGCTTCATGGACAAGATGAACCGCAGCTACCGCGAGCGGCTCACCGACATCGTCATCATGGAAAGCGCCGACGGCACGCGCGGTGCCGCCGAATTCACCGTCAACGGCGAATATCTGGCGACCGACGAAGGCCTGCCGGAAGCCAAAGGCCAGAAATACGTGCTGCCCGCCGGCGCCTTCTTCGAGATCCGCGACGGCAAGGTCGCGCGCATCTCCAACTACTACAATCTCAACGACTGGATCGCGCAGGTCAGCGCCTGATCCTGCCGGATCAAAAACAGGGCCTCGCTGGAAAAGCTGGGGCACTCACAAAAAAACGGGCGCCGGAAAAAACCATCCGGCGCCCGTTTCTTTTCAGGTCCGCTCAGTCGAGCCGCATGGCGGCCTGCTCGTCACGCCGGCGCTGCACCTCGCGGCGCTTGTTGACGATGGAGGCGGCGATCACGCCCACCGAGACGATGGCGATCAGAATGGTGCAGGCCGCGTTGATTTCCGGCGTCACGCCAAGCCGCACCTGGCTGTAGATTTTCATCGGCAGCGTCGTCGCCCCCGGTCCGGAAGCGAAGCTGGCGATGACCAGATCGTCGAGCGACAGGGTGAAGGCCAGCATCCAGCCCGAGATGATGGCGGGTGCGATCACCGGCAGGGTGATCTGGAAAAAGGTTTTCACCGGCGGCGCGCCGAGATCCATCGCCGCCTCTTCCAGCGACCGGTCGAACGAGATCAGCCGCGACTGCACCACCACCGCCACGAAGCACATGGAAAAGGTGATGTGGGCGAGCGTGACGGTGAGAAAACCGCGATCGAGGCCGATGGCCACGAACAGGAGCAGCAGCGACAGGCCGGTGATGACTTCCGGCATGACCAGTGGCGCGAACACCATGCCGGTGAACAGCACCCTGCCCCGGAAGCGCGTGTAGCGGGTCAGCACGAGTGCCGCCATGGTGCCGAGCACGGTGGCGACCGAGGCCGAGACCAGCGCCACGCGGATCGTCACCCACGCGGCGTCCATCAGGCCCTGATTGCGGAACAGCGACACATACCATTGCGTCGAGAACCCGCCCCAGACCGTGACGAGGCGCGATGCGTTGAAGGAGAAGACGACGAGAAGCACGATCGGCAGATAGAGAAAGGCAAAGCCCAGCACGATCGAGACGATGTTGAAGCGGCTCCAGGTGGCGTTCATGTCAGCGATCCTGTTCCTGGGCGCGGGCCTGCGCGTGCTGGAAAAGGACGATCGGGATGACCAGCACCAGAAGCAGGATGATGGCCACCGCCGAGGCCACCGGCCAGTCGCGGTTGGCGAAGAACTCGTTCCACAGCGTGCGGCCGATCATCAGCGTCTGCGAGCCGCCGAGCAGGTCGGGGATGACGAATTCACCGACGGCCGGGATGAACACCAGCAGGCAGCCGGCGATGACACCCGGCAGCGACAGCGGGAAGGTGATTTTCCAGAAGGCGCTGATCGGCGGGCAGCCGAGGTCCTGCGCGGCCTCGATCAGCGAGTTGTCCATCTTCTCCAGCGACGAGTAGAGCGGCAGCACCATGAAGGGCAGGTAGGAATAGACGATGCCGATATAGATCGCGGTGTAGGTGTTCATGATAACCAGCGGCGTGGAAATGACGCCGATGCCCATCAGGAACTGGTTGAGCAGGCCTTCGGGCTTGAGAATGCCGATCCAGGCGTAGACGCGGATCAGGAACGAGGTCCAGAACGGCAGGATGACCAGCATCAGCAGCGTGGGGCGCAGCGAAGCCGGCGCGCGCGCCATGCCATAGGCGATCGGATAGCCGACCAGCAACGTCAGCAGCGTGGACACGCCGGCAATCATCACGCTGGAAATATAGGCGTTGAAGTAGAGCGGATCCTCCGTCAGCCAGACATAATTGTCGAAGCTGAGTTCCTTCAGGGCGGCCCACAGGCCCGCAATCCCTTCACTGAAATCGATGGCCGGCGCGTAGGGCGGCATCGAGATGGCGCTCTGCGACAGCGAAATCTTGAAGACGATGACGAAGGGAACGAGGAAGAAAAACAGCAGCCACGCATAGGGCACGATGATCACGAGACGGCTGGTGATGCCGGATGCGAGGCGGTTCAGAAAGGGTTTTTGCGCAGCGGCGGCAATGGGGGCGGAAGCGGCAAGGTTGGACATGACCGCCCCCTAACTCGTCAGCACCACGCCGGCATCGGGCCGGAAGGAGATCCAGGCGCGGTCGCTCCAGGTGAGCGGATCGTCCATGATGCGCGCCGCGTTCAGAATGGAAGCCCGCACGATCTGGCCGTCATCGAGCTTCACATAGTAGGTCGTCATGTCGCCAAGGTAGGCGATGTCGTAGACTTCCCCCTCCAGAACGTTCACCGCATTTTCCGGCCGGCGCGACGAAATCCTGATCTTTTCCGGGCGGATGGCGAAGGCGACGTCATTGCCCTTCGCCGCATCGCCCACATTCTCGACCGTTATCTGCGCGCCGGTCCCGCCGGTAATGCGCACCGTGTTGTCGGCGCGCTCGGCGACATTGCCCTCGAACAGGTTGACGTTGCCGACGAAGCCGGCGACGAAGCGCGAATTCGGCGCCTCGTAGATCTCGGCCGGCGTCGCCACCTGCATCACCTCGCCCTTGTCCATGATGGCGATGCGGTCGGCCATGGTCATGGCCTCTTCCTGATCGTGGGTGACGACCACGAAGGTCAGCCCAAGCTCCTGCTGCAGGTCCATCAGCTCGAACTGGGTTTCCTCGCGCAGCTTCTTGTCGAGCGCGCCGAGCGGCTCGTCGAGCAGCAGCACTTTCGGGCGCTTGGCGACCGAGCGGGCCAGCGCCACGCGCTGCCGCTGGCCGCCGGAGAGCTGGTGGGGCTTGCGGCTGGCGAAGCGCTCCAGCTTGACCAGCTTCAGCATCTCGGCCACGCGCCTGTCGATGTCGGCCTTCGGCATGCCTTCCTGCTTCAGGCCGAAGGCGATGTTCTTCTCCACGCTCATATGCGGGAACAGCGCATAGGACTGGAACATCATGTTGACCGGCCGCCGGTAGGGCGGGATGCCGCGCAGATCCTGTCCGTCGAGCAGAATTTTCCCGGAGGTGGGTTCCTCGAACCCGGCCAGCATGCGCAGGAGCGTGGACTTGCCGCAGCCGGAAGCGCCCAGCAGGGCGAAGAATTCGCGTTCATAGATGGACAGCGACAGGTTGTTGACGGCGGTGAAGTCGCCGAAGCGCTTGGTGACGTGCTCGAACCTGATATAGGGCTTCGCCTGCGGATCGCTCCACGGCGCGAAATCCCGGCGGATGCTGCCCAGTGACTTCATGCTTGCCTCTCCCCGCCGGACGACAGATCACGTATCCTGACTGGTTGTCCGGGTTTTCTTCGTTCCGGTTCCGCGCTTTTTCTGGTGGCCGACTCAAGACCGGGCCCCGGCGGGGCCCGGTCTTAAGATTACTGCCCCGTCACCACCTTGGTCCAGGTGCGGGTGAACAGGCGTTGCGTCTTGGGATCGAGCGGCGTGTTGACGAACAGCTTGGCCATCACGTCCTCCGGCGGGTAGACAGCCGGATCGTTGCGCACTTCCTCGTCGAGGAACTCCTTCGAGGCCTTGTTGCCGTTGGCGTATATCACGTAATTGGAGGATTTCGCGATGACTTCCGGCTTCATCATGTAGTTCAGAAACTCATGCGCCTCAGCCGGGTGCGGCGCATCGGCCGGAATCGCCATCTGGTCGAACCACATCTGCGTGCCTTCCTTGGGGATCACGTAATCCACCGTGACGCCGTTGTCGGCTTCCTCGGCCCGGTCGCGTGCCTGGAAGATGTCGCCCGACCAACCGACCGCCACGCAGATGTCGCCATTGGCAAGGCCGTTGATGAACTCGGACGAATGGAACTTGCGCACGAAGGGGCGGACCTTGAGCAGGGCTTCCTCGGCCTTGGCGATGTCTTCGGGCTCATGGCTGTCGGGATTGAGGCCGAGATATGCCAGCGTCACCGGGATCATGTCGGTCGGCGAATCGAGGAAGTTGATGCCGCAATCCTTGAGCTTGGCCGCCACTTCGGGATCGAACACGGTTTTCCAGCTGTCGATCTCGTCGGTGCCCAGCGCCGCCTTGACCTTGTCGACGTTGAAGCCGATGCCGATGGTGCCCCACATGTAGTTGACCGAATATTCGTTGCCGGGATCGAATATCTCCATGCGCTTGCTCACCTCATCCCACATGTTGGCGAGGTTGGGCAGCTTCGACTTGTCGAGCTTCTGATAAACGCCAGCCTCTATCTGGCGGGCAAGGAAGCTGCTGGTCGGCACGACGACGTCATAGCCGCTGCCGCCGGCCAGAAGCTTGGTCTCCAGAATTTCGTTGGAATCATAGACATCGTAGACGACCTTGATGCCTGTTTCCTTGGTGAAATCGTCAATGATCGAGGAATCGATGTAATCGGACCAGTTGTAGACATTGACGACACGCTCCTGCGCCGCAGCCGCGAAGGCGAAGCCTGTCGCAAGCATTGTGGTCGCCAGAAGCACGGCTGATTTGCGCTGCATAAGATACTCCCTTCCCAAGTATTCCCCTTCCGGCCCGCGCTCAGGCGATTCAGCCGGACATGTATTTCAATCTATTGAGCTTTCTCAGGATCAACAAGCGACATTCGGCGTGCGCACGATGACGTTTGTGCGAAGTTTGCCGGTTCTGCGGAAAAACCCGTTCTGGCAAGATCGGCCTGTCTCATTGTTGCCTTTGGTCCAGCCTGCCTGTGGCACGGAGGCTTTGTCAATGGTCCTGTGCTGACGCTGGGGCAGGCTCAGTTGGGGGCCGGCAGACCGCTGACGCCCGGCCGGGGCGGCTGGGAATGACGCCGGAATTCGCGCGCGATATGCACTAGCAGCGCGGCGAACACGATGGCCCCGCCGATCAGCGTGCGCCCCGACGGCACTTCCGCATGGGCCAGCCAGACCCAGACCGGACCCAGTATGGTCTCGAAGGTGCCGAGCAATGCCGCCATGGCGGCAGGAATCAGGCGCGCCCCGGTGGCGAAGCAGGCAAGACCGAGGCCAAGGTTGATAACGCCAAAAGCGAACAGAAAGGCCATGTCGTGCGCCGACACGGCAAGCGAAGAGGCCTGCGTGAGCGCGATGAGAGCGGCGAAGACGGTTCCGAGGCAGGTCGCCGGCGTCATGCGCACATTGGAGAAACGACGGGTGATGACGGTGGCGGTGGCGAGCGCACAGGTGATGGCCAGCGCCAGCCCGTCGCCGATCGGCGAAACCGATCCGCCCAGCGTTTCCGACACCATCACGCCGACCCCGACGATGACGAAGAAGATCGCGACCCATGTACCGCCGGATACGGCCTCACGCAGGGCGATCCACGCAAACAGCGCCGCGATCAGCGGAACGCCGGCCTGTATCAGCAGGATGTTGGCAACGGTGGTGTAGGAAAGAGCCACCACGAAGCAGATCGATGCCGTGGCAAAGCAGGCGGCCACGGCCAGCCCCGGCAGCCCCATGTCGCGAAACATCCGCACGGTGCCACGCCAGCCGTCGCGCCAGAGCATGTAGGCAATGAGGAAGGCCGTCGCCCACAGCGATCGCCAGAAGATCACCGCCCACGGATCGGCAGCATCGATATAACGGGCAATCGCGCCGCCAAGGCTCCACAACAGGGCCGACAGAAACACCAGTGCGGCGCCATATCGCGAGGTACGCGCCGGCGCTGCAGCAACGGCATCGGACGATGCAACCTCAGCCATGCTACCCTCCCAAGCGCCACGCTGTAGTCGGGAGCACACCTAACGCACAAAGTGGTGCCAAAGAAGGTCCAGACTGCACCGAACCATTGGCCTCAGGACCAGTTCCTACTGGAAATCGAAGGCGCTCAGACCCGTCACCATCTCGTCGAGACCGAGCGGGCGCGTCACTGGCGGTGCTGCACGCGACAGGCAGCCCGGCCGCTCGCAAAGCCGGCACGCCGGGCCAACCTGTGTGATTGCGCCCGAACCTGACATCGTACCCGGCAGTGCCGCGCCGTAGACGACCTCATCCTTGTAGGCGATGTCGCAGGCAAGCAGCAGCGCGGTGCGGCGCGGCCGCTCGTTGAAGGCGCCCTGCGGCCCTTCCAGCGTGCGGGCCATGGTGAGGAATTCCGCCCCGTCCGGCATTTCCACCGCTTCCACGAAAATCTGCCCCGGCTGGGTGAAGGCGGCATGTACGGCGAGCTTGGGACAGCCACCGCCGAAGCGGCTGTGCGGAAAGCCGGCGCTGCCCGCCTTGCGGAAGGGATGGCCGGCATTGTCCACCTCCAGCATGAAGAAGGGCACGCCGGCGCTGCCCTGCCGCTGCAGCATGGTGAGCCGGTTGGCGGCCTGCTCGAACGACACGGAAAAGCGCGAGCGCAGCACATCGACATCGTAGCGGGCGCGCTGGGCGGCGGCGAGGAAGGCGGCATAGGGCATCATCAGCGCGTGGGCGGCGTAGCGGCCAAGCTCGAAGCGGGCCAGCCGCCGCGCCTCGTCGCTCGATAGCTTCAGCGCGGCGATCTCGGCCGCGATGGCTACCGACATGCGCATCAGGCAGGCTTCCATCGCCAGTTCACGCAACTGATCGAAAGGCGACAGCCGCTCCGACAGGAACAGGCGCTGCGAATGCCGGTCATAGCGGCGGCGCCAGTTGGGCATGGTCGCCACCGGCAGCACGCGCACGGTGATGCCATATTCACGCTTCAGCCAGGCCTTCAGCGCACCATGGAGATCGTCGCCCGGCTCCAGCACGCGAATGAAGGCTTCGGCCTCCTCCTCCAGCGCGGGATAATGGTTCGGCCGCCGCTCGAACACCTCGTGCACCTCGTCCATCGGCAGGCGCGCGCCGGAAAGCGCGGTGCCCCGTCCTTCGCGCGCCAGCAGCTCGTTGAGGTCCGACAGGCGTTCGGCCTGCTCGCGATAGGCGCGGTAGAGCTTGATCATCGCCGCCGCCGCATTGGGCGCGGCCTCCGCCACCTCGACCAGTTCCTGCTCGCCCGGCAGTTCGCCCGAAAGCAGCGGATCGACGAACATTTCGCGCAAGGCCGCGATCGACCCGCCGGCCTGCGCCTGCAATTCATCCGGCTCGACCTTGTAGACGGACGCCAGCCGCAGGATGAGCTGCACGGTGAGCGGACGCTGGTTGCGCTCGATCAGGTTGAGATAGGAGGGCGAGATGCCCAGCCCCTCGGCCATCGCCGTCTGGGTCAGGCCCTTGGCGTTGCGGATGCGGCGGATGCGGGGGCCCGCAAAGATCTTCTGTTCAGCCATGGCGACAGCATTTTACACGATTTTACAAAAGCAGCCGGGAATTTCTCGTTTGTTGCTTTTTACAATTTTGACAAATTTACAACCGCAATCTGTCAAACGCAACACAGGTTTTCCTTTATTTTCAGCCGAAAATCCCGGTTTTTCTCGCCTTTACCGCACCGCAATGTAAATCAAGTCGCAGAGGCAGGCGCCAATCCGGATGGCGAGGCGAATGCCGGAGACTTTCACAACCGAACTGCTGGAGCTGTAAATGACCGATTTTTACAACCTCGTCCCGTCCGCGCCGGAAGGCCGTTTCGAAGGCATCGAGCGTCCCTACTCCCCGGAAGACGTGAAGCGGCTGCGCGGCTCGGTGCAGATCAAGTACACGCTGGCCGAGAACGGCGCCAACCGCCTGTGGAAGCTCATCCATGAGGAAGACTTCGTCAATGCGCTGGGCGCGCTGTCGGGCAATCAGGCCATGCAGATGGTCCGCGCCGGCCTGAAGGCCATCTATCTGTCGGGCTGGCAGGTTGCTGCCGACGCCAACACGGCATCCGCCATGTATCCCGACCAGTCGCTCTACCCGGCCAACGCCGCACCCGAGCTTGCCAAGCGTATCAACCGCACGCTGCAGCGCGCCGATCAGATCGAGACGGCGGAAGGCAAGGGTCTTTCTGTCGACACCTGGTTCGCGCCGATCGTCGCCGACGCCGAAGCCGGCTTCGGCGGTCCGCTCAACGCCTTCGAGATCATGAAGGCCTTCATCGAGGCAGGCGCGGCAGGCGTTCACTTCGAGGACCAGCTCGCTTCTGAAAAGAAGTGCGGCCATCTGGGCGGCAAGGTCCTGATCCCGACGGCGGCCCACATCCGCAACCTCAACGCCGCGCGCCTCGCCGCCGACGTGATGGGCGTTCCGACGCTGATCGTTGCCCGCACCGACGCCGAAGCCGCCAAGCTGCTCACCTCCGACATCGACGAGCGCGACCAGCCCTTCGTCGACCAGGATGCCGGCCGCACCGCCGAAGGCTTCTATCAGGTGAAGAACGGCATCGAGCCGTGCATCGCCCGCGCCATTGCCTACGCGCCGCATTGCGACCTGATCTGGATGGAGACCGGCAAGCCGGATCTGGAACAGGCCCGCAGGTTCGCCGAGGCCGTGCACAAGGCGCATCCGGGCAAGCTGCTCGCCTATAACTGCTCGCCCTCCTTCAACTGGAAGAAGAACCTGGACGACGCCACCATCGCCAAATTCCAGCGTGAACTGGGCGCTATGGGCTACAAGTTCCAGTTCATCACGCTGGCCGGCTTCCATCAGCTCAACTACGGCATGTTCGAGCTGGCCCGCGGCTACAAGGATCGCCAGATGGCGGCCTATTCCGAGCTGCAGGAAGCCGAGTTCGCGGCGGAAGCCAACGGCTACACCGCGACCAAGCACCAGCGCGAGGTCGGCACCGGCTACTTCGACGCCGTGTCGCTCGCCATCACCGGCGGTCAGTCTTCGACCACCGCCATGGGCGAATCCACCGAAACCGAACAGTTCCGCCCGGCTGCGGAATAACAGACCCGGCGGCCGGAAAGCCGTCATTCCCAGGGAGAACCAAAATGGCACCGATCACCCGAGTCAAGGAAAGGGCCGAGGAACAGTCTTCGGCCATGAACACCGACCAGCAGTCCGCGATCCGCATGCTGGCCAATGACCTGCATCGCCTCAACCAGTCCGTGATGAAGGCCGTCGAGGCCGGCGTGTCGGTCGAACTGGTCCGCTCGGCCCGCCATCACAGCGGCGAAGGCAACTGGGGCGACCTGCTCATCCCGGTGATCGTCACCCAGGCTCACAACTGAGCCGCACGCAATCCGCCACCCCGCATGCCTCGTAAGCCGGGGTGGTGGACGAACCGTGGGGACACGGTTCATCCGGGCTCCCTGCCCTGAAGTCGCCTCCGCAGCCGCTGCGGAGGCGATTTTCCTTTTTGCGGCGGTGGCACACGGAGTGCCACTTTCTATTAACTTGACAGGTGGGATGAGGTCACCCAAAAGGAGGATAGTTTCAACCCTGCATTGAGCAGACGGTGTAGGTCGACTTGTCCTCGTACTTCGATCACAACGGCAGCACTGGCTTCGGACGCGGCAAGTTTGCGAACGATGGCGGCCCCGCCGATCTGTCCCGAGTCATGGTCGTCGGCAGATCGCGCATCACACAGATCGTGGTCGCCAAGATCGTCGAGGGGCTTGGACTGAAGCCGGTCATGGAATCCCCCGAGACAGCCGCACGCGCACTTCGGTCTCTGTTGCCGGGCATTATCGTGCTCGACGGCGGCTCCGAAAACAGCGACTGTGATGCCCTTATACCTGTGATTGCCGCGCTGAGGCGCGCCACTGGCGGCCTGCGGCCTGCGCTTGTGCTTTTGTCGACGCGTCTTGGCGCCACCACGGACGCACTTACGCTGTCCGGGTTCTTCGACGCAGTGGTGGCCAAGCCGATCACGCCGGAACAGTTGCAGCCGGTGCTGAGCCAGCTGCTAAGCTGAGGGCGCTTTTAGTGCCGTAATTTTTCGTCGCAGGCCCCCAAGCCGACTGCCTTTTTCAGCCGCCCCATGTATATCGCTGTGTCAGGGACGAGTGCGCGCATCTGCGCGTCATCACAGGTGAGAAGGAGTACCCATGTCCATCGACGCGCTTTTCGACGCCAGCGCCGATCAGAAGGCCGGGACCGTGCCCACGCTCACCATCCCGCGCCCGGACGACTGGCATGTTCACCTGCGCGACGGCGCCATGCTGAAGGCGGTTCTGCCCTATACGGCGGCCCAGTTCGCACGCGGCATCATCATGCCCAATCTGGTTCCGCCGGTGGTGACGGTGGCCGATGCGCTCGCCTATCGTGAACGTATTCTGGCGGCGCGTCCCGAAGGCTCCGCTTTCGAGCCGCTGATGACCTGCTATCTCACCGACCGCACCGATCCCGACGAGATCGAGCGCGGCTTTGCCGAAAGGGTGTGGATCGCCGCCAAGCTTTATCCGGCTGGCGCCACCACCAATTCCAGCCACGGCGTCTCTGACCTTGCCGGGCTTTCACCGGTGCTGGAGCGGATGGAGAAGATCGGCATGCCGGTTCTGATCCACGGCGAATCCACCGATCCGGACGTCGACATCTTCGACCGCGAAGAAGTGTTCATGGAAGGCACGCTCCTGCCGATGCTGAAGCGGCATCAGGGGCTGAAGGTGGTTGTCGAGCACGCCACCACCTCCGGAACGGTCGACATCGTGCGCGCCCATGCGCCGCGCGTGGCCGCCACGATCACGCCGCACCATCTCGTCATCAACCGCACCTCGATCTTTCAGGGAGGCCTGCGCCCGCATCTCTACTGCCTGCCGGTCGCCAAGCGCGAGAGCCATCGCCTCGCGCTGCGCAAGGCGATCACCTCCGGTGAAAGCTGCTTCATGATCGGCACCGACAGCGCCCCGCACATGCGCTCAGCCAAGCAGGCCGAATGCTGCTCGGCCGGCGTGTTCGGCGGCGTCACCGCCCTGCAGACCTATGTGCAGGTCTTCGACGAGGAAGGCGCGCTCGACCGTTTCGAGGCCTTCGCATCGCTCAACGGCGCGCGCTTCCATGGGCTGGAGCCGAACAAGGGCACGGTGACGCTGGTCAGGAAACCCGGCGTGGCGGTTGCCGCCGTACCGATCGAAGACGAGGACATCGTTGTGTTTCGCGGCGGCGAGACCCTGCCGTGGTCGATCGGCGAAGTGACCAGCTGAGACAGGATCGCTCGTCATCTCCACACCTGCCGTTTCGCTGGGATGATTGCCTGTTGTAACCGTTTTCCAGCTTGCGGGCTTATCCGGCCATAACAGGCCCTATCCGCCCATCGCCCCACGCGGCAGGCGAATAAGGTCGCCGAAGCGGGCCCGCAGGCGGTCGTCCATGCCCCGCGTGATATGGCGGGGGAAGCGCTCCGCCAGCAGGCGTTTCTTTTCGGCCACGGCATGGCTGACGATATCGCTGAGGCCGTTCTGGTCGCGCTCGCGAAACTGCCAGCGTTCCAGACCGGGCTCGGAGCCTGACTGTCCCTTCCCGCTATCCAGATAATGGCCGGGACCGCCAAGGCAGGTCCGCGCAATCAGGGATGCCGACAATTGCTCGTCGCCAGCCGCCATTCCCACACGGCTTTGCAGGCAGTGGCCCAGCATGTCGTTGTCGATGATCAGGCTTTCCAGACAAAAGCCGAGCAGCGAGCCATGCATGCCGGCGGCCTCATAGACCAGATGCGCACCGCTCAATGCGGCAAGCATGTCGGTGATGCCTTTCTCATAGCCCGACTGGCTGTCCGGCAACCCGGCATCGGTCATGCCAGCTGCCGTCGACGAAGGCAGATCGTAGAAGCGCGCCATCTGGGCACAGGCAGCCCCAAGCAGCGCCTGCTGCGGCGAGCCGCCGGCCATGGCCCCGGTGTGCGGATCGGAGGCGAAGGGCCAGGCCGCGAAGATCGCCGGATGGCCGGGCTTCAGGGCATTGACATAGACAAGTCCGGCCAGCACCTCGGCCACGGTCTGCACCACGGCTCCGGCCAGATCGGCAGGGGCGGTGATACCGGCCTGCCCCACGGACAACACCAGGATCGGCAGGCCGCCGCGCACGCATTCCTCCATCACGCCGCAGGCATCCTCGGCAAACTTCATCGGGGAAACGACGAAGCAGCTTGAGCTGGAAACGAAGGGCCGGGCGCGGAAATTCTCCTCGCCGCCGGCGATCATGTGCAGCATCTCAAGCGCCGGCTTCACGTTCTCGCGGACGGTGAAGGAGGTGCCGACATGCTTGGTGGTGCCGGCGACACAGGCATAAAGCGTGTTGAAATCCAGCTCCAGCGGATCGGCGATATCGCGGGCGACCATGGGGCGCTGGAAGAAATGAATGTTGTCCAGCCCTTCGACAAGCCGGGCCGCGTCATAAATGTCCTGCAGGCGCGTTTCGCGCCAGATGCGCTGCGCGGCATCGACCAGATTCACGGCGACGCCGGCTGTACCGAAATGGACATGGTTCCCGTCAAGATGCAGGTCGTGGCGAGGATCCTGCCCATGCAGGGTGATGTTGCGGGCAGCGCGGCTGATCGTATCGCGCACCAGACTGCGCGGGAAGCGGATCCGCCCGTCCTCCCCCAGTAAGGCACCGGCACCCGTCAGCGCCTCGATGCAGGAGGGGATGGCATCGGCAAAACCCACCGTTTCCAGAACGGTGAGCACAGCCTCATGGATGCGCCCGATGTCGCCTTCGCTCAGCGGCAGATAGCAGGGACCCGCCGCCCCGGCAGCCGGCGGTTCCGGCAGGGCCTGTTTCATCACCGAGTCTCCCGCTTGCAAGACCGCATCCGGGAAAGATTATGCGCGCCCGATGCAGGCCAGCGATGAGCCATGGGTGTCCGGCTTCTGTACCAAAGCATTGGCTCAATCAAGGAAGGCGATGGCAAAGCAATGGCTCAGGCAGCGGCCGGCCGGCGACCGGCTGCTGTGGCCAGTTCGCGAATGCCCGGTTCGATGTGCTGCAGGGCAATGGACGAAATACCCAGCCGCACGAAGCGTGATGGCTGCTCATCGAAACCGAAATAGCGGTTGCCGGGTTCGATGATGACGCTGCGGCTGGCCGCGGCAGCGGCGAGGTCAAAGGCGTTGACGCCTTGCGGCGCCTCCAGCCACAGCGACGTTCCCGCACCCGGATGCTTTGAACGCCACTCCGGCAGGAAGGCGGCAACGGCCTGCCGCAGGCGCTTGCGGCGCTCTTCGAAGGCGGTGGAAAGACGGCGAACCAGTGCTTCGTGATGGCCGAGGGACAGGAACAGCGCCACGGCGCGCTGATTGTTGGCGGGCGGGTGGCGCAGCATGAAGCGGCGCAGCGCCCGAAGCTCGGCGATCAGCCCCGCCGAAGCGACGATGTAACCAAGCCGCAGGCCGGGGGCGAGCGTCTTCGACATCGACCCGACATAGATGACGCGCCCCGAGCGGTCGCTGCTCTTGAGCGCCTGCTGCGGCGCGTCGTCCATCAGCTGGCTGTCATAGCCATCCTCGATGATGATCTGGTTGTAGCGGTCGGCACGGTCGAGCAGGTCCTGACGGCGCGCCTCGGAAAGCGGCACCATGGTCGGACAGTGATGGCTCGGCGTGGCGAACACGAAACCGGCATCGGTCGGAATGCGGTCGGTGACGATGCCCGACTGGTCGACCGGCACCGGCACGGTCTCGGCGCCGGAAAGCTGGAAGATGGAGCGCGCATCGGGATAGCCCGGGTCCTCCATGGCCACTTTCGAGCCCTTGCCCATCAAAAGCGTGGCCAGCATGTAGAGCGCATTCTGCGCGCCCAGCGTGACGATAATCTCGTCTGGATTGGCGAAGATGCCCCGGCGCGGCAGCAGGCGCGCCTGGATCTGCTCGATCAGCAGCGGGTCGTCGCGGTCGACCATGTCCGAGGCCCAGTTGCGGATTTCCAACACCGCCAGCGCCATGCGGTTGCATTCGCGCCATTCGGCGGTCGGAAACAGGCCCGGATCGAACTGCCCATAGACGAAGGGGTAGGAGGACTTGATCCAGTTCTCGTGCTTGTTCGGCGGCGGCATGTCGGAGGCCGCGATGCGGCGGCGCGCCTTCCAGTCGATCTCATTGGACTGCTCGGGCGCCTTCTGCGGCTTGGCCGGCGTTGCCAGCACATCGGGATTGACGAAATGGCCCCGCCGCTCGCGCGCGATCAGGAAGCCTTGATCGACGAGCTGCTGGAAGGCCAGCACCACCGTGCCGCGCGCGACGCCGAGCTTTTCCGCCAGAATGCGGCAGGACGGCAACGGCATGGAGGCGGCGATCTGCCTGTCGAGAATGGCGGCGACGATGGCCTGCCTGATCTGCGCCTGAAGGGTTTGCCCCGATTCTGCGGATATACGGAAAAGGCCCGACCAGATGGCCGTGTCGTTTCGCTGGGACATGATCACCTCCCCGGTGGACAGTCTTTTCTGGCTGCGTGGACCAGAGGAGTGTCGCTTGGCACAAGCAATTAAGCCAATC
>Ga0182740_1001170_pt1 | contig 18951 bp, 20 predicted proteins | sample eDN5th37CKraftBY_FD_128872 | JGI IMG/M metagenome (GOLD analysis project Ga0182740, IMG submission 128872) | Enriched backyard soil microbial communities from Emeryville, California, USA - eDNA 5th pass 37_C Kraft BY (version 2) (version 2) | ecosystem: Environmental > Terrestrial > Soil >...
CCCGCCAGCCCTCCCACGCCGAGCACGAGCGTGTCACCCGCCCCTTCGGCGCCGCCGGTAGATTTACCGACAACGGCGCAGCCCGCCGTGCCGGCTTCCGAAGCGAGCGGGCAGGCAGCACCAGCCGATTCGCCGGCCGACGCCGCTACCCCCGCGCCGATTGCCAGTCCGTCGCCCGTCGTCATCGAGCGATCGCCGCACCTGCCGCACGACCTTTCGCCGTGGGGCATGTTCATGGCGGCGGATATCGTCGTCAAAGGCGTCATGACGGGTCTCGCGTTCGCCTCGTTCGCCGTCTGGACGGTTTGGCTTGCCAAGTTGATGGAGTTGCTCACGGCGCGCGTCAGCCTGCGCCGAGGCCTTCGTGCTCTCGCGGCGGAACCTTCTCTCGATGCAGCCGCCGCGCACTTGACGCGGCGCACAGCCGTCGCGCGCGGCATGGTCCATCTGGCGCAGACGGAGATCGAGCTCTCCGAGGATGTCATCAATGGCGCCGGGCTGAAGGAGCGTGTCGCCTCGCGCCTGTCCGGCCTCGATGCGGCACTCACGCGGCGTATGCGCCGCGGCATGAGCCTCCTCGCGACGGTCGGTGCGACGGCGCCCTTCGTCGGCCTCTTCGGCACCGTCTGGGGCATCATGAACAGCTTCATCGGCATCTCGAAGTCGCAGACGACGAGCCTTGCTGTGGTCGCTCCCGGTATTGCCGAGGCGCTGCTTGCGACCGGCATCGGGCTCGTCGCGGCCATCCCGGCTGTGATCCTCTACAACCAGCTCAGCCGATCGATTGCGACGTATCGCGCGCTCGTGCGTGAAACGAGCGACGAGGTCGAGAGGCTCGTGTCCCGCGATATCGATCGCCGTGCGGCCAGCCGGCCGCCCGCCGCGCTTGTCAGGCGAGGATAGGCAGCATGGCCGGCGGCATTCGCGGGGGCGACGACGAAGAAGATGTCGAGGTCCACGAGATCAACGTCACGCCGTTCATCGACGTGATCCTCGTCCTGCTCATCGTCTTCATGGTGGCGGCGCCGCTTTCCACGGTCGACATCGCCGTGCAGCTTCCGGCCGCGACCGCGAAGCCGCAGCCGCGCCCGGAGAAGCCGATCTACGTGACGATCAAGGCGAACCTCGAGATCGCCGTCGGCGAGGATACGATCAGCAAAGCGATGTTCCTGCCCACGATCGCCCGCGTTACCGAGGGCAATCGTGACAAGCGGCTCTTTCTGCGCGCCGACAAGTCCGTGCCCTACGGCCAGCTCATCGCCGTGCTCGATCAACTCCGCGCGGCCGGCTATCTCAAGGTAGGGCTTGTGGCGCTCGAAGCCGTGCAGCCCGCCGAGTTCGGCGCGCCGGTAGCGCCGGCGACACCTGCAGCGCCGCCGGCCGGCAATCCGTAGGGTTCTCAGCCGCCCGTCTTGGCTCGCTTGAGATCTGGCGCTTCGCCTTCATCGACGAGCAGGGCCTTCACCTCGGCGAGTGTGAGTGTCTTGCTCTCGTTGCTGCCGAGCCGCCGCATGGCGACCTTGCCCTCCTCGGCCTCGCGCTTGCCGACGACGAGAATGACCGGCGCTTTCGCCAGCGAGTGCTCGCGCACCTTGTAGTTGATCTTCTCATTGCGCAGGTCGGTTTCGACGCGGAGCCCTGCGCGACGCAGCTCCGCCGCAACCTTCAGCGCATATTCGTCAGCATCTGAGACGATGGTTGCGATCACGGCCTGCACGGGCGCGAGCCAGAGCGGGAAGTGCCCTGCGGTATTCTCCGTGAGGATGCCCATGAAGCGCTCGAGCGAGCCGAACATCGCCCGATGGATCATGACCGGCGTGCGCTTCTCGCTGTTGGCGTCGATGTAGAACGCGCCGAAGCGGGCGGGCAGATTGAAATCGACCTGCGTGGTGCCGCACTGCCAGGTGCGCCCGATCGCGTCGCGCAGGTGATACTCGAACTTCGGTCCGTAGAACGCGCCTTCACCCTCGGCGATCGACGTCTTGATGCGGTCGTTCGATTGGCGCTTGATCTGATCGAGCACGCCCATCATGGCGGTCTCGGCCTTGTCCCAGAGCTCGTCCGCGCCGACGCGCTTCTCCGGCCGCGTCGCGAGCTTGATGTGGATGTCCTCGAAATCGAAGTCCTTGTAGATCGACAGCATGAACTGGTTGATGTCGAGGCACTGCTCGGCGATCTGATCCTCCGAGCAGAAGATATGCGCGTCGTCCTGGGTGAAGGCGCGCACGCGCATGAGGCCGTGCAGCGCGCCCGATGGCTCGTAGCGGTGCACGCAGCCGAACTCCGCGATCTTGATCGGCAGCTCGCGGTAGCTCTTGAGGCCGTGCTTGAAGATTTGCACGTGGCCCGGACAGTTCATCGGCTTCAGCGCGAACACCCGCTCGTCCTCGGTCTCCGTGACGAACATGTTCGCGTGATAGGTCTCCCAGTGGCCTGATGTTTCCCAGAGCGAACGCTCGAGGAGCTGCGGCGAGTTCACCTCGACATAGCCCTCGGCCTGCTGGCGGCGGCGCATGTAGGCGATGAGGCCCTGGAAGAGCGTCCAGCCCTTCGGATGCCAGAAGACGGTGCCCGGCGCATCGTCCTGGAAATGGAAGAGGTCCATCTCGCGACCGAGTTTGCGGTGGTCGCGCTTTTCTGCTTCCTCGAGCTGAGTGAGGTAGGCCGCCAGCTCCTTCTCATCGGCGAAGGCGACGCCGTAGATGCGCTGCAGTTGCGCACCCTGCGAGTCGCCACGCCAGTAGCTCCCGGAGAACCGGGTCAGCTTGAAGGCTTTGCCGACCTGGCCGGTCGACGTCATGTGCGGACCGCGACAGAGGTCGAGCCATTCGCCCTGGCTGTAGATCTTGACGTCCTCGCCTTCGGGGATCGCATCGACCAGCTCAACCTTGAAGAGCTCGCCCTTGGCGCGGAAATAATCCTTCGCCTTGTCGCGGCTCCACACCTCCTTCTTGAAGGCCGCATTGCGCGCGATGATCTCGTGCATCCGCTTCTCGATGACGGGGAGATCTTCGGGCTTGAAGGGTTCGGCCTTGGCGAAGTCGTAGAAGAAGCCGTTCTCGATGACCGGGCCGATGGTGACCTGAGTGCCCGGCCAGAGATCCTGCACCGCCTCGGCGAGGACGTGTGCGGCATCGTGCCGGATCAGCTCGAGGGCTTCGGGATCCGTGCGCGAAACGAATTTAACGGTGGCATCGGCCGCGATCGGGTCGGCAGCGTCGCTCAGCGTCCCATTGAGGACCATGGCGACCGTGCGCTTGGCGAGCGACGGTGCGATCGACTTCGCCACGTCGATGCCGGTAGTGCCGGCGGGCACCTTGCGCTTTGCGCCATCCGGAAATGTCAGGGTGATCTCGGCCATGGTATCCTGCTCCTCTCACTCGCTGCCAACCACGCAGGTAAGACGGATGTCTTGCGGAGGGGGCTTGTGGCAGCCAGCGGGGGCGCCTGTCAAGGTTGGGACGTCATCGGAACAGGATGGCGCCGCCAAGGTGTCGCGCGCGAGACGGCTGGCGCCGGAGAGCCCGTCCATGTAACGTACAGCCCGCCGATGCGGGTGCGCACCTGCGCCTCGGCGATCTAAAGAGAGGCCGTGATCCGCCCGATGAATCGTTTTGAACGCCTGTTTGGTTTCCGGGGCGAGGCCAAGGTGAAATATCTGGACGGCGAGTTTCAGGTTGTTTCGCCGGGAGACTATGTCCTCTGCGCCGTGACCGGGGAACCAATCCCGCTCGCGGAGCTTCGCTATTGGAGCGTCGAGCTGCAGGAGCCCTATGCGACGGCCGAGGCCTCGCTGCGTCGGCATCTGGAGACGCACCCACGGGGACGGGCGGAATAGGTATTGCTGATAGGATTTGATAGCGCAGGATATTCTCCCGTGATCGGGCCGCGCGGCCGGGGATGCGGCAGATGCCGCGACGAGATGCAGCAAGCTTAGAATTGGGTTGATTTCAGCGGGGCTCGGCTGGCCAAGATAGTGCCGCACTTGTTAGGCTAGGTGCCCGAGCCGGGTCGGATCAGTTGACTGGGCAGTTTCAGGCGCGCAGCGCAAGATGCGCGGCCTGCTGGAGAAACGAGATGCCTTTCGCGCGAGCCGCGCTGATCGCCACCCTTATGGCCTTGCCGCTCTGCCAGCCCGCTCACGCGCGCGGTGACGAGGGGCAGACCGATGTCCGGCCGTCCTTTGGCGGCTATCTCGCGGGCCGCGTCGCGCGCGGTCTGCACGATACAGAAGCGGCAGCGCAGTTCTTCCAGCGGGCGCTCTCGCGGGATCCCTCGAACGAGACCCTCCTCGAGCAGGCGCTGCTCATGGATCTCACCGAGGGGCAGATGAGCGAATCGGTAGATCTCTCGCGTCGACTGCTCTCGGTGCACGCCTCCCACCGGATCGCCGGCCTTGTGCTCGGCGTGGATGCGGCGAAGCGCTCGGAATATGCCGAGGCCGGCGACTTCTTCAAGCGCGCGTCTGTCAGCCTGGTCGGCGAAGTGACGAGCACGCTCGCAGGGGCTTGGGCGCGCTACGCACGGGGCGATGTCGACGGCGCGCTCGCGCAGCTCGATGGCCTCAAGCAGGCGGACTGGGCGCAGTTCTATCTGCGCTATCACAGGGCGCTCATCGCCGATCTCGCCGGCCGCCACCAGGAAGCCGGGCGGCTCTTCGAGCGGGCCTTCCGCAGCGAGCAGCGCCTCGTGCGATTGACGCTGGCTTATGCCCAGCACGCGGCGGCGCGCGGGGACCGTAAGCTCGCACGCTCGATCATTGCCGAGCACGCGCGGCGTACGGCCGGCAATGTCCATCCCTACATCACGGCGCTGAGCGACGCTCTCGAGCGCGGCGAGAATGTCCCAATGCTTGTTACGACGCCGAGTGAGGGCTTGGCCGAAGTCTTCTTTGGCCTGGGCGAGGCCCTTTCGAGCGAAGGGGGCATCGGCTTCGGTACCGTCTATCTGCAACTTGCGCTCTACCTCGAGCCATCTTCGCCCTTTGCGCTCGCCGCTCTCGCGTCCGTCTATGAAACGACGAAGCGCTACGAGAGCGCGATCCGCACGTACGAGCGCATTCCGACGGGCACGCCCATCGAGGGATCGATCAAGGTCAGGAAGGCGCTTCTGCTCAACCAGCTCGAGCGTGTGGACGAGTCGCGGGTGTTGCTCGAGCGCATGGCGGATGAGGACACATCGGACATCCGCGCTCTCGACGCCCTCGGCAACATCATGCGCGCGCGCAAGCGGTACGATGAGGCCATTACCTACTACGATCGCGTCATGGAGAGGATCGGCACCCCGCAGAAGCAGCATTGGCCGCTCTTCTTTGCGCGCGGCACGGCCTACGAGCGGTCCAAGAACTGGCCGAAAGCGGAAAGTGATCTCCAGCGGGCGCTCAAGCTCGCACCCGACCAGCCGTCCGTGCTCAATTATCTCGGCTACTCGTGGGTCGACCAGAACAAGAACCTCAAGCTCGGCATGGAGCACATCCGCAAGGCCGTGCGCCTGCGCCCGGATGATGGTCATATCGTCGATAGCCTCGGGTGGGCGCACTACCGGCTCGGCAACTACAGGGAGGCCGTGCGCTATCTCGAGCGTGCTGTCGAGCTGATGCCGCAGGATCCGATCCTCAACGACCATCTCGGCGATGCGTACTGGCGCGTCGGCCGGCGGCGCGAAGCCCGCTTCCAGTGGAGTCAGTCGCTCACGCTCAATCCCGAGCCCGAGGATGCCGAGAAGATCAAGTCGAAGCTGGCCGAGGGCCTTCCGACGCGTGCTCGGCCTCGGATCGTGAAGCGACCCAACCAGCAGGCGCGCCGCGATGCGCAGCGCAAGAAGCGCACCGAGAACCAGGCGGCGCCGGCCTCCCCGCAGCTCCGGTAAATGTCGGCTGTTCTCAGCGAGACGGCGCGCGCGAAAGTCAACCTGACGCTCCGTGTGCTCGGTCGCCGTGCGGACGGCTTTCATGAGCTCGAGAGCCTCGTCGCATTCGCGAAAATGGGCGACGAAGTCACCCTGTCCGTCGGGTCACCGTCCGAAGTGACCGTGAGCGGTCCCTACGCGGCCGCCATCGACGATGAGAATATTGCCGCGCGCGCTCTCTCGGCTCTTGCCCAGGCCGTGCCCGCGCTCGCGCTCGGCGGTGTGCACATCGAGAAGCGATTGCCTGTTGCAGCCGGCATCGGCGGTGGATCGGCCGATGCGGCGGCGGTTCTTCGTGCCATCAGGAGGGCCAACCCGGCACTTGCTTCTGCCGTGGACTGGCCGGCTATCGCGGCTTCGCTCGGTGCCGATGTCCCGGTTTGCCTCGCGAGCACGGCCCAGCTCATGTGGGGCATCGGTCGCGAGACCGCGCCGGTGCCGGCGCTGCCGCCCCTGCCTGCGGTCCTCGTCAATCCGGGGGTGCCGCTTGCGACCCCCGCCGTCTTCCAGGCCCTCGATGCGCCGCCTGCCCCCGAGCGGCGTGCGGCCCCGAGCGTGCCGGGTCCTTTCCCGGATCCCGCCGCGGTGGCCGCCTATGTCAACCAGCACGGCAATGATCTCGAACCGGCAGCGAAAGCGCTCTGCCCCGTCATCGGCGCCGTATTGGCTGTGCTTGGCGCCGCACCGGGTGCCGTCCTTGCCCGCATGTCAGGAAGCGGCCCGACGTGCTTCGCGCTGTTCGAGACCGCTGAAGCGGCAGAGCTTGCCGCGCGGCGCATCGGCGCCGATGAGCCCCGCTGGTGGACTGTCGCGACGACGCTCGGCTGAGCCCGGCGTTGCTTGACGACCGGTTGTGCGGCCGCCGTCAAATTTACCTTCTCGCAAGCAAAGTGAAACTGCATAAACTTGTCGGCTTCGGCTTTACATGACCGCAGCTATGGGCCGCCTAACCTCCTGTGTATACGGGGGCGAGGAGGCGGACGAACATGCGGGTCGTTAACGGGGCAGGGCGCCGCCGCGCGCCATGGCAGGGCTTGCGCGCCCTTTTTAAGCGCTTTGGCACTGACCAAAGTGGCGTGACGATCATCATCTTCGCCATTGGGTTTTCGGTCTTCGGACTCGCTGCGGCCATTGCGATCGACTATGGGCGGGTCGAACTCGAGCGGCTGCGCATGCAGCGGGCGCTTGATGCCGCGGCCCTTGCGGCGGCGCACCGGCTCGGCCGGGATGATCAGGAGGAGTCCGGTCCCGCCGCCGCCACGGCCTTCTTCAAGGCGAACATCCCTGAGGGATCGAAGCTCACCATTACCGACATGAAGATGGACGTCACCGCCGGCGAGGTGAAGATTACATCGGGCGGCCGCCATCCGACGACCCTGATGGGCGCTTTCGGTGTCAAGGACATGGGTCTCGGCGCCGGGACACGGGTCGTGCGCGGCGACGGCACGGTCGAGGTGGCGCTCGTGCTCGACAATTCCGGATCCATGGCCGGCAATCCCCTGGCCGACCTCAAGGACGCCGCGCGCAATCTCGTCGACGTGGTGTTTGCAGGCGCCATGGGTAACGACAAGGTCCACGTTGGCGTGGTGCCGTTCGCGGGTTCGGTGAACGTCGGCTCTCAGCACCGCGACTCGGGATGGATCGACACCGAAGGCCTCTCTCCCGTTCACCATGAGAACTTCGCCGAGCCCCGCACGCGCTTCCAGGTGTTCGATCAGCTCGGCACATCATGGCGCGGCTGCGTCGAGGCGCGTCCGGCGCCCTACGATGTCAACGACGCACAGCCGTCGGACGGAACGCCTGCAACCCTCTTCGTTCCGATGCTCGCACCCGACGAGCCGGACAAGGGCAATGCGGACGGCGGATCGTACCCGAACAACTACCTTGATGACTTCGGCGGGAGCTGTCCGACGCCCGAGCAGGTGTGCACCAAGTACAACTCTCGCCAACAGCGTTGCGAGGAGTATGGCCCGAAACCGTTGACGCCGGCCGAGGCTCAGTCGCGCATGTGCAAGTACGAGGGCGCCTCCACGCCGTCCGGTCTCGGCCCCAACTACGGCTGCACGACCACTCCGCTGCTCGAGCTCACCTCCTACAAGGAGGACGTGGTGGCGGCGATCGACGCCATGCAGGCCAACGGCCTGACGAACATCGGCGAGGGCCTGATGTGGGGCTGGCGCGTGCTGTCGCCCGAGGCGCCGTTCACGACCGGCCGCCTCTGGAGCGAGCAAAAGAAACAAAAAGTGATCGTCCTGATGACGGACGGCCAGAACACGTACACGCGCTACGGCAACAACCACAATTGGACAGCCTACGGCGCCTTCGCCTACGGCGCAAAGGGCCGGCTCGGGACGACCAACTCGTCGTCCGCGTTGACGAGCGCGATGAATACCAAGACTCGCGCTGCCTGCACGAATGCGAAGACGCGCGGCATCATCGTGTACACGATTGCCTTCAGGCTCGAGAACGATGCGTCGACCCGCGCGCTGCTGTCCGACTGCGCCTCCGACGGCAGCAAGGCCTTTGTGGCGAGTGACGGCGCAGCGCTCTACCAGGTCTTTCAGGCCATCGGTCGCGAGATCTCGAATCTCCGCGTGGCAGGCTGAGCAGGCTCGCAATTGGTCGGCGCCCTGAAGGGCCGACCACCGCCTTACCGCACTTTGCTCCGGCTACCTCGGGCTTATGCACAGTTCGATCGATAGCGGTTCGCCAGGCACGCTGCGTTCCGTCGCGGACTGCAGCGATTGCCGCCTCGTGCGGCCGCCAAAGGCCTGAAATAGGCATTCCGCGCACGTTTGAAGCGCTCGTCGACGGCGCGTGACTGTGGTGCGCCGGCTTGGACAATCTGTGGATGGGTCCGGCAAAGTCACACAGCCGAGGTAGCGGAGTCTGGCTCCCACAAAAGATTTCGTGATCACTTGGCGCCATGGGTAGGTAGGGACCTTTGGTCGATTGCCTCGCTCGGGGCGCGCGTATGGCAGGTGGCGCCGGGCGGAGCTTGAAGCGGGGGTTGCGACGTCTGCCGGCAATCGGCGCTTCTCGAACGTGGCTCCAGGTGTGGTGGAGCCTCCGGGAATCGCGTCGTGAGGCAACCGGTGTGCGGCGCATGCCTGCCCTGGCAGGGGGCCAGATGTATCGCGTCGCGTGGGTCCTCCGTATCAGCGGGGGCATGTGACTGTGTTCGAAAGTACGTTCAATCTCCGGCTCGGCATCCGCCGGCTGACGGAACTCTTCCTTCTGGCGCTTACCGTTTGCCTCGGAGCAAGCGGTGCTGTCGCGCAATCACAGCAGGCGCCGGGTTTCATCAGTGAGCCGGTGCACCGTTCCTATCTCAGAGTGCCCGCCAACGTGCCTCTGCCGGCAACGCGCCGGATCACGATCGGCGTCGACAAGTCCATGCTGATCGACCTGCCGATCGATCTCGAGAACGTCCTCGTCTCCAATCCCGAAGTCGTCAACGCTGTCGTCAAGTCACAGCGCCAGATCTATCTGCTCGGTAAGGACCAGGGCGAGGCGAACGCCTTTTTCATGGGGCCCAACGGGCAGAAAATCCTGCTGCTCGAAATCGTCGTGGCGCGTGATCTGACCGCGCTCAACGAGACGCTGCACCGGCTTTTGCCGGGCGCGAAGATCACGGTCGACACGATGGGCGACAATGTCGTGCTCAGCGGTAGCGTTCTGACGCCCGCGGACGCCAACCGCGCCGCCGAGCTCGCGCAACGCGCGATGAAGAAGAAGGACAAGGACAGCGTCGTCAATCTATTGACCGTGGCCGAACCAGCCAAGGAGCAGGTGCTGCTCAAGGTCACGGTCGCGGAGATGCAGCGCGAGGCGCTGAGGCGGCTGGGTGTGGATTTTCCGAATGCAGTCCTGCAAAGTGGAAACTTCACGTTCCAGAAAATTATCACGAACTCTTTCCCCGTGACCGCCGCAGTCGCGCCGACAATAGCCTCGGGAGCTAAAGGCGCCGGAGGCTCATTTGGCTTGGCCAACTGGCAGACCGGAAACCAGTCGGTTACGGCCATTGTCGAGGCACTCGAGCGAACAGGTCTGATGCGCACGCTCGCCGAGCCAAATCTTACGGCTCTCTCGGGCGAGACTGCAAAGTTTCTTGCCGGCGGCGAGTTTCCGATACCATTGGCGGGACGCGATGGCGACATCAGTGTCGAGTTCAAGCAATTCGGCGTGAGCACGACCTTCAAGCCGCTCGTGCTCAGCGATGGTCGCATCAGTCTCTCCATTGGAGCGGAGGTGAGCGAGCTGACGACCGAGGGCGCCGTTATCGTGAACAACCTTTCAATCCCGGCGCTCAAGGTCCGACGTGCGGAGACGACACTTGAAATGCCGAGTGGCGGTACGCTCGCGATGGCAGGAATGCTGTCCGATGATACGCGCCAGAACGTTGATGGGGTGCCTGGGCTCAAGAACATTCCCGTCCTCGGCCAGCTCTTCCGCTCGAACGACTATCGCCGCCGTGAGACCGAGCTCGTCATCCTCGTGACGCCGTACATTGCGACGCACATGTCGAAGGCGCAGGCCGCGAAACCCGACAAGAACTTCGCGCCCGCGAGCGATCTCAAGAGCATCTTCTTCGGCCACATGCACCGCCTCTATGGCCCGATCGGCGACTCGCTCGAAGGTGAGTTCGGCTTCATCATTGCTTATCCCGACGCGGGTACGAAAGGCTGACCACAATGCTCTATGCCGCTCAGAGCTTCCGCGCCTTGAGTGTTGCCGCCGCCTCTGCCGCCATCGTGGCGAGCCTTGCGCTTGCCGCTTGCGAGGATCATCACCGCCCGCGGTTGCCGGATTTCATGGGCGTGGCGCTTAACGACGTAGACGCCCGCCACCCGATTGGCTTCGTGGATCGGCGCGAGGTTCTGAACGTCGACGCGCCGCCGCGCGGACGCGACCTCAGTCACAACCAGTCCGCTGACCTGTATCGCTTCGTCGCACGCTACAAGGCAGAGGGGGTGGGACAGCTCGCCATCTCAGTCCCCAAGCAGAACGACGTGGGCACCTCGCAGGTCGTTGCTGAGCTGGGGCGCATCCTGCGCGAAGCTGAGATTGCGCCCCAACGTGTCGTGCGCACGCGGCACGCAGATGGACGGCTCCGCCCCGCCGTGCGGCTGAGCTATGCAACGCCTGAGGCGATCGGACCGGAATGCGGCCACTGGCATCGCGATGTCGCGCGCGATCCAGAGCGTCTCAACTACCCCGAGTTCGGCTGTGCGACGCAGCGCAATCTCGCTGGCATGGTTGCGAATTCGCGTGACCTGCAGCGGCCGCAGGACGAGCAGCCGCGATCGTCGGAGCGTCGCTCTCAGACTTGGAGCAAATACATCGAACCCGAGAGAAGCGACACGGCAGCCACGAAGGTCAAGGCCGAGGAAACGACCAAGAAATAATGCGTCACTCAGCCGGACTTGACGTCCGCCCACTCGGGATGGCGATCGAACTGCGCTTTCACGTAAGGGCAGAGCGCGAAGATCTTGAAGCCCTCGCTGCGGGCGTCGGCGATCAGCCGGTCGACCATGGCCTTGGCGACGCCCATGCCGCGCATCGAGTCCGGCGCGAGCGTGTGATCCGCGATCACGAGCGTCGGGCTTGCGCGCGAGAAGGTCAGCTCGCCTTCGCCCTCGATCCCATCGATGCGCGCGACGTAGCGCCCTTTGGTCGGCGTCAGCTCGCGCTCGATCTTGATATCGGCCATCGCGCTTCTCCTGTCGAGGTCATGTGCCGAGGTCTGGAGTCCAGTTCAGCGCTGGTTTTCGGATTGCTGCAATCGTTCTTTTGGTCACACGGGATGGCAGCCGAGCAGGCCTGCCATCCCGGTTGATCGTTACCGTGCGCTCAGCTTCGCGGCGAGACCGGCGACATGGCGACCCTGAAAGCGGGCGCCCGCAAGCTCGTTCTCCGAGGGCTGGCGGGAGCCGTCGCCGTCGGCGATCGTGGTCGCACCGTAGGGCGAGCCACCCGTAACTTCCTTGACGCCCATCTGGCCTTGGAAGGCGTAGGGCAGGCCCGCGATCACCATGCCGTGGTGGAGCAACACGATGTGCGTCGAAAGGATCGTGCTCTCCTGACCGCCGTGCTGGGTCGCGCTCGAGCTGAACACGCTGCCGACCTTGCCGATCAGCGCGCCTTTCATCCAGAGGCCGCCCGTCTGATCGAAAAAGTTTTTCATCTGCGCGGGCATATTGCCGTAGCGGGTCGGTACGCCGAAGATGATCGCATCGTAGTTCGGAAGGTCATCAACCGTCGCGATCGGCGCCGCCTGATCGAGTTTGAAGCCCGATTTCTTCGCGACTTCCTCCGGAACGAGCTCCGGCACGCGCTTGATATCCACCTGCGCGCCGGCCTCGCGTGCGCCGGCTGCGACGGCCTCCGCCATCGTCTCGATATGGCCGTAGCTTGAATAGTAGAGAACCAGGACCTTGCTCATGATGCTTTCTCCAGTTGTCGGCTGTCGATTGGGGGTGGTGTGATTTCTCTGACGTCAGCGCGCCTGCAGTTCGTGAACATGCTGCGCGCCGGAGTTCCTCAGAGTTGGACGTCGAACAGCAGCACCTCGCCCGCTTCGACGCCTTCGAGGGTCAACGTGCCGCTCTCGCGGACGGCCGCGCCGTCTCCGGCCTTGAGCCGTGTGCCGTTTGCGCTCACGGTGCCGCGCGCGACCTGTATCCAGACGCCGCGGCCCTCAGCGATCGTGTGCCCGACACTTTCTCCGGCATTCAGCACGGTCGCGTAGAGGTCGACGTGCTGATGAATGGTGACCGAGCCGTCGCGGCCGTCACGAGATCCGACGAGGCGCAGGCACCCGCGCTTCTCGTCGATGCCGAATGATTTCTGCTCATAGCTCGGCGCGAGGCCGTCCTGCTCGGGGATTACCCAGATCTGGAGGAAGTGCACCGGGTCCGTCTTCGAGGCATTGAACTCGCTGTGGCGCACACCCGAACCGGCGCTCATGCGCTGTACGTCGCCGGGACGGATGACCGAGCCCGTGCCGATGCTGTCCTTGTGCTCGAGCGCACCCTCCAGCACGTAGGAGAGGATTTCCATGTTGCTGTGCGGGTGCGTAGGAAAGCCGCTGCCCGGCGCGACCCTGTCCTCGTTGATGACGCGGAGCGGGCCGAAGCCCATGTGCGCTGGATCGTGATAGTGGCCAAAGGAGAAGCTGTGCTTGCTGTCGAGCCAGCCGAAGTTGGCCTTGCCACGGGCTTCTGATTTTCGGAGTGCGAGTGCCATACCGGCCTCCTGATCCCAGCCGGACGAACGCGTCCGCCGGCTCTTCTCCGCATAGGTATGGGTTGGCCTATTTCGCATCAATCCGATATGTTCTGGCCACACTGCGTCCAATATGGATACAATCAGCGATGGACAAGCTCGAAGCCATGAATGCGTTCGCCAAGGTGGTGGCCCTTGGCAGCTATGCCGAGGCGGGCCGCGCCCTCGGCTTGACCCGGTCGGCGGTGAGCAAGGCGGTGATGGAGCTGGAGCAGGTGCTCGGCGCCCGCCTCCTCGATCGTACGACGCGCCGCGTCAGTCCCACGGAAGCCGGGCTCTCCTACTACGAGCGCTGCCTCGACATTCTCTCGCGCATCGAGGAGACGGAGCTTCAGGTCTCGCGCCTCCACGACGAGCCGCGCGGACTGCTGCGCGTCAATGCGCCCATGTCATTCGGGATGCTCTATCTCGGTACTGCCACCGCGGATTTCATGGCCGCCTATCCCGGCCTCAACGTCGAGATGACGCTCAATGACCGGTTCATCGATCCGGTCGAGGAGGGCGTCGACGTCACGATCCGCATTGCGGCGCTCTCGGATTCGAGCCTGATCGCGCGCAAGCTCGCGCCCGCCCGCCGCGTCCTGGTGGCGTCACCAGCCTATCTTGCAGCGCACGGCACGCCGGCCGCGCCCGAAGACCTCGCGCAGCATCGCTGGCTCGGCTATGCCGCGACCGCCGGACTGCAGCGCTGGCCGTACCTGAAGGCGGACGGCGGCACCGGGACAGTGCCGCTGAAGTGCGCTTTGATCTCCAACAACGGCCATATCCTGCGCGATGCCGCGCTCGCCGGACAGGGCATTACCGAGCTTCCGACATTCCTCGTCGGGTGCGACATCGCCGAGAGAAAGCTCGCGCTCGTGCTCGCCGATTTTCCGCGCACCGAGCTCGGCATCTACGCTCTCTACACGCCGAACCGGTATCTCGCGGCCAAGACCCGCGTGTTCATCGACTTCCTCGTCGCCCGGTTCGGCGCGCGTCCGGAATGGGACCGCTTCGATGCATGAAGCTTCCGGTCGGGAAGCCGTGCGCTAAACTTGGCACCAATGCGCGCCCGCCGCGCAGGGAGGAATGAATGCCATGACTGAAACATCTCGCGCGCTCGATCTCGTTCTCGCGCGGCGATCGATCTCGCCGCGATTTCTTGTCGAGCCGACGCCGACGACCGAAGAGCTGACCCTCATTCTGCGTGCGGCGGCTGCGGCGCCTGATCACAAGAATCTCAAGCCCTATCGCCTCATTCTCATTCCGCCCGAGCGCCGGGAGGCTCTCGCGTTGGCCTTCCGGGAGGCCAAGGCCGAGCGCGACCCCGGCGCGCCGGCTGGCGAGATCGAGCGGGCCGGCGAGAAAGCCTATCGCGGTGCTATGCTGCTCGCGGTGGTGCTGCGCATCGTGCGCGATCATCCGCGCGTTTCGGTTACGGATCAGATGCTCGCCGCCGGTGCCGCAATCGAGAACATGCTGCTCGCCGCAAGTGCTCTCGGCTATGCCGGCTGTCTCCGCAGCGGCCATTCGGCGACCTCGCGTCGCGTCCGCCTCGCTCTCGGCCTTGCCAATGAGGAGGAGCTTGCCGCATTCATGATGCTCGGCACGCCGGCCAAGGCGCCGAAGCCGCGCAACGATGAGGTGCCGGACCTGCTGAGCATCTGGGAGTCGTGAGCGCAACGCCCCCTGCGACCGCCGACGAAATATGCAATAGAATACATTGATGATCGACGCGTTCGAGTCGGCATCAGCGCGCGATAGCCAACGGAAGGTCAGGATAGGTCCCCCGGAACATATCTGGTGCACGGGAGCGCGCATCCTGTGGTATGGCAGGAAAGCAGCCAGGCGCCGTGCCTCTCGCAGCGTACCCAGCCGGAATCCGACATGACTCGCCTCACGATCCGTATCGACTTCGACGGTGGCCGCCAGGTCGGCCATGGCAAAATCCGTCTCCTCGAACTCATCGGCGAGCACGGCTCGATCAGCGGCGCCGCGCGTGAAATGAAGATGTCGTACCGGCGTGCGTGGCTGCTGGCGGACGAGGTAAACCGGATGTTCAGCGAGCCGGTGCTAGAGACGCAGCATGGTGGCGCCGGCGGCGGCCACGCCCGTCTGACCTCTTTCGGCCACGCTCTCGTCGGGCACTACCGCGCCATCGAGGCTCAGGCGCTCAAGTCGTTCGGCAAGCAGATTGCGGATCTGGAGCGGCGGCTCAGCCCCGTCGCCAAGAGCGCGGCGCGATAGGCCTTCACGCATTACGACGCCCGCTAACGCGTTGCTGCGCTGCACCGAGCGACATATCCGATGAGAAATATAGCTTGCCACGCGCGTGCCGGACTTTTAAGAGCGCTATATCGATCTGTATATCTCGAGACAGCGGAGCTAGACCCATGCGCATGCGCGCCTCATGGCTGAAGTTTCCGATGGCCGCACTGGCCTCGGTCATGATCGTCGCTTCCATGTCCGCGGTCGCGCGGGCGGCTGAGGTCAAGGTAGCGGTGGCGGCGAACTTCACCGAGCCGGTCAAGGAAATCGGCGCGCTCTTCGAGAAGGCGACCGGCCACAAGCCTGTCTTCAGCTTCGGCCCGACGGGAGGCCTCTATAATCAGGTTACTCAGGCGGCCCCTTTCGAGGTCTTTCTCTCCGCCGATGACAAGACACCGGCAAAGGCCATCAAGGAAGGCCATGGCGTAGCGGGGACCTCGTACACTTACGCGACGGGCAAGCTCGTGCTCTACAGCAAGACGGAGGGCCAGAAGCTCGGCGAGCAGGCGCTCAAGGACGGCAAGTTCGCTAAGATTGCGATCGCCAATCCGAAGACGGCGCCCTATGGCACGGCCGCGGTGGAGACGATGCAGAAGCTGGGCGTTTATGATGCGTTGAAGGGTAAGATCGTCGAGGGGAACAACATCGCGCAGACCTTCCAGTTCGTGGATACGGGCAATGCCGAGGTCGGCTTCGTCGCCTATTCGCAGGTTGCGCTGAAGTCCGGCGGATCGCGCTGGGTGGTGCCGGCGAAACTGCACAACACCATCGCGCAGGATGCCGTGCTGCTGAAAACGGGTGCTAATAACGAGGCGGCCAAGGCTTTCCTTGCCTTTCTCAAAGGTCCCGAAGCGCGCAAGATCATTGAGAAGTACGGCTACGGCTTTGTCGACTGAAGACGCGCAGGTGATGTGTGGGTGAGCTCGATGTTACACAGCTCTGGTCGCCGATCCGGCTGACCATCGAGCTCGCCTTCATCACCACCGCTCTCTTGCTCGTTGTCGGAACGCCGATCGCGTGGTGGCTCGCGCGCTCTAAGGCGCGCTGGAAGGAGGCGGTGGCGACGATCGTCGCGATGCCGCTCGTGCTGCCGCCGACAGTGCTCGGTTTCTATCTCCTGCTCTTGCTCGGCCCGAACGGCCCCGGCGGCTGGATCGCCGGCCTCTATGGCGCGCGCACGCTTGCCTTCACGTTCGGCGGGCTCGTGATCGGTTCGGTGATCTACTCCATGCCCTTCGTGGTGCAGCCGATCCGCAATGCCTTCGAAGCCTTCGGCGACCGGCCGCTGGAGGTCGCGGCCACACTCAGGGCCTCGCCATGGGATGCCTTCTGGTCCGTGGCCGTTCCCCTCGCGCGCCCCGGCTTCCTTACGGGCGCCATTTTGGGCTTCGCGCACACGATCGGCGAGTTCGGCGTCATCTTGATGATCGGCGGGAATATTCCTGGCCAGACGAAAGTGCTCTCGGTGGCGATCTACGACTTCGTCGAGACGCAGCATTGGACCGAGGCGCACATCCTCGCGGGCGGCATGGTCGTCTTCTCGTTCGCCGTGATTCTCGCGACGATGATGCTCGGCCGGCGCTACGGACAGCAGGGCCGATGACCGGAGCGTCCGCTGAAATCTCGACGGCCTTTGCGGGGACGCTCGGCAATTTTTCGCTCGACGTCGCCTTCACGATGCCCATGCGCGGCATCACGGCGCTCTTCGGTCCATCCGGCTGCGGCAAGACAACGATCCTGCGCTGTATGGCAGGCCTTCAGAAGCTCTCCGGTCATTTCATCGTCGGCGGCGAAGTCTGGCAGGACAGCGCCAAAGGTCTGTTCGTGCGCACGCATCAGCGACCGCTCGGCTACGTTTTCCAGGAGGCGAGCCTCTTCCAGCACCTCTCGGTGCGCCAGAACCTGCTCTATGGGGCCAAGAGGGCCGGTAAGGCGCCGGCGTCCGACGCCCTCGACTTCGACGCGATCGTCGAGTTGCTCGGCATCGGCCATCTGCTGGAGCGTTCGCCCGTTGCGCTTTCCGGCGGCGAGCGCCAGCGCATATCCGTCGGGCGTGCGCTTCTTTCGCGCCCGCGCATTCTACTCATGGACGAGCCGCTCTCAGCCCTCGATCGCATGACCAAAGAAGAGATCCTTCCCTATTTCGAGCGCCTGCACGAGAGCCTGGCGCTGCCCATCGTCTATGTCAGCCATGACATCGGCGAGGTGGCGCGCCTCGCGGACACGATGGTGCTGCTTGCCAAGGGACGTGTGATCGCATCGGGGCCGCTCCTCCAGCTCCAGACGGACCCGAACCTACCGCTCGTCGCCGCCCCCGATGCGGCAGTCATGATCGAAGGCCGCGTCGCGCATCTCGACGACGAATTCCTGCTGACGCACTTTGCCGTTCGAGGCGGTACGCTCGTCGTGCCCGGGCGGCAGGGCGAGCCCGGCGCCGAGCGCCGTCTCAGGATCGCGGCGAGCGACGTGAGCTTCACGCTGACGGCCGCGCGCGATACGACCATCCTCAATTGCCTGCCGGCGCGCATCGTTTCGATCGACTGGGCGGGCAACGAGGCTCAAGTCAACGTCATTGCGGCGCTGGGTGCGGATGGCTCGGGCGCGTGTATTGCCGCGCGCATCACGCGAAAGTCGCGTGCGGCGCTGTCGCTTGCGCCCGGGATGCCGGTCTTCGCCCAGATCAAGAGTGTGGCGTTGATACGTTGAGGCGCATCGGGGCCCCAGTGGCTCAATCGACGATCCGCATGATCGCCTCGATCTCGACAGGGATGTTCGATGGCAGGGAGCCCATGCCGACCGCCGAACGCGCGTGACGCCCACGCTCGCCGAGCACTTCCACGAAGAGATCCGAGCAGCCGTTGATCACCTTGGGCTGGTCGCCGAAACCCGGCACGGCATTGACCATGCCGAGCACTTTCAGCACCTCGATCTTCCCGAGATCGCTCGACGCGAGCTTCGCCGCCGCCAGCAGCCCAAGGCCGACGCGCCGCGCCGCCTCGTAGGCCTGCTCTATGGTCACATCCTCGCCGACACGGCCGATGATGTAGGAGCCGTCCGCCCGTCGCGGGCCTTGGCCGGAGAGATAGATCGTGCGCCCGTCTACCTTGAAGGGCACGTAGTTGGCGATCGGCGTCGGCACCTTCGGCAGCTCGAGGCCGAGCGACTTCAGCTTCTCTTCGGGCGTCATCGTTTGCTCCCTTACGCGCTTTTAAGCTTGGCGAACTTCTGCGAGCGCTTCGGATGGAACCAGCGCCCGCCAACGACCGCACCCTCGGAGAGGATCCGCTTATCGCCGATCATCTTCTCGCCCATCACGTCTTCGTATTCGAATTTTCCTTCCTTGACGGTCAGGAGGGTCGCGTCGCCGACCGAGCCGGGCTTGAGGCTGCCGAGTTCGGGCCGCTTCAGCGCGTGCGCGGCGTTGATCGTCGACTGCGCGATCACGTCGTTGAGCGGTACGCCGAGGCAAAGGAACTTCGACATGGTCGTGACCTGATCATAGGCGGGCCC
>Ga0182740_1001171_pt1 | contig 18930 bp, 14 predicted proteins | sample eDN5th37CKraftBY_FD_128872 | JGI IMG/M metagenome (GOLD analysis project Ga0182740, IMG submission 128872) | Enriched backyard soil microbial communities from Emeryville, California, USA - eDNA 5th pass 37_C Kraft BY (version 2) (version 2) | ecosystem: Environmental > Terrestrial > Soil >...
CGCTGATACATGCCCTGGACGAACCTTATAAATGGGCGCTGATGTTGCGCGAGCCGCTGCCGATCTGGTCGCAGGGCCGCGTGACACTGCTTGGCGACGCCTGCCACCCCACCCTGCCCATGCTGGCGTCGGGCGCGGCGATGGCGATCGAGGACGGCTACGTGCTGGCGCGTGCGCTGGCGGCGCATCCGGACGATATTCCACAGGCCTTCAAGCGCTACGAAGCCGCACGCGTGGAACGCGCTTCGCGCGTCGTGCGCGGATCGGCGGAAAACGCCAGGCGCTTCCACAATCCCGCGCTGGAACACGCACAAGGAGCCGCTGACTACGTGGACCGCGAATGGAATGAAGCGCGCGTGCGTGAACGCTATGAATGGCTGTTCAGCTACAACGCGGACGAAGCGCCGGTCTGACACCCGCTGCCTCGTGCAAAAGGCCGCCGCCGGGACACCCCGGGCGACGGCCTTTTGCCTATTCCCGCGCGGCTTGGCGAATGATGGCGTTACGCCTTGCCCGTCATCACCATATGCGCCAGCGCGTCCGCGTCCAGTCCGGCGACGTCGCGCTCGATGACCTTGGCGCCGCTCTTCAGAATGGCAACCCGGTCCGCCAGCGCCACCACGTCCGCCATGTTGTGGCTGATGAGGATCACGGTGCGGCCCTCTTCCCGCAGCTTGCGCACCAGGTTCAACACCAGCGCGGTCTCCTTGACGCCCAACGCGGCGGTAGGCTCGTCCATGATGACCACGCGGGCATCCCAGCGCAAGGCACGGGCGATGGCGACGGCCTGGCGCTGGCCGCCGGACATGCGCTCCACGGGCCGGTCCATGTCATCGATGGGCACGGACAGGCGCTGCAGGTAGCCGCGCGCGTCCTGGGCCATGCGGCGCTTGTCCAGGACGCTGAAAGGGCCCACGCGGCGCACCAGTTCCGCGCCCATGAAGATGTTTTCCCAGATCGATAGGCGCGGCGCCAGCGCCAGGTCCTGGTAAATGGTGGCGATGCCCTGCACCAGCGCGTCGTGGGGTGAACCGAACACTACCGGCTTGCCGTTCAGGCTCAGCGCCCCGGCGCTAGGCTCCTGAGCGCCGGAGATGATGCGGATGAGCGTGGACTTGCCCGCGCCGTTATCGCCGCAAATGGCCATGACCTTGCCCTGGGGCACATCCAGGTCCACGCCCTTCAGGGCTTCGACGGCGCCATAGGATTTCTTGATCTGGCGTAGCGACAACGCGGCGGTCATGGCTGCTGGCTCTTACTTGGCGGGTTGCAGGAATTTCTGGACGTTGCTGGCGTCAACCAGGACCGAGTCCATGAACAGGTAGGGACCGGCAACGACGGTTTCCTTGGGTTCTTTCTTGACGACGATACGGTCGATGGAATCGACAGCTTTGGCGCCCATCTGCTCGAAGGGAATCATCATCGTGGCGGTGACAAGGCTGTTGGGGTCGGCGATGCGGCGATAGGTTTCGGGGCTGCCGTCGACGGACACGAGCGTGACGTCGCCCTTTTTCATACCCTGCGCCTGCAGCAGGTCGTCGATAACGTAGGCCTGGCCATCGAACGAGGCCCAGATGCCCTTGAACTGGCCCTGGTGGCGCAGCAACAGGGCCTGCATGCCGTTGCGCACGTCGTCGCGCCAGCTTTGGGTACGGGCCATGCTGAACTTGGCCAGGTCCTTGACCGCGGTGTTCTCGGTCAAGACGGCATCCAGCATCTTGCCGCGGATGCGGGTGCCGGAGTTGCCGTCGAAGCGGGCGGACAGGATGTTGCCCTGATAGCCCATCTTGCCCAGCAGGTAGAGCACGGACTGGGCGCCCGTGGCGTATTCGTTGACCTCGACGTCGAACAGCATATGGGAGCTGGCGCCGGACATCACGCCCACGACAGCAATGCCTTTCTCCTTGGCGGCCTGCAACTGCGCGTCGGTTTCGACGGGCTTGCCCATGGCGATGACGATGGCGTCAACCTTCTTGTTGACCAGGGTATCGAGCTGTTCGGCCAGCTTGGGCAAGGACCCTTCCGCGTTCAACTGGGTGACCGTCCAGCCCTTGGCGCGGGCGGCTTCGGCAGCGGCGTTGGCGACCCGGGCATGGGTTTCCGAAGACATCTGGAACGCGACAACGCCCACGTCGAAAGCGTGCGCGGCCGCGCCCATGGCCAGGGCCTGGACGGAAAACGCGGCCAACAGCAAATTGCGCATCAAGGATTTACGCATGGTTCTCTTCCCCTTCCGATCAGAATTTGAAGGCCGCTTTCTTCAGCACGGCCGATGACACCGCGACGGATGCGATGATGATGAAGCCCAGGACGATGTCCTGCACGTAATAAGGCGCGCCCATGAGGACCAGGCCGTTGCCCAGCACCTTGAGGATCAGCGCGGCCACCAGCGTGCCCGGAATATTGGCGTGGCCGGGGTTGAACATGGTCATGCCCAGCAGAACCGCCGCGATCGCGTACAGGAAGTAGTCGCCGGCCATGTTGGGCGCGGCGGAAGACAGGCTCGAAGTCAGCAGCACGGCCGCCAGCCCCGCGCACAGGCCGGAAAGGGCCAGGCCTATGCTTTTCATGGCGCGGATGTTGATGCCGGCCAGCCGGGCGGACTCTCCGGCTTCGCCGGTGGCCGTCATGCGGGCGCCGGTTCGGGTCCACTTCACCAGGAAGAACGCCAGCAGCACCGTGCCCAGCATCCACAGCACCAGGGCCGGAATGCCAAAGGGCTTGCCGCGCGCAAGGTCCGTGAACACGGTGGGCCAGCGGCCCACATACGACACGCCATCGGTCAGCATGAAGGCGAAGCCGCGCGCCATGGCGGCCATGCCCAACGTCGCAATCAATGAAGGCACGCGCAGCCGCGTCACGGCGATGCCGTTCACCAGGCCGCAGACCAGCCCGACCCCCAGGCCCGCGCCGATGGCCAGCAACACCGGCTGCCCGGTATGCACCAGGGCGCCGGTGACGACTGCCGCCAGGCTGGCGACGTCGGCGACGGACAGGTCCAGTTCGGCCGTGACCAGCGCCAGCGTGAAACCGATGGCAATGATGGCCAGGAAACTGGTTTCCTTGGCGATATTCAGAAGATTATTGGGTGCCGCGAAATTCGGAGCCGCCAATGCGAAGAAGACAACCAGGACCAATCCCGCGATTGCCGTGCCGTACTTTTCCAGGATGCCGCGCATCGACTCAACCCTTGCTGCGTTTTGTTTGTTATGTGGGCGCGTCGCTGCGCCCTGCTGATGGCGTCGTAGTTTATACCCGGGCATCAACCCATATCGATACCGGCGAGCGCGCGCGAGACGGGCGCCAGCGCCGCTTCCGCGGCCCGGAACTGGCTGTACATGCGGCGATAGGCGTGGGCGCGCTCGGCTTGCGGCTCGTAGCGTTGCGCCACGCGCACCAGGGCGTCCTGGGCGGCGGCGAAGCTGCTGTAACGCCCCAGGCCGGTCCACGCCGCCACCGCCGCGCCCAGCACGCCCGGCTGCTCGGCCTGGCCGACCACCACGGGTCGTTCGCAGATGTCCGCCTTGACCTGGCACCATTGGGCGTTGGATGCGGCGCCGCCGCCGAAGCGGATTTCTCCCACGGGGCTGCCCAGGGCGCTTTCCGCGCGTTCCAGCACGATCCGGTTCAGGAACGCCACGCCTTCCAGCACGGCCCAGGCCAGATCGCCCGGGCCATGGCGACGGTTCAGCCCCAGGAAGGCGCCACGCAGATGCGGGTCCCAGTACGGCACTCTTTCACCCTGCAGATAGGGCAGGAACAGCGCCGGCTGCGGATCCCGGGGCGCATCCAGCAAAGCGTCCATCGCTTCGCCCACGCCGGCCATGCCTTCGTCGCCCAGGCGACCCAGCAGGGGCAGGAGCCACGCCACCGTGTCCGCCCCGTTCTGGCCCGGTCCGCCGATCTGATGATGGCCGCCGCCCCAGTCCACGGTCATCAGGCCTTGGGCCTGCACCGGCTCGGCGCCGACGGCGCCGAAGACCTCGGTGGTGCCGGAGATGTTGTAGGCATAGCCCGGCCGCAGGGCTCCCAGGCCGGCCACGGCCGCCCAGGTGTCATTGGCGCAGGCCACTACCGGGCGTCCCGCCAGGCGCTCCAGCGCGCCCGGTAAGCCCGTTTGCACGGATCCGACCACATCCAGAGGGTCGAGCATCGGCGGCACCCAGGCGGGATCGGCGCCCACCGCCGTCAGCAGGTCGCCCCCCTGCGGGGCTGGCGCCGCTGCCGCAGCCAGGCGCGCCATGGATACCGTGTCGCTGACGGCGCGTCCGGTGAGGAGAAAATTCAGGTAATCCTTGGGTTCCAGTACCAGATGCACCCGGGCAGCATGCTGCGGCTCGGCGCGTAACAGCCACGCGACGCGCGCCCAGGGATGAAAGGCGTTGACCTGGGCGGCCTCGGAATGGGACGCCGGCATGGCGCCGAGCCATGCCCCGACATCAGCCGCCGCGCGCGTATCCCGCCACGTGATCGCCGGCCGGATGGCAGCGCCCTGCGCGTCGATAAATACCTGCGTGCGAGTGACTCCGCAGATGGCAATGGCCTGCACGGCGTCGAAACCGGCGCCAGCCTGCATGGCCAGGCGATCGGCCAGGGTCTGCAGGCCGCGCCACCAGGCATCGGCGTCAATTTCATCCCAACCCGGCCGGTCCGCCGGACGAGCGCCCGCCGGGCTATCGATGAAACACGCATGCGCGATGACCCCACGCGCATCCACCAAGGCTGCGCGAAAGCGCGTGCCGCCCAGATCCACCGCCAGCACGTAACTCATGCCATCACCTGCATGGGGCGGATCTGGCCGCGCCCGGGCTGCATGGCCCGCAGCGGGCGGAAGGTTGGAATATCAGACATGGGAGGGGGCTTCTGCGTGATCGGACGGCCGCCGGAACGGGCGTTGCGGCATGAAGAAATTGTAGTCCAGCCAGGGTTCCCGCGCAGCGGCGGGGGCCGTTCCTCGCTGCACCGCAGCACCGGAAATCCTATCAATTGATTATTTCTGTTCAGGTGACACGGGCCGCGGGCGTGGGACAGAATGGCCCACACCCGGAGGAGACAGCCGGGGCCATGAAAACCATCAAAACCGCATGCGCAAACACGCAGCCCGAGGCCCATGAAAAAGTCCAGGAACAAGGTCATCATCACCTGCGCGATCACCGGATCGGTCCATACGCCATCGATGTCGCCCCATCTTCCCGTCACCCCCGACGAGATCGCGCAATCCGCGCTGGATGCCGCCCAGGCGGGCGCGGCCATCGTGCACCTGCATGCGCGCAAACCCGATACCGGGCAGCCCACCCAGGATCCCGCGTTGTATGCGCAGTTTCTACCGCGCATCAAGCATGCGTCGGACGTGGTGATCAACATCACTACGGGCGGCTCGCCTGTGCTGCCCCTGGCCGATCGCATGGCGCCTGCGCTGCAATTCAAGCCCGAGGTCGCATCGCTGAACATGGGTTCGATGAACTTCGGCATGTATGAGCTGCTGGAGCGCTTCAAGGAATTCAAGCATGCCTGGGAACAACCCTACCTCGAAGGCAGCAACGACCTGATCTTCAAGAACACCTTCAAGGACATCGAGCGCATCCTGACCTCGTGTGGCGACAACGGCACGCGCTTCGAGATCGAGTGCTACGACATCGGGCACCTGTATACCGCAGCGCACTTCGTCGACCGCAAGCTGCTCAAGCCGCCATTCCTGATCCAGTCCGTGTTCGGCATCCGCGGCGGCATCGGCACGCATCCCGAAGATGTGATGATGATGAAGCGGACTGCAGACCGCCTGTTCGGCGAAGACTACATCTGGTCCGTGCTGGCCGCCGGACGCAAGCAGACGCCGCTGGCGACGATGGCGGCGACCATGGGCGGCAACGTGCGCGTGGGGCTGGAGGATTCGCTGTGGGACGGGCCGGGGGAACTGGCACGCTCGAACGCGGACCAGGTGCGTCGGATTCGCCGCATCCTGGAGGATCTGTCGCTATCCATCGCCACGCCGGACGAGGCGCGTGAAACGCTGCAACTGAAAGGCCGCGACAACGTCGCGTTCTGAACCTGATCCTATAAGTGGGGAGACCAGATATGAAAAAGACACTGTGCGCAACGGCGGCAGCCGCGTTGTTGGGGATGACGGGCGCGGCCGCGGCCGACGACGGCGTGATCCGCATTGGTTTCATAACCGACATGTCCGGCCTGTCGGCGGACGCCGACGGCCCGGGCGGCGCCGAGGCAATCAAGATGGCAGTGGCGGACCTGGGCGGCGTGGTGGCCGGCAAGAAGGTTGAGGTGCTGGTGGCGGATCACCAGAACCGTGCCGACATCGCATCGTCCCGGGCCCGCGAATGGCTGGACCAGAAGGGCGTCAATATGCTGATCGCAGGGGCGAATTCCGCGGCGGCGCTGGCGATGGCGAAAGTAGCCGAGGAAAAGAAGACGCCGTTCTTCGTGGTGAGCGCGGGTGCTTCCGAGCTGACGAATTCCCAGTGCACGCCCTACACCGTGCACTACGTCTATGACACGGTTTCGCTGGCGCGCGGCACGGCGCGCGCAATGATGAAAGAGGGCAACAAGGATTGGTATTTCCTGACCGTGGACCATGCCTTCGGGCACGCTCTCGAACGCGATGCGGCGGCGGTGGTGCAGGCCGATGGCGGCACCACCAAGGGACGTGTCAGGCATCCGCTGAACGCGGCCGACTTCTCGTCCTTCATCCTGCAGGCGCAAGCCTCGGGCGCCTCGGTGCTGGGACTGGCAAATTCGGCCAGCGACACCAGCAACGCCGTCAAGGCCGCCAATGAATTCGGCCTTACGCCGAAGATGAAAATCGCCGGCCTGCTGGTGCTGATCACGGACGTGCATGCGCTGGGCCTGCAGGCTGCGCAGAATATGTACCTGACCACGGCCTGGTACTGGGACCAGGACGACGCCTCGCGCAAGTGGGCATCGCGGTTCGAGTCCACCATGAAGAAAAAGCCGTCGATGCTGCAGGCCGGCGACTATTCCGCCGCCACGACCTACCTGAAGGCCGTGGAAGCCACCAAGAGCACCGACGGCGACACCATCATGAAATGGCTGAAGGCGAACCCGGTGAATGACTTCTTCGTCAAGGACGGCAAGATCCGCGCCGACGGCCTGATGGTGCACGACATGTTCCTGATGCAGGTGAAAACACCGGCGGAGTCGAAAGCGCCGTGGGACTATTACAAGCTGGTGGCCCGGGTGCCGGGAGACCAGGTCTATACCTCGCCGGCGGAATCGACCTGCCGTTTGATGAAACCCTGAGCGACGACAACAAGGATCTGGCATGACTATGAAGAACGCGGTCCCGGCGGACATCTCCGCATTGCCCGTGGACCTGTCGGGCAAGCGCGTCATCGTGACCGCAGGCGCAGCCGGCATCGGCGCGGCGATTGCCGCCGCATTTGCCGATCGCGGCGCCCGGGTGCACGTCTGCGACGTGGACGAACAAGCCCTGGCATCCTGCCCCCACCCCTGGTCGCGCGCCGACGTCAGCCGGCGCGATGAGATCGACCGCTACATGCAGGAAGCGCTGGCGCAGCTGGGCGGCCTGGACGTACTGGTCAACAACGCGGGCATCGCCGGCCCGACCGCGGGCATAGCAGACATCAAGCCGCAAGAACTGGACGCAACGCTGGACATCAACCTTGCGTCGCAATTCCACACGGTGCGGCATGCGCTGCCTGCGCTGCGCGCCTCCGGCGGCGGCAGCATCCTCAATATCAGCTCCGTGGCAGGCCGCATGGGCGTGCCGATGCGCACGCCCTACGCCGCCACCAAGTGGGGCGTGGTAGGCCTGACCCGGTCGCTTGCGGTCGAGCTGGGCGGCTATGGCATCCGCGTCAATGCACTGTTGCCCGGTTTGGTGGCAGGCCCACGGATCGACCGCGTGATCGAGGCACGCGCCAAGAACATGGGACTGACGGTGGAGGAAGAAACCCGGCTGGAGCTGTCCGGAGTCAGCCTGCGGCAATTCGTTCGGGCGGCGGACATCGCCAATATGGCGCTGTTCCTGGCCAGTCCGTTTGGCGCAATGATCAGCGGGCAAGCAATCAGCATAGACGGCGACCTGCAATCGCTGCCCTGGCAGCCGCCCGCGGACTGACGCCCTGGGTCTTTTCCCACGAAAAGCTAGCCCAGCAACTGGATCGTGTCCGCATAGACGCCGTGGCGGCGATCCTGCGTCGTGGCGCGCAGGGCGTCGAGCAGCCGCTCGGCCAGGTCCTGGTTGCGGGCTTCCTTACGGGTGATCAGGAAGAAATCAAACCACTGCCGCGATGCCAGCGGGCGGGCGCGCAAGGCGGGATAGGCCGCCACGATGTCGCATGCCGACAGGGCATTGACCAGGCTGATGCCCCGGACCGCCCGGACCGTGCCGGGCAAGAGCGACATATGCGCCCGCATGCCCGAACTGAGCAGCAGGGAGTCCGCGATATCTCCTTGGGCGACCACATAGTCCGACCATAGCGGCTTGACGTAGGTCTCGGCGGGAATCTCGCCCACTGCGATGGTTTCGCGTTCGGCAAGAGGATGCTCGCGATGCACGATGGCCATGACGTCGGCCCGCAAGAATGGCGTGAAGGCCAATCGGGCACTATCGCGTTCGACCGCGCCCAGGCCGAAATCGGCGCGCATGGTCTCTACCGCGCTGATGGCCTGCACGGACGATTCGATGTCGATGGAAAACGGCCGGGTGCCGTTGGCATCGAGATAGCGCCGCACGGCGTCCGGCGCGTAACCCAGCGCCAGGGCTGGCGACGAGGCGATCCGCAGGCCGCGTCCGCCAAATTGTTCGATGCTGTGCAGCGCCTCGTCGATGCGCACCAGCTCGTCCAGCACGAACTTGGCCTCGCTGTAGAGGTACTCCCCCGCCTCGGTGGGACGCAGGGTTTTGTGGGACCGGTCAAACAGCTGTACGCCGGTGACGCTTTCCAGGCGGGAAATCGCGTGGCTGACCGCCGGCTGCGTCAGATGCATGGACTGCGCGGCCTGCCGGGTCGATCCGGTCATGACCACCGCGTAGAAAATGCGCAGGTCGTGAATGTTGAAATTGCGCTTCATGCGTGAGTGTCAACCCGGGGCCGGAAAAGGTGCAGGCCGTGCCGGCGGCGCCTGCCTGACCCGCTCGATCTGCGGAGACACCCATTTGCCGTCCAGCAACGCCGGCTTGGGCCAGTAATACCGCAGCGTAACCATGAACGGCCCGGCCGGCGCGGGCAACCAGTTGGACTCCTTGCCCTTGCCCGGCGACTCCGACTGGATGTAGAGGGTGATACCCCCGTCGCGGTCACGCTTCAAAGACGGCAGCATGGACGAGTTGATCAGGTAGCGCTTCAGGGGGTTGGAGACAAGTAGCTGCTCAGGCAGCCGATACATGGTCATGGACCAGAACGCATGGACGGGCGGCAGGCTGCGCGGCGCAAAGCGCAGCGTGTATTTGTTGCGGCCGTCCAGCGGCTGGCCCGTGCTGTCGTTTTCCAGCACGGGATAGAGCGCTTCCTCGCGGCTGTTGCCGCCGATGCCGACCTGGGTTCCCGTGGCGCGCGCAAGCGTGTTGTTCTTCAGGGTGGCGCGGTCGCCGAACAGCCCGTCGGTCTTGCCATTGAGCGCCTCGCGATTTTTGTCGATGTCGTTCTGGCCGTCGTGCATGCCTTCCTGCAAGGCCCGGCGCAGTGCAGGATTCATGTTGCCGAAGTCGTACTGCCGGCCCGGTTCGAGGCCGATGCTGGCAAAACGTTCGCGCAGCGACTGTTCCGAGGGATGGGCAGGCGCAAACTGCAGCAGGAAAGCCAGCTGGTTGTAGAACTCCAGAGAGCTGCGCATCTGCGCGGGCGGTTCGGGCTCGATCCAGTCCACGGCAGGCGCCGGCTGGGGCGCGCGCTGTTTGCGGAAGGCAGACAAGGTCTGGATCTTGTAGCGCGACTGGATGCGCTTGACGTTGGGCAGATCGGCGGCGTTAAAGAGCTGAGTGCGTCCGACCAGATTGACCAGGTCGGTTTCCGACCTGATCACTTTGGTGATGCCGGCCGGCGTCTTGCCCTTCCAGCGCGGGCCGGCAACCAGGAACCTGCCGCCGCCGTTGCCTGTGCTTCGGCTGCCGATGTAGGCAAAGTTGTAGGTGTACAGGTCCATCAGCTGCAGCACGAAATAGCGGCGCGGTTCCATAGCGGGCACGGTAATGACCACGGGTTCGGCGCGCAGGTCCAGGACAGCGAACGAGTAAGGTGTGTCGGCGTTGGGAGTGACGAAAGCGGTGTCTTCGGGCGTGAATACGCGCGCGACGTTGTTGACCGTATTGAACGGGCCCTTGTACTGGGGGTTGTTCTTGTCGATGCTGAAGGCATGCATGGTCTGGTAGCTTGCGACCATGGGGGTGCCGTAAAGATATGCTTCGCGGGCGATGCCACGCGCCTGCTGTGCCGTGACGCCATCGATGCCGACCGATTGCGAGCCGCTCGCGTCTTGGGAGTTGAGAGCGCATCCTGCCAATCCGCCCGCCAGCGCGGCCGCGATGGCCAGACGCGCGACCATCATCGTGGGGCCGCCGACGCGGGAGTTGGAAGAAAATCCAGTGCTACTTTGGCAATCGCGCATCCGGTGCTCCAACACAACACGACGTGAGGTTGGCGACGCCCGTGCCGCGGCGCCGCGTTCAAAGCGTAAATTCCGGGGAATTCTGGCATATTTCCCGGCGATGTAGAAGAAATGGCGAGCCAGCGCAGAAGCCGCGCCAGCCCATGCCTGCGCAAGGCCGCGGCCGCATATGCACGCGGCCACGCGGTGGGCGGCGCCCCGGGTTCAGGCGGCCTCTACCTGGCCTTCGAGGCGCTGGACGGGAATGGCAGCAATGGCGCTTTCGCTGGCGTTGGCGTCCGTGGTCAGATGCTGGATCAGGTCCACGGTCGTGGACCGGCGGGTCAGCATCAGGCAGGTGACTTCATCGTCCGTGACGCGCGTGGCGTGCCAGCAGCCCGGACGCATGCAGACACCCTGCCCCTGGGGCACGCGGAATGCCGCCAGCGTCGCCAGGTCGGGGCTGCCGTCGGCGGCGCTGCGCGCCACGATCTGGATGATCTCGCCCGTCAATGGCACGATGGCTTGCTGCGTCAGCAAGTGCTTTTCCAGGCTGGAGATCTCGAAGGACTGGCTGCGGTAGTTGACCCACAGCAACTCGGCATCGCCGCCGGCGCCGGTGTTGAACAGGTGTTCCTGCCAGAAGTCGGTGTCCTGGTTGGAGAACAGCGGCACGCCATTGCCGTCCGGCATGGGCTTGCCCAGCATCCAGCCGTAGGCCCTGAAGGCGTCCGGGGTCAGATCGTTGATGTCCAGTTGCTTGTCGCTCGTCATGCGGAACCCTGTTATGGCTTGGTCGCGCCGCCGCGCTTGGGAAACTCGGCGCCGTAGTCGAACTCACCGCGCGCAATGGCCTCGAGTATGGCGGCGCGCCTGTCGGCGGCGCGCTTGAGGTTGGCGGCGGTAGGCTTGGCCCGGATGCGTTCGACGCAATGCCGGCCTTCATAGAAGAAGCCGATCTCGATGGAAGACTCGGACGCGGGCCTGACCCCATCGAATCCCTGGCGCATCGCCTTCTCCTGTTATAGCCGATGAAGATGCACATGATATCGCTTTACACTGACCCGATCCCCCTCACTCCAGGAAGCGCAACATGACTACCAATCTGTCGTCGCACTATCTCCTGCTGGACGCCTCCGGCGCCTGTACCGCCGTCGAAGGCGGCAACGCCTTCTGGTCGCAACCTGAAGAGGAACTGGAGAGATTCGGCCGCGGCTGGCTGGTGTCCGAATACGCCTTCGAGACGGACTGGCCCCAATGGGAAATGCATCCGCAGGCCGACGAGATCGTGCGCCTGATCGCAGGCACGGCGGAACTGCGGCTGGAATGGCCGACGGGCGAGCAGGCCGTACCGATGCAGGCAGGCGACGCCTACGTGATCCCCAAGGGCATCTGGCATACGCTCAAGGTGGCCGGCCCCTGCCGCATGCTGCACATCACCATGGGCGCAGGCACGCAGCACCGGCCGCTTTGATTCAATGCATGCCGCCCCGTGCCGCGGCGAGCTTCTGCTAGCCTGCCGCACTGGCGGCGCCGACGCGCCGGATTTCGCGGTCGTCTATGGGCCAATGCAGCGCCGCCGACAGCACTCCCAGCACCATCGCGCCCAGCCAGATCAGGTCATAGGACCCCGTGGCCTCGAACACCACGCCGCCCAGCCAGACGCCCAGGAAGGAACCTAGCTGGTGCCCAAAAAATACGAAGCCGAACAGGGTCGTGATGTAGCGCACGCCGAATACCTGGGAGATCAGGCCATTGGTCAGCGGCACGGTGCCCAGCCAGACGAAACCCATGACTGCCGCAAACAGATAGACGGTCCAGGACGACAGCGGCAACAGCACAAACAGCGCAATGGCGGCCGTGCGCAGCAGATAGATGCCGGCCAGCAGGTACTTACGGCGATGACGGCCGCCCAGGACGCCGCAGACATAGGTGCCCATGACGTTGGTCAACGCGATGATGGCCAGCGCCGCCACGGCATCGGACGCGCGCAAGCCCTTGTCCATCAGGTATGCCGGCAAGTGCGTGCCGATGAAGGCCAGCTGGAAGCCGCAGGCCAGGAAACCCAGGTTCAACAGCCAGAAGCCGGGCTGGGCGAGAGCGTCGCGTATGGCCTGCGGCATGGAGAGTCCCGCCCCGCCTGGGGACGCGCCCGGCTCCCTACGGTCGGACTCCCTCAGGGGCAACGCCAGAGGCAGCAACATGATCAGCAAGAGCGCGAACGACAGCAGGGCCGCGACCCAGCCCCAACCGCCGATCAGCCATTGAGCTGCCGGCACCATGGTGAACTGCCCCAATCCGCCCACCGCGCCCGCCACGCCCAGCGCCCAGCTGCGGCGTTCGGGCGCCACCAGCCGGCTAAGGGCGCCGTAGATCGCCGCAAAGGCGGTGCCTGACAACGCGATGCCGATGCATACGCCTGCCGTCCACAGGAATGCCGCTGGCGTCGCGGCATACGCCATGCCCGCCACGCCCAGGGCATAGAAAACCAATCCGCCCGCGATCACCTTGGCGGAGCCGTAGCGGTCGGCAATCATGCCGGTGAAGGGCTGGACCACTCCCCACGTCAGGTTCTGCACGGCCAACGCCATGGCGAAGGTCTCCCGGCTCCAGCCCCTGTCCATTGTCACGGGCAAGAGAAACAGCCCCTGCACGTGGCGCACGCCCAGCGCCAGGCCCATGATCACACCGCCGGCCAGGACCAGCAGCCACAGCTGAGAAGCATCCAGGGAAGACTTGCGCGGGACAGGCATGGCGAACCTCGTAAGTGGAACGTAGCCTCCATGCAGGCAGGCACCGGCGTCCATTACAGGGCGGCCGCGCCCGCGCATCAACCGATTATTTTTTGTCCGCTGCATGCCTTGCGGGAATGTCAGCGCGAGGGGGGAAGCCAGCCTGGCCAGGCAGCATCGGCAGCCTGTTAACGCTTTGTTTTCTACAGTTACATTTACCACGTCATTGCCTGCGGACGCTGGTTACAGTGCTGCCTTCGCATCTTTCTTGGCAGGCATACGACCATGTGGCACGCCCAGCCCGGCCTTTACGTTTGCGCGGTTACAACCCGCGCCGCTACGCGATGAAGACCCCGCTCGCCCTTAAACCCCTGGCGCTGGCCGTGGTACTGGCCACCTTGCCTGCCCTGCCCAGCGTAGCGCTGGCCAGCTGGATGAACCGGTGCGCCCCCGGTTACAACGAATACCACGGCGCCGACCTGGAGTGCCAGCTGGCCTTCCACGATGGCCTGGCCGCCGTATTGACGGGATCGGCCAACGATGACTCCGGACGCTGGGGCTATCTCGACAAGCAGGGCCGCATGGCCATCCCGCCCGCGTTCCAAGAGGCCAAGTCCTTCCAGAATGGCCTGGCCGCAGTCAGCCAGGACGGACTCTGGGGCTACATCGACAAGCAAGGCCGATGGGCCATCAAGCCACGCTTTTCGGAGGCTACGGGGTTCAACGCCGAAGGCACTGCTTTGGCCGAGGAACAGGGTCACGACGTGTTGATCGATCGCACCGGCAAGGTCATTAAGACCTTCGAGCTGGGCACGCGCTCATGGGGATTCGAACGAGGGCAGAAGCTGGCGTCGATGGAAATGCCCATGCCGCCGCGCCTGTTCAACACCGCGACCGGCAAGGCCGCAGCGCTGCCCGCCGGCGTGATGGCGCTGGCCGCGCCCAGCGGCGGCTATCTGCCCGCGCAGCTACGCGATTCGCGCTACGGCGGCTGGTGGGGCCTGCTGGACGAACAGGCGCGCTGGGCCGTCATGCCGGACGTGCTGCGCGCCCGCGAGCCCGCGCTGCGTGATGGCAACGTGCTGGCGGTGAGCCGGGACGACGGTTGGCAGTTCGTCGACACGCAAGGCAAGGCCATCCACGAGAAACGCTACGAGCATCTGCAGTTGGCCGGCCCCGGGCTGTGGCTGGTCAAACAGAAGGGCGCGGGCAAGGCACTGTTGCTGAACGGCAAGCTCGGCGTCCAGCATGCATTCAAGGGCAATTACATCGGACTGGACGAACGCGACGGCTGGGGCGTCATGATCGACGACGATGCCGTACTGCTGATCGACCCCGCAGGCAAGTTCCGCAAGATAGACGCGCGCAATGGCCGCGTGCAGCTGAGCAACGGTCAGGCATGGGTGACGGCATTGCTGCCGCCGCGTGCTGGCGAGATGGCGGTCGGTGCCGCCGATGCAGCAGCCGTGGCCGCCGATGCGGCGGCGACCGGCACGGCCGCCGCATCCGATGACGATGGCCCCGGAGAGGCAGTGGAGGCCTCGGCCGACGCGACGAGCGCCATGCCGGACGCGGAGGCGGCGGATGCTGCCGTTGCCGCCGTGGCTGTCGATGTGGCCACGCCTGCGGCGATGGACGCGGCTTCCGAGGCTGTGGCGGCCGCTGCGGAGGCCGCTGCGGAGGCCGCGGCGGATGCGACCAGCGCGGATGCTGCCCCCGACGCGGGCGGCGGCCTGCTGCAGATCTACACGCGCGAAGGCAAGCCGCTGCTGGATGCCGACACCATCGCGCGATTGCAGGATTACGACATCAGAGCCATTTCCGCCAGCGAGACCGCCCGTGGCCGCGCCACGGCGGACAGCTTGCCGCTGGCCGTGCTGCGCCCCCTGGACTACAAACAGCCTCTGGGCATCCTGACGTCCAAGGGCAAGATCGTGACCAATCCGGACTGGGAGGACATTTCCAGCCATGACGCGTCCATGCCGCTGCCGGTACGCGCCTCCAGCGGGAAGTACGGCGCGATCGATGCCGACGGCAACTGGTCGGTTCCCCCCCGCTACAGCGTCATCCGCCCGTTCCGCGGCGCCTACGCACTGGCGGGCGCAGCGCGCAGCCGCAATGACAACGGCCTGGTGATCGACGCCCACGGCAAGGCCGTCGCAGTCCCCGCCGAGGTGCTGGACGGCGCCATGCATTTCGACGGCGATCTGGTCCAATACCGCGCGCCGGACGAAAACCGCCAGAGCCGCTGGGGCATCTGGAACATCGCCAAGGGCGCGCCCGCGGTCAAGCCGGCTTATGAAAGCATGGAGAAGTTCGAGGACGACTGGGCCAAGGTCCAGCACCAGGACCGCTGGGGCGTGATGAATCGCGAGGGCAAATGGATAGTGCCCGCCACGCAGGAAAGCTCCTACAAGTTGGAGTACCTGGGCAACGGCCTCATGCTGGTCGAGGACAACGAGCCCGGAACGCGCAACCGCAGCTCGTTCGACACCCGCTACCGCCTGGTGAACCTGCGGACGGGAAAACCCAGCGAGCGTCTCACCGGCAAGCCGCAGCGCCTGGAGGACGGACGCTACCTGGGTGAGCTGACGGGCGGCGGAACCGTCGTGTTCGACGCCAATGGCGGCGCCGCGCGGGTTTCCGACGGACGGGCCAAGCGCCATGAGCTATACCAGCAGTGGCTCTATATCGAGCACGAAGACCGCAAGGGTGCCATCGACGCTCGCGGCAACATGAAGGTCCCCGCCATCTATGGCGAATTCAATCCCTTCTTCGCACAGCCCGAGGGGCTGGCGCGCGCCTATACCGGGTCCAATTACCGACTGATCGACCAGGAAGGCAAGACGGTGCTCTCCAAGCTGGGTGACGGTTCGCCGCTGGCATCCATGCAACGCATCGTGTTCCACGACTCGGAGAACTCCGTAAGCATCATGACGGATCTGCAGGGCCGTGAGATCACCCGCATCGACGGCACCTACAGCGTGGAGGACCACGGCGCGAACGAGGGCGTGGCGCCCTACCGCGGCGGCTCGGGCAACGGCAGGCAAGGCTTCATCAATGCCAGCGGCAAACGCATCGTGGGTCCACATTTCGACTCGCTGGGCCCGCTGAACAATGGCCTCGCCGTGGCCCGCCGCCTGCAGCATTCCGGCAAGTTCTATGGCTACATCGACCTGACGGGACGCTACGCAATCCCGCCCGTCTTTACGTGGGCCGGCAACTTCAGCGAGGAACGGGCGCTGGTGCGCAGCAACTACCAGAGCCGGAACACGCAGTACATCGACACCAAAGGCGTGCCCATCGCCACGTTCACCGAAGTCTGCGACACGGTGACGATCCTGGACGACCAGGGCAGGATCACCTGGCCGCAACAGAAGATGGATTGCCCCGTGGCCGACAAGTTCGAACTCGCCCCCGACAACGCCAAAGCGAAACAACCATGAAGTCACGCGCGATACGCACAACCCGCCTTGCCTGCGCCCTGGCCGCGCTGGGCGCGTCCCTGTCGGCGCATGCGCAATACTCATACTGCATCGATGAAAAGCCCTATAGCGTAGCGGCCGACGACGATATCAGTCCCTACGCCAATGGCTGCATCCGTACGCTTGCAGACCAGCGCGCCGCGGTGCTGCTGCCATCCGCCCTGGTTAACATCAACCGCGTGCCACCCGATCAATCGCTGCGCCGCCATGCCTGGGGCTTCCTGGACCAGAACGGCCGGTTGGCGATTTCGCCCATCTTCGAAGCGGTGGGCGATTTCCGGCACGGTCTGGCCGCCGTGAAATGGCAGGGCAAATGGGGGTTTATCGACACCAAAGGCCGGATGGCGGTGCCACCGCGCTATGACGCCGTGCAGGACTACGCCGAGATCGGCCTGGCCGTCGTCACGCAGGACGGCCGTTACCAACTGATCGACCGCAAGGGTCAACCTGTGGGCGAACCGCTGGACGAAAGCGTGCGGTCTTTGCACTTGGGCGCCGGCGTGCCGGCGCTGGCAACGGTCGAGTACAAGCCGGAGTATCGATCCAGCACCGGCGAACGCCGCTACAGCGACGCGGGCGTCAGCATCGTCAAGTCCTATGGCAACGGCCTGTACATCGCTATGAACGGGGAAGGACGGTATGGGCTGACGGACCGTGACTGGAAGTGGGTGGTGCAACCCGACTACCAGGATATCTCGGTGCCGGGTGAAGACGGCTCGATGGCCGTCGCCTACAGCGAAACCCATGCGCTGCTGCTGGACCACGAAGGCAAGCCCGTGGGCGCGGACCAGGGCTACCGCAGCCTGATGCCCGTGACCAAGGCATTCTGGAGCGCCGAGCTCAGCCGCAAATCCTATGTGGTGCTGGATAGCGGCGGCAAGCCCGTCATTACGCTCAAGTCCGCCGAAGCGCAGGAATCGCAGCGTTACGGCGATGCCATCGTCTACCCCTCGGGCGGCAAGCAGATGGCGCTGATTCCAGGCCGCTCGGAACCGCTGACGCTGGGCGCGGGCCTGTTCGTGGCGGAGAACCAGAATGGCTATGTGCTGTTCTCGAACGAGGAACGCGTCCCCGTGGGCCTGCTGACGCCCATGGGCAATTGGCTGCATGGCGAAACCGCTCCCGCCTGGGTCAAGGACATCGGCAGAATGGTGGTCAGCCAGGGCAAGCTGTGGCTGTTCAAGCAGGAAGGCGAACTGCTCAACGTGCTGGATGACGAGGGCCGCGCCTTGCTCAAGCCAGAAACGGTCGAGGCCGCCAAGAGCCGCTCGCTCAAGGAACTACCGCTGGACTTGCCCGGCAGTGCGCTGGGCCTGCTTGCCCAGCATCACTGTCAGTGCGCCGAAGGCGGCGCGGCCCTGCTGCTGGCCGACGGCGGCATCGCGTCCGACCCGGGCTGGAGCAACATCATCCCGCTGGACGGATCCGACGAAGATTATGGCTTGCAGGCCGAGGCGGAGGCGGCCGGACTCAAGGCTGAACAGCTGCGCTATGCCGCGCAGACCGCTGACGGCCTGCTGCTGCTGGATGCCATGGGCAAGCCCATGGACCTGCCCGTGCAGCAACATATCGGGCCGTTCCGTCATGGCTATGCGCAGGCTTACGCCGGCGGCGCGAGCCGCATGCTGGACCGCAGCGGAAAGACCTACGACCTGCCCCGCGACTTCTTTGAGGCGCAGATCGTCGCTCCCGGCGTCGTCCGTTTCCTCAAGACCGCGGCGGAAGGCTCGCCTTGGGGCCTGTACGACTTCGTTGCCGGCAAGGAAATCGCCGCGCCCGCGTTCCAGGACATCGGCATCTTCCAGGACGGACAGGCTGTCGCTTCGCTGGGCCAGGACCGCGTCGGGATCATAGACCTGCAAGGCAAGTGGATCGTGCCGCCCAGCCACCACAGCGCCGAACGCATTACCGCCCAGGTCTGGAAGCTGCGCCAGGCCGGCCCCCAGCAAAACGAGTATGAGCGCCCCGCCGCCGTCTTCAATGTGCAGGGCCGCGCGCTGACCGCCTTCCGGCCCAAGCTCTCGGTCGGCGTGGACAGCGACGGCTCGATCGCGGCAAGCGACGACCAGCGCCGCTGGGTCATTACGCCCGACGGTTCCGACGCGGTGGACATGGAAGACGCGGACTAC
>Ga0182740_1001172_pt1 | contig 18917 bp, 13 predicted proteins | sample eDN5th37CKraftBY_FD_128872 | JGI IMG/M metagenome (GOLD analysis project Ga0182740, IMG submission 128872) | Enriched backyard soil microbial communities from Emeryville, California, USA - eDNA 5th pass 37_C Kraft BY (version 2) (version 2) | ecosystem: Environmental > Terrestrial > Soil >...
CGACGGGCCAACCGAGCTTCACCCGGCCCTCGTTCTTGCGCCGCGTCCTGTACCAGACGTTCCATTCGTCGAAGCTCAACATGATCCGCTTGGATGAACGACGGCGGGCGGCGACCGCGTCGGCAATGGCAACAACTTCTTCGATGAAGCTGTCCATCAGGTCCGGGCTTGCGAGGAAGGCGGGCGTGTCGTCCGCATAGTTGTTCAGGTAGGTATGCAGAGAGATGTACTCGACGTGATCGAAGGAGTGCTCAAGCACCGTGTCTTCCCAAGTGCCAAAGGTCGGCATGTTGCGCGAGGAGGAACCGCAGGCCGCGAGTTCGATGGTCGGATCGATCCACTTCATAAGCTTTGCGGCCTCGGCGGCAATCCGCCCGTATTCCCAAGCGGTCTTGGTCTCCATCTGCCATGGGCCATCCATCTCATTGCCCAGGCACCAGAACTTCACGTTATGCGGCTTCTCCCAACCATGAGCGCGGCGCAGGTCCGACAGCTCCGTCCCACCAGGGAAGTTGCAGTACTCCAGCAGGCGGCGGGCATCGTCGGGACCCCGGGTGCCGAGGTTGACTGCCATCATAGGCTCGACGCCGGCGGCCTCACACCAATCCATGAACTCGTTGGTGCCGAAGGTGTTCGGCTCAGTTGACATCCATGCGAGATCGAGCCGCCGCGGACGATTTTCTACGGGACCGACGCCGTCCTCCCAGTTATATCCGGAGACGAAATTGCCGCCTGGATACCGGATGATCGTCGGACCGAGTTCACGGACGAGTTCGAGCACATCCTGTCGGAAGCCCCGCTCGTCGGCGCTCGGATGGCCCGGCTCGTAAAGGCCGCCGTAGACGCACCGTCCCAGGTGCTCGACGAAGGCTCCGAAGAGACGGGGATCCGTTTCCGCGATGGAGAAATCGCGGTCAATGGTGACTTTGGCCTCTTTCATGGGAAAGCTCCGATCAGTGGGGTGCAATCTTGGTTTGTTGAACCCTCGGTGAGGATGAGGAGTGGATCAGGTGACGGTCGCGGGCATGCCGCCCGTGAAGCTGTCGTCCCGCCAAGCGTCATCGACTGACAGAACCGCCTGACGAAGCTTGATGGAGTAGGGATGCTGCGGCGCAGCCAGCACCGTCCGGGCATCGCCACCCTCGACCACCCTGCCCTTCTGCATGATGATGAGACGGTCGCTGATGTAGTAGGCCGTCGCCAGATCGTGCGTGATGTAGATGATCGAAACGCCGAATTCGTCCCGAAGCTTCTTGAACAGATTGATCACAGTCATCCGCAGCGATGCGTCGATCATCGAGACCGGCTCGTCGGCGACGATCAGGGACGGATTGGACACGAGGGCTCGCGCGATTGCCACGCGCTGGAGCTGCCCGCCCGACATTTCGTGCGGATAGCGCCCCCGGACTTCGGCAAGCGACAGGCCGACCTTTTTCAGCGCCTCATCCGCCCGTTCCGCGGCCTCCTCGGATGTCCGGCATTCCGTGAAGCGTTGAGCCGCGCTGAACAGGTAGCGATCGACGCGCTTCAAGGGATTGAACGCGTCGAACGGGTTCTGGAAAATCGCCTGCACATGGCTCATGAATTCCAGACGGGAGCGGCGACTGCGAACCTCGCGCAGATCCCTTCCCTGGAAGCGGATCCGTCCGCTCGTGGGCGTCATGCTGTTCAGGATCATACCCGCGAGGGTCGTCTTCCCGCTGCCGGACTCACCGATGATCGTGAACACCTCGGGCTTGTCCGCCGCGAGGGAGAAGCTGACATCGTTCACGGCATGATTGATCCGCCGCGATATGAGACCTCCACGGGTGAAGATCTTGTTGACGTGCTCGACGTCGAGAAGGTTCGGCCCCATGCGCTCGCCTCCCTATGCGACCGGCCGAACCCTGGCGGGGTCGGCTTGAGCGACGTGGCAGGCCGTGCGGTGCCCGGGCATGATTTCCACCATGGGCGGAGCTTCGCGGCGGCATATGTCGATGGCGAGGGGGCAGCGGGGATGGAACCGGCAGCCCGGCGGAGGATCGGCAAGGCTCGGTGGCGAGCCTTCCAGCCCCTTTTTCGGCACCTCGTCCCCGATGCGCGGCAGGCTGGAGATCAGATGCGCGGTGTAGGGATGGAGCGGCCTCTTGAACACGTCCCTGGTTCTGCCCTCCTCCACCAACCGGCCGGCATACATGATGCCGAGACGGTCGGTCAGGTTGGCATGAACCGCCATGTCATGGGTCACGAACAGGACCGACGATCCGAATTCCTGCTGGATTTCCCGGATCATCGAGAGAACGCCCTTCTGGACGATCACATCCAGCGCGGTCGTTGGCTCATCGGCGATGATGAACTCCGGGCTGCAGATCGTTGCCAGGGCTATGGTCACCCTCTGCCGCATGCCTCCGGACAATTCATGCGGATACGCCTGGAGGACCGCGGGATCCAGGTGGAGGCGCTTCAGGTGCCACTCCACGAGACGGTCGAAGTCGGCCCCTTTGGCGGCCACATGCGGCAGCGCGAAGTCCGCAAAGGCGTGCTTGATCCGCCGAACCGGATTCAGCACGCTCATAGAACCCTGCATGATATAAGACAGATGGCTCCAGCGAATTGCCGACAGCTCCTGCGGCGAAAGCTTGTAGATGTCCCGTTCCCCATCCTTGAAGGTGAAGCGCACCGAGCCTTCGATCACCCTGAGCGGGGGACGGATGGCGCCTGCGATGGTCCTGATGAGGGTGCTCTTGCCGGAACTCGACTCGCCTGCAAGGCCGTAGATCTCGTTGCGGTTGATCTTGAGGCTGACATCGTCGACCGCACGCACCTCGCGGTCGATGCCGAACAGCTTCACTTTATAGTAGGCCTTCAGCCTGTCGACCGAGAGCAGCGGAGCGGTCTGCGGCGCCTTCAATGCGGCGGATGACGGGACGGGGCGAAGCTCTGCGATCATGTCTGCCCCCCGAGCCGGCTCAGGCGGCTTCGCGGATCGATGTACTCGTTCATCGAGATGGCGAGCAGAAACAGCCCGATGAACAGCATGATCACCAGCATGACCGGGAACGTGATCCACCACCAGATGCCGGAGACGAGGGCGGTGTGCTGGTTCGCCCAGTAGATCATCCCGCCGATGGTGGGTGTGTTGATGTCTGTGAACCCCAGGACCGACAGCGTGACCTCGATGCCGATCGACCAGTTGATGTTGTTCATGGTGGTCGAGAATACGATCGGCAGGACGAAGGGCAGATGCTCCTGAAGGACGATCTTCCCGGTGCTCATTCCGGAGAACACGGCCTGACGGGTGAATTCACGGGTGCGCAGGCTCATGGCGATGGACCGGATCAGCCGCGCATCGTAGGCCCAGCCCAGCAGCGCCGTGATGAGGGCGAGCATCGCCCAGGTCATCTGGTCCCGCATGATGAAGTAGAACAGCACCAGGATCGGAAAGAGCGGGATGACGACGAAAGTGTCGTTGATCGACATCAGGACCCGGTCGACCCAACCGCCCTTGTAGCCTGAGATCAGTCCGACCAGGAGCGATATGACACGGCTGAGGGCCGCCACCACGATGCCGAACAGAAGCGTGTTCCGGATCGCGAAGGTCAGCTGCCAGAATACGTCCTGCCCGCGCGACGTGGTGCCCAACGGGTACTCCCAGGAAGGCGGCACATCTGGCGGCACGACGTAGACGTCTATGGGCGGATAGGGCGAGAAGAACGAGCAAGCAGCAACCGCCAACACGATCAGGACGAGCATCAGACCGATGGCGAACTCGCCATTGTAACGGAGGAGGTCACGGAGAATCCCGATGGTGTTCATCAGCGTGCCTCCACGCGCGGATCGATCAGCGGATAAAGTAGATCGATCAACAGGACAGTGGCCGAGACCGCCACGATCGAGACGGTGGTGATGCCGAGAACCAAGCTGTAGTCGCCGGCATGGACCGCGCTGATCAGGAGAGATCCAACGCCCGGGTAACCGAAGACCTGTTCGGTGATGATCGCGCCGTTGAAGATGGCACCGAGTTGCAAGGCGAGGCCCGTGACCTGGGGACCGAGAGCGTTGCGCATCACATAGGACCGCAGGATCTTGCCGCGCCTGACGCCCGCCAGCTCTGCATAGACCACATAGTCCTCCGTCACGATATTGGACACCAGGGCGCGCATCCCCATGAACCAACCGCCGATGCCGACGGCCATGAGCGAAAGCACGGGAAGGATCGAGTGGACCGCGACATCGAGCGCGAACGCGACGGTGTCGGAGCGGTCCGACGCCATCGTGGCGCCGCCGCTGATCGGCAGAACCGGCCAAAGAAAGCCGAAGATGATGAGAAGAACGAACGCGACGACGTAGTAAGGAATCGGGTGGATCCCCATGCTCAGGATACCGAATGCCTTGAGAATGCGGCTGTTGCGATAGTAGCCCGCGAGCCCGCCGAGCAGATTGCCCAGAAACCAAGTCAGGAGCGTGGCGACGAGCAGCAACCCAACCGTCCAGGGAAGAGCTCGCAGGATGAGCTGCGAGACCGGTGTTGGAAAGGCCGACAAGGAGGGGCCGAAATCGCCGACCAGGACACGCTGCCAGAACGCCACGTACTGTTCCCAAGGCGTGCCCTCGAGACCATAGAGCTGGCGCAGCGACTGCCGCATCATCTCGATGGCTTCCGGACTGGTCGCCCCATAGGTCGTCGCGGCCGAGATCGATTGCTCGACCGGATTAATCGGGGTCATATGCGTCACCAGGTAGGTGATGTTGATCCCGACGAAGACGACGACCACGAACTGCACAAGCCGCTTGGACAGATAGGCCAGGTAAGCTCTCACGGACCCCTCCTTGGCTGAGGAAAGTAAGGAGTTGTCTGTGCGCTATGGCTGCTTGGGTTTCAGCTTCACCATCATCGAGCGAGAATTGCCCCAGTTCGGCACAGGATTGGCATAGGGGTTCTCCGCCGTCGGATATCCTGTCCAGTAGGTCTCATCCATGGCCGTGAAGACGTTGTATGCCATCAGCGGAATGATCGGCATCTCGCGAACGATGAGCTTGACGTAGTCGCGGCCGAGCTCGACCGTGCGCTTGTCGTCGAAGGAAATCCGACGGACCTCTTCGATGATTTTGTCGAGTTCCGGATTGCTCCAACGCTGCCAGTTGCGCGGCGACTGCGTCTTGCCTGGAGCTGCGACGAACTGGGAGTGCCAGCTGTCGAGGAAGAACGACAGATCAGGATGCCCGCCGTAAGTCTCGACACTCCAGGAAATCAGCGTCTCGAAGTCGCCGGCGATGCGCCGGTCGAGCATCGTGGTGCCCTGAGCGACCTCCGTCTTCGCATCGATGCCGAACTGGCGCCATTGCTGCACGATCATGGTCCCGGCCCGGGTCAGGATCGGGCGGCTGTCGCCTTCGACCATGAGCTTGATCGAGAACGGCTTGCCGTCGGGCGTGTACCAGGCGTTGCCGCGTTTGGTGTAGCCGGCCTTCTCGAGGAGTTCCGTCGCCGCCTGCGGGTTGGGCTTCCACCACCCGTAGCCGAACGCCTTCCTGATCTCCGCCGGATCCGTCGGGATCTGCTCCTTCATCGTGGGACGCAGCATGTCGGCGATCTGGTTGCCGATGGTCGGATCGTACGGCTTGACCTTGCTCTTGCCGGTGTCGATCTCATAGGACGCAAGCCACTCCTGAAGCGGGATGTGGTAATCGTCCGGATGCGTGCCCGTAGGCGGGATTCCGATCGGCGAGAGCGTCGCGGCCCCGCGATAGGACGCCATCGACACAGCCTTGATGTCGATCAGCAGAGCCAGCGCCCAGCGCACGTCGCGATTCTGGAAAGCCGGGTTCTGCATGTTGAAGATCACCGACGGCAGGGTCGGATCGGGATGTGCGAACGGGAAGTTTGGGAACCAGGTCTTGAGACTCGGCGACTGCTTGGTCAGGGTGAACATACCCTCGGGGGCGATGTCATGCACGACGTCCAAGTTGTGGTTGAGCTGCGCGATCACGCGCTTATCCGGCGGTCCCGGATCGATATAGGCCGCATATTTCGGACCAGGCTCGCCATAACGCCCGAGCGTGGTGCGCTGCCAGTCGTCGCGCTTCTGCCAGATGTACCACTTCCCGTCCGGGTCGAAACTATGGATCTTGTAGGCGCCGAGCGAAACCGGCGGGTTGAAATCGAACCTTTGCGGATCGGCTGCCTTCTCGAAGACGTGCTTCGGCATCATCCAGATCGCGTTAAACCGCACCGTGAAGAGCGAATGGAAACGCGAGTTCGGCTTCTTCAGCTTGAACACGACCGTCCACGGCTCCGGGGACGACACACTCTCGACGTTGAGCGCCAGCAGAGCACTCCAGCGCATGCCCGGATTCTTGATCTGGGTCTCGACCGTGTAGATGAGATCATCAGGAGTAAACTCGACCCCGTCACTCCAGTAGACACCAGGACGCAGCTTCACCGTCATCTCGGTAAAGTCGGCGTTGTAGATCGGCTTCTCCGCAGCAAGCGAATTTTGCCAGACCCCATCGAGCCCCCGTTCGGGATCGATGTACCAGAGGGTATCAAGCGCGAGCTGGTGCAGACCGGTGTACTGACCGCCGGCATTGATGGTCCATATGTTGAACCACCCGGGGTTCTTGATCGTGCCCTCTGGGTTTTCGAGAATGATCGTCTCGTTTCGCGGCACACCCGGGACGTTGGTCTGAGATAAGGCGGTGGTCGCTGCCAGAGCCAAACCGCTGGCGACGGCAAGCAGGCGTAGAATTCGCATTGGCGCTCCTCCTCGGTTGATTTTTATCTTTTTTCTTAGTTAACCCTTAGATTCCGGGATTGGTCAACGGTACTATTGATACATATCGAAACTCTCGATACATATAAGCGGCGCGCAGAATGCCATCTGGAGCCCGCATCCTGTCACCGAGCGGCGAAATGACGACCTTTAAACCAAAATTCCTGACCCTTTTCGCAGAGGAAAGCTCGGAGGCGTTGCGCGGGATCGCCTCGCCCGGCCGGATTCGGATCCTCAAGCTCCTCCGGACACGAGGTCCGCTGAACGTGAATGAGATCAGCGACGCGCTGGATCTGCCTCAATCCACGATAGCAACCCATATCCAAGTGCTGGAGCGCGCCGGGCTCATCGAGACCGAGATCATCAAAGCCACAAAGGGTCAGCAGAAAGTCTGTCGGATCCGCTATGACGAGATCATCATCCGGTTCGACGATCAGGACCCTCTCAAGAGCAAGGACCACATCGAAGTATCGATGCCTATCGGCCTCTACACGAGTTGCGACGTGAGCGCCCCCTGCGGACTTTGCTCGACCGAGACCGTTCTGGGTGTTCTCGACGTACCGGACTTCTTCCTTGATCCCAACCGCATGAGCGCATCGCTGATCTGGTTCAGGCGCGGCTTCGTTGAGTATAAGTTCCCCAATAACGGCAAGGTTCTCGGAGCCGAGATCGACAGGCTCGAATTTGTGATGGAGCTTTCATCCGAGGTCCCGGGCACGAGTCTCGACTGGCCGTCCGAGATCAGCCTCTGGGTCAATAACGTGAAAATCGGAAGCTGGATCTCTCCGAGCGATTTCGGCGACAAGCGCGGTCTTTACACGCCCCCGTGGTGGAAGCTTGAAGGTTCGCAGTATGGCAAGCTCGTCACTTGGCAGATCTCACGGAGTGGAACATCGGTCAATGATGTCCAGATCTCCGATGTGATGCTCGACAGGCTCGAACTCGATAAGCACCACGGGATCCGGCTGAGAATCGGCATTGACGAGACGGCCCGCCATCCTGGTGGGATCAATATCTTTGGTCGCGGCTTCGGAAACTATGATCAAGACATTGTCATGCGGATCCGTCTGAAAGAACAGCAGCGTACAAAGGTGTAGGTGGCAGGGCCAAGAGAGCCGGGCGATCCGCATGGGGTCAACCTGTCGTGTTCCGGCTATCCAGCGACCGTCTTCCTCCCAAGCTCCAAAGCAGATCAACTTCTTTGGTCCCGGAAGGACCAGGATCCGACTTCCGTCCCGTGGCTACGCGGTTGCGTGATCAGACGGCAGCAACGTGGTGTCGCTCACTGGGACAAGAGGAACGAGCGAACCATGGCGCTCGTCGCCGTTGGGTTTTCTTCCATGATCCAATGGCCTGAATCCGGAATGATCCCCTCAGTCACGTCACTGGCGGCAAACCGCATCACTGTCGCCATCATCGGGCCAAACGACTTCTCGCCCCCAACCGCCAGCACCGGCATTCCGAGCTTGCCTTTAGCCGCGAGGAAGGCCTTGTTGTCGACGGCATCCTGATCGAACGCAGCAAACTGGGCAAACCCGGAATGCATGGCGCCCGGCAGGGCGTACAGCTTGGCGTAGTGTTCCCGTGCGGCCTCGGAGAAGCGGCTGGGCGTGGCCGAGAATTCGTTCCAGAAGCGGTCGAGATAGATCCGCTCGCGGCCGGCCACGAGGCGCTCCATGTCGGGTCCTCCAAACCGGAAATGCCACAACAGCGGGTTCTTCAGGACCTCCTCCCACGGACCAATGCCCGGCACCGGAGCATCGATCAGAACAAACCGCCTGACCCGCTCCGGGTGCTGGACGGCAAAGGCGTATCCGACCATGTTGCCGATGTCGTGCGTGACCAGATCGGCGCGGTCGATCTTGAGTGCATCGAGAACGCCTGCCACGTCGCCGGCCTGCGTCTTCTTGTCGAACCCTGCCTCCGGCTTGGAGGATAGTCCCAAGCCGCGCAGATCCGGAACCACGACCGTATGATCCTGGACAAGATCCTGAGCCAGGGGGGCCCACATATCGCCGGTTTCGCCATAGCCGTGCAACAGCACCACGGCCGGGCCTGTGCCGCCGACGCGGACGTGGATCGTGGCACCGTTGGTTGTGATCTCCTGCGTCCGGACCTCGGACGGGAACGGGACCTGCGCCGCGGCCGGCAGAGCGATGGCGGCGGCTCCCAGAGCACTGAGTACAAGCCTGAGCATCTGTCATCTCCTTTTAACGGGAGAGCTATTGCCATGGCTGCGGTCAGCGCCTCTCCGTTGGAGACGGAGATAGCGTTGGGGCACCTTCCGGATTAGGCTCCAAAAGGAGAAACTGGCCTCCGGAAAGGCCGAACGATGATGAAACTCGATGGCATCGCCACCTTCATCGCTGTGGTGGAGGCCGGCTCGATCAGCGAGGCCGCGCGCCGCTTGGGTCTATCAAAGTCTGTGGTCAGTGACCGCTTGGTCGAACTCGAGCGCAGCCTTGGCGTGAGGCTCGTGCATCGGAGCACGCGCAGGCTGAGCCTGACGGAGGATGGGATCACCTTCCGCGAAAGGGCATCCCGCATCGCCCATGAGGTCGAGGAAGCGATGGCAGAAATGGCCCAGCGCAGCGGCGCTCTGGTCGGCCCGTTGCGCATCTCCGCGCCTGTGACGTTCGGCCGAATGCATCTCGGGCCCGCGGTTTATCCGTTCCTCGCCCGGCATCCCGGCATCGAGTTGACGCTCGATCTCGATGATCGGCGGGTGGACGTGTCCGCCGAGGGGTATGATGCCGTGGTCCGGCACGGCCCGATCCTGGATTCCCGGTTGGTGGCTTGGCGGCTGGCGCCCAGCCGGCGGGTTCTCGTCGCTTCGCCTGACTACTTGGCGCGGCATGGCACACCCGGCGCGGCGGCGGACCTCGAGGGCCATCGCGGCATCTTCTATACCAACCGGGGCGTCGACGACTGGCGGTTCCCGGGGCCAGACGGGGCCATCATCGTGCGTGGGCAGGCGGCCCTGCGCGTCAACAACGGCGATATGATGCGGGACGCCGCGCTATCCGGCATCGGCATTGCCCTCCTGCCGACCTTTATTGTCGGTCCCGATATCGCGGATGGTCGTCTTCTGGTCATCGACGTGGGACTCCGGTCCGCGCCTGAGTTCATCTATGTTGGCCATCTGGAGGGACGCCGCCCATCGGCCAAGTTGCGAGCATTTGCCGAGTGCTTGCGTCAGGCGTTCGGCGAGCCGCCATACTGGGAGCCATGACGGCCCCCATTGATAAGCCCAATGCTGCCGTGACACTTGGGTCTCAGCTCTCGGCAGCACTTCGATGGACGGCGATCGCCAGCCGCGGCTTGTACGCGGTGGCTCGGCTTACTCGATCACCTCGTCCGCACGGGTCAGCAGGGTTTCAGGCATGGTCGGCCAAAGCCACGGGCGGCCTTCACGCTGATGGTCAGCTTCAAGCGGGTCGGTTGCTCCATTGGGAGATCCGTCGCCTTGGCCCTCTTGAGGATCCTGTCGACATAGGCCACCGCCCGGTGACAGGGGCGGGAACCGCACGGCCAAGCTTTCGTGATCAGGAGGGCTGCGGCAGCGCGGCTCCGGGGCCACCTGGCGTCATCCGCACGTCACCCCAGATCCCCTGCCCCAGTCGCCCCTACAGAGCTCGATCGGCATCGGGCCGTCCTGGAACGGAACTCTTCCCTCTTCGGCGTTTTCTTTCCCCGGTCAGGAACGTGGGCGTTCCCGAAGGAGACACGATCCGCTCCGCAACGAGCCGTAGCTGGCGAGAAGCCCCCAGGGGAGTTGCATGTTCAAACGCTTCATCATCAATCCCCCGGTCTTCTTCGGCGCCGTCGCCGTCATCGGCATCTTCCTCGCTGTTGGCGTCATCCTCCCGGATCGTGCCGGCGAGGTTTTCAAGGACTTGCAGACCGCCATTCTCAATAATTTCGGCTGGCTCTACCTTCTCGCCGTCGGCATCTTTCTTGCCACCGTCCTGCTCCTCTGCCTGGGCCGCTACGGCCGACTGAAGCTCGGGCCGGACGAATCCACGCCCGACTTCAAGTTCACCTCCTGGATCGCCATGCTGTTCGCCGCAGGCATGGGCATCGGCCTGATGTTCTACGCTGTGGGCGAGCCAATGACCCACTTCATGGCACCGCCAACGGCCCAGCCGCGCTCGATTGCGGCGATGCGCGAGGCCATGGCCGTCACCTTCTTCCACTGGGGTATCCATGCCTGGGCGATCTATGCCGTGGTCGGCCTGTCGCTGGCGTATTTCGGTTACCGCTACAACCTGCCGCTCACGATCAGGTCGGGCCTTTATCCGCTCCTGAAGGAGCGCATCAACGGTCCCATCGGCCATGCAGTCGACATCTTCGCGATCGTCGGCACCATGTTCGGCATCGCCACCTCGCTCGGCATCGGTGTCTCCCAGATCAATGCCGGCCTCAACTATCTGCTGGGCATTCCCATTGGCATCGAAGTCCAACTCCCCCTGATCGCGGTTGTCATGGCCCTGGCCACGGTGTCGGTCATCACCGGCCTCGACAAGGGCGTGCGCATCCTCTCCGAGATCAACCTGGTCGTGGCGATCCTCCTGATGCTGTTCGTCCTGGTGGTCGGGCCGACGGCATTGCTCTTCCGTGACTTCGTGCAGAACCTCGGCCTCTATCTCGACACGCTGCTGCTGCGTACCTTCAATATCTATGCCTACGAACCCACGCCCTGGATCGATGCGTGGACACTCTTCTATTGGGCTTGGTGGATTTCCTGGTCGCCGTTCGTCGGCATGTTCATCGCGCGCATCTCCCGCGGCCGCACCGTGCGCGAGTTCATCACGGCCGTGCTGTTCATCCCAGCTGGCTTCACCTTTTTCTGGATGACCGTGTTCGGCAATACCGCCATGTTCGTGGATACCGGCGTGGCGGCCGGAGCCTTGGGGACGGCCGTCGCCGAAGACGTTTCGGTCGGTCTCTTCAAGTTCTTCGAGTACCTGCCGTTTACGGCCCTCACCTCCACCCTCGCCGTGCTCCTGGTCGGGATCTTCTTCATCACCTCCGCAGATTCCGGCTCGCTGGTCATCGACTCCATCGCTGCGGGCGGAGAGACCGAGACCACCACCGCCCAGCGCGTCTTCTGGTGCGCCCTCGAGGGCGTGGTGGCTGCCAGCCTGCTCCTTGCCGGCGGTCTCAATGCCCTGCAATCGGCGACCGTGGCCAGCGCTCTACCCTTCGTCTTCGTGATGCTGGCTCTCGTCTGGTCGCTTCTGCTCGGCATGCGCGCCGATCTTGCTCAGCAGCAGGCTCACGCCGCCCGGCAATACGCTCCGCCGGCTCAGCCCGCCGCTGGACTTACGTGGCAGCGCCGCCTCGCGCTCATCCTGCATGCTCCGACCGAAGCCGAGGTAGATGCCTTCATTGCCACCCAGGTGCGCCCGGCACTCGATCAGGTGGCGCGGGAGTTGAGCGCCCGCGGCCGGCCCGCCCACGTGGTCGAGGAGGACGGGGGCGCTGTGGCCCTGCGCTCGCCGGCCGAAGGTGTGCGCGACTTCATCTATGGCGTCAGCCGCAGCGCCCAGCCCGTGGCCACCCTTTCGCCGCTCGATGTCGGCAAGCCGGAATACCGCTACGAGGCCCGCACCTACTTTTCCAGCGGCAGCCGTGGCTACGATATCATGGGCATGAGCCGGGAACAGATCATCGCGGATGTCCTCGCCCAATTCGAGCGCTATCTCCTGCTCGTCCAATCGCCGGCGGCTCAGCTCGTCCACGGGGCCCCGGAACATGAGCCCGATCCGCCCCCACAGTGATCGGCTCCTTGAGGAGGCATCCGGGCAGACGCAGACCAGTGTGGAACTGGATTGCGAACAACCATCCAGCCGGACCTGGCCTTGAAGCCCCGGCAAGGTCCCTTGCAGGCGGAGGGGTTCGTCGATGTCGAGGGAGGCGTTGGCGGCAGAGGAACCGTCAGCGGAAATGCTTGGAGAGCTTCAGGCCCTGGGCCTGATAGTTGGAACCGGCACCTGCGCCGTAGAGCACCTTGGGCCGCTCGGCCATGCGCTCATAGACGAGGCGGCCGACGATCTGGCCGTCTTCGAGAATGAAGGGAACGTCGCGGGAGCGCACCTCGAGCACCGCGCGGGCCCCCTCTCCTCCCGCTTCGGCATGGCCGAAGCCCGGGTCGAAGAAGCCGGCGTAATGGACCCGGAACTCGCCCACGAGGGGATCGAAGGGCACCATCTCGGCCGCGTAATCCGGCGGCACATGCACCGCCTCCTTGGACGCCAGGATATAGAACTGCCCCGGATCCAGGATCAGGGTCCGGCTGGAATCCGCATAGAGCGGCTCCCAGAAGTCGGCGACCCGGCAGGAGCCGGGCTTGTCCACGTCGACGAGGCCCGTATGGCGCTTGGCCCGGTAACCGATCAGGTTGTCGGGGCCGAAGCCCGCGAGATCCACGCTCACGGCGACGCCATCCTGGATGGACGGCTCGGCCGAGGTCACGACCCGCTCCCGCTCATGGACTGCCAGGAGCTCGGCGTCGCTCAGGCGCACGTCGCCCTTGCGCAGGCGCAGCTGCGACAGGCGCGTGCCGGTCCGGACCAGCACGGGGAAGGTGCGCGGCGAGATTTCGGCGTAGAGGCGCCCGCGATAGCCGGCCCCGATGGTGTCGAATTCCTGGCTGCGGTCGGTGATGACCCGGGTGAACACGTCGATGCGGCCGGTCGAGCTCTTCGGGTTGGCAGCCGCCGACAGGTCCTCCGGGAGGGCGAGCGCCTCCTGCAGTTCGGCGATATAGACGCTGCCGGTCTCCAGGATCGCCCCCTTGGCGAGATCGATCTCGTGGAAGCTCAGCTGCTCGAGCCGGTCCTGGACCGTATGGTTGCGGCCCGGCAGGAAGCTGGCGCGGACCCGGTAGGCCCGGCGCCCGAGCCGCAGGTCGAGGCTGGCCGGCTGGATCTGGTCGGAGGCGAAGGGGGTCTCCGGTGTGATGGCCCCTGCCTCGGCAAGGCGCATGATGGCATCAGCCGATTGAATCCCGTCCTTCAACGCAACCATGTCTGTCTTCCGAGGGGCGAAGCCCTCATTGAATTGGTGAGCCTGGCAATATCTGTAAGGCTTGCTGCGGAATTCTCAATCGCTTTCGGTGTCTTGGGGATATTCCCGCCAAAAAGGCCCGGCCCGTTCCGGCCCGGCCGATTGACGGGTCCCGAAGGCCGCCGTACCACGGGACCCATGGAACTCTTCGACCGGCGTGAGGCAGGCTCATGTACAAAGCTGTGACCCGCGGCATCTCCGTGACGGTGACGCCCCGCTACATGCCCGAAGAATCCTCCCCCGAGCAGGGGCGCTACTTCTTCGCCTATACGGTCGAGATCATCAACACGAGCCTGGAGCGGGTCCAGCTCCGCGCCCGTCACTGGACGATCACCGACGAGCACGGTCACGTGCAGGAGGTCCGCGGCCCGGGCGTCGTCGGCGAAGAGCCCGTGCTCGGCCCCGGCGAAAGCTTCAGCTATACGAGCGGCTGTCCACTGCCGACGCCGAGCGGCACCATGCAGGGCACCTATCTGATGGAAACCGCTACCGGCGAGACCTTCGACGCCGAAATTCCCGCCTTCTCGCTCGACATCCCCCGCACCAAGCGCGTGCTGCACTAGGCCCGCGCTTTGTCATGGCTACTCGTCAAACAATGAAGAAATCGGCGGCCGTCATTTTGAGCCCCTTCTTCAGGCTGGCGATCTCCACAGCCTTGCCTTTGCCCGAGCCGTCGGCATCGTAATAGAGGATGCCCTTCTTCTTGTCATAGACAAGGTAGTCGTTCTTGTCCTTGGCCTTGTCGGCTATTCTGAAGAATGCCTTGTTCAGCTTTGCAGGATTGGCCTCGGAGCCCTTCCTGCCGAGTTTCGTGAACACCTTGTTGTCGAGCCAGATCGAATCCGCCTTCACGTTGAAGTCCGTGATCTTATCCAGGTTGGTCTTCTTGTTCGGCTTGGTCGTGAACACGAAGACATCGCTTCCTTCGCCACCGCTGAGCGTGTCGTTGCCAGAGCCGCCATTCAGCTTGTTGGCGCCAGCATTGCCCTTGAGGGCATTGGAAAGTCCATTTCCGGTCAGCGTTATCGCCTCTGCGCCATTTGCTGTGAGGTGTTCCACGTTGCTGGCCAGCGCATAGGAAATGGAAGTATATACGATATCAGATGCTCCGCCGCCCACCGTCTCTATGACCTGATCACCGGCATCATCCACGACATAAGAATCGCTGCCGTCGCCACCCTGAAGTATATCGCTACCAGATCCGCCATTCAGGGTGTCCCACCCATCATTTCCGAGGATGATGTCATTGCCACCACCGCCGTTCAAACTGTCATCGTAGGCCGTGCCTTGATACTGCTCGCTGATGTCTTTCCCAACCCAGTTCACGGCACGGGTTCGGGGATCGAGAATCTGGGCATGCGTCTCGACGATTCCATTGACCGCGTTGGTCCAACTGACCACATAGCGGCCGTCGATGAGGACCGCTATCTTAGGGGCGGATTGGTCGCCTAAAGTATTGTTGAACCCCACTGCCGTGGAATCAAGAGACAATGGGGAATTGGACAGGCTCACACCTACATAGACATCCTTCGCACTAAGGCTCCCCTGCTCATAAGCAAAGACGAACCCGCCACCGGGCAGCGCCTTGACAATGTGCGGTCCTACTGTCTGTCCTGCTCCTGCTATGAAAGCGGTGCTCAAACCAGCCGCTACGCCTGTGCTGAGATAGCGGTGAAATTCGACGGCGTCGGACCCACTTTCACTAGCATCCCACATAAGAACGAAGCTGCCATCGGCGAGACTGGCGAGACTGGGAGATAGAGGATCGGTATCGGCAATGTCTGAAAAGACCTCGCCAGATCCAACGACCTCGCCATCTGCGCTCAAAATATAGCCCATCATGTCGTGGTTGCCGGCCCCCCCCAACATCGACGAAGGCCGCTAGATTTCCATCTTTAAGGGCCGTGATGCTCACGCCGAGCGCATTGTCCTGGATGGACAGGGCATTTGTCATGGTGCCATCTCCGTCGACCCTGACAACCGTAGCGGCACCGGCATTAATGGTGGCGACGACGAATCCCCCGTTGGCTATCGCCGTGACCTGAGGGAGAGTTTGATCCACATCGCCTGACGCGATCTTGAATGCGTCACTGACTGATGCTCCGTTGGTTTCGAAGACTTTTGCGTAAACTGCGTCCTTGGCGGCTTTCTGCTGCCAGACGACCACAAACCGGCCGTCGCTCAGGCTGGTCGCGGTAAAATTTATGTTCTCACCACTTGCCCCTGGCGCGAGAGCAAAACTGGTGCCCTTCTTTGTTCCATCAGAGTTGTAAATCTGAGCTGTGGGAATGTTTCCTGGAGCATTCCAGATAGCGATAAACGTACCGTCGGCCAAGGCCGTAAGAGCTTGGATGCCGCCCACGGCAAGGGTAACTTCAGGATTCATCTTCTGACCTATGGTAATGTTATTCCATGTTCATTCCATAGGCGAATGCAGCTTGAAAATCAACGATGACGCGCAACGTCACACGCAAAGGATGCACCATGACGTATCTGCCCGCCCTATCTCGGGAATGACATCAGCCCTGACCAAATTCGCCAGATGTCATCCGCACGATTTGCAAAAGCCTTTGTCAGACCTTAATCGTGCAACCTGCTCTTGAGTTCTGCACGCAGCGCATTGAGGTTTTCATGTCCCCCACCGGACAGCGGCTGACGCCGCTCGAAATGCTGGCGAAGCTGGTTTCGTTCGATACCGTGAGTTCGAAATCGAACCTGCCCCTGATCGAATTCGTCGAAGGCTATCTTCAGAGCTGGAACGTGCCTTATGTGCGCGTGCCCAACGAGACCGGCGACAAGGCGGCGATCTACGCCACGGTCGGCCCGCAGGATCGCGGCGGGATCGTGCTGTCCGGCCATACGGATGTGGTGCCGGTGACGGGTCAGGCCTGGACCACGGACCCCTTCACGCTCCGCGTGGAGAACGGGCGCGCCTATGGGCGCGGCGCCGTGGACATGAAGGCCTTCGATGCTCTGGCGCTCGCGATGGTGCCGGAGTTCCTGGCCGCCAATCTGACGACGCCGATCCACATCATGCTCTCGTACGACGAGGAGACAACCTGCCTCGGCGTCGTCGACACCATCCGGCGTCTCGGGCACGACCTGCCCCTGCCGAAGGCCGCCATCGTCGGCGAGCCGACCATGCTGGAGGTGGTGGATGCGCACAAGAGCGTCGTGACCTTCTCCACCACCGTGCATGGGTTCGAGGCGCATTCGTCGAAGCCCTATCTCGGCGCCAGCGCCGTGATGACGGCCGCCGAACTGATCGCGGAGCTGAACCGCATCGCCGACGAGATGATGGAGCGCGGCGACGCGAGCGGGCGCTTCGATCCGCCCTACACGACCGTGCATGTGGGCACGATCTCGGGCGGCACCGCCCGCAACATCCTGTCGAAGTCCTGCACCTTCCATTGGGAGTTCCGCGCCCTGCCGAACCTCGATCCGCAAGAAATCCCCGACCGGCTCAACCGGTTCGTCGAGGAGGTCGCCCTGAAGCGCCTCAACCGCTTCGGCGAGTTCGGACGGATCGAGACGGTTCTCCACGCCGACGTGCCGGGCCTCGCACCCGATCCGGGTTCGGCGGCGGAGGTCCTGGCGCTGCGGCTCGCGGGCAAGAACCACACGCAGACGGTGCCCTTCGGCACGGAGGCGGGCCATTATCAGGCGGCCGGCATCCCCACCGTCGTGTGCGGCCCCGGTTCGATCAACCAGGCGCACCAGCCGGACGAGTACATCACGCTGGAGCAGTTCGAGGCGGGATTGGCCTTCATGCGACGGCTCGCGGCGACCTGCGCGAATTCGTGAGACCATCACGACCAGTTCTCATCTTGAGGAGCTGGCGTATGAAGTGATGCGGGTGTGTCCCTCCCCCTTGCGGGGAGGGGTGGCTGCGCAGCAGCCGGGGTGGGGGTGTGCGCGCTGAACTGGACCAGCGTGGCGCAGGTTCACCTCTCCCGTGGGGAGAGGTCGACGCGCGTGAGCGCGGCGGGTGAGGGGTTATGCCCTCTCCGGAGAGCGCTCTCCCCCTCACCCTCGCTGCGCTCGACCTCTCCCCACCGGGGAGAGGTATTCCAGCGCCACAGCTTCGTAGGTTATCGCCCACATCCCCACCTCCTCCCCATCGCCAGTCGGGTGTTCCCAACTTGCGCAAGAGAATGCTCATCTCGGGCAAGCCCGAGGCTTGTGGGCGAGGAGGGTGGCCTGCGCTTTACGGCCAGCCTCTGAGGAGGTGAGTGTACGGTGACAGCGTTGTTGGCTTACGCCTCGGACTTCGCGATCTCCGCCTCGACATCCGCCGGATCGAGGTCGTAGAAGCGCGAGCAGAACTCGCACGTGATGCCGATGCGGCCATTGTCGCCGACCATGTCGCGACGGTCTTCCGCCGAGAAGCGGCGCATCATGCCCATGATGCGCTCGTGCGAGCAGGTGCATTCCTCATGCACGCGCTGGCCCTCGAAGACGCGCACGCCGCGCTCGTGGAACAGTCGATAGAGAAGGGTCTCGCTGGAGACGGCCGGATCGATCAGCTCGTGATCCTCGATCGTGCCGACCAGGGACTTGGCTTCGAGCCAGGCGTCGTCCTCGGACGGCGCGGCCAGGTCGTTGGAGGGATGTCCCTCCGGGATGTCGCCCGGATCGAGATCGGCCTGACGCAGGCGCTCCGACGAGGAGGGCAGGAACTGGATCATCAGGCCGCCGGCGCGATAGGTGTGGCGGCCGTCCTCGAACTGCTCGGCCACCGCGAGGCGCACCTGCGTCGGAATCTGCTCGGACTGGCGGAAATACTGGTGCGCCGCTTCCTCGAACCCCTGGCCCTCGAGGGCGACGACCCCCTGGTAGCGGCTGCGCTCGGAGCCCTGGTCGATGGTCATGGCCAGATAGCCGGAGCCGAGGAGCTCGCCCGTTCCGGGCGAGGCCGTCCCCAGCGCCTCGAGCTTGTCCTTGTCGAACCGGGCGGTGGCGCGCAGGCGGTCCGGCGCGTTGAAATCGACCACCACCATGTCGATGATGCCGTCGGTCTTGGTCTGCAGCTGGAAGCGCCCCTCGAGCTTGAGGGACGCGCCGAGCATGACCGTCAGGGCCGCGGCCTCGCCG
>Ga0182740_1001173_pt1 | contig 18884 bp, 19 predicted proteins | sample eDN5th37CKraftBY_FD_128872 | JGI IMG/M metagenome (GOLD analysis project Ga0182740, IMG submission 128872) | Enriched backyard soil microbial communities from Emeryville, California, USA - eDNA 5th pass 37_C Kraft BY (version 2) (version 2) | ecosystem: Environmental > Terrestrial > Soil >...
GATGAAGCCGAGGTCGAGCATCTGGTCGGCCTCGTCGAGGACGAGGATCTCAATGTCGCGCAAGGACAGGGCCCTGCGGTCCACGAGGTCGATCAGGCGGCCGGGCGTGGCGACGAGCACGTCGACGCCCTGGGCCAGCGCCTTCTCCTGGCGGGAGATGGTGACGCCGCCGAACACCACCTCGGTGGAAAGGCGCAGGTTGCGGCCATAAGCCTTGAAGCTGTCGGCGATCTGGCCGGACAGCTCACGGGTCGGGCTGAGCACGAGGACGCGCGGGCTCTTCGGCTTGCGCGGCTTCGGGTTCGCGTTCAGGCGATGCAGGATCGGCAGCGCGAAGGCGGCCGTCTTGCCGGTGCCGGTCTGGGCGATGCCGCAGACGTCGCGCCCTTCCATGGCATAGGGAATGGTCTGGGCCTGGATCGGCGTGGGCTTCTCGTAGCCTTCGGCAGACAGGGCCTTCAGGATCGGCTGGGCCAATCCGAAATCGGTGAAGAGTGTCAAAGTCGATGATCTTTCGAACGGATGCGGTGAGCCGCAAAGCAGGTTCGGCTGAAAAGCAAAGGCGCTTCAGGGCTCTTGAGGCGAGAGCCCGCGTGATGGGGCCGTCGTATGGTTGAGCGATTGAAGAAGGGGACCGGGGTCTTCGCCGTTTCGCGAATATCCGTCACGCAGTCCCGCTCAAGCGTCTCAGAGCATCGGACTCAAAAGTGGAAGGCACTTTTGGGATCTGTCCGATGCTCACATTTTAACTCAGCGCATCATTGGGCGCGGAAAACTGGGGTCCACTTTTCCGCATGATGCGCTAGTCGAGCGCCGTCGCCTGTTGTGCATATGGAGGTTTATGACCTATCCGTCAACCTCGGGGACTGACATCAGTGTCCCAACAGGCTTAAGAATAGATCCATGTCCGCCCCTGCCCGCATGCCCTGGGCCTTCGTTTCCGCGCTCTCGCTGAACGTGCTGATCTCCTACGGCACGATCTTCTATGCCTTCGCCCTGTTCGTCGATCCGATGGGCCGAGAGCTCGGCTGGGGCAAGTCCGAGATGATGGCCGCCTATTCCCTGGCCTTGGGAACCTCGGCCTTCTGCGCCGTGCCCGTGGGGCGGCTCATCGACCTCGGCTATGGCCGCATGGTCATGACGGGCGGCTCCCTTCTTGCCGGGATCCTCCTGCTGCTCTGGTCCTGGGTCGGGAGCTACCCCGCCTTCGTGCTGATCTGGATCGCCATGGGAATCACCATGAGCGCGGTGTTCTACGAGCCGGGTTTCGCGGTCCTGACCCGCAGGCTCGGCTTCATGGCCCGCAGGGGCATCACCTTCATGACGCTGGTGGGAGGCTTCGCCAGCACGGTCTTCATCCCTCTCACCCACGTGCTCATCGACCATCTGGGCTGGCGCAGCGCCCTCCTGGTCCTGGCCGGCTTCAACATCTTCGTCTGCGCGGCCCTGCACGCCCTGATGATCCCGAGCGCGCCGCCCAAAAACCCGCCCCATGCAGCTGCCGAAACAGGCCATCCTGCCCCCGCGAATGCCCGGTGGGTTCTCCGGCGCGCCTCGTTCTGGTGCTTCGTGGCCTCCTCCGTCCTGCAGGGAATCATCGCGGCGGGCCTGCCGATCCACCTAATTCCGCTCCTCGTCGAGAAGGGCTTGACCCTGGAGATGGCGGTCGCCGCCTTCTCCCTCATCGGGCCGGCCCAGGTCGTGGGCCGGTTCGGCATGGCTTTCGGGGAGCGCGCCTTCGGCATGAAGGGCCTCGGCATCATCGTGCTGACCCTGGGAGCCCTCGCCTTCGCCCTCCTGCCCTTCGCACCGGCAGGGTTCTGGCTGGTCGCGATCTTCGCCGTGCTGTTCGGAGCCTCGAACGGCATGATGACCATCGTCCGCGCCCTGCTGCCGTCCGAGCTCTTCGGCCGCGAGGGCTACGGCACGGTTCAGGGCATGATCGCCATGCCGGTCCGCCTGACCACGGCGGCGGCTCCCTTCATCTTCGGAGCGCTCTGGGCCTGGTGGGGCAGTTATGCCGCCGTCATGGCCCTCTGCCTGGGCATGTCGCTCCTTGCGCTCGGCTTCTTCATCCTTGTGCTGGTGTTTCAAAAGGGTCATGAAGGGCCCGAAAATTCACTTGCCTTAGACGGCTAAAGAACTCATGTGCAGGGCTCTAGAATTGCTTGGCATTGAAGAAAGACGCGTTCCGTGACGACAGTGACTGATCTTCTGATTGTGGGCGGCGGCATCAACGGCGCGGGCATCGCGCGCGATGCGGTGGGCCGGGGCCTCTCGGTCGTGCTCTGCGAGCAGGGCGATCTCGCCGGCTACACCTCCTCCGCCTCGACGAAGCTGATCCATGGCGGCCTGCGCTACCTCGAATATTACGAGTTCCGGCTGGTGCGCGAGGCGCTGTTCGAGCGCGAGCGCCTGCTCAACTCCGCCCCGCACATCATCTGGCCCCTGCGCTTCATCCTGCCCCACGAGAAGGGCATCCGCCCGGCCTGGTTCGTGCGCCTCGGCCTGTTCATGTACGACCACCTTGCGCCGCGCAAGAAGCTGCCCGGAACGGAAGGGATCAAGCTCACCCGGCATCCCGCCGGCCAGGCCCTGAAGCCCGGCTTCGACACCGCCTTCGTCTATTCCGACTGCTGGGTCGAGGACAGCCGCATGGTGGCCCTCAACGCCATCGACGCCTTCGAGAAGGGTGCCGACATCCGGGTCCGCACGAAGCTCGTCTCCGCCCGCCGGGACGGCGACACATGGGTCGCGACCCTTCAGAACGTGACGACGGACGAAACCCAGGAGGTTCGGGCGAAGGTCATCGTCAACGCGGGCGGTCCTTTCGTCGCCGACGTGCTCAACGCCAAGCTCGGGCTCAACACCACCAAGAACGTGCGCCTCGTGAAGGGCAGCCACATCGTGGTGCCGAAGCTGTTCGACACGAAGGAAGCCTTCATTCTCCAGAACACGGACAAACGGATCGTGTTCGCGATTCCCTATCAGGAGAAGTTCACCCTGATCGGCACCACGGACATCCCGGTCGAGTCGGTGCCCGACAAGAAGGTCGAGATCAGCCAGGACGAGATCCAGTATCTCTGCAACGTCGTGAACCACTTCTTCAAGAAGCAGGTCACGCCCGCCGACGTGGTGTGGACCTATTCCGGCGTGCGCCCGCTCTTCGACGATGGTTCGAGCAACGCGTCCGCGGTGACCCGCGACTATGTGTTCGACCTCGACGCCGCGCAGGGCCGCGCCCCGGTCCTGTCGATCTTCGGCGGCAAGATCACCACCTTCCGCAAGCTCGCCGAGCATGCGCTGGAAGAGTTGAAGCCCTTCTTCCCGAACATGAAGCCCGCCTGGACGGAAAACGCCAAAATGCCGGGCGGCGACATGCCGGATGCGGATTTCGACCGCTTCTTCGCGACCGTGCGTCAGCGCTGGCCCTTCCTGCCCGAGCACCTCGCCCATCGCCTGGCGCGCGCCTACGGCACACGGATGGAGGAGCTTCTCGGCTCGGCGAAATCCATGGCCGATCTCGGCGAGGATTTCGGTGCCGGGCTGACGGCCGCGGAAGTCGATTACCTGGTGCGCCGCGAATGGGCGCGCGCGGCCGAGGACATCCTCTGGCGGCGCTCGAAGCTCGGGCTGCATGTGCCGGTTGACGCTGCGGCCAAGATCGACGCCTACTTGGCCCGGAAGAACGCCGCGTCCGTCGCAGCGCAATGACATTGGGGAAGGACATGGCTCAGTACGTCGGCGCCATCGATCAGGGCACGACTAGCTCGCGCTTCATCGTGTTCGACAAGGCCGGGGCGATCGTCTCCGTCGGCCAGAAGGAGCACGAGCAGATCTACCCCAAGGCCGGCCATGTGGAGCACGATCCGCTCGAGATCTGGCGCAACACCCAGGAGGTGATCCGGGAGGCGCTGGAGAAGAAGGGCCTGAAGCCTCAGGATCTCGCCGCCATCGGCATCACCAACCAGCGGGAAACCACGCTGATCTGGGACCGCCGCACCGGCAAGCCCCTCTACAATGCCCTCGTCTGGCAGGATACCCGCGTCGATTCCATCGTCGAGGAATTCGCCCAGGATGGCGGCCACGACCGGCTGCGCGACAAGACCGGCCTGCCCCTGGCGAGCTATTTCTCCGGGCTCAAGCTGCGCTGGCTGCTCGACAACGTGCCAGGCGCCCGCGACAAGGCCGCCTCTGGCGACGTGCTGTTCGGCAATATCGACACCTGGCTGGTCTGGAACCTGACGGGCGGGGTCGATGGCGGCTGCCACATCACCGACGTGACCAATGCCAGCCGCACGCAGCTCATGAACCTCAGGAGCCTCGACTGGGACGAGGAGATCCTGAGGCTCTTCGACATCCCAAAGGCCTGCCTGCCGCAGATCCGCTCGTCGAGCGAGGTCTATGGGGAGGCAACCGATGGCCTCGCGGGCGTTCCCATCGCGGGCATTCTCGGCGACCAGCAGGCGGCCCTCGTGGGGCAGGCCTGCTTCCAGCAGGGCGAGGCCAAGAACACCTACGGCACCGGCTGCTTCATGCTCATGAACACCGGCGAGACCCCCTACCCTTCGAAATGCGGCCTGCTCACCACCGTGGGCTACCGCTTCGGCCAGGGAAAGACCGTCTATGCCCTGGAAGGCTCCATCGCCATAGCGGGCGCCCTCGTGCAATGGCTGAGGGACAATCTCGGTCTGATCCGGAACAGCACCGAGATCGAGGCCCTCGCCCGGGGCGTCGAGGACAATGGCGGCGTGACCATCGTGCCGGCCTTCTCGGGCCTCTATGCGCCGCACTGGAACTCCCATGCCCGCGGCCTGATCGGCGGCCTGACCCGCTTCGCCAACAAGGGCCACATCGCCCGCGCGGCGCTCGAGGCCACTGCCTTCCAGACCCGCGAGGTCCTGGACGCCATGACCAAGGACACCGGGATCGCCGTCAAGGAACTGCGGACGGACGGCGGCATGGTCGTGAACGAACTGCTGATGCAGTTCCAGGCCGATATCCTGAACGTGCCGGTCGTGCGTCCCAAGGTCATCGAGACCACGGCCCTCGGCGCTGCCTACGCGGCCGGGCTGGCCACGGGCTTCTGGAGCGGAACGGACGAACTGGTGCGGAACTGGGCCGTCGACAAACGCTGGACGCCGGACATGGCCCCGTCTCAGCGCCAAAAGCTCAATGCCGTGTGGGACAAGGCCATCGCCCGCTCCCTCGACTGGGCAGATTGAGCCTGGGGCATCCTGAAAGTCCGGCTGATAAATCGGCCCCTGCCTGAGCCCTCACCCTGAGGAGCGTAGTGTCTCGAAGGACGAGGGCGGCTCCAGTGCTATCTGGATCCTCCTTCGAGACGCCGCTGCGCGGCTCCTCAGGATGAGGTAAGAGGATGATCTCTCCCCGTCATGGCCGGGCTTGTCCCGGCCATCTCGATTTTGAAGAGTGCTGCGCCCGAGACAACCGGGAGCACCGGCACAAGGCCGGTGATCACGCGGCCGGCAGCGCCGCCCTGATCTTCGCGGCGAAATCCGCCAGGATCTCGGGCTTCTCCATCTGGCCCGAATGGGGCTTCAGGGCCACGCCCTCGAACCGGGGGAGCACATGGAAGTGGATGTGGAAGACCACCTGCCCGCCCGCGCTCTCGTTGAACTGCTGGATCGTCAGGCCATCGGCCGACAGGGCGGTCTTCGCGGCCTTCCCGACGATCTGGACCGCCTTGGCGAGTTCCGCCAGCTCGTCCGGATCCACGTCGAGCAGGTTGCGGGCCTTGGCCTTCGGAATCACCAGGACATGCCCATCGCCCCGCGGCATCACGTCCATGAAAGCCAGGACCCGGTCCGTCTCGTAGACCTTATGGCACGGAAGCTCCCCGCGCAGGATCTTCGCGAACACGTTGTTGTCGTCGTAGGTCATCCTGTCCTCTCTGCCTGCACCGATCTGTCTTAGGACTCGCCGAAGAGCGCCCTGGACAAGCCTTTTACCGGGAAAACGAAGGATAATCATCTCTCCCAACCGGCCGGTACACTTCCGTTGCGGAAACTATCGAAGGTCCTCGCGCAGGATCAACTACATACCTTTGCGGCCGGCCTATTCGCAAATAGAACGCCTCCCTGTCCCGGGTATCGGGGCAAGTACCTGCTTGGTTCTTATTCCCACGAACAAGTTGTTGCCACGTTTAGTTCGAACGAATTGCCAAGTCTAAGCCTAACAATTCATGAGACATGAATATTTTCTGAAAATTTTTGCAAAGGTTGGCCCTGACCAACCGGAACCATCGAATCCCCTTGCGGTTGAAGAAGCACGGACATCATTGATAAGGAGGCATAAATGGCAGGTGGTTCGACCTCGAAGCGTGGCTTCGCGTCGATGGACTCTGACCGGCAGCGTGAAATCGCAAGCAAGGGCGGCAAGAGCGTTCCGGCCGAGAAGCGTTCCTTTTCCCAGGATCGCGAACTCGCTTCGGAAGCCGGCCGCAAGGGCGGTCAGGCCTCGGGCAATACCCGCGGCAATCAGGAATAATCCATTTCTGAGACATATCGGTTTAGGGGCCGTTTGACGGCCCCTTTACTTTTGACTTCTTCCCCGGAGATCTTTGGTAGCCTTATCCGGGCAGCGTTGCCTTCACAGGCTTGGGTTCCGACAGGGACAATGCCGTTGCAGCCAGTATGACCCCCATGCCGATGGCTTCGGCCCAGCCGAACGGCTCATGGGCATAGGCCACTCCCACCGCCACCGCGATGACCGGGCTGACGAAGGCATAAAGTCCGGCACGGAACGCACCCCAGTCGCGCACGAGGCCGAGATAGATCCAGAAGGCGATCAACGATCCTCCCAGCACCAGGGTGGCCAGACCGAAGATGGCGCGTGCATCCATAAGCCCTGCGAAATGGGCCGGATCGTATCCTTCGACGGCCAGGGAAACCGGCACGAGGGCCATGCCGCCGATCAGGCTCTGCCAGAAGGCGAGCACCAGGGGCGGCATGGACAGGGTCAACGGCCGGCTGATGACCGAGCCCCAGGCATAGGAAACGGTCCCGATGGCCACGGCGACAAGTCCGAGACCGGATGCAGCGCCGTCTTGGGCCGCGCCGGTGCGGCCGGAGAACAGAAGGACGAGCCCCAGGATCCCGAGTCCTATCGCGGCGACCCGGCGCGTCGTGATCCGCTCCTGACCATAGAGCCGGCCGATGATCACAAGGAAAATCGGCATCAATGACAGATTGACGATGGCCGACAGGCCGCTCGGCGCACGCGCGACACCCCAGAACAGAAAGCCGTAGCACCCCGTGGTGATGAGCAGGGAGGCTGCCGCGACGCGGCCGAACTGGCCAGGGCGCAGCGACAGGCCCTGCGCCATCGCGATTCCCAGGAAGCATGGCGCGGCCAGCAGAAACCGCATCGCGGCGAGAAAGATCGGGGGCACGACCTCCGAGGCCACCTTCATGGGCAGCCACGTCAATCCCCAGATGAGCGCCATCAGGGCAAAAGCTGCGACGCGGCTCAAGCGGACAGCTCAACGAGAGTCATTCCGTAACCCTGGGGAATGGGTGAACACATTTCATATGGTGACAGCGGGAGGAACGGCTGAACAGCCGCCCAGGCTCGAATTTCACAAAGAAGAATGTTTTATCCCAAGGTCGTGGTCAGCCTCGGAAGTTGAACTCCGCCTTGCCCAGAACCGACTCGACGAGGACCTCCTCGGACCGGCCATAGCCCATCAAGGCCCTGAACTCGGACAGGCTCGGGCGCTCGAAGACAAGTGTCCCGAGATCCATCTGCCGAACGATCTCCCCGGCGAGGGACACCATGAAATCGAGCGACACGACGTCCAGCAATGCAGCGGCTTCCAGGGCGACGTCAGACACGCCGTTCACGCCGTTGCGCGACGAGCCGATCAAGGCCAGCAGGCAGTACTCGTCCATGCTTCCGTGCCGGGATCCGATGGAGCGGAGGCAGAAGGGCCTGCCTCGCTGCCGGGTCAGCGCGAAGGCGATCAGCAGGACATCGGACACGATCGCCTTAGCGGCCTCGGGCTGGGTAAAGGTGGCCAGCCCCCGCTCGGGCCCATCCAGAAGAGCCAGATCGTATTGATCCTCGAGACTGCTCAGCGACCGGAACACGTCGATAACAGGGACCATGCTCGGATGGAGCAGGAAGGCTACCGATCCGGAAGCTGTCGAGGAGGAGGATGCTTCAACCATCAATTCCAACCTTAAATACGCGGGCTGCTTGCCGTCGGCACCACATGGGGCAAAGCAGGGACCAGCAGATGCCGCCGCAGCAGCAAGGGGCACGTCACCTCATCCTGCGAGTACATCGGAATGACGCCGCTGAGCATCGAGGCCACTGACGGCTTGTCTTTCGAAGGAGAGCTCGATGCGAGCCTGGAAAACTCGTCCGGCAACTCTTCCTGGCACAGCACCGCATCCAGTTCATTCGTGGCGGTCATTGTTGTTTCCTCCGCTTGGTGCATCGGACAGGGACGAAGAGCGCGGGGTGCTTTCCGGTCCGATGTTCGGGCGCTTGAAACGGCAACGTATGCGCCTATTCCCAGTTCCTTGTGCGGCAAGAAGTCCAGCTCGTTCCAGGCTGCAGGAATCTGAAAATTTTCCGGAACCAGGCCGCTCCTGCAGCGTTTGGACTCCAACTGGTCCGAATGCCCCCTCGGACTGGCACCTTCAGGGCGCAGCTCATCCGGCTGCGCCTTTTGTTTTGGCGCGAGCCCCCTGCCCGGCTCAAAAGGAAGCGGCGCCTGGGTTTCCCCAAGCGCCGCCCTTCGGCAGAAGCCGCTTTTCCGCTTACTGCTGCGGAGCTGTCGTGTTGCCCGTCGAGCTGCCTGCCCCGGTCGTGCCGGTGGAGCCGGTCGTCGAGCGATTGGCGTCGCTGCTACCCTTCTTGTCGAAGGTCGGAGCCGCCTGAAGCTCGGCCTTCGTCATCCGGAGAACGACACGCTCGGGCTCATTCTGATCGCTCGAGGACGTGTTCGTGGCCGTATTGGTCGAAGCGGCGGAACCCGTGCCGGTCGAAGCCGTGTTTCCGGTCGCCGTCGAGCCGGTCGCATTCACGTTATTGCCGTTGTTGCTGCTGTCCATGGCCTGAGCCTGCTGGGCGCTCATGAACTCGAGCGAGTTGAACGGCACAGCGACGTTCTTCTCGCCGATTCCGAGGAAACCGCCCACGCCGACGACGGCAGCCATCACCTGACCGTTGCGATCCAGGATCACGTCGTTGACATCGCCGATGGATTCATTGTTGGCGCTGACCACGCGGGTGCCGATCAGATCCGAGGCCATGATCTGGCCGGACTGCATCTGGGTCATGAACTGGCCCGCCGCGGCGCTGTTCTGGCCCATGGTGGTCGAGGACGAATTCGTGGAGGACTGGCCCATGGTGGACGAACCGGACGAGCCCGGCTGCATGGCCGGAGAACCCGTGCCGGTCGAGCCGGAACCCGTTGCAGCCGGACGGTCGGTCGGGGCCGACGGAGACGTCGAGGTCTGCGCAAGGGCGGGTGCAGCCGCGAAAGCCGTCACGACAAGGCAAGCTGCCATATGCTTCTTCAGCATTGCATTATTCTCCTGAGTTCGTTGAAAATCGCGTTTTGCACCGAGGTGCGCTGGGATGTAACGCACGTAGGAGGCAGCCGTTCCCAATATCACGGCTGATCAAACTAATGTTATCGAAACATCTATTTTCCAATAGGCAAATGAATACTTGTTAATTTCCACGATCAATCTTCTTCACGACTGATGAGCGGAGAATGAACAGCATTCAAGATGCCGATATAGGCAACCAGATTTGGGGAAGATTGTTCCAACCGGAATCAGGCATCATCGTCCGAGTGCGGTCCCGCTTCCGAACAGCGCCTCGTTCAGAAGATGGGCGCATGAAGAGAGGCCGACGATTGATGGCCAAGCACCATCCTTGCCAAGCAGAAGCTCACGCGCCGGCGATGGCTGCACGGATTGTCAGGACAAGGATTGTTCGAGCAATGCCAGACAGAGGCTCGGCATCCGGTTGGCGCTCGCCTTGGCGAGAGGACTGACGTCGCCCAGGCAACCGACCGGATTGCGGCTCTTCGGCTTCTGCTCCGGCGGCGTTTCACGGCCTTCCTGACGACGGGCCGGGTGCTGCGAGACGGAACCCTGCGCCTCGTCCTTCACGGTCACGACCGGAAGTTCCGTATCGCGGGCGAAGGTGGTGATGCCGGTCCGAGGATCCGACCTGTAGAGCACTGTTCCATCATGATCCCGCAGGATCACGGCCGCGTTGGACACGCCGACGAGTTCCACAATCGAAACGCTGGTCGGCTGGCTCGCCGGAACAGGCGCGGCGATTCGATCCCCCTTCGCCAGAACACCGCCTGAGAGGGCCAAGGCCTCCGACTGCACCAGAGGGGACATGTTGAAAGACGCGGGGGCGAAGCTTCCTGCCACGAAGAAAGCCCCAGCCAATCCGACCAAAGCCACAGGTGTGCGGAACATCCCTCTCTCCTGCCATCACAGCTCAACAATTCGAAAAAACAACGCGACCATATCTGTGATGTTCCTGTCACCTTCCGTAGGAGTGAAGAATAAAAAGGAGAGAAAAAGCCGGGAACCTTTGTTTTCGATAGGGCGTTCTTTAAGCACCGGCCTCCTGGTCCTCCCCGCATTCCCCTTGTGCATTGGCCGGCACCTTAGACGGGCTTTTGAGCCCGTCTTTTTTTATGCCCAATACATGCATCATAAAATAAAAGCCCGGCCATAGGCCGGGCTATTACTTGGTAATCCGGTGAACCTTCGGATTAAGCCGTCGCGGCGCGAGCCTCGCGACGGCGGGCACTCTGCTGGAAGAACAGGGCCTGGCTGATGACCGCGGAGACATTCGCGGGCTGGAACGGCTTGGCGATCAGGAAGGCCGGCTCGGGCCGCTCGCCGGTCAGGAAGCGCTCGGGATAAGCCGTGATGAAGATCACCGGGACCTCGAAAGCCTTCAAGAGATCGTTGACCGCGTCGAGGCCGGAGCTTCCGTCCGCCAGCTGGATGTCCGCCAGGATCAGGCCCGGCTGCTTGGCCGAGGCGAGCTTGACGGCCTCGGTCCGCGTGCGGGCGACACCGGTCACGTTGTGGCCGAGGCCCTCGACGAGTGCCTCGAGATCCATGGCGATGAGCGGCTCGTCCTCGATGATGAGGATATCCGTGGCCATGTCGGCCGCCAGTTCCCGGCCCGCCTCGTCGACGAGATCACGAACGGTCTTCGTGTCCACATCGAGGATCTGGCCGACCTCTTCCTCTCCGAAGCCCTCGAGGCAGGACAGGAGGAAGGCCTGACGGGGAAGTGGGGTGATCTGCCCGAGGCGAACTTCCGCCGGAAGGTCGCGCTGGATCTGCTCGCTGCGTCCGTTGACCGACAGGGAATTCCAGATTCGCGTAAAGACCTGGAAGAGCTCGACCTTCACGTTTCCTGAAGGACCGATGGTCTCAGGCTCGCTGACGAGGGTTTCCAGGGTCGCGGCCACATAGGCGTCTCCAGCCATCTGGCTGCCAGTGAGAGCGCGTGCGTAGCGGCGAAGATATGGTAAGTGCTGGACGACAAGCTGCGCTGTCGACATTCGCTTCCCCTTAAACTGTGCTTTTGAATCGTTGTACCGACGGTCCATTCAACGTGGCAAAGCTGCAAAAGTTCCATGGATGGAACCGGGTGCAGCAACCAGCGTTATTGCTCGAAAACCAATATATGGATATTGCCAAGGTTGGCCATCCCTCTGAAGGTTGGGGTGGCAAGGGGACGAAGATGACGGTTGATAAGGGGAACAAGCTTGCTCGGACTACTCTGGAGGCGTCCGTGAACGATAAGCTTGCAACCGATCCCAAGCTCGACAGCGGCAGCCAGAAGCGCATCGGCGACCAACTCCGCGCCATGTACGACGAACTCATGCAGCAGCCTGTTCCCGACCGTTTCAAGGAACTGCTCGATCAACTGGACAAGAAGAACGGGTCGAAGGAAGGGTCTCAATGACCCCAGAGCCTGAACCGGAGTTACGGGAGGCACTTCTCGCGGCGGTTCCCAGCCTTCGCGCCTTCGCCATCTCGCTCTCGGGTCAGGTCGACAGGGCCGACGACCTCGTTCAGGACACGCTCCTCCGGGCCCTGGCCAATCTGCACCGCTTCGAGCCGGGAACGAACCTGAACGCCTGGCTCTTCACGATCCTGCGCAATCTCTTCCATTCCGAATACCGCAAGCGGCGCCGCGAGGTGGAGGATCCGGACGGATCCTATGCCGGACGCCTGAAGGTGCAGCCCGAACAGGGTTCCCACCTGGATTTCGAGGACTTCCGCAGCGCACTGGCCCAACTCCCGTCCGACCAGCGGGAGGCCCTTCTCCTCGTCGGCGCCTCCGGCTTTTCCTACGAGGAAGCCGCGCAGATCTGCGGCTGCGCCGTCGGCACCATCAAGAGCCGCGTGAACCGTGCCCGCTTCCGGCTCGCCTCCCTGCTGAACGTCGAGGACATCGAAGATCTCGGCCCGGACAGCATGACGCGCGCGGCTCTGCAGGGCTGACCACTCCCCTTACGGTAATAGGGCAACGAAAACGCCGCCTCTTGCGAGGCGGCGCTCATGATCTTGCGTGCCGCAACGGCACAATCACATGGGGCTTCGTCCGCGCAGCAGGCCGATGACGGCCGAGATGGCGAAGAGAACGATCGCAACGAAGAAGATCAGCTTCGCGATCTCGACGGCCGTGCCGGCAATGCCGCCGAAGCCGAACAGAGCTGCGACCAGAGCGATAATCAGGAAAGTGACTGCCCAACCGAGCATGGTGTTACCTCGCTAAATGACGATCGGCATTGAGCCGATGATGTTCAAACAACGCCAAGCGCGACTGTAGGGTTCCACGTCCGGAAAAATGATCCACCGGCGTTCATGCCTCATTCAAAAGTAATTTTGCAGGCTTTTATTCGCATGGAACTCGCCTCACGCCTGTACGTTTTTCAAATCACTTGGGAGAGATGGTCAATGACTCGTTCAGTTGCCCTTCGTGCATTTTGTATCTTTGCCGTTGTTACTGCCCTTGCAGCGATTACTGGAGCGGCTTCTCAGGTCGTAATCGCAGAAGTACTTTTCCTGATCGCCGGTTCGCTTTCAGCCCTCATGCTTGTTGTCGCATGGACCACACCTGCGCCCAGCCTCGTGCCGGTTCGCGTGCGCCGCAGGCGCTGATCGACCGCAATCGCAGTGGCAGAAAGGGCGGCTCCTTGAGCCGCCCTTTTCGTTTCATGCCTCGGTCGGATCGCCGCCGTTCGGGTGCAGGACGGTGCCGGTGATGTAGGAGGAATCCTCGCAGGCCAGGAACAGGTAGGACGGCGCCACCTCGTTCGGCTGCCCCGGGCGCTTCATCGGCGTGTTGGCCCCGAACTGCTTCACCTTCTCGACCGGGAAGGTCGACGGAATGAGCGGTGTCCAGATCGGTCCCGGCGCGACGCCGTTGACGCGGATGCCTTCGCTCGCGAGCTTCTGCGCCAGGGACCGCGTGAAGGCCACGATGGCCCCCTTGGTGGCGCTGTAATCGAGAAGGTCGGAGCTGCCGCGATAAGCCGTGACCGACGTGGTGTTGATGATCGCCGAGCCCTTCTTGAGGTGGGGCATCGCCGCCTGCACCATGTAGAAGTATCCGAAGATGTTGGTGCGGAAGGTGCGGTCGATTTGGTCGGGCGTGATCTCGGCGATGTCCTTCTTCGGGTGCTGCTCGGCGGCATTGTTGACGAGCACGTCGAGCTTGCCGAAACGCTGGACGACCTGGTCGACGGCGGAGCGGCAGACATTCGGATCGCCGACGTCGCCGGCAATGGTCAGGCACGAGCGCCCTTCCCGCTCGATCAGGCGCTTCGTCTCCTGCGCATCCTCACCTTCGTTCAGGTACAGGATGGCGAGGTCGGCACCTTCGCGGGCAAAGAGGACGGCGGTGGCCCGCCCGATGCCGCTGTCGCCTCCCGTGATGAGAGCGACCTTCCCGTTCAAGCGGCCGCTGCCGGGATAGCGGGGCTCGTAGTCGGGCCGGGGGTTCATCTCGGTCTCGTGACCGGGCTGCTTGTCCTGGACCTGAGGGGGCATTGTCTGCTGCTGTTCGGAGCTCATGACATCGTTCCGTTCAAGATGGTCGGGAAAGGGATGCGGAACTCCGCACGGCCGGATCGACAAAGGCCATGCAAGACGAAGCCCGCGTTGAGGCTCAACGCGGGCTCCAAGGGCGTGTTCCTGACAGGCTCGTGCTATTCGGCCGCCTGCGGATGCTCGACGGGTCCCGGCGCCATCCGCAGGATGTGGTACAGGATGATGGCGCCGAAGGTCGCCGTGCCGATGCCGTCCAGGGTGAAGCCGCCGACATTCAGCTTGAAGTTGCCGGCGCCCAGGACCAGCGCGACCGCCACGGTGATGAGATTGCGCGGGTTCGAGAAATCGACCCGGTTCTCGACCCATATCCGGCCCGCGGTGGCCGCGATGAGGCCGAACACCACGATGGACAGACCGCCGAGCACCGGCCCCGGAATGGTGCCGATGAAGGCGCCGAACTTGGGCGACAGCCCGAGGAGAAGGGCGAATCCGGCCGCGATGACGAAGACCAGGGTCGAGTAGATGCGGGTCACGGCCATCACGCCCATGTTCTCGGCATAGGTGGTCATGCCCGTGCCGCCGGCGGAGCCGGACAGCATGGTGGCCAGGCCGTCGCCCATGAAGGCGCGTCCCAGATAGGGATCGAGGTTACGGCCGGTCATGGCGCCGATGGCCTTGATATGTCCGAGGTTCTCCGCCACGAGGATGATCGCCACGGGCGCGATGAGGCTGATGGCACGGGCCTCGAAGACAGGGCTCTGGAAGGTCGGCAGGCCGAACCAGGCAGCTTGGCCGATCTTGGCGAAATCGATGGGCTGCCCGAGGCCCAGCACGTTGGCGCAGATGTAATAGAGCAGGTAGCCGGCGGCGCCCCCGATCAGCACCGGCAGGCGGCGCATCGTTCCCGGCGCGTAGACGGCGACGAACCCCACCGCCACGACGGTGGCGAGTGCGATCCAGCGGGCGAAATCGCTGCCGGCCGCATTGTCAGGGGTCACCCCCGAGGCGCTGTTGATCGCGATGGGGGCCAGCACGAGGCCGATGGCGGCCACGATGGCGCCCGTGACCACCGGCGGCATCAGCCGCTCGATCCAGCGGTGTCCCGCCATCTGCACCACGACGCCGATCAGGAAGTAGAGCGCACCGGCCGCGATGATGCCGCCGAGCGCCAGGGGCAGGTTCGGGTTGGGGCTCCCCACGCTCGCACCCGTGGCCACGAGAACGGGACCGATGAAGGCGAAGCTCGATCCGAGATAGCTCGGAACCCGGCCGCCCACGACGAAGAAGAAGATCAGCGTCGCCAGACCGGAGAACAGGATCGATACATTCGGGTCGAAGCCCATCAGGATCGGCGCGAGCACGGTCGCACCGAACATGGCCACCACGTGCTGCAGGCCCACGACGACCATCTGGCCGGTCGGCAGCCGCTCATCCGGCATGATGACGCCTTCGGTCTTCAGGCTCCATCGAGGCAGGAAACTATCGGTCATGGATCATCCCCCAAACTATGACTTATCGGGGCACCGTAGACCTGCAATCACCGGAATGGCTAGGTGAGATAAGCACTTATTAACCGTCGCGAGAGCCCGGATTCTGGACAAGTGCCTGTTTGGCCGCCACATCATTCCCTTTGGCGACGGATGAGGGTGACGATGCGGAAGAACCATGATGTGCCGACAGGCACCGTGCATAGCCTCTGGCTCGACAGCCAAAGCCTCAAGGACAACCTCCTCGGAGATCCGGCCCGCCGCCGGATCGACGTCTATGTGCCGGCCGGCCATGACGGCCGAAACCTGCCCCTCCTGGTCGATCTCGTCGGCTATACCGCCGGCGGGCCTGCCCATACCAACTGGAAGAACTACGGCGAGAACGTTCCCGAGCGCCTGGACCGCCTGATCGGCACGGGCGCGATGCCGCCGGTCGTCGTCGCCTTCCCCGACTGCTTCACGCGCCTGGGCGGCAACCAATACGTGGACAGCACGGCCATGGGTCCATGGGAGACCTTCCTCATCCGCGAGATGCTGCCCTTCGTCGAGGAACGCTTCAGTTGCGGCGGAGCCGGTCGCCGGGGCGTGTTCGGCAAGAGCTCGGGCGGCTATGGCGCCATGGTCCATGCCCTGCGGCACGGCGGCTCCATCTGGTCGGCGGCGGCGTCCCATTCCGGCGATGTGGGCTTCGAATACCTGTACCACCTCGGCGAGTTTGCCGGGGCGCTGCGTCATCTCGCCGGTCACGACATGTCCATCGAGACCTTCCTGCGCAAATTCGAGGCCGGGCCCAAGGCGAAGGACAAGGACTGGCATACCCTGATGCTCCTCGCTCAGGCGGCCAGCTTCGACCCCGATCCGAGCCAGTTCTACGGTATCCGCCTGCCGGTGGACCTTCAGACCTGCGAGGTCATCGAGGAGCGCTGGGCCAACTGGCTGCGCTGGGATCCCCTGCGCATGGTCGACCGTCCCGAATGCCAGGGAAATCTGCGCAAGCTGAAGGCCTTCTACATCGATTGCGGCGACATCGACCAATACAACATGGTCTATGGCTCACGGATCATGCGCCGGAAGCTCGCCGATGCCGGCATCCCCCACACCTACGAGGAATTCCACGACGACCATTCCTCGGTCGACTACCGCATGGACATCAGCCTGCCGCTTCTCGCGAAGACGCTGACCTAAGGGAAGCTCTCACGCCCCGCCGGGTTCATCCTCGGTGGGCAATTCGCAATGGTTGTGAATATGGGTCGCGGCGAGGGCCGCATGGCCCATGCCGACCACGATCTGGTCGAGGCCGCGAACGATGTCGCCGGCGGCATAGAGGCCCTTCACCGTCGTCTGGCAATGGCTGTCGACGATGAGGCTGCCTGATGGATCGTGCTCGGCGCCGAGGGAGATCGCCAGGTCCGAGCGGTATTTCAGCCCGAGCGCCGAATAAAGCACGTCGAAGCGGTGCTCCTTGCCGCCCATGTGTATGGCGGAGATCCGGTCCTCCTCCATGTCGAGGGACTCGACGGGGGTTTCCACGATCTTGACCTGGTGCCCCTCGAGCTTCGCCCGCTGCTCGGCATTCAGCTCCAGAGGCTGACCCAGCGTGAGCAGGGTCACGTCGCGGGAATAGGTGCGCGCGATGAAGACCGCCTCCCCTATTCCGTGGGTGCCATAGGCGATGACGGCGATCTTGCGGCCCCGGGACTCGTAGCCGTCGCAGATCGGGCAATAGCGGACGAGCCCTCGCTGGACGGCATTGGGCACATCCGGCAGGTCCGGTTCGATATCGATGGAGCCGGTGGCCAGCACCACGCGCCGGGCCGCGATCTGGTTCATGCCCCCATCGGTGTCCTCGACGACCGCAACGAAGCGGTCCGGCTGCTTGCGCAGGCCCGTAACCCGTCCCGTCTGGATCGGGGCCCCATACTGGTCGAGATTGGCACGGGCCCGGGCCAGGATGTCCCGGCCGGAGATGCCTTCCGCGAAGACCGGGATGTTGTGGCTGGTCGGGATCCAGGCCGCCCGCGGCGTGCCGCTGTCCACCACCAGGAACCGGCGCTTGAAGCGCGCCAGGTACAAAGCCGTCGTCAGCCCCGCAGGCCCTCCGCCCACGATCAGGCAATCCAGAATATCCCCGTTCGACCCCATCCCCGCACGATCCTCCCGCTGGTTTCCCAGCAGGCACAACACGCGAGGGCGGGAAAAGATGCGGAGGGCAGGATGTCCGTCGCAATGTTGAACCGGTGGGACTTTGATGCATGGAGGCCCCTGTTACTGCGACGATCCGGGCTAACCACGCTCAAGGAGAAACGGACCGACGATCAAAGCTGAAAAACAACCCCATGCACAGTAAAGTTTTTCAATTCAGCAGTTTCTACACTGGGCATGTTGGGGCGCGCGCAGCAATCAATTCGCATGCGACAAAATATCCGCCGCTACTAGCCTTAGCAATTACTTTTCTGACTTCCGCACCATAGAGGATCGCCCATAGGTTTTGTGATATTCGCTTGAGATTTGGAGACTTCAAATGAGTGATGATGGTCCATCCCCGGCAGACTTCTTGGAAAAATTCGGAGAGAACTTCCTGCACGAGGCTACGGGCGCTGATAGCCACGACCTCCAGAAGGGCCTCCTTCTTCAGCTAACTCGTACGCTCTGGCTGCCAAATGGCAGCAGCCCAGAGAATATGGACGCCCTCGTGAATGCAGCAATTGCCGCCCTCATAGAGATCCGACCACGTGGTGCGTTGGAAGGTGCACTCGCAGTCCAAATGGTTGCCACCCATAATGCAGCCCTGAACTGTCTCATGCTTGCCCTCAAGGAGCCCCAAACACCGTACAGCTTTGAACGCGTGCAGCAGGCCCACAAGTTGATGGCGCTGTATCTCCGTCAGGTGGAGGCGTTCGACAAACACCGCGGCATCGGCCTGCCCAGCATCAATGTCGAGAACGTAAATGTTCAAGCAGGTGGCCAAGCGATTGTTGGTCATGTGCAGGTCGAGCAGAAGCCAGACCAGAATGAAGGCGAAATGCAATCGCCTGGCACCAGCATTCAACAGAAGCCGGTCGAGACATTGGACTTAAAGCCGGCCGATCCCGTTTACGCCGAAGCAAGGGCCCGCCGTCGTGAGTAATCATACGCGCCATACCACACCAATGCTCGAGGCCCCGCGCTGCGGGGCCAAGACACGATCGGGGGCACCGTGCCTTGCCCCTGCCGTACAGGGGAAGGCACGGTGCCGGATGCATGGTGGCGCGAAAGGCTCGGGCGCACCGCGCGGCAATCGGAATGCTCTCAAGGATGGTTTGTACACCCATGA
>Ga0182740_1001176_pt1 | contig 18866 bp, 20 predicted proteins | sample eDN5th37CKraftBY_FD_128872 | JGI IMG/M metagenome (GOLD analysis project Ga0182740, IMG submission 128872) | Enriched backyard soil microbial communities from Emeryville, California, USA - eDNA 5th pass 37_C Kraft BY (version 2) (version 2) | ecosystem: Environmental > Terrestrial > Soil >...
AGGCCGGCGGAGACCCATGGCGACCGATCAAGACTTCGAAGAGATTTACTTCACCTCTCGCGATGGCCTGCGCCTCTACGGACGCCATTACAGATCGCGCGCACTCTCCTATGCGCGGCCAGTGCTCTGCCTCGCTGGCCTCACCCGAAACAGCCGCGACTTCCACGACGTGGCGTTGGCGCTGAGCCAGAGCTCCGTGCCTCGCGACGTCTTCACGCTCGACACACGCGGGCGCGGGCTATCCGATCACGATAGCGACTGGAAGAACTACGCTGTGCCGATCGAAATGCAGGATGTCATGGACTTCCTGACGATGCTCGGCCTGCGCAAAGCGGGCATCATCGGCACCTCGCGAGGCGGCCTAATCACAATGGTGCTTGCCGCCGTGCAGCCGTCGCTCGTTGGCGCGGTCGTGCTGAACGACATCGGCCCTGTCATCGAGATGGACGGCCTCGCCCGCATTGCCGGCTACGTGGGCCGCATTCCGCTACCCAAGAACTGGAGCGACGCTGGCCGTCTTGTGCGCGATCTCACCAGCAACGAATTCACGAAAATGACGGACGCCGATTGCGAAGCCGTCGCCCGCCAGCTCTTCAACGAGCGCAAGGGCAAGCCCGCACGCGGCTATGATCCCAAGCTCGCGAAGTGCCTGTCTGTTCTGGACGGGCCGGTGCCGCAGCTCTGGCCGCAGTTCGAAGCCATGAAGCGCATGCCCGTGCTCGTCCTGCGGGGAGCGAATTCCGATTTGCTCTCGGAGAAGACCGTCGAGGAAATGCGCCGGCGTCACCCGCAGCTCAGATCGCTCACCGTTCCCGATGAGGGCCATGCGCCGTTCTTGAGAGACGCAGCGACGATCTCGGCCATCGACGCATTTTTCGCCGAGACCGACGCGCCGCGCGACGGCGCCCGCTACGGCACCCTATCGCGCAGCGACTTCGGTCACGTCTCGCGGCTGGTATCGACTTCGCCCCGGTCCACACGGCGCGAAAACTCCGTGTGACCGCCGCTGGCGAGAATGCGCGCCTGCTCGACCCAATTCTCGCGTTCGATCCGGCCCTTGAATTCAAGGGCTCGGCTCATGCGATCGATGTCTCCGCTCGTCCAGTTGGCGATCTGATCATAGCGGCTGACGCCTAAAGCGTTGAGCCGCTTCTCGATGAGCACGCCGATGCCGCGAATGCGCTTGAGATCGTCGCGCGGACCTTCGTTGCCGCTCTGAAGCGGTGCGGCGGCTTCTTCCGCCTCCTCGCCTTCGCTTGGAGCCGCAATTTCACTTTTCTCACGGATCGCATCCGTGATGCGGGCCGGGATCGAGATTTTTGGATCGACTTTCGAGAGCGGCGAAATCGGCTCGATGGGCTTGCGCCCGCGCGTCACGCTCGCAGACGCGGCCGCGATAGCGGCAGCCGCGGCAGCGGCCATTTCAGCGACCGAACGCCCATGGCTCGCGGCAATGACACCCGCCAAGTCCGGCCGCTCGTCGCGATCAGCCGGCGCTGAATCTGTGGCACCAGCTTCAGGCTTTGGCGGGTCGCCAGCCGGCGCCGGCGGCTTCTGAGGCGAAGCGGCAGCATTTGCCCGCAGCGCCGCAAGGCGATTGCGCGAATAGTACGTCTCGCCGCCCTTGGCCAGAATTTGCGCCTGCTCGACCCATTGCTCGCGGTCGATACGGCCGTGAATCTGCAATTCTTGCCCAACCCGTTTGACGTCTTCCGGCGTCCAGGCGGCAATGTCTTCAAAGTAATTGATGCCCGCGGCCTTGAGCTTCTGCTCGATCTCGAAATCGATGGCTCGAATGCGCTGGAAGTCATCACCGCCCTCGATAATCGCCGGAGCGGCCACCGGGGCTGCGACTTCTGGAGCAGGCAGCGGAGCTGGTTCTGGCTCGGGCTCTGGTTCTGGTTCCGGCTCGGCCTGCGCTTCGGGCTCAGCTTCAGCAACAGGCTCTGCCTCGGGCTCCGGCCCTGATTCAGGCTCGGCTTCCGGCTCCGGCGCGAGTTCCGGCTCGGGTTCTGCATCAGGCTCGGGTTCGGACTCGGCCTCAGGCTCGGGCTCCGCTTCCGGCTCCGGCGAAATGTCAGGCTTGGCCGCTGGCTCGGTTTCTGGCTCAGGCTCGCGCGCAGCAGCCACCATTTCCTGTTCCGGCGCCGGCACGATCGGCTCGTCGGGCTCCGGTGATTGCAGCGGCACGTCATCGGAAGCGGCAACGGAAGCTCTCTCGGCTTCTTCCGCCTCAGCCTTCTTCTCTTCGGCACGTCTTTGCCCGAACCCGCCCGGCATCATCACGGAAGCAGCGGCGGCAGCCTTCGCAGCAGCAACGGCACCTGCCGCAGCAGCCGTCGTCGCGTCGCGCAACCGCGCCGCCAAACCGCCAGGACGCAACGGCTTGCTGATGGGCTCCGGTTCAGGCTCAGGCTCAGGCTCGGTCTCGCGCTCCGGCTGAACCTCAGGAAGGTCAGCAGGCGCTGCATCCACCCAATTGACGTCCGGCTCCTCGATCTCCGTCGGCTCTTTGAGTTCCGCCAGCGGCTCAGGCTCCTGCAGCGGCTCGGGTTCGGGCGGCGGCGGAGGCTGATAAAGCGGGGTCACCGGCTTCAGCACCGACGGCCGGACCTCGACGATTGCCTGGCGCGGAACACCTTCGTTGGGATCCGGCCCGAAAAGAGCGCGCTCAAACCGCGATGGGTCGAGTGCCTTCGGCACAGGCCGTGGCTCGGGACGGCGCAACACCTCGATTTTCGGCTGGACAGGATCGATGGCTCTCGGCGGAACCGGTTGATGCACGCGCGGCGCGGCATGCGCACGGACGGGCGGCGGCACCATAACCGGCGGGCGATCGGGGATTTCGAGCCGGATCGGCGGAGACATGCCTTCCGCAATCTCTTCGGGCGCGCGAACGAACATGCGCTTGAGCAGGCAAGCCACGAACGCGCCCGAGAAATAGCACGCGAGCAGAAGCAGGAATGTCTGTAACAGCAGGTACGTCATTTCCTACCTAATCGGATACACAACAGCTCGCCCCCGGCGTCCAAAGTCCGAACTCAATTCTTTCTATCGCCGCACGATACCCAGCCGACGACGAGCCCCAGCGCGAACGCTCCCGCCATCCACCAGATCAACTTCAGGAACAGATAATCCATAAAGTGGCTCCCGGGCCCTTCAGTTGACACGCACGGTGAATTCGATGCGGCGGTTTTTGGCCCGCCCCTCTTCGGTATTATTGTCGCCGATCGGCCGCGTCGCCCCATAACCGGCCGTCGTCAGGCGGCGCGCATCGACGCCGTTCTGCGAAAGGAAATCCGCAACCGCACGGGCCCGGCGATCGGCAAGACGCGAGTTGCGCTCATCCGTCCCCTCCGCGTCCGTGTGGCCGTCTATCTGAATGCTGAAATGGGGGCACTCGTTGGCGATCTGAACAAGCTCCTTGAGCGTCTGTATGCTATCCGGCGTCAGATCCGCCTTCGCCCGTTCGAAGTTGATCGATCCCTTCGCCGTCTGCCGCATCAGGCTCTGGCAGCTGTCGGCCGCCTTCTCCTCAACCGACATGACCGTGATCTCGTCGCGGCTCTTGAAGCCCGGCGGCAGATCGGTCGACAGCACGCTGCGAATGTCGCTGGCGACTTGCTCGCTTTCGGCTGCGCCCTTGATGACGAGTTCCTTGCCGGAAATCGTCACTTCGCCGTTCTTCAAGCGGGACATCTCCTCGAGCCCGAGATGCGCCGCCGACGACCAGGGCTCCGCCGATGCTCCCACGATCTTCATGTTGTCGGTAACGCTGTAGCCCGAAAATATCTGCTGCGCGATGTCGACGAGGCGCAGGCGCGAGGCGTCATCCGGCGCTTCGCCTTCGATGGTCACCATGCCGTTGGCTTCACGGCTCGCCTTCCATGTGAGGTCCGTCTTCAGCTGTCCGGTGAACGCAATGTTCGTGCGCGTCTCGCACGTCTGGCCTGCCGCCGCCTTCACGTCACCCGGCACCGCTTGCGACGCCGCATAGTCGTCCGTCTCGCCCGAAACCTCCAGGCTGCGGTCGGTCAGAATGGACTTGCCCTTCTTCAATCGCGGCAGGGACGCGAGCCCCGCGACGACGCACTGCTGCCATCCATCCGGCGCGCCAGGCGCCACTTGCGATTTGTCGTTGAGCTGACGCCCCGGGAACCGCGCCTTGATCGCGTCGATGAGCGCCGCCCGCGCCGCCTCGCTTGGCACCATGCCGACGAGGTTCAGCGTCGCGCCTTCGTTCACGATGCCCATCACGTACCCGCCGGCGGGCACGACGACGTCAGGCTTGGAAAAGCGGATTTGATCGACGATGCGAAAATTCTGCGGCACCTGCAGCTTCAACGTCTTCTTGACGGCCGACGCGATCTGCTCGCTTGACGCCTCGCCCGAGAACGTCATTTCGCGATCGGAAATTGAAGCCTCGCCCAATCGCAGCTGCGCCAGCTGCTCGACGGCGACGCCCGCAGCTTTGCTCCAGCCATCCGGGGCACCGGCCGCAATATCCATGCGGTCCGTGATCGACATCGTGCCGAACAGCGTCTTGACCCGCGCACCGAGCTTCTCGCGCTCGTCATCGGACGGCGCATAGCCGGACACCGCGAGTCCCGAGCCGCTCTTCTTGATCGACCACACGAAAGGCCGCGCCACCGGCAGCGCAATGTCAGCTTTCGTCAAAGCCGTTCCCGCCGGACGCCGCTCGGTCAGCGCCGAGCGGACTTTCCGGTAATCCTCCGACGACTTCGCCTCGCCCTTGATGGAGAGATTGAGGTTGGCGAGCTCCGCCTCACCGCGCTTCAGACCCGAAAGGCTTTGCATGCTGAAGACAGCGGCCGCGAGCCAGGCATCGCGATCGATGGCGCCGCGGGCGAGCCGCATCTCATCGGTGACTTCGCTCCCTCGAAATGTGCTGTACGCGGCCTCGATGAGCGCGCGCCGCGCATCTTCTGACGGAACGTATCCGGTAAGCCGCACGCGGTCCCCGCCGGACGAGCTGACCGACCAACGATAGTCGGCAACTCTGTCGATGAGTTCGGCTCTGTCGGCGGCAACGCGAACGCCCCACACGTTCTCGAGCGACGCCATCGCCTTGGCCGGATCGCGCTCATCCGGAGCCTTGCCCGTCAGGACGGCGTCGCGGCCCGAAAAGTGAAGGCTCGCCCAGTCGAACCCAGACCGCTTCAAGACTTCGCCGGAGCGATGCGCGAGTTCGCTCTCGATGCCCTCATGCTCGAGCTGCACCGCGACCCACGCCATTATTGCAATCGGGACGAGTCCCAAAAGCCAATATGCTGGATTGCAGCGCATGCGCACGCGACTCCGAATACCTGATGACGCCTAGTTGTAGTGGACGAGCAGCACCCCTGGTGGGAAGCGCCTCGCTAACCCGCCAACATGGCAAACTCTGATCCGGACGGATCCCCTCAGGCCAAGTATAGACAAGAGGCAACGCCATTCCAAGCTGCGCCGGGCCCTGGGATGCGCCGTTAACTCGCTGATTCACAGAGAAAATTTCGAGGCCATGCGGAAGCGATCACAGCCTGTGGCTGAACTACCGCTAGGTAGAAAACCCTTACCCCGTCATCGCGGCAGCTCAGCGGCGTGAGCGAAGCTCAGCGCGCCACGGGGGTTTGGACGACGCAAGACGCCGCTAAAAGGTATAGCCTGGCGGCACGACCACGACCGAGAACTGGGCTTCGCGAAGCAAGTCCGCCTCGTCGTCCGGCCCGGCATCCGAGCCAGCGCGCATTCTGAGCCGCACCATACGGCCGCCCTTTTCCGCCGCCGTTATCATGTCGTTCGCCAACGCGCGGCTGTCCGCATCTCTGCGGACTGGATACCGCCGGGCCTCGCGGCGGGCGAACTCAGCCACCTCCGCCGGAACGGCTTCATCGAAGAAGATATCGTCGGCCGAACGCAGAGTGCGGACCGCGCCGAGCGTCAAACCTTCCGCTCCTCCGGCCCCGATCTCAATGATGATAATGGGATGCCGGGTGACGGCCTCAGGCGAACGCATCAGCTCATCGAGTTCGGCGGGTCGCGGGCCGCGGCCGGGGCTGCGGAGCGCAAGATCCGTGAAGCGCTGCCAGAAACGCCTCTTCTCATCCATCGTGCCCCCGAGTTGTTCGCCCTCGCCGCGCAAACGGCGCGCGGCATCGGCCCATTGCTTGAAGCTGACAGGCAACAAACTCTCGATGAGCGATCGGATCGCCTGCCCGAACACGGGCGCGGCCCCATCGGTGGAAATCCCGACCACCAGCGGCGAACGGTTGACGATGGCGCCAAACTGAAAATCGCAGAAGGCCGGGCGGTCGACGACGTTGACGGGAACACCGGCCGCGCGCGCCGCTGACGCGAACTGCGCCGCCTCCGCATCATCACTGAACGCGCCGATAGCCATGGCCGCGGACGCAAGGTCTTCTGGCGTCCACCCTCGCGCGGTCAAAACCAACTTGCCATTGGGCGGTGATGCCGCGAGTTCCTGAAAGCCCTCGGCGAAGCTCTGGGAGAAAACCTCAACGCGCGCGCCTGATGCCGCCAGAAGCTCCGCTTTCCAGAGCGACGGCTCTCCGCCGCCCGCCAAGACGACCCGCTTGCCATCCAGCTTGAAGAACACCGGCAACACTGCCAGCGCATCAATACGGTGAGCAGGTGATTTCGAAATGCTCGAGTCTTCGTCCGCCATTGAGGTCCACGACAAGCCGGATGCAGCCGCATGTAGATGCAGGGTGTTCCTATCCGCCACACGTTGGAAGAACAAGGCTCTGGAGCTATTCAGGCCGCGCTGACGCTATATGCCGGCTGCGCGGCCTTCGCTTCCGTCCGCGACAAATACGAGACGATCGTCCGCGCGACGGGAGGAGCGAAGAGAATATTGCGATGACCGAACCCCGAGTACGCCATCAGTTCCGCGCCTTCGGCCCCCGACGCAATCTCTTCGGCGCAACGGAATGCGACTTCGTGGTCTTCCCGATCGTGGATCACGAAGGCCCGGCACCCCGTCGCCCGCAGCAGCTTGACGACGGTGAAGCAGGAGAGCGAGCGGCCCGCAATGCGTTCCAGCCGCGCCTCGAACGCGCGCCGGCCCTTGCCATCGAGCCTCCATCGCTCGGCAAACTCTCCGGTGACCTCCGTGAGACTGTTGGGGCTCGCCACAAGCACGATACGCGGCGCCTCGAGCGCGTGCGGCATCGGCGGATGTCCCTCGACGCCGACAAGCGAAATCATCCCGCCGAACGAATGCGCGACGATGGCGCTGAGCGGCCCGAAATGTGCGCCGATCATTGCCGTTGCCCGCGCACACGCAATGAGATTGGTCGAGCGTGCACCGCTTAATCCGTGCGCCGGCAGATCGAACAGGATGACGCGATATCCCGCCCGCCGAATGGGCTCGGCAATGGCCGTCATGAAGGATGCTTCACCCGTCCACCCGTGCACGACAAGCACATTGCCGATTGCCTCGCGCTGATCTGGTTCGAAGACGTAAGTTTGTATATCGGCCACCGGCGTCGCGATCCGCTCCCAATTTGCCCTGCGCAAATGAAAGCGCGCCCGCGCCGCCAATTCCGGGTGATTGCTTGCGCGGTAATGGGACAGCTCCGGCGTACAGAAAACCCGGAATGCGGCATCCCCGGCAGCGCCGGCGGGTAAGCCCGAGAGAGATTGGCCAGACCAGATATCTTTAGGCAACCAGATCATTGCCCATTTTTGAAATGGGAATATCGAATTCGCAAGCTGGACGGTTGGCCTATTTGCCGCAATGGTTGACGGTAATTACGCATATGAAACCGCCCCGCAACAGAAAGCCGCTGAACGACCCGTATTCCGGCCTGATCACGTGCCTCGGCGCAATGGACTTGGCTATATTTCAGACTGATGCGAATAGAATTTCGGCAATGATATTGACTGCTTCGTAACTAACCGGGGCGCGGCCCCATTCCGAAAACGCAGTTCTCTCAAGCGTCTGGCCGTCTTGAATATTGCCTCGATCAACGCCCATTAGCGGGTCCGCGATCTCGGAAACTCACTTGGCCGAAAAAAAAGGATTGGCCATTGATCACGCCCGGCGAGCTTCACCACATCTTCGAGACATATGGCATCTGGACGGTTGCCATAATGGTCGGTCTGGAGAGCTTAGGCATACCCCTGCCGGGCGAAGCTGTGCTGATCATCGCGTCCGTCTATGCGGCGACACACGACGGAAACATCGCCCTTGTCATCGCGGCGGCATCCCTTGGGGCCATCATTGGCGATAACATAGGCTATCTCATCGGCCGCAAGTTTGGATATCCGCTGCTCGTCCGCTTTGGCCCCTACGTCGGCATAACCGAGGGCCGCATAAAGCTCGGTCAGTACCTGTTTCAGAAGTACGGCGGGATGATCGTCTTCATCGGCCGCTTCTTCGCGATACTGCGTTTCCTCGCCGCCCTTCTGGCGGGCATCAACAAACTGCCCTGGCCGCGCTTTCTCCTCGCCAATGCGCTCGGTGGCGTCCTCTGGGCAAGCGCGGTGGGGATGGCGGCTTACACCTTGGGCCGCAGTATTGATGAGCTTCACGGTCCCGCGGGAGCTATCGGAATTGCACTCGCAGTCGCGACAGCAATCGCAATATTTATTTATCTGAAGCGGCACGAAGCGGAACTCCAAGCCGAGGCTGAGACTTCTCTACCCGGCCCTCTTCCTGGCTTCCCGCCGGGGGAACGATCGCGCGCGGACTAAACGCCTCCACCGGAGCACAATGGAAAAGCCATCTTTGCGATCCCTTTCACATGCAGCACACGCAATGTCAGTTGCGAGTTGCGCGCGAAGACCGCCAGCCGCACACTGACACCGCCGCTTGAGCGGGCGAACGAAGGCACGATGAACCGCGAAACAATCTGGAAGGCATATCTCACATGAGAGGATTTCTGGGCGCCGTCGTTGATCAGGTGAAGCTGGCCCTCGCGATCCGCTCGCTTCTCCTGCCTCGTCCCCAAGACATGGAACGGCGCGCGAAGGCCAAGGAAGAGCGTTTCCGCAAGCTCCTCCAATATGCCTATGACAATTCTCCGTACTACCGGAAGCGGTTCGAAGGCATCGATCTGAAGACCTGTGCGATCACGGATCTTCCGACGTTGACCAAAGCCGACATGATGGCGAACCTCGACGATATCTTCACCGATCGCGATCTCACCCGCGCCGAACTCGAGCGCTTCATGGGTGATCCGGCCAACGTTGGCGCATACTTCAAGGGCAAGTTCGCCGTCTGCCACACGTCGGGGAGCCAGGGCCAACCGGCCATCATCGTCCAGGACAAGCCCGCGATCCTGACGACTTTTGCCGCCCAGTTCGCACGCGGCAAGAAATTGAGCCGCCGCTTTCTTCCCTACATTCAACAGCTGCTCTATCCGGCGCGCTTTTCAATCATCACACAGAAGCCGGGCTTCTATCCGAGCAGCACGTTCTTCAATTACTTTCCCGAGCGCGCGCGCCGTTACATCAAGCTACAGCGGCTTTCCGTATTCGATCCGCCCGAAGTGCTCGTCCAGAAGCTCAACGAGTTTCAGCCGAACTTCATCACCAGCTACACGAGCGCGCTCGAAACGATCACGCGTGAATTGAAAGCGGGCCGGCTGAAGCCGAGCAGCGATCTCGAACAGATGACGAATATCAGCGAGCCGCTTCCTGAACCCGTCGCCGAACGTGTCGAAAAAGCCTTCGGCGTGCACATCACCAATGTCTACAGCATGGCCGAGTGCATGGCGCTGACCTGCGGATGCCAGGCGACGCACGGCAGTCACCTCAATGACGAACTCGCGTTTCTCGAAGTCGTGGATTCCAACGGCAATCCCGTTCCGAACGGCACACCCGGCAACAAGGTGCTGTTGACCAACCTTTATAATCTCGCTCAGCCGTTCATCCGCTATGAGATCGACGACATCGTCACGATGAGCGCGACCCCGTGCAAGTGCGGAAGCCTGCTGCCGCTCGTACAATCCGTCCAGGGCCGTTCGAAGGACCAGTTCTGGGTTAACGTCAAAGGCGAAATCCGGGACCTGCCCTACTACGTATTCTTGCTCGCCCTCCACAACGAGACAAACCTCGCAGAGCATCAGTTCGTGCAGACAGGGGTTAACCGCTTCGTTCTACGCGCCGCGCCTCTGCCGGGCCAAACGCTGTCGGTCGAGAGGCTCAGGCAATACGTGCAGCAGTCGGTGACAGCGGAAGGGCTCGGCAACGTCATCCACTTCGACATTGAGATCGTGGACCGAATCCCGCCTGAGGAATCCGGCAAAGTTCGGCGCGCGAAGAACCTCTTCGGGCCGCCGCCTGCGACCGCGGCAGAGCTTGAAACAACATCTACGGCGGAAGCTGGCTGAAGGCTTAAAGCTCGTCCAGGGAGAGGAACCTCGCCCGGCAAAAGCAGTTCAACGGAAGCAGCTTTTTCGCGGAGTGTTTAGCCATGACCAGAAAAATCCTGAAAATCGTAGATGGTCCCGACAAACCTGCTCTGCAGACTGCGCTTGCTTATCCCGATAGCGAATACGTTCACTTCATCCTCGAGGGCGACGCGACGGATGCATCGATCGCGCGCATCGAGGAAATGGCAGAGGGCTTCACCTTCGAGATAAACGGGTGGCTGACGACGGGCGTGCACAAAGGTGAAACGTTTCTCGGAATCTACAGCGTCGAGACCCGCTCCGGCTCGATCGCGCTAGGCGTTGGCGCGGCCTGATCGGCGGGGCCGCACGCGAGCGGCCAACGCGCATCTTTGGAATGCTTGGCGGTCCATCCGCCAAGTTGATGGCCTGAGCGATCTGCCCTGCACGGGTTTTCATTTAAATCCATTTCTTCCCGCGTTGCATTCAAGATGCCGTTTCCCGAACCGGGATGAGCGAGATGAAAGCGATCCGAATAGCCGCTCCGGGGGGACTGGATAACCTCGCGGTCGCCGACATCGAAGATCCCGGCAAAGCGGGAGCCGGCGAGATCCGCGTACGCCTTCATGCAAATTCGCTGAACTTTCACGACTACCTCGTGGCCTCCGGAAAATGGAAGACAGCTGAGGGACGAATTCCGATGTCCGATGGTGCGGGCGTCGTCGAAGACGTTGGGAAGCGTGTTGCCGAATTCAAAGTAGGCGACCACGTCGTGTCCTGCTTTTTCCCCTTTTGGCAAGACGGGCCTCCGAACGTCGACAATTTCGACTCGACCCCCGGCGACGGCATCGATGGCTACGCGCGCGAAGCCGTCGTGCGCCCGGCGACGTGGTTCACCCACGTGCCAAAAGGCTACAGCGATGTCGAGGCGGCAACGCTCACCACAGCTGGCCTGACCGCTTGGCGCGCGCTCGTGGTCGATGGCCATCTGAAAGCTGGCGATAGCGTTCTAGTTCAGGGCACGGGTGGCGTATCGATTTTCGCGCTACAGCTCGCCAAGGCGATGGGCGCAGAAGCGATCGTCACGTCCTCGTCCGATGAAAAGCTCGAACGCGCGCGCAAGCTCGGCGCTGATCATCTCATCAACTACAAGTCCGTGCCACTGTGGAGCGAACGCGTCCGCGAACTGACGGCAGGACGCGGCGTCGATCACATCGTCGAAGTCGGGGGCCCGGGCACGCTACCGGAATCGATCGCTTCGGTGGCAATCGGCGGCCACATCTCTTTGATTGGAGTGCTCACCGGCCTTGGCGGCGACGTGCCAACCGCAGCGCTCATGGCGAAACAGGCACGTCTTCAAGGCCTCATCGTCGGCAGCCGGAAAAACCAGATTGAGTTCATTCGCGCACTCGATGCGACCGGAATACGCCCGGTGATCGACAAAAGCTTTGGCCTTTCCGAAATCGCCGACGCGTTTCGTTTTGAGGAAGCGGGCCGGCACTTCGGCAAGATTTGTTTGAACTTCTAAGCAATGGCAGATGCATCATCGATTGCAGGAGACCGCCATGTTGAATGTCATCTCTGTCGATCATTTCGTCCTGAACGTCCGCGACGTCGAAAAGTCGGCGGATTGGTATGAGCGGGTACTCGGCATGACCCGCGAGCACGATGCACTCCCCGGCGGCACGCCGCGAACGAGCGTCCGGTTCGGCACGGAGAAGATCAACCTTCGTCCGATCGACGCGAGCCCGGCCGAATGGTTCACGGCAGAACACCCCGCGGCAGGCAGCAACGACCTTTGCTTCCTCACCAATTACTCACCGGAACAAGTCTCGCACCATCTAGCCGAGAGCGGCGTCAAAATTGTCCTCGGGCCGGTCAGCAAACTCGGCGCCATGGGCAAGATCTGCTCCTTCTATTGCCGTGATCCGGACGGCAATCTCATAGAGATATCGTCCAACGAGACACCGCCGGGACCAAGCAGAGAGTAATGCTGAACTAAGCTGTGATCGCTGGCCGGCAAGCATGCCGATCGGAAGTCGCCCGGCGCATTGAGCATCTCGCGAGCCCAAGCCCGCGCGCTCAAATCGATCGGATTATTGTGGACAGCTCAGAAGCCCTATCGGGCGTGCCCGCTGCTCGGCGAGCCGCTCAGACCATTTGCGAGTTTATCGAAGGCGCTGGCGGAGACGGAGGGATTCGAACCCTCGATACGCCTTTAAAGCGTATGACGATTTAGCAAACCGTTGCCTTCAGCCACTCGGCCACGTCTCCCCAAATCAATGGGCGAGTGCCCCCTATAGAGGCGGCGCCAGCGCAATGCAAGACGGGACCGGACAATGCACAGCGGCGATTGTGCCGCCGCTGGCAGTTGCCCCAAAGTCGTCCTAGTGTCCTGCAAGCAGTATGCCTCCATTGGAAACGGGCCGAACCGTGCGCGCTTGCTTCAAATTGCAGTTGGTTATGGGCGCAGCGGCGCTCGCGGGCGCGGCAAGTGCGAACGCGGCTGAACTGTGCGTCAAATGCACCGGCCCCGACGCGAGCTACGCCTGCGTCATCGACGGCATGTCGAGCGCGACCGTCGACACCGTCCCCAAACTTTATTGCATCACGGCGCTCGCCAAGGCCGGAGCGCACGCCAGCTGCTCGATCGACCGGACGATGACGGCACCCTGCCCCGGCGAACGCAAAGAGCTTCCCGTCCCAGCGATGCTGGAGGACGCAGGCTCGCAGGATCAACCACAGCACGCCGCGACCGAACCGGCCGTAGGCCAAGCCGCGCCAGCCGGAGCGCCAGCGAGCCCCGAAGAGGCCGGCCACGATATGCCGCCTCCCGATCAGCCGAAGGAAGCCGTGGCGAACGAGCCGCCGCCAAAGACCGTGCAGGAAATGGTCGAGAAGAGCGCCAAGTCCGCGGGCGCGGGATTGAGCGACACCCAGAAGTCAGCTGGCGAAGCCGCAAAATCAGCGAGCACCGCGCTCGGCAAGGCCGGAGAAGCAATTGGCGGCGCCGCCAAGAATTCTTGGAAGTGCCTTGCCTCGTTTTTCTCGAACTGCTGACGCCGCGTAGAACCGGGGCGCGCCATTCAGCTTTGAACGACGGCTTCAGTGCAGCGAGCCGAGCCACTCGCGGGCCAGTCTCTGCGCCCTGATGATCTCGGCTTTGCTCATGTCGCTCGCGACTTCCGAACGGTAGCGCTTCGCTTCATCGTTGCCGCGGCTCGCAGCAATGTTGAACCACTTGTGCGCCTGGATGAGGTCGATCGCCCCATCGCGGCCCGTGCAAAAGCTGAGGCCAAGCTCAAAAAATGCGTCGGACTGATCGCCCTGCGCGGAATAATCGATTTGACGAGACAACACATCCATGCGTGCCATGTGAAAACACTCCCAATCGCCGGCTCGCGCTTCATGCCCGGAGGGCGGCAAAAAACCCCTGCGCTCTCATTCAATGAACGCACGCAAACCATCGCAAGGGATGAATGAAAACTCGTAAAAACCGCAGCAAATTCGCTTTAACTGCAAGCTAAGCTGCGCTTACGATCAGCTACTTTCCGCCCGAAATCGGCACATTTTGTCCTCCCTGCGACGGTTGTTGATCCGGGCTTAAGAGGGTTGCCACCAATTCCTAACCATGCTTCAAAAAGGGGTCCCGCGGCGGCTCGATCGAACGACGGGGTTCGAGTGTTCAGCCGGGGTTCAGCCGCGTGCTGGTAACCATAGGTATAGGCCGACATACAGGCCTTAAGGAGGGTTCAGGCTGCCTGGCCTGAGTTGAGGGATATGGTTCAGTCGGTAGTTCGCCGCTCGTTAGCGGCTGCGGGGTTTCTGTTGCTTGCGGGCTGTGCGCAGCAAGGTTCACACCCTGCCTATCTCGGATTGGCCGATCTTTCCGGCGATGACCCCACGGACAACCCATCGGCCGCCCAAAGCGGCGCGTCGTCCGAAGCGCTTCGTCATGTACAGTCGAACAAAGTCCTGGGCGCCATGGCGTTCCAGAAGGTGACCGGAAACACCGTCGACCCTGAAAGCCTCGTTGGCCGCGCCCAGTAGGACTCGGCCGCTTACGCTTTCTTAACCGCCAGCCCCCGGATGACAGCTGGCCGTTGACCGATCTCGCTGAGCCACCGGGATAGGTTCGGAAACTTGCCGATATCGAGAGACAGCATCTCCCATATCCGCACCCAAGTGAAACACGAGATATCCGCTATCGAATATTTGCCCGCGAGATACGGGCGATCCGATAGCCGCTTGTCCAGCACCCCAAACAGCCGCTCGACCTCCTTCGTATAGCGATCGATCGCGTAAGGAATCTTTTCTCGCGCATGGATGCGGAAATGGTTGGCTTGCCCGGACATCGGCCCGAGCCCGCCCGCTTGCCAGAACAGCCACTGATCGACCTCCGCCTTGGCGCGTTCGCTCGAGGGATAGAACGCACCGAACTTCCGGCCGAGGTATTGCAGAATGGCGCCCGATTCAAAAAGCGCGAGCGGCTGGCCGTCGGGCCCTTCCGGATCGACGATTGCCGGGATCTTGTTGTTCGGCGAGATCGCCAGGAACTCCGGCGCGAACTGCTCCCCCTTGCCGATATCGACGAAACGGACCTCGTACGGCACGCCAAGCTCTTCGAGCATGATGGAGATCTTCAAGCCGTTGGGTGTCGGCCAAAAATACAGTGCGATCGGCTCGTCATCTCCGTCGTCGTGCATATCGCTCCTTAGGGAATGAGAATGATCGAGCCTGTCGTGCGCCGGGCTTCCAGGTCGCGATGCGCATCTGCGGCGTTGGTCAACGGATATCGGTGATTGATCTCAATCCGGATCTGATTACTCAGCACCATTTGAAAAAATTCAGAAGCGTTCTCCTGAAGCTCTCGGGCTGTTGCCGTATAAGCAAAAAGCGTCGGGCGCGTGGCAAAAAGAGACCCTTTCAAAGCCGTGAGCGGAAATGGCGGAACGGGTCCGGAAGAGTTGCCGAAAGACACCCAAAGACCTTTTGGCTTCAGGCAATCGAGTGATTGCGGAAACGTGTCCTTGCCGACGGAGTCATAGACGACATCGCAGGCCTCGCCCTGCGTGTATTCCCGCACGCCGCTGACGAAATCATCGCGCTTCGTATTGATGACATACGTGCAGCCGTGCTCCCGCGCGAGTTCCGCTTTTTCATCCGAACTCACGGTGCCGATGATCGTGGCGCCGAGCGAATGCGCCCACTGGCACGCAATAAGTCCGACACCCCCGGCGGCCGCGTGCAGCAGCATCGTCGTCTCGGGGCCGACGCGGTAGACCTGGCGCAGTAGGAAGCGCGCCGTCATGCCTTGCAGAAGGCCAGCCGCAGCCGTCTCGTAGGAGATGCCGTCCGGCAACTTCACAAGCCGGTCGGAGGGTACGACCCGCTCTTGCACATAGCCGCCGATCGGACCGGCATAAGCCGCTCGATCACCCACCTTGAAACGATCGACTCCGGGGCCGACCGCCACGACATCGCCCGCCCCTTCCGACCCAATGATCGCCGGCAGCTTCGCCAACTTGTAGAGACCGTTGCGGTGATAGACGTCGATGAAGTTGACGCCGATCGCGCGCTGCACGAGGCGGACCTCTCCCGGGCCCGGATCGGGAACGGTGACGTCCTCATAGACCAGAGCCTCAGGTCCCCCCGTCGCGTGCACCCGCACTGCAAATGGCATGTCGTAGGCTCCTCTGAATCATCTCAGGGCGTAGAGATGCAGTTCTGCGGCGAATCCGGCTAGTGGGTTGACAACGGGCCACATCTTCGGCCCCCGTTCGTCACGAGCCTGCCATGGTGGCTTTCTACCGCCAGAGGGAAACGAAAACGGAAATTACCTTGCTTAAATTCGATAATGCATCGCGGATCCGAAAATCTGACGCCGCAGTGACGCTTCTCATCGCCATCTCCTTTGTTGCGGCCGGTTGCGGGGGCAACGAAGCAGCATTGGGAGATCCCGCGCGCGGCTTGAAGTGCGTCGATGACAGCAACGTCTGCATCAGCCAGCGCAAGATGGTCTTCGATTCCTACATGTCGGACCCCGCGCGCGCCTGGGTGAACCACCCCGCCGGCCCGCATGAATACGCGTCCGGCGTGCGGCTGATGGCATTCAGCAAAAAGCGCAAGGAACTGAACTGCAACGAGCTGGCGCGCGGCAAGGCCGAAGCCGACCGCGGTCCCTCGGCGCTGAGCGGCGGCGGGTACGTTGGATTGACGACGGGCCAGATCGCACGCGCGGCGATGCTGGCACGCGAAGTTTCTAAGGAACTTGCACAGGAAATGGCGCGCCGGTGCCGGTAGTCTTGAACCCGATAAACCGGCTTCTTATCTGGCGAATGGGCACACGACCGTCGGCCACTCCGGCTTGCACGCGAAAATAAATCCCAATTGAAAGTGGCGAAATGAGCGTGCAGGACTTCGTCGATGCGGTCGTCACGTTTGTGAGGGCAAACGAGGATTGGGCCGCTCCCATAGCCTTCGCCGTCGCGTTCGTGGAAAGTTTCTGCTTCCTCTCCATTGTCTGGCCCGGCACCGCGATTTTGATCGGCGTGTCCGCCCTGCTCGCGCAAAGCGGCGTGGGTCTCGGCGTTCTTTGGCCATCCATCATCGCTGCGAGCATCGGCGGCAGCCTCGGCTACGCGATGTCCTACTGGATCGGTCTCTACTACAAGGACGAGATTCACAAGCTCTGGCCCTTCAATCGCCATCCCGATTTGGTCCGCCGCGGCGAAGAATTCTTTGCGAAGTGGGGCGCGCTTGGCGTTTTCTTCGGACACTTCTTCGGCCCGGTCCGGGCGGTCATCCCGGTTGTCGCGGGCATGTACGCAATGCCGCAATGGCAATTCCAGTTGGTGAATGTCTTGTCCGCAGTCATTTGGGCAGCGGGCATCATCGCACCCACCTATTTCGGCCTGAGCTTTCTCCTGCACTAGCCCAGGGGCGCCCGGGATTCAGCGCAAATTGACCGCCATGCTTGCGCGAACAAGCGCGATCCCGTAGAGGATCGGCCCAATGCTGCGTCAGGGCGCAGCCCCGATTCACATCTTCCCACCTTTCGAGGCCTGTTTCATGTCTAAGACGTCGCTCAAGAATGTTCAAAAGCAGAAGAAAAAGGCCAAGCGCGCCATTCCTCGTCCGGCTCAGAGCCGCATCCAGGGCAACACCGCCGGCGTCCGCACGCGTCTGAAGAAGCTTGCTGGCCAGGCACGCGCCAAAAAAGCGTCGGCCTAGATAGCGGCGCAGTCTCCCATTACGTTCTCGCTCGCCGGCGCAATATGGTGACGTGAGAGCCAAAATGACGACGACTGCGTTCTACCCGCCGACGGTCACGCCGTCCGCGCGTGCCCTGCCCTTACTTCCCTTCCTAGCGCGCTTCGTCCGCAATCCTTTGCGGGCCATTCCGCGCGCCGTCTACACCGAGCCCGTCGTCACCTACGGCAGCAAGCGCCCGCTTGTCGCCTGGGTGACGGATCCGGCGCTCATCGAGAACATCCTCCTCAAGAACGCCGAGCAGTTCCCCAAGACTCAGCTCGACCGCCGTGTGCTGACGCCGATCGTCGGCAAGGGCCTGCTGACAGCGCAAGGCGAAAGCTGGCGCTGGCAGCGCAAGCTCGCGAGCCCGCCCTTCCGCCACGCCGAACTTCTTGGCTACGTCCCGGCAATGGTCGACGCGGCCGTCGATTGCGTGATGCGCTGGCGGTCGCTCGGATCGCAGGCGTTCGTCACCGACGTCGAAGAAGACCTGACGGACACGACCTTCGCAATCATCGCGCGCACGATTCTGGCGGGCGTCAGCAAACGGGACGGCGACGTCATCAAACGCGCTGGCCGCGCCTATCTCGATCCGATCTCATGGGAAGTCGCGTTCTCGATGCTGCGGCTGCCCGATTACGTCTGGCATCCGGGCAAAGGCCGCATGCGCCGCTCGGCAGCGGAACTCCGGTCGATCGTGCGAAAGCTTGTCGCTGAGCGCCGCCAGGAAGGCGCCGTCGGCACCGACCTCGTCGCGCGCATGATGACGGCAAAGGATCCCGACACCGGCGAGCCGATGCCTGATGAATTGATCGCCGACAACTTGGCGACGTTCCTCTTCGCAGGACATGAAACGACGGCCAAAGCCTTGACGTGGACGCTCTACGTGTTGGCTCGCGCACCCGAATGGCAAGAGCGCGTGCGCGAAGAGATCGTCTCCGTCATCGGCTCAGGCCGTATCGATGCCGCAGCCGTCGGCAAACTGCCGGTCACGAACCGCGTCCTCAAAGAAGTGATGCGGCTCTATCCGCCCGCGCCCGTCATGACGCGCATCGCAGCCAAGGACGTCGAGCTCGGCGGAAAGGCGATCCCCGCCTCGACCCTCGTCGTGATGCCAATCTTCGTCATCCACCGTCACAAGTCCCTTTGGCAGGACCCTGAGCGCTTCGATCCGGACCGGTTTCTGCCCGAAAACGAAGCCCGCTATCCCCGCACCCAGTTCATGCCGTTCGGCTACGGCCAGCGGGTTTGCAT
>Ga0182740_1001178_pt1 | contig 18835 bp, 14 predicted proteins | sample eDN5th37CKraftBY_FD_128872 | JGI IMG/M metagenome (GOLD analysis project Ga0182740, IMG submission 128872) | Enriched backyard soil microbial communities from Emeryville, California, USA - eDNA 5th pass 37_C Kraft BY (version 2) (version 2) | ecosystem: Environmental > Terrestrial > Soil >...
GCATCGCCGGCAAGACCATGTCCTCTCCGCAGGGCGTCGTGCCGCCGGAGGAACGCGGCATGGGCATGGTGTTCCAGAATTATGCCGTGTGGCCGCACAAGACGGTGTTCGAGAATGTCGTGTTCGGCCTGCGTGTGCGCAAAGTCCCAAAGGACGAAGCGCGCAGCAAAGTCGAGGCGATGCTCGCGCTGGTCAATCTCGCCGGCCTCGCGGATCGTCTGCCGGGCCAGCTCAGCGGCGGCCAGCAACAGCGTGTCGCGCTTGCACGCAGTCTCGTGGTGGAGCCGCGCATCCTTCTTCTCGACGAGCCGCTGAGCAATCTCGACGCAAAGCTGCGCGAGCGCATGCGCACCGAGCTCAAGCAGCTGCAGCGCCGCACCGGCATCACCTTCATCTATGTGACGCACGACCAGGCCGAGGCGCTGGCCCTCTCCGACCGTATCGCAGTGATGGATCGCGGCCAGCTGCAACAGGTGGCGACGCCGCAGGAGATCTACGCCCGGCCTGCGAACCGCGTCGTGGCCGACTTCATGGGCAACATCAATGTGCTGCCGGCGCGTGCGGTGGATGGCGGTCTCTCGCTCGACGACGGGCCGCGCGTTGCGATCGAACTTCCGTCCGGTATCCGTCCGGGCGACGCGGTCGATCTCGTTGTGCGTCCGGAGAATATTTTGCTCAATGGGTCGGATGCTCCGCTGAGCGGTACCGTGACCGAGCGCACCTATCTCGGAAACCTGTGCGAATACGACATTCGTCTCCAATCGGGCCGCAGCCTGCGGGCGCAGACCCATCCCGAGACCGTCCACGAACACGGCAGCACGGTCGGGATCGCGTTCGAGACAAGCCGCGTCAGCGTATTTCGCGCGGCACAGAGCGACCAGCAACAACAATCCGGAGGACAGCCATGATCGTGCGGATGCTCGCCGCGAGCGCTTTGCTTGCATCCATGACGCTATCCGCGTCGGCGCAGCAGGCGGACCTCGCCGCCGCGAAGAAGGAAGGCAAAGTCGTCTGGTACACCTCGACCCCGGTCGAAACCGCAAACAAGATCGCCAAGCTGTTCGAGGCCGAGACCGGCATCCGTGTCGAACTGTTTCGATCCGGCGGCTCTGCGATTCTGCGGCGCTTCCTTCAGGAACAGCAGGCCGGCCGTATCGCGGTCGATGTGCTGACGACGTCCGATCCAGCCGCGTCCGCTGCGCTCGCACGCAAGGGCACCTTCGTGCCGTTCAAGCCGGCTCACTTCGACAAGGTGCCGGAGGCCGGCAAGGATGCCAACGGCGCGCATGTTGCGCAGCGCCTAAACCTGATCACGATCTTCGCGCGCAGTGACAAGGTGCCGGAAGCCGACATGCCGAAGAGCTGGGCCGATCTCACCGATCCCAAATACAAGGGCAAGCTGGTGATGACCGATCCGTCATTCACCGCACTCGGACTGATGGTGGTGGCGACGCTGTCGAAGGATTTCGGCTGGGACTATTACGAGAAGCTGCGCAAGAACGACATCATGGTCGTGCAGGGCAACCAGCAGGTCTCAGACATGCTAAAGCGGGGCGAGCGGCTGATCGCGGCCGGGGCGCTTGACTCCTACGCAGCGGACGATCGCAAGGCCGGACATCCGATCAAGACGATCTATCCCGCCGACGGTGTCTTCATCATCCCCGCCCCGACCGCGATCGTGAAAGGCTCGCCCAATCCGAACGCCGCCAAGCTGTTCGCCGAGTTCATGCTCACTGACGCTGCGCAGAAGCTGTTTCCGGAGGACGGCGGCTATGCCGCGCGCATCGATATCGATCCGCCGGCCGATGCGGCGGCGCTCGGCACGCTCAAGGCGATCCCTGTCGATTACGACGCGGTCGAGAAAGACACCGCGCGCGTAAAGCGCCGCTTCAACGAAATCTTCCAGTGACGCGTCGTCGACGCAATAACAACTCGGAAAGGCTTTCTGTTGACCTCCACCAACGGGAACTCCAGAAAGGCCGCCACATAAGCCGATATCATTTCGGCATTTCGGAAGGCTCCACATGAATCAACTGGCGCGCGTGACCGGCACCGAACACTGGACCAACAAGGGAGAGGACGTCAGGCTGTTCCTCTGGAACAAACGTCTGGCCGACGCATCAACAGCGGCAGGCACGATCCTGTTCGTGCATGGCTCCTCGATGGCATCGCAGCCAACCTTCGACCTGCAGGTGCCGGGCCGTACGGATTCGTCCATCATGGATTGGTTCGCGCGCAAGGGATACGATACCTGGTGCGTGGACATGGAAGGATACGGCCGCTCCACGAAAGATCGCGACAACAATGCGCCGATTGCGCAGGGCGCCGATGACTGCAAGGCGGCAGCCGACTACATCGCCGGATTACGCGGCCCGGCCCCCCTCCTCGTTTACGGCATCTCGTCAGGCGCGTTGCGAGCGGCGATGTTCGCCGAGCGCTATCCCGATCGCGTGAGCCGTCTCGCGCTCGATGCCATGGTGTGGACCGGTGAGAACTCTCCCACGCTGCATGAGCGGAAGAAGAAGCTCGCGGAGTTCCAGGCGACCAACCGCCGTCCGATGAGCAAGGAATTCGTCTATTCGATCTTCAACCGGGACCACCCGGGCGCGGCGGACGACAGTGTCATCGAAGCATTCGCGGACGCCATCCTTTCGCTCGATGATTCGGTTCCGACCGGAACCTATGTCGACATGTGCTCGAAACTGCCGGTGGTCGATCCGGAGAAGATCACGATGCCCACCATCGTCATGCGGGGGCAATGGGACGGGATCGCGAGTTTCGACGACCTGATCGAATTCTTCCGGCGGCTTCCGAATCCCGACAAGCAATTTGCCGTGATGCCGGGCATTTCGCACGCAAGCTTCCAGCAGAAAAATTACAGGCTCGTGTATCACATTTTGCACAGTTTCTTCTCGCAGCCTGAGCCCGTCTATCGCGGCTAGCCTTCGCGTTCCGGTCAAAAGCCGGCCATACCCTCGCCTTATGTGAATCCTGTGGGGGTGTGGCAGGAACGCGAATTGCGTCCGCCGAAGGCTTGCGACAAGATTGCCGAATGCGGGTGACAGGAAGCGAGATTCGATTCGCGATCGGGATTGCGTTCGCGGCACTGGTCGCGTCGTCCGGACTGACATCCGGATCGGCTGCGCAACCGGGCATCACGACATATGAGACAGCCGCGCTCTCGGCGCAGGCCAAGAAGAAGCCTGCAAAGAAGCGCAGCAAAGGCAAGGCGGCCGGGACCGAGCAGCCCGCAAGCGCTCAGGACGGCCCGCCTCCACGCACGCCCTTCTCCGCAGCAGACCAGGCCGTCGCTGCAATCGCGAACATGCCGGACGCCCGCTTCTGGGCCGACTCGGAGACCGACTATCTGCGTGCGCTGCCGCCCAAGCCTGGTCCGTGGCTTATCCTCTCGACCGGCGGCGAGGACGGCGCATTCGGCGCCGGACTTCTCGGCGGATGGGCGAAGGCCGGAACGCGTCCGGAATTCTCGCTGGTGACCGGCGTGAGCACGGGCGCATTGATCGCACCTTTCGCGTTTCTGGGTTCTCGCTTCGACGATCAGCTGCGCGACGCGTATACCACGATCAGCGCCATCGACATTTTCGAAGTCGGCGGCAAGGGCGAAAGCTTTCTCGACACGTGGCCGCTGCACGGCCTGATCGAAAAGCGCGTCACACCTGAACTGCTCAAGGCGATCGCGGCCGAACACGCGCGCGGGCGGCGGCTGTTCATCCTCACGACCAATCTTGATGCCGGACGTCCCGTTGTCTGGGACATCGGAGCGATCGCTACGCGCGGCGACAAGGCCGCCCTCGACCTCGTGCGCAAGGTGATGATCGCGGCAATCAGCATTCCGGGTGCCTTCCCGCCCGGCTTCATCGAGGTGGAAGGAAACGGCCGCAAATTCCAGGAGATGCATGTTGACGGCGGACTGGCCGACCAATTCTATATCGCGCCCGATTCCATGCTCGTCAGCACAGCAACATCCAAACTTCCTGCGACCGATTTTTACATCATCGCCAACATGAAGCTGAATTCGGATTTCGCCATGACCGAACGGACGACGCTCAGCATTCTGGGCCGGACGGTCAGCACCGCGATCAAGTTCGTGACCCGCAATGCGATCGACCGCGCCTATGCGACGGCGAAGCGAAGCGGAATAGGTTTCTACGTGGCTTATATCGATCCGAGCTTCAGTGCCCCGGCGCGTGGCCCATTCGATCCCGATTATATGAAAGCCTTGTACGAAGTCGGATTTGCCAAGGGTGCCGGTCCCGCTCCATTCTTGCGCGAGCCGGCGGACTTTTCCAATCAGCCTAAGAAGGTTGCACGCTAAAGCCCAAAAGGGAAAGCACATGACCGTTGCTCGATTGGCTCTTGTTGGATTTCTCGCCCTCGCTGCCGCGCCGGAAGCCCAGGCTGCGGCCAAGAAGGCGAGCCCCGGAGGCGGAAGCTTTGACGGGCTGTGGAGCGTTTTGATCATTACCGAAAAAGGCACCTGCGATCGTGGCTACCGCTATGCGGTCCGTATCAAGGGAGGCCGGGTCGGGCATGCGGATCCATCGAATTCGAGCTTTCGGATTTCCGGGAACGTCGGCGGCGGCGGCGCCACCCGCGTGAGTGTGACGCGCGGTGAACAAAGCGCCAACGGAACGGGACGGCTCTCTGCCAGCGGCGGTTCTGGTCGCTGGCAATCCGCCAAGGGCGAATGCTCCGGCATCTGGCAGGCCGAGCGGCGCGGCAGCTAGAATAGCGGCGCGGCCACCCTATCTGTAGCCGGTCGTGACCGCGCAAATCTGCGCGGGGCAACTTCGTCCGCGCATGGGATGGCCAACATATTCTCCAACATTGTCGAACAGGCCCGCCTGACGTCTCAGGCACTAATCGAATTTGGCAGCAGCCTGTTCGAGCCGACCGTCCGGCTGGGCGTCACCGGTCTGTCGCGCGCCGGCAAGACCGTATTCATCACCGCGCTGGTACACGGTCTGCTGCGCGGGGGCCGCTTTCCGGTGTTCGAGGCCATGGCGTCCGGCCGCATCGCGCGCGCGCGACTGTCGCCGCAGCCAGACGACACCGTTCCCCGCTTTGCCTACGAGGCGCATCTGCAACAGCTCCTGACCGAGCGGCAATGGCCGGAATCGACAAAGCAGATCAGCGAGCTGCGCCTCATCATCGAGTATCAGTCGCAGAATCGCGCGATGCGCGAACTGACGCTCGATATCGTCGACTATCCCGGCGAATGGCTGCTCGACCTGCCGCTGCTCCGGCAGAGCTATGAGGAATGGTCTGCGGAGACGATCCGTCTGTCACGGGAAGGAGACCGCGCGCATCTTGCGGGTGCGTGGCATTTCGAGATCGCGGCGCTCAATCCGAATGCAGCGGCGGACGAAGCTTTGGCGCAGACGGTTGCACGGCACTTCACGGATTATCTGCGCAGCTGCCGCGAGGAGCGCTTCGCGCTCAGCCTGCTGCCGCCCGGACGTTTCCTGATGCCGGGCGAACTTGCGGACTCCCCCGCCCTGACCTTCGCACCGCTTGACCGGCTGGAGGGATCCGCGCCGTCCGGATCGTTGTGGGCGATGATGCGGCGGCGCTACGAGTCCTACAAGGATGCGATCGTGCGTCCGTTCTATCGCGATCATATCGCGCGGCTCGATCGCCAGATCGTGCTGGTTGATACACTGACCGCCCTGAATGCCGGACCCGACGCGATCGGCGACCTCGAACGCGCGCTCACCGCCATTCTCGACAGCTTCAATGTCGGCCGCAATTCGATCATCTCCTCGTTGTTTGCGCCCCGGATCGACCGCATCCTGTTCGCCGCAACCAAGGCGGACCTGCTTCACCACACATCCCACGACCGGCTTGAGCGTATCCTCGAGCGGCTGGTCAGCGACGCCGCGAAGCGCGCGGACTATTCCGGCGCACGGATCGACGCGATCGCGATGGCCTCGGTGCGCGCCACGAGCGAAGCGCATGTCAGCGGGCCGACCGGCATGCTGCACGCGATCATGGGCGTGCCGATTGCGGGGGAACGCGCGGGCGGCCGCACCTTCGACGGCGAGTCTTCGATCGTGATCTATCCGGGCGACCTGCCGGTCAATCCGGACGCGATCTTCGAGCCTGGCGAAAGCCGCTTCCGCGGCCTGTCTTCGGCTTCCTCGGATGAGGCGGATTACCGGTTTCTGCGCTTCCGCCCGCCCGCACTGGAGCGGACCGATGCGGGCGTGCCCGCCCTGCCCCATATCCGTCTGGATCGCGCTCTGGAATTCCTGATCGGAGACCGCCTGCGATGACTGCCCGTCCGCGCAAGCCGGCGATCTTCTCGCCGGACGACCCCAACGTCATCGTGACTGCGGTAAAGGAAGAGCCGCTGATCGATCTGCTGGCGCAGGCCGATGCCGAAACGCAGCAGCTTCCGGCCGTGGCGTCTGCGACCAAACCGCGACGCTGGTTTCCGTGGCGCAAGATCCTGTTCGGCGCAGCCGGCGGTTTGATTTCGCTCGGTATCGGGCTCGCCGTCACAAAACTGATCGAGGACCTGTTCGCACGATTTGAAGCGCTCGGCTGGATTGCGCTTGCGCTGGCGGGCCTCGCGACGCTCGCGCTCCTCGTCATCATCGCGCGCGAACTCGCGGGATTGTCGCGGCTCGCCAGGATCGACAGCCTGCGCAAGCGCGCGGCCGAAACGCTGACGACCGACAACCGCGCCGAGGGTCAGGCGATCCTGCGCGATCTGATGACGATCGAGAGCCAGGTGCCGCACCTCGCTCGCAGTCGCGCGAAACTCGAAGCGCATTTTTCGGAGATCATCGACGGCGCCGACCTGATCCGGCTGGCCGAGCGTGAATTGATGGCGCCGCTCGACCGCGAAGCGAGGCAACTCGTCAGCAATGCGGCGAAGCGTGTCTCCATCGTTACGGCTGTGTCGCCGCGCGCCGCGATCGACATCTTTTTCGTTCTGATCACCGCGCTCGAGCTCGCCCGCAATCTTGCGCTCCTGTATGGCGGCCGTCCCGGCACGCTCGGGCTGATCCGCCTGATGCGTCACGTGATCGCCCATCTCACGATCACCGGCAGCATGGCTGCGGGCGACAGCCTGATTCAACAGGTGATCGGTCATGGATTGGCAGCGAAGCTGTCTGCGCGACTTGGCGAAGGCGTGTTGAACGGCATTCTCACCGCCCGGCTTGGAATCGCCGCGATCGAGGTGACCCGCCCCCTGCCTTTCGCTGCCTTGCCGCGTCCAACTCTGAGCGAGGTCGCGGGCGGCGTGGTGAAGAGCGCGGAAAAGGCCGAGGGGAAGTAGCCGGATTTCGTCAGAAGCCCTGGATCACACCCGAGTCCACGAGAAGGCGGTTGAAGCGGCGTGCTTCCGCGCCGTCCTTGCAGCGATAAAACAGCCCCTCACAACGCTCCAGGATGCGCTTCTGCTCTGCGAAGGTTGAATCGAGCGGCAAGCCCGCGGCCTCCTGCACGACCAGCGGCAGATAGGGAGCATCGAGTGCGTCCCGTGCGGACGACAGATCGACCGGCGTGAAGTTGATGGTGTCGATTGCATAATACGCGCTGAAGAAGCGCGGGTCGCGTTCCATGATGTGCTCGGCGATCTGCGCATCCGTCATCTTCGGTTCAAGCAAACGCGGAGCGATCGACGGCGGATGATCGCCGAAGCGGACAATCAGGAATGACTCGTCGGGATAGGTTCGTTTCAGTTTCTCGACAAAGGCCTTGTAATCGCGCGCACTGATCGCCTGACGACGAACATATTCGTCGGTTTCAGCGTCCGCGTTCAGCGGCTTCCAGTCGGGCGTCAGATCGGGGCGGTAGCGATTGGTCCACGGGAAGTGGTTCGCGGCCGTGTAGACGAACATGAAGAGCGGATCGTCTCCCCGCTCCTTGGCAAACAGCTTCAGCGCCTTGTCGAAATAGAAGCTATCCGGCTCGACATCGCCCGCGCCCATCTCGTGCGCGTCGATCATCCGATCGATCCCGGCGCTCTTCTGAAAGCGACGCGCACTCAGGAACGCCCCATAGGCGGGATAGAGCGTGAAGGTCCTGTAGCCACAGCGGCGCAACGCCTGCGGCAGTCCGCGCTTGATGCGACCGGCCGCCAGCCGCGTGACGTAGAAGCTCATGCGGCCGAAGGACCGGGTCGAAAGCCCGGTGAGCACATTATACTCGGTATACCAGGTCGGTCCCCCGGCCGCTTCCGTGATCAGGATGCGCGATTTACCGTCGGCAGATGCGAAGTGCCGCCCATAGCCGCCCGGCACGTTGACGCCCGGCGCCCTGCGAATGTCGAAGCTCGACTCGTCCAGCACCATGATGATGTGCGGACGCTTGCCCTCCGGCTTGCAATCGTCATCCGCCGGTAGCGGTTTGAGCCGGCTCGCAACCGCCCGGTCGAAGTCGAGCCAGCCGCTGCTCGAAAGCTCGGAGAGAGAGACCACCATAGAGCGCGCGAAATTCGAGACGTGGTTCACACCCTGGAACGGTTCATGCGGCTCTTCAGGAATCTCGTTCGAGAGCCCGACGATCGCGACGAGACTGACGCAACCGACCACCGCAGAGGCGATCCGTGGAATTCTGGTCCGATCGAATGTCCAGAGGAGAATCGCCAGGGCCAGGCCCGCAAGCACCGCCACACAGGTGGCGAGCCTCAGGCCCGGCATCACCGACAGGAGGAACGACAGGCTGTCCGGATCGATCACCATGACGTCGAGGAACGTCGCCGTCATCCAGGTGATCTTGAACTTGAACTGCGAGACGAGGATCAGAAGCTCGAGGATGGCCAGCGAGAGCGCGGCAGCCAGCGCGGCCCGGCGCACCATCAGCAGGAACACGCAATTCAGGAGTATCCAGGTAAGGAGGCAGATGCCCTGCCCAAACCATCCGAACTCGGTCTGGAAAAGGCGGATCAGCACCCAGACATTGAGCGCGATGGTCAGAACGACGGATGGCCAAAGGCGGCGCGGAGCGGAGGCGCCGCGCAGACGGGACAAGGGACTGACAATCGACATGACCGTGACAAACCCGCGTCGCGAAAGGAACGCCGCGAACACCGTGTCATCATTCTGTAACCAAATCGTCATGACAAGCGTCCGCGTCGCCGCAGGCAACCCGCCGTACCAAAAATTTTTTCGCTGAAAGACGCTGGCGCGACTGCGCGCGCGCACCTACGTTCTTGTCGTTCCTGGTGAGGGAACACCCTTCGTTCTTCACCCAGGAGCCGTCCGATGGACGCGAGCCACAGCGCTCTCCAGCAAACCGTCACCCTCAGGCAGGCCAAGAAGCTCGTTCAGTGCATGGCGCACGAACAGAGCTTTCTCCTTCTTTCGCCTCCCGGCGTCGGCAAATCCGAGATGGTCTTCCAGGCCGCGGCGGAAGCCGGCCTGCCATGCCGGTCGCTCCTCGGTACCCAGATTGCTCCGGAGGATGTCAGCGGCGTTCCCAGGATCGTGGGCGAGCGTTCCGTGTTCTGCCCGCCCCGGCTTCTTCTGCCGGAAAATCCGCAGAGCTTCTGCCTCTTTCTGGACGAATTGCCGGCCTGCGCGCCGGACGTTCAGAAAGCTTTCTACTCGCTGCTGCTGGAGCGCCGCCTCGGCGAGCACACACTGCCCGCCGGCACCTGGGTGGTCGCTGCCGGCAATCGCCAGCAGGACCGCGCGCTTGTTCGCGCGATGAGCTCGGCGCTGGTCAACCGCGTCACCATTCTCAACCTGCGAGTCGATGTGGAGGAATGGCAGGACTGGGCGCGCAAGGCCGGCATCCGCGCCGACATCCGAAACTACATCTCGTTCATGCCTGACGCGCTCATGCGGGAGGTCCCGCATGAGCCTCAGCCATTTTCCACGCCACGAGCCTGGGCGCTGCTGTCTCAGGCGCTCGACATGGCGGAGACCTCGGGCATCCTCAATCGCGAAACGCGCCGCGCCCTCGCCTTCGGCCGCCTGTCGGCGGAAGACGCAGCTGTATTCTGCGCGCTCGCCGAAGAGACTGTCAGCACGCTGGCGCCCGTCGAGAGCTACATCGAGCGACCCGAAGCACTCCCGAAGGGCGAAACCGCACGCTGGTTCGTTCTCAACGCGATCCGCCAGAACGTCGCCGCCGGACGCCTCGGCAAGGTGAAGCCAAGCGCGGTCGCGCGCTTCCTGCGCAGCCTGCCGACCGAAAGCCAGCTGACATTGCTGACCGATCTGGTCGAACAATGGGGCGCGCTTGGTGCCGACAAGGCGATGCTGGCCCTCCTGCGCACGGTGACGAAGCAATGAGCGTCGCCGCCGCGACATTACCTGATCGAAATGCCGAACGGGCAACCCTGAAGCGGATCGAGAACGGGCTCCGGATGGTGACGGTGCCGCTGCCGCATCTTGCGGGGCTCGCTGCGGCGGTGCGCGTCAGTCTCGACTGGCGCGTACCCACCATGGGCATCTTCGCCTCGGGTCGCCTGATCGCCAATCCCGGATTCACAGCCAGACTCAAGGACAACGAGCTGGTCTTTGTCCTGGCGCACGAGCTCCTTCATCTGGCGCTTCGCACGCACGACCGGGCCCGCGGTTCCGGCCGGCTCGAGTTTAACTACGCGCACGACTACATCATCAACGACATCCTGCGGAGCGAGTTGGGCTTTGCCACCATCCCCGCCGGCGGTCTCGACATGCCGGGCGCGCGCGAACGCTCGGCCGAAGACATCGTCATCGAAATGCGCCGCAATGCCGACCTGATGCGTTCGCGCACAAAGGTCTGGGAAGGCAAGGATGCTTCCGTGCGTCAGGCGCTCGGCCAAGGACAAGGCGGCAGCGAACCCGGCAACGACGATGCCGGCGACGTGCTCGGCGACAAGACCGAGCGCGAGATGTTTCCGGCCGACGCGCAGGACCAGGCGCAGCAGAAAGCCGCGATCGACGACATCATCGCGCGCGGGCAAGCGCTGGCAGCAGCCATCGGCAGGCAGAATGCGCGCGGCACCGTGGGCGGAGGCATGAGTGCGCAGGTGTCGGCGCAGCGCGGTCGTCTGCGGCCCGCGTGGCAACAGGCGCTGCAACGCTGGATCGAGTGCTCGTCCGCGGGTGAACGAACCTTCGCACGCCCGTCACGACGCGGCGCAGAGCGTACCGACGTCGTGATGCCCGGTCGGATGCGGACGTCGTGGATGCTCAATGTCGTGCTTGATACCTCGGGATCGATGGTCGACGACATTCCGCTTGCGCTGGGCGCGATCGCAGACTTTTGCGACGGCGCCGGCGTCGATCAGGTTCGCGTCGTTCAATGCGACGCTGCCGTCACCGCCGACGAGACCGTTTCGCCGGAGGAGCTTGCGACCTATGCCGTGCGCGGCTTTGGCGGAAGCGACCTGTCGCCCGCGATGCTGACGCTCGCCGACGATCCGCTCATACGCGCGGCCGTTATCATCACCGATGGCGAGATCGCCTTCCCCGCCGAGCCGATGCCCTACGACGTGCTGTGGGTCCTGCCGCGCGCCGCCGCGTTCAATCCGCCATATGGCCGGGTCATTGCAATGGATGGGAGCAGATCATGAAGGTCGTGCAGGAGCTGGTCGCGTATTTCGACCGGCGCGGACAATTGTCGAAAAAGGAAGTCCGGCAATTGCTCGACAAGGGCTATCTCGCGGCCGACGCGCCGCCTCATATGCTCGAACTCGGCAGCTCCGTGGGAGCGAGCTTCTACTTCCGCGTGAAGGGCGAGACCGAGGGCCCGCTCTGGGGCACCGATGTCTACACCAGCGACTCCGCGCTTGCCGTTGCGGCGGTCCATGCCGGTCTCGTCAAGCCAGGGGACAGTGCGGTGATCAAGGTGACCGTGGTCGCCGCCCAGACGACCTATCAGGGCTCGGTGCGAAACGGCGTCACCAGTCACGACTTCGGCCGTTACGGCAGCGCCTACCGGCTGAGTGGCATCTAGTAGCAATTCCCGCTCAAACTGCACGGTTCCGAAAAGGCGTCCTTAACTACACTCCGAGGCTGCAGTTTGCATCAACCACCGGGAAACGCCGAGCCATAATACTACGCTGCCGGGAACACACTACGCTGTTGGGAACGAATGGCGTGATGGAAATGAGCGGCATTCTGGCGGACCTTTCCAGCGACCTTAGCTGGCGCTCCGTCGTGTTGATGACGAGCGTCTGCGCTTCCGCGAGCCTGCTCGTCATCTATATCCTGCGCCGCGGTCAAGCGGCCACCGGCGGTGCGCGCACCTGCTGGATATTGGCCGGTGGCGCAGTGCTGGGCTGCGGGATCTGGGCGGTCTATTTCATGGGGACTCTTCTCCATGAAGCCAGCGGCGCAGCCCCGAACGCAACGCCAACAACTCTTTCGCTTGCCATCGTGGGCATCCTCGCAGGCGTCGGCCTTTGGCAAGCGATCGATGCTCCCGCGCACTGGCGTGCCTTTATTGCCGGCGGCTTCATAGGGGCGGCAATTACGGCGGCATCGCAGATCACCATGATCGCGGGTTCGATGTCGCCGAACATGACGTGGTCATCCGGCCTGATATTTGCGTCATCCGCGCTCGGAATGTCGCTCGCCGCCGCGGCTCTCGTGATTGCCGGAGACGAAAACACCGTCAGGAGAAATATTGCCGCAGCGCTGGTGCTCGCGCTCGCGATACTTTCGCATCAGCTCGCTGCGGTCGGCATGGCTGCCATCAATTCAGAGACACTAGATGCCGAATTGCTCAACTCCGCAACTGTGGTGACCGTGGCGCTGGCAGCGATGGCACTGGTGACCATCGCTCTGCTCGGCGCTCGCGCCAATGCGCAGATGCGCGAGCGCGATCGGAGACTCAATCTCGCCATCAATGCCATGTCGCGGGGATTCTTGCTCTTCGACGGCAATGAGCGGATCATCTCCTGCAATGACCGATATCTTCAGATCTACGGTCTGGACAAGGGCGTCATTAAGCCGGGCATGTCCCTTGACAGCCTGATCCGGCATCGGCTGGAGAAAGGCACGCGGCTGAAAGACCGCGAAAGGTACAAATCGGATTTTCACGCCATCCGGTCGCTCCGGGAAACCTCGACAACACAGATCGAGTTGGAGGACGGGCGAACCATATCGATGACCAACACGCCGCTTCCGGACGGAGGCTGGCTGGGCATCCATGAAGACATCACCGAGCGGCTTCATTTTGAAGCCTCCCTCGAAGCAGCGCGCGTCGAAAGGGAGAAAGCACACAGAAGGCTTATGGAAGCCTTCGAAGCAGTTCCGGTCGGGCTGTCGATGCTTGATGCGGACAATCGTTACGTATTGTGGAACAGCCGCTTCTCGGACATCTATTCGGACGTCGCCGACCTGCTCGCACCGGGACAGCGGTTCGAAGACGTCGTTCGCGCCAGCATATCGCGCGGCCAGCATCCAGGTTTCCGAGGCAGTGAGGAGCAATGTTTGATTGAGCAGCTCGCGCGACTCAGCGAGCCGAACAACTCACATGAACAGCATCTGTCCGGCGACCGCTGGATCCGTGTCGAGGACCGGCGCATGTCGGACGGCGGGACCATCAGCGTCCGTGTCGATATCAGCGACATAAGACGCCGCGAGGAATCGTTTCGCCTGCTCTTCGAGGAAAACCCGACGCCCATGATCGTCTACGACAGGGAGACGTTGCGTCTGCTCGCGGTCAATGACGCCGCGCTTGCCCAGTATGGATATGACCGTGACGTCTTCCTCTCGATGACTGTCCTCGACATCCGGCCGCCGGAAGATCGCGAAGAAATCCGTCGCATCATCTCGGCTCCCGAATTCAAGCCGGTACAAGGCCGCATTCGACGGCATCTCAAGGCCGATGGCTCATTGATCGAAGTCGCGATCTACAGTCGCGCACTGGACTACCAGGGACGCCCCTCCTGCATCGCAACAGCGATCGACCTGACCGAGCTCAGGCGGATCGAAAGCGATGCGCGCAAGACCAGAGACTTCCTGAATGCGATCATCGAGCATGTGCCATCGATCATTATCGTCAAGGACGCGCAGGACCTGAGCTACGTTCTGGTCAATCGCTCGGCCGAACAGTATTTCGGATTGTCGCGCGACAACATCATCGGCAAAACGTCGAACAACGTTTTCTCGAAAGCGGCAGCGGATCTGATCAATGTTCAAGATCAGCAATTGCTGAAGACGCGTTCTCCGCAAGTGACCGGAGACTATCCGATCCAGATGCCCAATGGCGAGACGCGCATCGTCTCTTCCACCCGCCTTCTGATCCTCGGCGAGGACGGCGAACCGAAATATCTCGTAACCGTCATTCAGGATCGCACCGAAGCCAAGGACGCTGAAGCACGCATCAGCCATATGGCGCATCTCGCGCACCACGACCCGTTGACCGACCTGCCTAATCGCGCATTGTTCAACAAGCACTTTGCATCGACCATCGAATCCGCATCGCTGACCGGCAGCCGGTTCGCCTTGATGTGCATCGACCTGGACCGCTTCAAGGATGTCAACGATCTGTTCGGTCACGGTGTTGGCGACGCGTTGCTGCGTGAAGTCTCGCGTCGGCTTAGAACCGCTGCCGCGGACTCCTTCGTGGCCCGCCTCGGTGGCGACGAATTCGTCGCAATCACGGCGGCGGATGCGGCCGAGACAATCGCTCAACGCATGCTTGCTGCGGTTACCGCGGAAGACCTGGAAATCGACGGCCAGCGGCTTGCTGTCGGTCTCAGCATCGGCATTGCAACCTTTCCTGACCAAGGCGCGGACGCTTCTATCCTGCTAGCGAATGCCGATGCGGCACTATATCAGGCCAAGGCCGCCGGCCGCGGCACGGCGTGCTTCTTTGGCACCGATTCGCAGATCTCTCGGTTACGGACCCTGCAACACGAAATGGCGAGCGTCGACCTGAGCAGCGTGGATGGCTGCAAGACATTCCGGGGTCCGGTTCTGTGCGCAGGCGACCTCATTCAGCGTCCATAGCGACGCGCCGATGCTTTTTTGGAGATTGCGGCAAAAATCGATGCTGCGCGCTTGACTTGGCGTGGGGTGAGATTTAAGTCCGCCCCACTCCCGATCACGGGGGCGTAGCTCAGTTGGTTAGAGCGCCGGCCTGTCACGCCGGAGGCCGCGGGTTCGAGTCCCGTCGCTCCCGCCATTTGACCTTGATGGTCAATGGCTTATCAGAGTTTCCAAGCGCTTTCCGCGTCATCAGACGTCCGCCCGGAACGCCTTCTTAATGGCCCCGTGAGCAAGAAGTCCTTGCGGCACAGGCTTTTCCCGTTGCATCCGACCCCCAAAAATGCTCTGGAGCCTTATAAACAGGGCGTTTCCGGCGAGTCTCGAATCGTCTAAACGCCACAACCAGTGGTTTTTTTCTCGTTACGGCGCTTGATGAAGAGGAGGGCCAATCATGGCTGACAAGAAGCCGGCGACAGCTCCGACCGTTACCCTGAAGCATCTCGCGGCTCAGTTGGCCGAAGAGCACCAGTTGTCCAAGAAGCAGAGCGAAGCTGTCTTGGGCGATCTCGTGACCCAGATCACCAAGCACCTCAAGAAGGGCGACCGCATCCGCATCGGCGGTCTCGGCATCCTGCAGGTGCGCAAGCGCGCCGCCCGTATGGGACGCAATCCCGCAACCGGCGAACAGATTCAGATCAAGGCATCCAAGAAAGTCGCATTCCGCGCCGCCAAGGAATTGAAAGAAGCGATCTGACGTCGCTTCGTAAGTCTCAATTGAGTTGGACAATGCGCGTCGGCCCCGGCCGATGCGCATTTTCTTTTAGCGTCGAGCCGTAATCAGCGACGTGGAACGGCCGCGCCGTCCAATATCGCGAGCGCACCGGGAATTCCGTCCAGTTCAGCCCGGTGAAGCCACACGCGCGCTTCGGCGCGATCGACAGGCCCTCCCCGTCCCTGTGCCAGAGCAGCCCCGTACGCAAGGCGGTCGTGAGCATCGCCAAGTTCAGCCGCGCGCTTCAGCGCTGCGCGCGCCACCACCTGCAGACCCGCGTGCGTTTGACTGAGGAGAGACACCGCGAGATCACGGGAGAAGTCCGCCGGCGCTGCTGCGATCGACCGCGCATACCAATGCTCTGCTTCCTCCATGCGGCCCTCTGCGTGCAGGAACCGAGCAAGATGAGCGGCGCCACGGAAGCAGCCGCGGCTCCCGGCGCGGCGATACCATCGGATCGCGGAGGGAATGTTGATTCCTCCAACCCAGCCAAACTCCCTGTATCGGCCAATCATGTTCATCGCCTTGGCATTGCCCTGGCGCGCCGAACGCACAAGCAGGCTCAAGGCCGTCCGCAACTCACCCGGCGTCGGGTCATCGCGCAGCATGAGCGTCGCCAGATTGAACTGAGCCCAGTGATGGTTTTTTGCGGCCGCACGCTGGTAGCAGATGCGCGCCTGCTCACGATCCACTGGGGTGCCCCACCCCAGTTCATGGCAGCGGCCGAGCATGTTGATGCCGTCCAGGTCTTGCGCGGCGGCAGCGATGCCGAACCATCGCAGCGCAGCGCTGGGATCCTGTGCGACGCCATGCCCGTCCAGCAGCATCTGCCCATATGTCACCTGTGCGGTGCTGTTGCCGCCGATCGCCGCCGCATAAGCGATGCGCGCCGCTTGTTCCGGGCCCGCCGCGATGCGTGCGCTCAGTTCGTCGGCGGACAGTTTCAGCAGCGACGTGTAATAGAGCGGGTCGTTGTTGGCCTGCGAGGACACGAAGGCCCTCAAAGCTCGGCCCAGCGCCGCAGAAGATTGTGGTAATGGCTGACGAGTGCGACAGAAGCGCTCTCGTGATCACCCAGCCGGCGCCGCACTTCTATAATCGCAAGATCGAGATCGTAGAGCATCGTTCGCTTGCCATCGTCCTTGACCATCGACTGGGTCCAGAAGAACGATGACCAGCGACTGCCGCGCGTGATCGGGGTCACGTTGTGAAGGCTTGTCGCCGGATAGACGACCATGTCGCCGGCCGGCAGCTTCACCGAGTGCGAACCGTAGGAATCGTCGATGACAAGCTCGCCTCCGTCGTAATCGGATGGCTCCGTCAGGAACAGCGTCGACGACACGTCCGCACGCATGCGGATGCCGGCATGCGGAATCATCCGGATCGCGCCGTCGACATGCGAGTCGAATTTCATGCCGGCGTCATATCGATTGAACAACGGCGGAAGCACGCGAAATGGCAATGCCGCCGAGTTGAATGTAGGATTTCGGCCGAGAGCTTTCAGGATGATGTCGCCGGCCTTCATTCCGGCGGGCGATCCCTCAGTGATCTGGAGGTTGAATTTCGCAGTCGCCGCCTGATCGCCCGCGGTCGCCTTGCCATCGACCCAGGCTTCCGCCTCGATGATAGAGCGGACCTCGCGGAGTTCGTCCGCCGTCAGAACATTCGGAATGTGAACGAGCATATCCTCATGCACTCACAGAAAAAATGACAGGCGAGCGAGACCGGGATGCCGGTCTCGCTCGCCATCTTCAACGCTGATCGGGGCGTTATGTCCCGATCAGCCCTTTCGATTACCACCTCACGCCGCCGGTCAGCGTGATGGTACGCCCTGCACTCACAACGGCGCGGGTACCGAAGGCGGAGTCGTACGTCACTTCGTCCATCAGATTGTAGACGTTCAGCGCGATCCGGTACTTGTCCTTCTCATAGGAGGCCAAGAGATTGACCGTCACCTGATCGGGCACTTCAGCCGACCCCAACGAGTTCACGAAATAATGGCTGGTATAGAACATACCACCGCCGACGAGCAGCTTGCCCGGGATGTTGAACATCGGCGCGATATCATATGTCGTCCAGAGCGACGCAGAATTGAGCGGCACAAACGACACGCGGTGACCGATATTGTACTGCTGGTTCAGCGGAGCCGTGAGGATCTCGCTGTTCATATACGCGTAGGCTGCCTGCACGTCCCATCGATCGGTGATCTTGCCGGTTAATCCGAATTCGACACCCGACACACGTTGGGTCTCGCCCGTCTCCACCAAGCTGCCGCTTACCGGATCGATCTGAACTGCATTGCTCTTGGTGACCTGGAACCAGGCCGCAGTGAATCCGAGTTTGCCGTCCAGCATGCTCCATTTCAGGCCGGCCTCCCACATGTCGTTCTGTTCCGGCTGCAAGGTGGCATTGTTGATGGGGTTGAGGTCCATCGCAACATACTGACCGGCGAGGTTGGAGTAAGACCGCGCCCAGCTCACATAATACATCTGCTGCTTGGTCGGCTCCCAGATCGCGCTGGCCTTCGGACTGACGAAATCGGTTTCACTGTTCAATTGGGGCAGCAATGCCCCGCCAAGAGCGGTCGTTTGATATTTGGAATCAAACCGATCCCAGCGTGCTCCGCCGAGTATCGAGAACTGCTCAGTGAACCAGACCCGATCGCTGCCAAAGACGCCGAGATTGAACGAATCCGCGTTCTTGATGCCACTGGCGAGGTACGGATTCACGAACACCGAACCCATATAATAATAGTTCGGGTTCAGGATCGTACCGGCAACCTTCGATGGGCTGCTTGTGACTGCGAACCTCGTATCCTTCTGGTTGTTGATATCGAGGCCAGAGATGAACTCGTGTCGCAGAGAGCCGGTATGGAATTTGGCCACCGCGGTCGTGATGTTTTGCCCGCCGTGCGTGTTCTGATCGTACCCGCCTCCGGTCGCGGTTCCGCCCGTGAACCCGTAAGGGACATTCAGATTGCCGGATGGAACAGCGTCGCCGCAAGTGGCGATCGCGCAATTGGTGGCTGTAAACGCCATGAAACGATCATAATAGGCAAAGCGCGTATCGTTGTAGATGGTCAGCCAGTCCGTCACTTCCGACTTGAACCGGGCAGTGAACATATCGACGCTGGTGCGGTCATTGTCGGTTTGCA